>DSLMC04102__coassemble_880_pt1 | contig 25578 bp, 16 predicted proteins | sample DSLMC04102__metabat2_high_PE_031 | metagenome-assembled genome bin DSLMC04102
CCACCGGCCCCGCCGGAGCCACGGGCCCCACGGGCCCCACCGGGCCCCGAGGTCCCGCCGGACGCTCCGGCGATGGTCCCACCGGCCCCGCCGGAGCCACGGGCCCCACGGGCCCCACCGGGCCCCGAGGTCCTGCCGGACGCTCCGGCGACGGTCCCACCGGCCCCACCGGGGCCACGGGTCCCACAGGACCCACGGGTCCTGCCGGCGCCACCGGGCCCACCGGCGCCACGCCCGAAATACCCGGCGACAGCTTTGCGTCCTTTGCCAATTATCAGACGCCGCTGACCCGGGACAGCTTAATTCAGATGTTCCCCGACGTAACGGACCCCCTGGGCAATATCGTCTCCCAGAGCATCGACCGGATCAGCTTGGCGCCGGGATACTATTTAATTACCTATACCGTATCGGGTCTGTTTCGTCAGGCCAACTATATGCAGGTGACGCCCAGCTACAACGGTACCGCCCATCTGGAGGACGGCATCTACTTTGCCACCACCACCGCCGGCTCCAGCGCCGCCGGAGCCTGTACGCTGATTGTCCGGACGGCCACGGGCACCACCTTTTCCCTGACCTATTCCGGCTCCGCCGACGCCACCGACGGGCAGGTCAATGTGACCATCGTAAAGCTCCGCGGCACACCCTAGGGGGCGTGCCGCGGAGCCTGTTCGCCGCCATGGCGGGGATCGGGGGCCTGTTCGGGCGGCCATAAAGGCCGCCCCTACGGCGTTCGGCGGGGGTGCGGTGGGAACGGGGGGGCCTGTTCGGGCGGATATATAATCCGCCCCTACGGGTGGCGCTGCCGTTTTTCGTTGTAGGGGCGCATTTTATATGCGCCCGTCAGACTGTCGAAAAACCTCGCTGAAGATGTCTGTGACAGAGCAGCGGGGGAAGTGTGAAGGGGGCAAAAAGCCCCCTTCGCGTTCAATCGACACGTATTTTTAAACTTTTTCTAAAGTTTGAAAATACGCACAGCGTGGCGAAAAGACTTTTTCGACACGCTGAGGGGCGCATTTTATATGCGCCCGTGCCGCACCCCTGTAACCACCATGGCCTCCGGTTGTCGCGGCCCGGTCCTGGCGGCATGAGGGCATGCCGCCCTACGGGGTTCGGCGGGGGTGCGGTGGGAATCGGGGGGGTGCACGGGCGGCCATGGTTTTGACCTGGTCCGTAGGGCGGGGTGCCCACACCCCGCCGAACCAGGCTGCCGGGATTGTCGGGCGGGTCAGTCGTCCAGCTGGTTCAGCTTGTAGGAGAGGGCCAGGTAGAGGCGTTCGGACTCGTCCTCCAGGTCCATCTCGACGATCTTCTGGATTCGGGCCAGGCGGTAGAAGAGCGTACTGCGGTGGATAAAGAGCGCTTTGGAGGTCTGGACCACGTTGCGCTCCAGCTGGAGGTAGACCTCCAGGGTGTGGTAGAGCTCGGTATTGTTCTCCGCGTCGTAGTCCCGGAGCTTTCGGAGCTTCTCTGAGCTCAGAAGCCGCGGGTGGATCTTGGTCCTGGCGCAGTCCAGGAGAAACCGCAGCGCATAGCGCTCAAAATGATAGTACCAGAGCATGCTGGAGCTCTTTTTGCCGTACTCCAGCGCGATGGAGGCCTGGACAAAGCCGTCGTGGATGTCGAGGAAGCTGCCCAGCTCCGTGCTGACGCCCATTTTGAACAGGCCTTCCCGGAGAATATAGGCCAGGGCGCTGAGCACGGCGGCGGAGGTGGTGGCGCCGGCGGTGAGATTGACGATCACCGCGATATTCTGATGGAAGAGCATGGCGCGGCTCTCGGGGATCTGGGATTCGATATAGCCGAAGAGACCGGCCGGAGTCAAGGCTGAATAGTCCTCCCGGTCGGGGGCGATTTTCAGAATCAGGTACTTGTCGTCCCGGTTCCAGCGGAGGTAGCGCAGATAGTCCACCACGGCGTGGGCGTCGTAGCCCTCGCCCTCCAGCATCTGGGTAAAGAACTGGTCGATGTCGCTGCCCAGGGAGAGCCAGAAGAGCTTTTGCTGCCGGAGACAGAGGGTGACCATCTCCGCCAGGTGCTCCAGGTGGAGATAATCGCTTTTCCGCAGCGGGCGCTCCAGCTCGTCCACGCAGATGCGGCCGTCGTAGCGGTCCTGCCGCCAGAGGTTGACGAAGAGAATGCGGTAGCCCCGGATGGCCGAGGAGAACATGGTCACCTTCCGGGCCTTGAGGGTGGAGAGGTACTCCCGGTCGATGCGGAATTCGTTGATCAGCTCCAGAGGGACCATTTCCCGGCCGGTGCGGGCCTCGATCTCCCAGTGGAGCATTCCCTCCACCCACCGGGGACAGGTGAGGACGTAGAAGTCGGTGTCGTGGATGAACATGGGGTTTTCAAAGACGTTCCGGCTGACGGTGAGCATCTGCTCCAGCGGCTTTTCGTTCTGCATGGCCCAGTGGAGCGCCTCGTCCCAGAGAGCGTATTTTTCAAAGATTTCCTGGAGCAGGTTGTAGGTCCGCTGGGGCGAAATGTCGGAGAGAATGCCCAGGACCGAGCTGGTGAAGGAAAAATCGTCGAGATTCACCTCGCCGGGGACCACAAAATCGATGTTCTCCCGGGCGCGGAAGTCACCGCGCAGATCGGCCTCGGACAAAAGGTACACATACTCCCCGGAGAGAGGCGAGGCGGGATCGTAGAGCCGGACGCCCCGGAGCCGCGCCTCGTCGGAACGGCAGTGAAAGCTGACGGAAATATGCTTTGCCTCCAATTCGTCGGCTAAAACCTGGAGATTCAGCTTGTAATGTTGGGGTAATCCCTCTAAGTAGACGCTGTTCATCGGGGCATTCCTCCTGACGGTTTCTCGGTAAGGGAACGGACATCAGATATATTATAGCACATACACCCGGCATCCGGCAAGGAATTTGTGCAAAATTTCTGATTTCCAACATCGAAAATTGCGTATTTTTTCTACTACAATCCGTCCAGTTCCATACCCCTATAATTCGTCCGGGTGTAGGATTGCGCCTGGAGGACCAGACTTTATAATAAAAGAAGGATGCGGTACTCTGTGGCCGCCCCAAATCTATTTTGTAGGAGGCACAATATGAGTAGTCCCACGAAAGAACGCAAGGGGCTGAGCAAAGCGCTGCGCTATTTCTACGGCGTCGGCGACTTTGGCTTTACCCTGATGAGTAACGTCGAAAGTTACTATTTCACATCCTTCCTGACCGATTTTGCCAAGTTCTCCCCGTTCCTGTCCGGCCTGATCGGCACCCTGACCACGGCCATCGACGCCTGCCTCTCCTGGATCTACGGCGCGATCCTCAACTCGGTCAAGCCCAAAAAGTGGGGCCGCTACCGCTCCTGGCTGATTATGCTGCCCTGGGTCGTGCCCTTCCTCTACGCCTTCCAGTTTATCCGCGTCGGCGGAGAAGTGATTTCGGCCATCGTCATTATCTTGGCCTTTGTCTCCAGCCATATCTGCTGGAACTTCCCCTATGTGGCCAATGTGTCCATGATCTCGGTGGCCGGCAAGACGCCCGATGAACGGTCCCAGCTGGCCTCCACCCGCGGCGCCTGGGCCAACCTGTCTAAGGTCGTCTTTTCCTATGTTTGCCCCCTGCTGGCCGTCTTGGGCGTGAAGCTCCTGGGCGAGGTCAACCAGTACGGCGCTGTGGCCTTCATCCTCGGCGCCATCATGGCCGCTCTCTACTATGCCCACTTCAAGATGTTCGAAGGCTATGAGACCGTCGATCCCGCTGAGCTGGAGAAGGCCAAGTCCGCCCAGAAGGCCAAGAGCGCCGACCGTACCGGCGGCATGGACCTGGTCCGCGCCCTGCTGCAGAACCGGCCTCTGATCGCCCTACTGCTGGCCGACATTGCCAAGTTCCTCTTCAACTTCGTCATCGCCGGTGCTGCCTATTACTATTTCAAGTATATTGCAAAGGATGTTAATCTTACAGTACAATATCCGCTTTACATCCTGATCACCAACATCTGCTGCGTCATCGGCTCCTACCTGGCCAAGACCTTTGCCAAGAAGTTCTCCGCTCGGAACACCGCCATCGGCATGTTCTTCATCATGGCCGTGGTGCTGGTGGCCTCCCGGGTCCTCTACACCAACGTGACCATGGTCATGGTCCTCATGTCCCTGGCCCTGTTCGGCTACGGCGTCTGCTACTCCCTGACCCCCGCCCTCTATGCCGATACCATCGTCTTCTCCCAGTGGAAGACCGGCAAGAACGCCACCGGCTGGATCTCCGGCCTCCAGAACGTGCCGCTGAAGCTGGGCGTTCTGGCCCGCGGCATCGTCATCCCCACCGTCCTGGGTGCCGTCGGCTACAACGCTGACAAGGTGGACATCGCCAATGTGGCCCCCGAGCTGCAGAGTGCCATCTGCATTGCCTTTATGATTATCCCCGCCATCGCCCTGGTCGCTGCCGGTGTGTTCCTGCTCTTCGGCTTCAACCTGACCAAGGACAAGGTCATCCAGTACCAGAACGAAATCGCCGCCCGCAACGGCTGATCCCAGCCAAAAACCGCGCCCCGGACCATCACCGGGACGCGGTTTATTTGACTGCCCCGCCGTGAGCCTGCGGAACCGCCGGGCTGGCGGGCAATGCCGCCCGGTCCTGGCGGCATGAGGGCATGCCGCCCTACGGCGTTCGGCGGGGGCGCGGTGGGAATCCCGGGCCTGCTCGGGCGGATATGAAATCCGCCCCTACAGACCCGCTCCCGGTTTCCCCGTAGGGGCGGGGTTTATCCCCGCCCGGAACCGGTTCCCGACTCGCGCCGGGGTATGACGGCTCCGCCTGCCTCCGGTTTCCCCGTAGGGGCGCGCATTGTGTCCGCTCGCCCCTGTGTGCAAGGCGCCCCGGTGGTTGCGGGGGGCTGGGCAATAGGAAAGAGTGAATAGGGAAGAAGTGCGCTGCGCGCGGGGTTACAGTCCCAATTCTTCGTCGGGGAGGTCCAGGCCGAAGCGGCCGGCGACGACCTGGCGGACGGCTTCGGGGGTGTCCACGGTTTCGGTCAGGACTTGGCCGTCCCGGTGCTCGGTGAGGGTGTCGCCGGTGAGGGCCAGACTGCCATGGGCCGTGCGCAGGTTGAGATAGCGCTTCTGGGTGAAGACCGATTCCGGGCTGGAGCCGCTGTAGAAGTTATTGGGCAGGAAATACGAGGCGGGCAGGGGGAAGGTCCAGAATTCAAACACCTTTTCCCGGACGCCCTGACTGGTGATCCGGTCCAGGCCCCACCATTCGTCGGCCCGGGCTTCGCACAGGAAGGTCTCGCCGCAGAGGGTCCGCTGCCCGCCCAGAGGGACGGCGCCGGCAGGCTGGGGACCGCCGTAGCCCACGTCGCAGTAGTAGCGCTGGCCGTCCAGCCGCACCAGAATTCCCCGGTGGAGCATGGGCGGGATAAAGTCCTTGCCCCGGAGAATCCGGCAGGACACCGACCAGGCCTCGTAGCCCACGGCCTGGAGGAAGCTGGTCATCAGGGCGTTGACCTCGAAGCAGTAGCCGCCCCGGCGGCGGGTCACCAGCTTGTCGAAGAGGGCTGGAATCTCCAGCGACGGGACAATGCCCTTGGCGTAGGATTCCAGATTTTCAAAGGGCACGTTCCGCTGGTGGGCATAGAGAATCTGGTCCAGGGTGGGCAGATCCGGCGTGATGGGCCAGGGCGCGCCAATGCGCCGCGCATAGGCCTCGGCGTCGGGGATGGGGGCGTAGAGAGCCTCGTACATGGTATTCCTTCTTTCCGATTTTTGCTTCGTTTCTATTGTATCATACAAAGTTTTATCATGCATCCTACATACCGTCTAGTGATGTTGCACAGGGTCGAGACGGATTGTAGCATGGCACCGGTGGTACCGCCATGGTATACTGGGTGCAGAATTGCACCGGCATCCCCGGCCGCGTCCCATACACATTTGCTTTCATCATTTCACCATATTATAAGGAGGTACCAATATGACACCCAAGGAAATTCTGCTGGAAACCCTCAAGCGCGACGGCAAGCCCGAGCGGCTGCTGTGCCAGTATGAGGCCTTTGTACCGGTGATGAACGATCCGCTGCAGAAGTATACCCGCGGCAACCGCAAGCGCGGCGTGACCAGCTATGACAAGTGGGGCACCGAGATCCTGTTCCCCGAGGACGCTCCCGGCCCGATGCCCCATGTGACCAACAATAATAAGGTCTGCCCGGATATCACCTGCTGGCGGGATACGGTCAAGGTGCCGGACCTGGTGGCCAACTGCTCCGACGGCTGGGAGGAGGCCATCGCCACTGCCGCCGCCATCGACCACGACCAGTACCTGACCATGGGCTTTATGGGCACCGGCATCTTCGAGCAGTGCCACTACCTGATGGGCTTTGAGGATACCCTGGTGAACCTGCTGCTGGAGCCCGACGATATGCACGATCTGGTGGACGCCATTGCCGAGTACCGCTTCCAGTATGCCAAGCTGCTGGTGGACAACCTGAAGCCCGACGTCATCCTCTCCCATGACGACTGGGGCTCCAAGACCAGCCTGTTTATGAAGCCCGACGTCTGGCGCGACTACTTCAAGGATCACTATAAGCGGATCTACGGCTATATGAAGGACCACGGCGTCATCGTCATGCACCACGCCGACTCCTTCTGCGAGCCCATTGTCGAGGATATGGTGGAGATCGGCATCGACATCTGGCAGGGCGCGCTCCCCGAAAACGATATTCCGAAGATCCAGAAGCTGCTGGACGGCCGGATGACCCTGATGGGCGGCCTGGACGCCTCGGTGGTGGACCGGGTGGATTCCACCGAGGAGGAAATTCGCGCCGACGTCCGCCGCGCCTGCGAGACCTACGCCCCCGGCGGCCACTTCATCCCCTGCATCACCTACGGCCTCAAGGGCACCATCTTCCCCCATGTGGACCCCATCATCGACGACGAGATCCAGCGCTACAACCGCGAGCACAGCTGAGAGCTTCGCATTTAATCGTTCAGCCCCGCTGCCGGACAGGCAGCGGGGTATTTTATATGGAAGGCTGGAGCCGGTTCGGCACGGCGGCGCGGCTCGGGCGGGCATAAAGCCCGCCCCTTCGAAATGGCCGCAAGACCGGTGGTTCCGGCGGGCTGGTTTGGCGGGGTGTGGGCACGCCCTACGGACCAGGTCGAAAGCGCGGCGTAGGGGCGGCCTTTATGGCCGCCCGAAAACGCCCCCGATTCCCACCGCACCCCCGCCGAACCTCGTAGGGCGGCATGCCCACATGCCGCCATGACCGGGTTGCGACAACCGGAGGCCATGGTGGTTGCAGGGGTGCGGCACGGGCGCATATAAAATGCGCCCCTACAACGAAAAACGGCAGCGCCACCCGTAGGGGCGGATTATATATCCGCCCGAACAGGCTCTCGATTTTCGCCGCACCCTCGTCGAACCTCGTAGGGCGGCATGCCCCCATGCCGCCGTGGCCGGGCCGCAATGACCGGGGGCCCTGGTTGTTGCGGGGGTGCGGTCCGGGCGGCCATATAGGCCGCCCCTACGAGAGGACCGGCGGCGGGGCGCAGCAGGGGCGGGCCTAGAGTCTGCCCCTGGGAGAAGAAGAGAAGCAGTTCGCTCGGGCCATGCGCGTCGCCGCGGGGCGCTGTGTGGCAAAATCATGGAAGAAACGGGATTTTTCACCGCCAAACCAGCGAATTGCACAAATCCTTGGGCAATTTGGAGAAAAAAGTATTTTCATTTAATTCAAATGGACATTTGACTTTCTTCCGCGCACAGGATACAATATACAAGATATTTACCTACGCGCCTTGGAAGCAGACGCAGGGTAAATAAATTGAAAAAGGAGGAAATACAATGAAAAAGCTTCTTGCTTTGCTGCTGGTCCTGGCTTTGGCTCTGTCCATGGTCGCCTGCTCCAGCAACAAGACTCCCAGTACTGATACCGGCTCCGATACCAGTACTGACACCACCACCGATACCGATACCGATACCGAAGCCGCCCCCGGCGAGCTGGTCGATCCCTACGCTTACAGCGAGGACGACTACGACATCCAGTCCGAGGAGATCTATGATCTCGTTCTGGGCGAATTCGAGACCATCTACAATGAGGCCAAGGCCGAGGTTGTGGACATGGGCAAGCGCTTTGCCGAGATGGCCATCGCCGAGGCCAAGCTGCTGGAGTCCGGCACCTTCCTGCCTGTGAGCGCGCAGGGCGGCAACTATGCCATCAGCCGTGTTGCTCCTTACACCGCCAGCAGCACCCTGTGGGGCAATGACAGCGACCGGTTCCACAACCAGGTTGTGACCACCGAGCCCATCACTGCCGCCGACCGCGACACCCTGAAGGCCATGTGGGCTGAGCTCAAGGGCACCGGCACTTGGGAAGCCGAGTGCGAGAAGTGGCTGACCGAGAACGGCTACACCCTGAAGGATACTTACGCCATGGGCTATGCCTCCGACCCCAAGACTTGGGACATTCTGGCAACCTCTCAGGCTCCTGATGCTGAGGCCCTGGTCAACACCTTCGACGGCCTGGTGGAGTATGACTCCGAGAACGTCATGCAGCCCGCTCTGGCTGAGAGCTGGGAAGAGTCCGAGGACGGCCTGACCTACACCTTCCATCTGCGTCAGGGTGCGAAGTGGGTCGACTCCCAGGGCCGTGAGATCGCCGAGGTCAAGGCTGACGACTTCGTGGCCGGTATGCAGCATATGCTCGACGCCATGGGCGGCCTGGAGTACCTGGTGCAGGGCGTCATCGTCAATGCCAGCGAGTACATCTCCGGCGACGTGACCGATTTCGCTGAGGTCGGCGTCAAGGCGCTGGACGACTACACCGTGCAGTACACCCTGGCCCAGCCCACTCCCTACTTCATGACCATGCTGAGCTACAGCGTGTTCGCTCCTCTGTGCCGCACCTACTATGAGTCCAAGGGCGGCAAGTTCGGCGCTGACTTCGACAACACTGCTGCCGACTACACCTACGGCAAGACCTCTGACGACATCGCCTACTGCGGCCCCTATGTCGTCTCCAACGCCACCGCCAACAACACCATCGTGTTCTCCGCCAACCCCCTCTATTGGAATGCGGAAAACATCAACCTCAAGTCCATCACCTGGCTGTACAATGACCAGGAGGATGCGCTGAAGGCTTACAACGACACCATGTCCGGTGTGCTGGACGGCGCCGGCCTGACCGCTTCCGCTGTCGAGGCTGCCAAGGCTGACGGTGTGTTCGAAGAGCTGGCCTATGTCTCCAGCACCGACGCCACCTGCTTCAACCTCTTTATGAACGTCAACCGCATCGCCACCTCCAACTTCAACGATCAGTCCTGCGCCACCCAGAAGACTGAGGAAGACATCCTCCGCAGCCGTATCGCCATGTACAACCAGAACTTCCGTCTGGCTCTCATGCTGTCTCTGGACCGCGCTGCCTACAATGCCCAGACCACCGGTGAGGAGCTGAAGCTCACCTCTCTGGTCAACACCTTCACCCCCGGAACCTTCGTCTTCCTGGAGAACGAGACCACCGTGGACATCAACGGCACGCCCACGACCTTCCCCGCCGGCACCTTCTACGGCGCCATCGTGCAGGCCCAGCTGGATGCCGACGGCTTCCCCGTGAAGGTGTGGGATCCCGAGGCTGACGGCGGCATTGGCTCCTCTGCTGCCTTCGACGGCTGGTACAACCCCGAGGCTGCTGCTTCTTACATGGAGACCGCCATTGCCGAGCTGGCTGAGCAGGGTCTGGAAGTCTCTGCTGAGAACCCCATTTACCTCGATCTGCCCTACTTCTCCGGCTCTGAGGCCTTTGGCAACCGTGCCAACGCTCTGAAGCAGTCCGTCGAGTCTGTGCTGGGCGGCGCTATCATCATCAACCTGGTTGACTGCGTCAGCTCTGATGCCTGGTACTATGCCGGCTTCTATGCCAATAACGGCGCTGAGGGCAACTACGACATCTACGACGTCTCTGGCTGGAGCCCCGACTACGGCGATCCCCAGAGCTATCTGGATACCATGCTGCCCGACTACGTTGGCTACATGACCAAGCAGATCGGCGTCTTCTGATGCGCCGCTTCTAAGCTAGACCGATCGCAGTTTTGCGGCAGGGGATGGGCCTTTGGGTCCATCCCCTATGCCCATGAACTGCCCCTCCGCCTGCATAGAGCGCTGACCTCAGCGTTCAGAGTGCCTTACCCTCTGAAAATTGAGGGCAGCGCTTTAAGCAATTATTGCCGCCTCTGCAGCGGCGCACCGCCTATTACGCTGAAACGAGAGATGTGTTATGACAAGATATTTACTAACCCGTATCCTGCGCAGCATCTGTTCCATCATCGTTGTTGTAGGAATTGTCATGGTGATGATCTATTCGGCGCTGGACCGGAATCTGATCTTCGCCGCTGATTCCAACTACACCCACGTCAAGAGCAATGCAAAAGAAGTCTATATGATGCAGCAGTGGGAAAAGTACGGGTATCTCGACTATGTACCCTATGGCGACTACCTCAAGGAGCTCCTGCGAGACGATGAAATCACCCAGGAGGCCTATGATGAGGCCATCAAGTTTGCCAACAAGCCGGAACAGGACAGTGAGCTGGTGGCGCAGTATGTGGCGCAGTTTACTGAAGAATATGAGTCTGAGGGCTACACCGTAGTGCGCCTCAAGGGCAAGACGCGCGGCAACACCAAGCGCTATCAGGATGGCGGCGAGCCCCGACTCTATGCCTATAAGGACATCCCGGTGCTGCTGCGGCTGGTCAACTATTTCAAGGATCTGGTCACCGTGGATAACGTCAACTATGTCCTGGACGACATCGATGACCGCGGCCTGGAGTTCACCTGGTACGATCCCGCCTACGGCGGAGAGAAGTTCTCTCCGGCCATACTGGGTACAGGTACCCAGTATAAGTACCTGGTCTACTTTAACGACCAGTTCCCCTTCTTCCACCAGAACCTGGTGAAGATCAATCTGGGCCTGTCCTACTCGGTCCGTCAGGGCATCGACGTCTTCACCACCATGACCGAGTCCCAGGGCTCCAACGTCTACTCTACAGTGACCTATCCCAGCGGCAAGGTGGAGTCCTCGGCCGATGATCTCCACTCGGCCTCCTATGCCTCCGGCTCCCTGGCCAGCGGCACCCCCGTCATTCAGGCCAACTTCGTGGATGACTACACCAATGTCTCGCCCATCAAGGCTGGTATGTCCCGGATCGGTTACTCCTTCACCATGGGCATCATCGCCGTGCTGCTCTCTTATTTCCTGGCCATCCCCCTGGGTATCGGCATGGCATTGCGGAAGGAGAAACTCCTGGACAAGCTGGGCACGGTGTATATCGTCTTTATCACCGCCGTGCCGTCCCTGGCCTATATCTTCCTGTTCAAGAGCCTGGGCGGCGCAGCGGGACTGCCCACCACCTTCGACATGGAGAAGCCCACCTGGCTGATGTATGTACTGCCGATCATCTCTCTGGCGCTGCCTTCCATTGCCAACCTGATGAAGTGGCTGCGCCGGTATATGATCGACCAGATGAACTCCGACTACGTCAAGTTCGCCCGGTCCGGCGGCCTCAGCGAGCGGCAGATCTTTACCAAGCATATTCTGAAAAACGCCATGATCCCCATTGTCCACGGTATCCCGTCCTCGGTCCTGCTGGCCCTGACCGGCGCGATCATCACCGAGCGCGTCTACGTGGTCCCCGGCGTCGGCAATTTGCTCACCCGCGCCATCAACGCCTACGATAACGGCGTCATCGTGGGTATGGTGCTCTTCTATGCGGTGCTAACCGTCGCGTCCATCATCCTGGGCGATGTGCTGATCTCCCTGGTTGACCCCAGAATTTCCTTCACATCGAAAGCGAGGTAATCGAGTATGTCTGACAACCGTGTAAATTTGGATGATCTCAATCTGTCGGACGCCGAGCTCTTCGCCCCCGTGAACCACGATGAGCTGGAATCCGAAAAGATCACCGCCCCCCGTTACTCCTACTGGCAGAGTGTGTTCCGGGTCTTCTTCCGCAAGAAGATCAACATTATCCTTCTCTCCATTCTGGCCGTGCTGCTGATCTTCACCTATGTCTATCCGGCGGTCATCGGCTACAACGCTTCGGTGGACCCCTATATCAACCTGATGGATTCCACCGCCAAGCATCTGAGCCCGTCTGTCGCCATGGACAAGTTTGGCCATAATATTCACTGGATTCTGGGCTCCGGCTCCGCCGGCCAGTCCACCTTTGACGCCATCTGGTACGGCTCCAGTATCTCCGTGTCTCTGGCTCTGGTCTGCGCCCTCATCAACATGACCGTCGGCGTGGTGGTCGGCGCCATCTGGGGCTTCAGCCGCAAGGTGGATATTATCATGACGGAAGTCTACAACGTCATCGCCAATATCCCCTATATCCTGCTGATCTCCGTCATCGTGCTGATTATGGCTGCCAGCTTCTGGTCCATGGTTTTTGCGCTGACCGTCACCGGCTGGATTGCCATTGCCTACTTCATCCGGACCCAGGTGGTCATCATCCGCGACCGGGAGTACAATCTGGCCTCCCGCTGCCTGGGCACTCCCATCACCCGCATTGCCGCCAAGAACATCTTGCCCTTTATGACCTCGGTCATTGTGACTCTGGCCGCGGCGGAGATCCCCTCTTATATTTCCTACGAGGTCTTCCTCTCCTATCTGGGCATGGGCCTGAGCGAAATGTCTCTTGGCAAGCTGATCGAGGCGTCCCAGAATGCCATGCAGACCCCCGGCTGGCAGATCGAGTTCTGGAGCCCGGTGGCCGTGGCCTCCATCATCACCGTGGTGCTGTACGTGGTCGGCCAGAACCTGGGCGACGCGTCCGACCCCAGAACCCATATGTGAGAGGTGCGCCATGGAGAATCGTAAACTGTTACTGTCCGTCAAGGACCTGCACGTCAACTTCCGCGTCCGTGGCCGGACCCTGTCCGCCATCCGCGGGATTTCCCTGGACTTCCACGAGGACGAGTCCGTGGCCATCGTCGGCGAGTCCGGCTCCGGCAAGTCGGTGTTCACCAAGACCTTTGCCGGTATGCTCGACTCCAACGGCTATATCAGCGAGGGCTCCATCATCTTCCACGACGAGGAGCTGGCCGACACGGTGGTGCCGCTGACCGATACGGCCAAGCACATGATCCACAGCGCCGAGGAAAAGCTCCATGCGTATGCCAAGCTGGAAAACGGTGCGGAGACCTTCCGGGCCATGGAGGCCCTGGAGCTGGAGCGCAAGCACCGCGGCACCCTCAGCGAGGAGGAGCAGGAAAAGCTCGACAGCCAGATCGCCGAGCTCGCCTACCAGCGCACCGAGCTCTTCAACACCAAGCAGACCCTGGACTCCTCCAAGGAAAAGGCCCAGATCAAGGAGGCCGAGGCGAAGATCGACGTCCTGGACCGCCAGATCAAGACCCTGGAGAAGGAGAAGGCTGCTACCATTGCCGCCCACAAGCAGCAGCTCCAGCACGACACCGCCTATCTGGCTGACTATGAAAAGCGCATGGCCGAGCTCAAGAGCCGCTATGCCAAGGAGATCGAGGCTCCGATTTCCGACGAGACCAAGTCCCGCAATGTGATTCTGGCCAAGGAGATCTACCTCTCCGTGGGCCGGTTCTCCGCCCGGAAGCGGAATAAATACTTCCGCCAGCTGCTCCGGGGCTTCCACAAGGCCATGGAGCAGGGCGCGGACCTCAATGACGACGCCGTCCGCAATGCCATCTTCGACGAGGTCACCTTCCGGGTCAAATACCTGGACGAGACTCCCGAAAAGCTCCACGGCACCTGCGTGCTGAACCTGGCCAAGATCCGCGACAACCGCGACTGGGTCAAGATCCGCGGCAACAAGATCGCCACGGTCTTCCAGGACCCCATGACCTCCCTGAACCCGATTATCACCATCGGCAAGCAGATCACCTCCGTCATTCTCGAGCACCAGAACTGCTCCGAGATTGAGGCCCGGGCCCGGGCTCTGGAGCTGATGAAAAAGGTCGGCATCCCCAACGCCGAATCCCGGTTTGACGACTACCCCTTCCAGTACTCCGGCGGCATGCGCCAGCGTATCGTCATCGCCATCGCCCTGTCCTGCCAGCCGAAGATCCTGATCTGCGACGAGCCCACCACGGCCCTGGACGTCACCATCCAGGCCCAGATCCTCAAGCTCATCAAGGATTTGCAGAAGGAGTTCCACTATACCATCGTCTTTATCACCCACGACCTGGGCGTGGTCGCCAACGTGGCCGACCGCGTGGCCGTGCTCTATGCCGGACAGGTGGTGGAGCTGGGCACCGTGGAGGAGGTCTTCTATGAGCCGCAGCACCCCTATACCTGGGCGCTGCTGTCGTCCCTGCCCCAGCTGGCCCGGCGCAACACCAAGCTCTATTCCATCACCGGCACGCCGCCCTCCCTCTATAATAAGATCGTGGGCGATTCCTTCGCCCCGAGAAATCCCTACTGCCTGAAGATCGACACCCTCAAGGAGCCGCCCATGTTCCAGGTCAGCGAGACCCACTTCGCCAAGACCTGGCTCCTGGACCCCAGGGCGCCGAAGACGGAAAAGCCTGAGATCATCCAGAATATCCACGAGAAGCTCCTGGATGCATTCAATATTTGAGGAGGATACGGTTGTGACAAAAGCGAAAGAAAGTGCCAAGGTTTCGCACTTGCCGGAACACGGTCCCATCGATGAGAACGGCCGGGAGGTTCTGCTGAGCCTCAAGAACGTGGACATCACCTTCGGCAAGGGCGACAGTGCGGTTCGGGCCGTCAAGAACGCCTCCTTCGACATCTACAAGGGCGAGACCTTCTCCCTGGTCGGCGAGTCCGGCTCCGGCAAGACCACCATCGGCCGTGCCGTCATCCGCGTCAATCCCTGCGCCGCCGGCGAAATTCAGTATAAGGGCGTGCGCATTTCCGGCAAGACCACCCGGAGCCTGGACCGGGAGGTCATCCGCAATATCCAGATGGTCTTCCAGGACCCGGCGGCGTCCCTCAACGAGCGCGCCACCGTGGACTATATCATCTCCGAGGGCCTGTACAACTTCCACCTCTTCAAGAGCGAGAAGGAGCGCGTGGTCAAGGTGGAGAAGATCATCGAAGAGGTGGGCCTGCTCCCCGAGCATCTGACCCGCTATCCCCATGAGTTCTCCGGCGGCCAGCGCCAGCGCATCGGCTTGGCTCGGGCCATGGTCATGGAGCCCGAGCTCGTCATCGCCGACGAGCCCATCTCCGCCCTGGACGTGTCCATCCGCGCCCAGGTGCTGAACCTGCTGAAAAAGTTCCAGCAGGAACGGGACGTCACCTATCTGTTCATCGCCCATGACCTCTCCATCGTCCGGTTTATCTCCGACCGCATCGGCGTCATCTACAAGGGCGACATCGTCGAGATTGCCGACGCGGAGGAGCTCTTCAACTTCCCGCTGCATCCCTACACCCGCAGCCTGATTTCTGCCATCCCCATCCCCGATCCCAAGCTGGAGAAGAACAAGGTGCTCTTCACCTACGATCCCTCGGTCCATGACTACTCCGAGGACAAGCCCAGCCTCACCTGCATCGGCCATAACCACTATGTCTACGGCAATGCCAAGGAGATCGAGGAATACAAGGCCATCCGCGAGAAGGGCGTCAAGCTCAAGTCCGTCACCATCCTGGACCCCGACGCCCCAGCCGAGGAAAACCGGGCCGCCGTGGAGGAGTCCATCCCCTCCGGCGACTATATCCTGGACCATCCCATCCACGATACCGGCAATAAGTGGCTGGGCATCCTGTCCTTCTTCCTGCCGATTCCCGGCTTTATCGCCGCGCTGATCTTCCGAAAGTGCAACTATATCCGCAACTTCAAGATGTGCCGCAAGGGCGCGCTGGCGGGCATCATCACCTTCGGTGTGCTGGTGCTGCTCTTCCTGCTGCTGCTCCTGTCGGCCACGCTGTAGCGGATGGCCAAGCACAGCGACCGGCGGCCCGGCTATCCGAAGATCTGGAAGATCGAGATATCGGACCACCATCGGACGCTTCGGCTGGTGCTGGCTGTGGTGTTTCTGGCCATCGGCATCGCCGCCATCGTCTACGGCGTCCAAAGCCTGGTCGCCACCGAGCCCGGCTGGCAGCTGGTGGAGCCGGAAATCGACGGCCCCAGCTATGCCGGGGACATTCAGTTCAACTATGACTTCTCCGATCTGGGCGGCGGCGCCACTGCCGCCTACCGGAGCCTCCGCACCCTCTACTCCGAGACCATGGCCCAGGTGTTTCTGGCCCTGGAGGACCAGGAGGAGGGGACGCTGGCCTATTTGAACGCCCATCCCGGCGAGACCGTGACCCTGGACCCCTTTCTCTACGATGCCCTGACCCAGGCCGTGGAGGCCGGGGACCGGCATATCTTCCTGGGGCCGGTCTACGAGGAATATGACCGGGTCTTCCTGGCCGAGAGCGACGCCGAGGCCGCCCGCTACGATCCGACCTTGGACGAGACCCAGCGGGCGTATGTGGCCCAGGCAGCGGCCTATGCCGCCGACCCGGCGCAGATTTCCCTGGAGCTTTTGGGCGATCACCAGGCGCGGCTGATCCTCTCCGAGGCCTGCCAATCCTTCTCCGAGGAGAACGGCATTGTAAACTGGGTGGATTTCGGCTGGATGCGGTACGCCTTTGTGGTGGACTATCTGGCCGATACCCTGCGGGAGGCCGGCTGGACCCACGGCTATCTGGCCAGCTATGACGGCTTCACCCGGAACCTGGACGACCGGGGCATGGCCTACAGCCTCAACCTGTTCGACCGGCAGGGGAGCTCCGTCGAGATCCCCGCGGTGCTGGAGTATGACACCCCCATGAGCCTGGTCTTCCTCCGAGACTACCCCCTCAGCGACCAGGACAGCTGGCACTACCGGGCCTATGAGACCGGCGGCATCACCAGCGCCATGGCGGACCCCGCCGACGGCCAGTGCAAATCCGCCGTGCCCAACCTGGTCTCCTACAGCGAGGCGCTGGGCTGTGCCGAGATCCTGCTGACCGTCGCGCCCCTCTATGTGGCCGATTCCTGGGACCAGGCGGCCCTGGAGGCACTGACCGCCCGGGGCATTGACTCCATCTGGCCCGAGAACGGCGTCCTGACCTGTACGGACCCCAACGCCGTGATCCGCGAACGGGAATAAAATTTACGGAGGTGCCGCTTTGCGGCACCTCCGAACAGACTGTCAGAGAACCTTGCTGAAATCTGAAATGACAGAGCAGCAGGGCATATGTGCAAGGAGATAAGCCCCCTTGCGCGCTCAATCAGCTCATATTTTTTCAAAAGCAAGATAATTTGCACAGCGTGGCGAAAAGACTTTTTCGACACGCTGATTATTTTAGTTCCACGAAATGGAATCCTTAGGTTCACATAAACGGTAGAGACGATACTCCCAGCCCAAACTGACATATAGGTAATCTGGCAGCCCTTTTATCTCGTATAGTCTACATGTTTCCCCTAACTCATATCTAACAGACCCGAGGCACTTTCCAGTGTCAATTTTTAGATCAGAATCAATTACTTCACAGTACACTTCAGCTTGATAATATAGCTTATTCTCGACCGAGATAGCGGTAATGCGTTGGCAATAAATTTGGTATCCAATGAACAAAAGTACAGCCAAGATTACCATTGCAAGGGGAACCCATCTGATGAACTCTATTTTTTTGTTGTTTGCTTTCATTGAATCCATTTCCATTCGAGTTTATTTTTAAGCGTTGTAATGTAACTTGCATAAAAAGCGCTTAAATATATGATACTTGCGCTCTAAATTCGTGTCAAGCTATGAAGAAGTTTTCCAATGAAGTAATATGCTTCCCTGCCTGGAAACATCATGAACCAATGGGGCTTCGGGAGATTGGGACGATATCGCCGTCTCGAAGCAGTTCCACGGGCATACCTTAAACACGCAGACGCTCTGCGACACGAGTTCGGAGGTGCCGCCTTCGGTGCTTCCGAATTCGTCTTTTCCACCCAAATTCCGGACCGCCCCTCCTATCTGCCGGGACGTCCGGCTTCTAATGTTGGTCTCATATTTCCGTGGTAAGCTATCCTGAGAGGCATTTTACGCCCGCCGCCTGAACCGTCAGGCGGCACAATGGAAAGGAGGCGTGTCCCATGCGGCTGCTGTTGGCAGAGGACGAACGGGACCTCAATCGAATTATCACCAAGAAACTCACCTCGTCGGGATATAGCGTGGACAGCTTCTTCGACGGTCAGGAGGCCATCGACGTTCTGGCCTATACCGACTACGACGCGGTGATTCTCGATATTATGATGCCCAAGGCCGACGGCTTTGCGGTGCTCCGGGCCATCCGGGACGCCGGGAAAACCACGCCGGTCCTGTTCCTGACGGCCCGGGACGCCGTGTCCGACCGGGTCAAGGGCCTGGACAGCGGCGCCAATGACTATCTGATTAAACCCTTCTCCTTCGACGAGCTGCTGGCCCGAATCCGCGCCATGACCCGGACCTCCTTCGGCGCGGCGGACAATCTGCTGACCGTCGCCGATATCACCCTGGACACCAAGACCCAGGTGGTCCGCCGGGCCGGGCGGGAGGTGACGCTCTCGGCCAAGGAGTACGCCCTGCTGGAGTATTTGATGCACAACCAGGGCATCATCCTCTCCCGGGAGAAGATCGAAAACCATATCTGGAACCTGGACTATGAGGGCGGCACCAATGTGGTGGACGTCTATATCAGCTATCTCCGGAAAAAGCTGGACGAGGGCCGGGAGAAGAAGCTGATTCAGACGGTCCGGGGCCGGGGCTATCTGCTCAAAGAGGAGAAGTAATCCATGGAAAAGCTGTCCATCCGGGCCAAGATCACCCTCTGGTTTGCCGTTGCGCTGGTGCTGGTGGTGGGGCTGACCTACGGAATCGTCTTTGCCGCCGGGCGGCAGGTCCTCCAGAAGTCCATCCGCGACAACCTGGTGGAGACCGTCAGCCGCAATGTGGTGGAGGTGGAGTACCACGCCCGCATCGAGGACGAGGACCTCCAGGACACCCCCAACCACTTCGTCCGCTACGGCGGCGGCTTCCTGGAGGTGGACGACGCCTTCCTCGACGAGGTCAACCAGGTCTATACCGCCCTCTACCAGGCGTCCGGCGGCCTGCTCTACGGCGAAAACCCCATCGCCTGGGCCACCGCCGGTCTGGAATTTGCCGACGGCCAGCTCCAGACCGTCTCCGTGGACGGCGTCAAGTACTACGTCTACGACGCCAAGCCCGTCCAGGAGGGGATGGAGGATCTGTGGCTCCGGGGCGTGACCTCCGAGGTCCAGGGCCAGGTGCAGCTGACCAATATCTCCCGGCTCTCTCTGGTGGTGCTGCCGCTGCTGGTGCTGGCGGCCGTGGTCGGCGGCTATCTCATCGCCCGCCGGATGCTCCGGCCCATCCAGCAGCTCTCCGAGTCGGCGGCCCAGATCCACCGGGGCGGCGATTTGAAGCTCCGCATCGAAGTGGGCAAGGGCGACGACGAGGTCCACCGGCTGGCCCGGAGCTTTAACCAGATGTTTGAGCGGCTGGACCACGCCTTCCAGACCGAGCAGCAGTTCACCTCCGACGCCTCCCACGAGCTGCGCACCCCCATGAGCGTCATCATGGCCCAGTGCGAGCTGACGCTGGAGGAGCCCCAGAGCGCCGCGGAGTATGTGGAGGCCCTGGAGGTCATCCAGCGTCAGGGCCGGAAAATGACCAAGCTCATCAACGATATGCTGGACTTCACCCGCCTGGAGATGCATGCCGAGCGCTATCCCCTGGAGGCCACGGACTTGAGCGGCCTGACCGAATCGATCTGCGCCGATATGGCCCTGATCCGCGACCAGGATATTGCCCTCACCTGGGAGGTGGAGCCGGGTATCGCCGTCCGGGGCAACCGGGACCTGCTGAGCCGGATGCTGACCAACCTGATCAGCAACGCCTACCGCTACGGCAAGCCCGGCGGCCATATCCGGGTCAGCCTCGGCCGGACCGGCGGCGGAATTGAGCTGGCCGTGGCCGACGACGGCATCGGCATCGCGCCGGAGGAGCAGGAGAAGATCTTCCGCCGGTTCTACCAGTCCGACAGCTCCCGGTCCGGCGCGGGCACCGGCCTGGGCCTCTCCATGGTCCAGGAAATCGCCCGGTTCCACGGCGGCGAGATCCGCCTGGAGAGCGCCCCGGGGCAGGGGAGTACCTTTACCTTCTTCCTCCCGGAAAAAAATTTGCCGCGCTAATGTTCCTCTAATCTTCAGCGGATATACTGAAGACACAACAAAGGAACAACGCCGCAGGCGATTTTAGAAAGGAAGATTGTTATGAAGAAAATAAAGGAATGGTTTAACACCCCCAAGAAGGCCGCCGTCAGCTGCGCCGTCATCGCCGGCTGCCTGCTGGTGCTGGGCACCGGCACCGCCTTTGCCGCCAGCACCGTCGCGGAGAATACCTCCATCGGCGTGGCTGCCGCCCAGAACTTCGCCTTCGCCGACGCCGGCGTCGATCCCGCCGCAGCCTATGTGGATCACACCGAGTTCGATTTCGAGCGGGGCCAGTTCGTCTACGAGGTGGAGTTCATCGCCGACGGCACCGAGTATGCGTATTGGATCAAGGCCAGCGACGGCACCGTGGTCAAGAAGGAGACAAAGCTGATCTCCGCCAACGGCTCCAACGTGGCGACTCCCGACCAGATCACCCTGGAGGAGGCCCAGACCGCGGCCCTGACCGACGCCGGTGTGGCCGCTGCCGACGCCACCTTCACCGAGGGCAAGCTGGACTATGACGACGGGCAGGCCCTCTACGATGTGGACTTCTATACCGCCGACGCCAAGTATGAGTATGAGATCAACGCCGCCACCGGCAGCGTCTACTCCAGAAGCAAGGAGACCTTCTCCGCCGCGCCTACTCAGGACACCACCCCGGCAACGGAGCCCGATCCCGTCCCCGCGGGCAGCGATACCGCCGGTTCCGCCCCTGCCGCTACCGGAATGGAGGCAGCCAAGGCCGCGGCCCTGGCTGATGCGGGCTTCACCGAGGACCAGGTCTATCTGAGCAAGTGCGAAGCCGACTACGATGACGGCGTGCTCTGCTACGAGATTGAGTTCTGCTGCAACGGCTGGGAATATGACTACGAGATCTATGGCGAGACCTGCGCCGTCCGCTCCAAGGACGTGGAGGCATGCGACCACGACAACCACCGCAACTGCGACAACGACGGCGTCTGTGATGGGACCGGAAACGGCTATGGCGCCGCCGGTACCGCCGTGGATCTGGAGCAGGCCAAGACCATCTGCCTGAACCACGCCGGCTGCACCGCCGATCAGGCCGCCTTCTCCAAGGCGAAGCTGGACTACGACGATGGCCTGGCGGTCTATGAGATTGAGTTCTACTGCAGCGGCTCTGAACACGAGTATAAGGTGGACTGCGCCACCGGCGCCATCCTCGAATACGAGTGCGAGGGCCATCACAACGGCAATCACCATTAAAATACCAGCCCGAAGCAATCCCGGGCGCGGCTTGTGGGGGACGGACATCGGGTCCGTCCCCCACTAAAGCATCATAAGCAGGCGTAGGGGCGGCGATGACCGCAAGCCCAGTGCGGCACGGGCGGGCATAAAGCCCGCCCCTACAACGGGAAAGGGCAGCCTGTGCGCCTGTAGAGGTGGATTTTATATCCGCCCGAAAATGCCGGCGATTGCTACCGCACCTTCGCCGAACGCCGTAGGGCGGCATGCCCACATGCCGCCATGACCGGGCCCCGATGACCGGGGGGCTGGCGGTTCCGGCGGTGCGGTCCGGGCGGCTGATAGCCGCCCCTACAACGGGCAACGGCGGCGCGTGCATGTAGGGGCGGCCTTAATGGCCGCCCGAACGGGCTTCCGATTCCTGCTGCACCCCCGCCGAACGTTGTAAAACAAAAGCCTGGCAATTCCGGCGGCCTGGTTTGGCGGGGTGTGGGCACCCCGCCCTACGGACCGCGTCGATGGTGTGCATGTTGGGGCCGCAAAAAACAGCGCATAGGCCGACGCCTGTGCGCTGTTTCCTATTTTTCTTACCGGCCCAGGACCTCGACCAGGACGGCCAGAGCCTGGTCCAGCTGGTCCAGGGGGATGTTCAAGGCGGGCAGCAGCCGGACCTTGCCGTGGGCGCTGAGGACCAGGACGCCTTCCTCCAGGCACTCGTTGATGACCGTGCCGCAATCCCGCTCGGGGTCGATGCCCAGCAGCAGGCCCAGGCCGGAGACGGACTTGACGCCCTTCTTGCCGGTGAGAGCGCTGACGATCCGCTCCGACCGTTCCCGGACTCCGGCCAGCAGGGCCTCGTCCATGCGGCTCAGAGTGCTGATGGCCCCGGCGCAGCAGATGGGGTTGCCGCCGAAGGTGGAGCCGTTGTCGCCATAGCCCAGCACCGTTTCCACCTTCTCACCCAGCACCGTTGCGCCCAGAGGCAGTCCGGCACACAGGCCCTTGGCCGTGGTGAACACGTCGGGCTGGATGCCATAGTGCATATAGCCGTAGAGATAGCCGCTGCGGCCGTTGCCCACCTGGACCTCGTCGCACATCAGCACGATATCCTGCTCCCGGCACAGCTGGGCGATGCCCTGCACGAAATCCTCGTCCAGCTTGATGACGCCGCCCTCGCCCTGGACCACTTCGATGAGAATGCCCGCCAGCTTGTGGGTCCGGGTCTTCTCCAGGACGTCGGCCAGATCGTTGACCTTGGCGTGGACGAAGCCCGGGGTCAGCGGCTGGAAGTCCTTGTGGAACTCGTCCTGCCCGGTGGCGGCCAGGGTCGTCAGGGTCCGGCCGTGGAAGGAGTGCTCCAGGGTCAGAATGGTATAGTAGTCGGGCCCCTTCTTCTCGGCGGCGTACTTCCGGGCCACCTTGATGGCGCACTCGTTGGCCTCCGCGCCGGAGTTGGAGAAGAAGACCTTCTTCATGCCGGTCTTCTCACAGAGCAGCCGGGCCAGCCGGGCACAGGGCTCGGTATAGTAGAGATTGGAGGTGTGCTGGAACTTGTGGATCTGGTCGATGACCGCCTCCTGCCACTGGGCATCGCCCATGCCGAAGGCGTTGACGGCGATGCCGGTGCCCAGATCGATATAGTCCTTGCCGTCCCGGTCCGTCACCACGGAGCCGTGGCCGGAGACGATCTCCACCGGGAAGCGCTTGTAGGTATTGGCCACGTACTGGTGGTCCAGGGTTTTGATATCCATGGAAAAGCTCCTTTCCGGGCCTATTTGTCGTATTTATTGCCCACCACCATGGTGCCGGCGCCTTCGTTGGTCAGAACCTCCATCAGAATGGCGTGGGGCACCCGGCCGTCGAGAATGATGACCTTGTGGACGCCGCAGGCGATGGCGTCCATGCAGCACTCCAGCTTGGGGATCATGCCGCCGGAGATGACGCCCCGCTCCATCAGCTGCTTGGCGTCGGTGACGTCGATGCAGGGAATCAGGGACTCGGGGTCGTGGGGGTCCATCATCACGCCGGTGATATCGGTCATGGTAATGAGCCGCTCCGCTCGGAGCGCCCCGGCGATATGGGCGGCGGCGGTGTCGGCGTTGATATTGTAGGTGTTGCCCTCCAGGTCACAGCCCACGGTGGAAATCACCGGGATATAGTCCTTCTCCAGCAGATCCAGAATGGGCTGGGCGTTGACGGAGGTGATCTCCCCCACGTAGCCCAGGCGCTCGTCCTTGACCTGGGCCATGAGCATATGGCCGTCGATGCCGCTGATACCCATGGCCTTGCCGCCCTTGGCCTCCAGGAGCTTGACCAGGGTCTTGTTGATCTTCCCGGCCAGGACCATCTGGACCACTTCCACGGTCTCCCGGTCCGTCACCCGCAGGCCGTCTACAAAGGCGGCCTCCTTGCCGATGCGGCGGAGCGTGTCGGAGATCTCCGGACCGCCGCCGTGGACCAGCACCACCTTGACGCCGATCAGGTGCAGCAGGGCCACGTCCTCCATGACCTGCTGCTTGAGCGTCTCGTTAATCATGGCGTTGCCGCCGTATTTGATGACCAGAACCTTGTTGTTGTATTTCCGGATATAGGGCAGGGCCTCAACCAGAATTTCCGCCCGGTGCTGATTGGATACGTCCATGTCGCAGCCTCCCTCAGGTCCGGTAGTCGCCGTTGATCTTCACATAGTCATAGGTCAGATCACAGCCCCAGGCCGTGGCGGCGGCTTCGCCGTCGTGCAGCGTCACGACGATATCGATGGCGTCCTCCAGCAGAATCTCCTTGGCGAACTCCTCGGAGAAGACCACGCCCGCGCCGTTCTGGCAGACCAGAATCTCGCCCCGGCAGGAGGCGAAGCTGACGTCCACCCGGCTCACATCCACCGCCGCGCCGGAATAGCCGATGGCGCAGAGCACCCGGCCCCAGTTGGCGTCCGCGCCGAACATGGCGGCCTTGGTCAGAGAGGAGCAGATAATGCTCTTGGCGATGGTCTTGGCGTCGGCCTCGGTCTTGGCCCCGGTGACCCGGCACTCCAGCAGCTTGGTAGCGCCCTCGCCGTCGCCGGCGATGCACCGGCAGAGGAACAGCGTCACGGAGTTCAGGGCCTCCATAAAGGCCGTGAACGCCGGGCCCTCGGCGGTGATCGGGGCGTTGCCCGCCATGCCGTTGGCCAGAATGGTCACCATGTCGTTGGTGGAGGTGTCGCCGTCCACCGAGACCATGTTGAAGGTCTTGGCCACGTCCAGCTTCAGCGCCTTCTCCAGCATGGCCGGGGCGATGGCGCAGTCGGTGGTCAGGAAGACCAGCATGGTGGCCAGGTCGGGGTGGATCATGCCCGAGCCCTTGGCGATGCCGCCCAGCTTGCAGGTCTTGCCGCCGATTTCAAAGGAGACGGCCACCTCCTTGAGCATGGTGTCGGTGGTCATAATGGCCTCGGCGGCCTCTTCGCTGTGGTCGCCCAGCTCGGAGACCAGCTGGGGCATGGCGGCCGCGATGGGCGTGACGTCCAGCCGCTGGCCGATGACGCCGGTGGAGGCCACCACGACGTTGTGGGGATCGATGCCCAGGGCCGCGCCGGTGAGACGGCACATCTCCTGGGCCACCTGGATGCCGTCGGCATTGCAGGTGTTGGCGTTGCCGCTGTTGCAGACGATGGCCTGGGCCACGCCGTCGGCCAGATGGGCCTTGGTCACGGTCAGCGGCGCGCCCTTGACCAGGTTGGAGGTGTAGACGCTGGCCGCCGAGGCCGGGACCTGGGAGTAAATCAGCGCCAGATCGCGCTTGTCCTTATTCTTGCGGATGCCGCAGTGTACGCCCGCGGCCGTAAAGCCCTGCGCGGCGCAGACGCCGCCGGAAATCTGTTCCATTGAAAACCCTCATTTCATAGGAAATTAATTGGATATCGTAGGGGCGGCTATCAGCCGCCCGGGCAGGCCTGCGATCTCTGCAGCGCCCCCGCCGAACCTCGTAGGGCAGCATGCCCACATGCCGCCATGACCCGGTCCCATTGACCACAAGCCCAGGTGGTTCCGGCAGCCAGGTTTGGCGGGGTGTGGGCACCCCGCCCTACGGACCAGGTCGAAAGCGTGCCGTAGGGGCGGCCTTTATGGCCGCCCGCAGGCTGTCGAAAAACCCCGCTGAAGACTTTTGGGACAGAGCAGCGGGGAATGTGTGCAAGGGGTTAAGACCCCTTGCGCGTTCAATCA
>DSLMC04102__coassemble_892_pt1 | contig 25076 bp, 15 predicted proteins | sample DSLMC04102__metabat2_high_PE_031 | metagenome-assembled genome bin DSLMC04102
GAACGACGTAGGGTGGGGCGCGATGATTGCATGCCCGTTGGGTTCGGCGGTGCGGCACGGGCGGCCATAAAGGCCGCCCCTACGAGAGGATTGGCGGCCGGTTGCGATGCTTGCAGGCTTGGCGGGTCCGGCGGGCTGGGTTGGCGGGGGTGTGGGCACCCCGCCCTACGGACCGGGTCGATGGCACGGCGTAGGGGCGGCCTTTATGGCCGCCCGAACAAGCCCGCGCTTCCCGCTGCACCTTCGTCGAACGACGTAGGGTGGGGCGCGATGATTGCATGCCCGTTGGGTTCGGCGGTGCGGTACGGGCGGCCATAAAGGCCGCCCCTACGGCGAACGGAACCATCGAACCCCGGTGCGAATCGGAACCTGGTTCCGGGCGGCCATAAAGGCCGCCCCTACGCTCAGGATCGGCGGCGGGTTTGGCGGGGGGTTGCTTTACAGGCCCAGGTTGGCGGCCAGGTGGGAGAAGCTGTCGGAGAGGAAGTCGGCTCCGGCGGCGGTCAGCTCCTCGGGGTCGCGGTAGCCCCAGGTGACGCCGGCGGCGATAAAGCCCATCTTGGAGGCGAACTCCATATCCGTATCGCCGTCGCCGACGTAGAGAATCTCCGCGGGCTCCAGGCCCAATGTCTCGCAGGCCAAACGTCCGGCGTCCAGGGCCGGCTTTAAGGGCCGGGCGCCGTTATTGCCCCAGACAAAGGTCCAGGGGATCTCCGGGAAATAGTGGGCGATGATCTTCTTGCTGGTGGCCTCGGTCTTATTGGACACCACGGCCAGCCGGATTCCCCGGGCCAGCAGGGCCTGGAGAAAGTCCTGCACACCGGGAAAATAGGCCGTGTGCACTGTGCAGTGTTCGGGATAGTAGGCCAGATACGAGGCCAGCGCCTGCTCATAGACCTCCTCCGAGGTCCCCTCGGGCACGGCCTGGCGGAACAGCGTCCGGATTCCATGGCCCACCAGACGGCGGTAGTGCGAAATCGGATGCGCCGGCATGCCATACCGGCACAGGGCCTGATTGGCCGCTGTGCCGATATCGCCAAGCGTATCCAAAAGGGTGCCGTCCAGGTCAAATATCGCGGCCTTTACCTTCTGGAGCTCCATATGGAATTACACACCTGCCTTTGCGGTGCGGAGAATCTCCGCCTCGGTGGCCGTGGTCTTGGAGACGTAGCCCTCCAGGGGCAGAATCCGGGCGTTGACGGCGTCCACGATCCACTCGGCCTGGGGGAAGAAGTACTCGTCGAACTCGTAGGGCGGCGTGATCCAGTTCTTCGCGCCGATGACCACGATGGGGGCGTCCAAATAGTCGAAGCAAAGGGTGGACAGGTTCTGGGCGATGTCGTTGAGGAAGCTGCCCCGGGCGCAGGCGTCGGAGGCCAGCACCACGCGGCCGGTCTTCTTGACGGACTCCATCAGCTCGGTATAGTCCAGCGGCACCAGGGAGGGCATATTGATGACGTCGGCCTCCAGGCCGTACTTCTCGGACAGCTCCTTGGCGGCGTCCATGGCCCGGTAGAGCGTCGCGCCGATGGTGAAGATGGACAGATCCTTGCCGTCGCGGACCTTATTGACCGCGCCGGGCTGCCACTCGTACTCCTCGGCAGGCACGCCGCCCTTGTGGAATTCCTCGCCCTTGTCGTAGATCCGCTGGGACTCCATAATCACGCAGGGATCGGTGCCGTTGAGGGCGGCCTGCATGATGCCCTTGGCCTCGTAGGGCGTGGCCGGGAAGAAGACCTTCAGGCCGGGGATATGGGCCATCAGGGCGGCCCAGTCCTGGGAGTGCTGCGCGCCGTACTTGGCGCCGACGGACATGCGGAGGATCATGGGCATCTTCAGAATACCGGCGGACATGGCCTGCCACTTGGACATCTGGTTGAAGACCTCGTCACCGGCGCGGCCCAGGAAGTCGCAGTACATGAGCTCGACCACGGCGCGGCCGCCGCACATGCAGTAGCCCACGGCGGAGCCGACGATGGCGGCCTCGGAAATGGGCGAGTTGAACAGGCGGCTGTAGGGAATCACGTCCATCAGGCCGCGGTAGACGGCGTAAGCGCCGCCCCAGTCGCGGACGTCCTCGCCGTAGGCCACCAGAGTGGGGTCCTCGTAATACTTGTTAATCAGGGGCTCGAAGATGGCGTCGCGGATATTATAGACCTTCATCTTGGAGAAGGGCTTTCCGTCGGCGTCGAAGGCGGTGTGCTCCTTCTTGGCCAGATCGGCGTAGCGCTTGCAGCTCTCCTTGGGGCCGGTGACGCGGATCTCGCCGTCGGGGTCCATGGAGCGGACATGGCCGTTGGAGAACATCAGGTCGGCCACGTAGTCGGGATTCTTGTCGAAGTCCACATAGGGGCTGATCTCCTTGTCGGAGGCGGCGCGGCAGATCATGGTCATCCGCTCGGTGGTCTCCTTGAGGATCTCCTCGAACTTGCTGTCCGGAGCCACGCCGGCGTCCACCAGGGCCTTGCGGTAGGTGACGATGGGATCGTAGGACCGCCAGGCCTCGATCTCCTCCTTGGTGCGGTAGGCGTTCTGGTCGGAGGTGGAATGGCCCACCAGACGGTAGGTGACCACGTCCAGCAGCACCGGGCCCTCGCCCTTGGCGATGAGCTCCTTCTTGCGGCGGTAGGCGTCGATGACGGCCAGGGGGTTCCAGCCGTCCACCCGCTCGGCGTGCATCTGGCTGGGGGTGATGCCGGCGCCGATCCGGGCCAGCAGGTCATAGGCCATGGTCTCGCCGCGGGTCTGGCCGCCCATGCCGTAGGAGTTATTGAACACGTTGAAAATCACCGGCAGACCGCCCTTGCGGCCCTCCTCCCAGAGGGTCTTATACTGGTCCATGGCGGCGAAGTTGAAGGCCTCCCACACGGGGCCGCAGCCCAGGGACGCGTCGCCGATGTTGCAGACGACCATGCCCTTCTTGTCGTTGTTCTTCTTATAGAGGGCAGCGCCCGCGGCAATGGTGGCGGAGCCGCCGACGATGGCGTTGTTGGGATAGACGCCGAAGGGCAGGAAGAAGGCGTGCATGGAGCCGCCCATGCCGTGGTGGAAGCCGTTCTCCCGGGCGAAGATCTCAGCCAGCGTGCCGTAGAGGATAAAGCGGATGGCCAGCTCCTTGACGTCGTCGGTCTTGCCGAACTTCTCCACGGCCCGCAGGGTCTTGCCGCCGAGGAAGTTCTCCATGACGTCCATCAGTTCCTGGTCGGACATCTTCTCGATGCAGGAGAGGCTCTTGGCCAGAATCTCGGAGTGGGACCGGTGGGAGCCGAAGATGATGTCGTCCTTGTCCAGCAGATAGGCCTCGCCGACACAGGAGGCCTCCTGGCCCAGGGACAGGTGGGCGGGACCGGGATAGGTGGTCTCGATGCCGTTGTAGTTGGCCTGGGTCTTAATCAGGGTGAGCATATGCTCGAACTCGCGGAGAATGGTGATGTCGCGGTAAATGCGGATCAGGTCGGCGTCGGAGTAGTTGGCCCGCTCCTCGGCCACGGTCTTGTTATAGGTGCAGACCGGGATGTCTTCAAAATGGATGGAACCGGCGGCCCGGGTGGCTACGGGGTCCACAAACAGAGACTTGGGCATGAATATACTTCCTTTCTATTGAACAGGCACTATTTTGCGGGCCGATGTGGGCATCGGCCCCTACGATCCCTTATAACATAAACAAGCCTTCGCGGATGACTTCACTGACGGTGGGATGGGGGAAGACCAGCTTTTTCAGCTGATTGAGGGGCAGCTCGGTCTCCAGCATCAGGGCCGCGCCGCAGATCATTTCCGAGGCGTAGGAGCCCACCAGATGGACGCCCACCAGGCGGCTGTGGTCCAGATCATAGACCAGCTTGCAGAAGCCGCTGCCGTTCATGGTCTCGGCCACGTAGCGGCCGGAGTACTGCATGGGGACCTTGACGGTCCGGACGCGCATGCCCTTGGCCTCGGCGGACTGCTGGGTCTCGCCGACGGCGGCCACCTCGGGGGTGGTGTAGATCACCGAGGGAATGGCCTCGTAGCGCATTTCGTCCTTGACGCCCAGCATATGGTTGACGGCCACCTCGGCCTCGCGGTAGGCGGTGTGGGCCAGCATCAGCTTGCCGTTGCAGTCGCCCACGGCGTAGACCCCGGGCACATTGGTGCACAGATGGCGGTCGGTGACCACCGCGCCCCGGTCCAGCTGGACGCCCAGGGCCTCCAGGTTCAGCCCCTGGACGTTGGGCCGCCGGCCGGCGGAGAGGAGGACCTTCTCACAGGGCAGCGTGTGCCTGCCGCCGGCGTCCTCGTAGGTGACGGAGCCGTCCCTGATCTCCAGGACCTTGGCGCTGAGCTTGAAGGTCATCCCCTCTTTTTCATAGGTGCGCATCAGCACGTCGCAGATCTCCGGGTCGGTGGCTCCGGCAAGCTTGGGCAGCATCTCGAGGACCGTGACCGGGACGCCGACGCTGGCGAAATAACAGGCCATTTCCAGGCCGATGACGCCGCCGCCGATGCAGACCAGAGACTCCGGCAATGCTTTCAGATCGAGAATCTCCCGGTTGGTCAGGACGAAGCCCCGCTCCAGCCCCTCCCGGAGCCCCGGCACAGGAGGCACCGCGGCCTGGGAGCCGGTGGCGATGACCAGACGGCGGCCGGTGAGCCGCTCCTCCCCTGCCAGCACCGTGAAGGTCCCGTCCCCGTTGCGGCCCTCCACAGTGGCCCGGGCCATATAGACCCGGACGCCGTGGGATTTCATGGTGCTTTGGACGCCGGAGACCAGGGTCCTGACCACCTGGTCCTTCCGGGCCACTACCCGGGCATGGTCATAGGAGACCTGGTCCGCACGGACGCCGTAGTCCGCGCCGTGCTTTGCGGCGGCGTACTGCTTGGCGCAGTAGAGCAGGCTTTTCGTGGGGATGCAGCCCTCGTTCAGGCAGGTTCCGCCCATCCAGCGCTGCTCCACCACCGCGGCCTTGAGGCCGCCCTGGGCGGCCCGTTCGGCGCAGAGATAGCCGCCGGGTCCGCCGCCGAGGACGATTACATCATAGAGTTGCACGGGCATTGCCCCTTTCCTGGGTTATTGGGCCAGCAAAGTCAGGAAATTCTCCAGGTTCTGGCACAGAGCCTGCATAAACCGGGCGGCAGGCGCGCCGTCCACCACGCGGTGGTCGAAGGTCAGGCTGAGGCCCATGGCCGGGTAGGTCTCGATGGCGCCGTCCTTGACCGACTTGATCTTGGTCTGAATATTGCACACGCCCAGAATACCGGTCTGGGGCGGGTTGATGACAGGGGTAAAGGCCTCGCAGCCGAAGGCGCCGATATTGGTCACCGTGAAGGTGCCGCCGTTCATCTTGTCCACGGGCAGCTTGCCGTCCCGGGCCAGGGCGGCCAGCTCCTTGGCCTCCATGGAGATCTCCAGCAGGGACTTCTTCTCGGCGTGGGCGATGACCGGCACCAGCAGGCCCCGGGGCGTATCGCAGGCAAAGCCCAGGTTGACGGTCTTGAACTGCCGGACCGCGTTCTCCTCCAGCATATTGGCGTTGAGATCCGGGCAGGAGAGCACCGTGCGGCTGACGGCGAACATGACCATATCGTTGAGGGAAATCTTGCCCATGGGGCCGTCCATGGCCTTGAGCAGCTTCCGGTAGGTCTGGAGCTGGGTGGCGTCGAAGCTGAACTGCTGGGTCAGCTGGGCCATGGTGCTCAGGGACTTCATCATGGACTTGGCCGTGGCCTTGCGGACGGCGTTGAACTTGACGTCCACATAGTCGGCTTCGGCAGCGGCGGCGGCGGGGGCCGGAGCGGCAGCGGGGGCCGGAGCCGGGGCGGCGGCTTCGGCGGCCGCGGGGGCCTTCTTGAACGCGCCCTCCTCCATCAGGCGGCGGACATCCCGCTCGATGATGCGGCCGTTGGGGCCGGTGCCCTTGGCGCCGGAGAGATTGACGTTGGCCTTGGCGGCCAGCGCCCGGGCCCGGGGCGAGATGGGCGAGCCGTCGTCGGAGGTATCCTCGGCCGCGGCAGGGGCGGCGGCAGGCGCCACGGCGGGGTTGCCGCTGATGCCCCGCAGGCACTCGAATTCGTCGCCGGGCTTGCCCACGGCGCAGACGTTGATGAGGCAGGGCACCTCGTCGCCGTCCTCGTAGAACTTGGCCAGCAGCGTACCGGCGGCGGTGGAGATGCACTCGAACTCAGCCTTGTCGGTCTCGTAGGTGAAGAGCACGTCGCCCACCTGGACCTGGTCGCCCACCTGCTTCTGCCATTCGCCGATGAGGCAGGACTCCACGGTGATGCCCTCCTTGGGCATAATGACGGCAGTGGCCACGGGACCGGCGGCGGCCACGGGGGCGGCAGCGGCGGGGGCGGCGGCAGGAGCAGCTTCGACGGGGGCGGCTGCGGCGGGGGTACCGCCGATGCCCCGGAGGCATTCAAATTCCTGGCCGGGCTGGCCCACGGCGCAGACGTTGATCAGGCAGGGAACCTCGTCGCCGTCCTCGTAGAACTTGGCCAGCAGCGTACCGGCGGCGGTGGAGGCGCATTCAAACTCGGCCTTATCGGTCTCATAGGTGAAGAGGATATCGCCCACGGCAACCTGGTCGCCCACGTTCTTCTGCCACTCGCCGATGATGCAGGATTCGACGGTGATGCCCTCCTTGGGCATGACGACGCCCTGGGCCACATTGCCGGAGGCGGCGGGGGCGGCAGCCGGAGCGGCCGCGGCAGGAGCGGCGGCGGCTTCCGCAGGGGCGGCGGCAGAACCAGCGCCCCGGAGAGACTCAAATTCCTCGCCGGGGTTGCCCACGGCGCAGACGTTGACCAGGCAGGGCACTTCGTCGCCATCCTCATAGAACTTGGCCAGCAGCGTACCGGCGGCGGTGGAGGTGCATTCAAACTCGGCCTTGTCGGTCTCGTAGGTGAAGAGCACGTCGCCCACGGCCACGGGGTCGCCGACGTTTTTCTTCCATTCGCCGATGATGCAGGATTCGACGGTGATGCCCTCCTTGGGCATCAGAACTCCTTGTGCCATTTCGATTCCTCCTAACAATTACTGCTTGCAGGCGAGGAGGTAGTGCTCGGCCTCCGCGCTCCACAGGTCATTGTGGCGGTGGGTGATCTCCGCCAGCTTCCGGAACATGGGATCGGTCTCGCCCAGCTTGTCGAAGTCGGCGATGGCCGTCAGGGGCAGTTCGATCTGGGTATAGATCAGCTTCTTGCCGCCGCGGATGTTGGGCAGGTTCAGGGTGGTGTCCACCACGGCGTCCAGGCCGCCGATGTGGGTGACCATGGCGGCGGGGTTGATCTTGCCGCTGGTCATCATGGCGATGGCCTCCTTCATATCGGCGGTGTTGCCGCCGGAGGTGCCCACCACGTGGGTATAGAGATAGTGGACATTATAGAAGTTGAACTCGGCCTTGAACTGGGTGTTGGTGGGGCCGGCGAAGAAGTTCAGGCAGCCGTCATAGCCCAGAATGGCGTCGGCCTGCTCCACCACGGACTTGACCGGCGCGAAGCAGATGACGTCGTTATAGCCGGTACCGCCGGTGAAATCCCGCAGCGTCTTGACCGGATCGTCCACCTTGGCGGTGTTGACGTAGTGGAGCTCGATGCCCAGGGACTTGGCGTGCTCCACGGTGTAGATGCTCTCGGCCCGGGCCAGACGCTCGTCGTCGATATCCGTGACCACCAGCAGGCTGGGACGGCGGTCGCAGTGGAGGGCATAGTCGATGGCGCCCAGGCCCATGGGGCCCACCGAGGCCAGCAGGGCCATTTTGCCGCCCTCGACAATGCCCATGTCGTGGTCATAGGACCCGGCTTTGGTGTGGTACATGGCGTGGAAGGTGCCGATGATGCAGCTCATGGGCTCGGCCAGAGAGCCGTAGAAATAGGTGTCGGAGTCGTATTTCAGCAGGTTGTCGGTGAGCAGCGTCTCGATGGGCACGTTGGCATACTGGCTGTCGCCGCCGCAATAGGGATAGGAATAGCCCGGGGCCATCTGAGAGCCCTTGTAGAAGTGGGCGGGCTGGATGGCGAAGCCGTCGCCGGGCTTGTACTTGTCCTTCCAGTTCTCGCCCACGGCGTGGATCACGCCGCAGAACTCATGGCCCACGATGGTGGGGTTCTCCGCCACGTTGTCCGGCACCCGCTTGTGCTCCGGGCCCTCGACGGCGGCCTTGTAGGTGCTCATGCAGATGCTGTCCGAGATGATCTTGACCTGGACGTCGTCCGGGCCAACCTCGGGAAGGTCGATCTCCTCCAGGCGCAGGTCCATTTTCCCATGAATCCGTACCGCTTTGGTCTTCATGTATTGAATCTTCCTTTCTGTGGGCCCAGCGCCGCCTCGCTGCCGGGCAATCTGTGGTTCTGTTCGGGTTTATGTTGTTTTATATTTATTTATCTGTATTGTACGGCAAACCACGGCGAATGTCAACCACGAAACCAACATTTCTCCGGCAATTTTCGCCGCGCCGGCGGCGCGGAGCCGGTCGAAGAACGGGGAAAAAAAATAGTATACATTCCCGGAACTCTGTGGTATACTATGTAACAGTGTCCACTGGAATTGGACTTTTTACCTGCATATGCTGTGCCGGCCATGCGGGACCAATGGAATAGCATCGCGCACCGGGGACGATCCCAGTCCGGCGAGACGGGGCCGGACTGTAGTCCCCTGTGGGCTGAATTTTTGCTGCCTGTTTCCCTGTCCTGCCGCCGCCGGCCCTGTTCATATTAAAATTTTTTGATTAACGGAGTGAAATTTTTTGAGCGAAAAACTGAAAATTATTTCTCTGGGCGGCCTCAATGAGATCGGCAAAAATATCACCGTGCTGGAATACGGCCGGGATATGATCGTGGTCGATTGCGGCATGGGCTTCCCCGAGGACGACATGTACGGCATCGATTCTGTCATCGCCGACACCTCGTATCTGGTCAAAAACAAGAACAAGCTGCGGGGCCTTTTTATCACCCACGGCCATGAGGACCACATCGGCGGCATTCCCTACCTGATGCAGGATCTGCGGATTCCGGTCCACGGCACCCGGCTGACTCTGGGGCTGGTGAAGCGGAAGCTGGAGGAATTCGACCTGGCCGACAAGGTCAAGCTGTTCACCCATGAGGCCGGGGAGGTCGTCAAGGCCGGCTGCTTCCAGGTGGAGTTTATCCATATGAACCACTCCATCGCCGACGCCGTGGCCTTTGCCATCAAGACCCCCGTGGGCACCGTGGTGATGACCGGCGACTTCAAGATCGACGCCACGGCCTCCGAGGGCATCGCCGACCTGGGCCGTCTGGGCCAGCTGGGCAAGGAGGGCGTACTGGCCCTGCTGTGCGACTCCACCAACGTGGAGCGGCCCGGCTACTCCGCCTCCGAGACCCTGGTGGCAGCCGGGCTGGAGCGGCAGTTCAAGGACTGCGACCAGCGGATCATCATCACCACCTTCGCCTCCAACGCCCACCGGCTGCAAAATATCATCAATATCGCCCACAAGTACGGCCGGAAGGTGGCCGTCACCGGCCGGAGCATGGAGAATATCCTCAAGGTCTCGGTGGAGCTGGGCTACCTGAAGCTCCCGGCCCGGACCCTGGTGGACATCAGCGCCATCAAGAACCTGCCCAAGAATAAAATCGTCATCGTCTCCACCGGCTCCCAGGGTGAGAATATGTCCGCCCTCTACCGCATGGCCTTCACCGGCCACAAGCAGGTGGAGATCCAGCCCGGCGACCGGATCATCATTTCGGCCTCGGCCATTCCCGGCAACGAGAAGGCCGTCAGCCGGATCATCAACGAGCTCTACCGCAAGGGCGCGGATGTGGTCTGCGACAAGCAGGCCGACCTCCATGCCTCCGGCCACGCCGGACAGGAGGAGCTGAAAATCATCCACGCCCTGATTAAGCCCAAGTTCTTTATCCCCGTCCACGGCGAGCAGCGCCATCTCCGGGCCCACGCCCGGCTGGCCCAGGCCATGGGCATGGACCCCAAGAACATCATCATCTCCGACGTGGGCCGGGTCATCGAGCTGACCAAGACCACCTGCAAGCTCACCGGCAACGTGCCCTCGGGCCGCATTCTGGTGGACGGCTCCGGCGTCGGCGACGTGGGCAGCGTGGTGCTCCGGGACCGCAAGCATCTGGCCCAGGACGGCATGCTGGTGGTGGTGGTCAACCTCTCCGCCGAGGACGGCAGCGTCATCACCGGGCCCGATATCATCACCCGCGGCTTCGTCTATGTCAAGGAGTCCGAGCACCTGATGGAGGAAATGCGGATCATCGCCGCCCACGCCATCGACCGCTGCACCAAGGACGGCGCCCACGACTGGAGCGCCCTCAAGGCCGGCATCAAGTCCGACCTCTCGGCCTACCTCTTCAAGACCACCAAGCGCAACCCCATGATCCTCCCCGTCATCATGGAAATTTGATATCGTATTACAGCAAAATGCACAACTCTCATTCGGGAGTTGTGCATTTTGCTCCGCCGCGTCGGACGCACCATCGCCGAACGCTGCTAGCCCCGATGCCTGAGAGGGCAGGCTCCCTTGTGCAAAGGGAGCTGGCTCGCGAAGCGAGACTGAGGGATTGTATGCTTCCGGTTACGGTCAGTTCTGATCCCCTCCGGCGCTTCGCGCCACCTCCCCTTGGTCACCAAGGGGAGGCTTTGGGCGTATGCGCTCGGCGGACTGCCTTGCACACAGAAGCGGGCGGGCCGATGTGGGCATCGGCCCCTACGAGGAGAACCGTCGAAGCCCGGCGGGAACCACCTGCTTCCGGGCGGCCTTTTTTTGTACATCGTTTCGGGCTGCCTCTATTTTGAGACAGCCCCATTTTTCGCCCTCCTTCCCTTGACTTGTGACAGGCTGTCATGTATCATACTGGTATCCCGCATCAAAGGATGGTACCACATGGCCACGGACACCTTTCTCCGGCTGCCCCGGGAGAAGCAGGAGCGCTTTCTCCGGGCGGCCTGGAACGAGTTCACCTCCTATCCCTACGAGAGCGTCTCCATCAACCGCATCATTCAGGCGGCTCAGGTCTCCCGGGGGAGCTTTTATCAGTATTTCTCCGGCAAGCACGATCTGTTCATCTATCTGCTGAAAAACTTGATCGACACCGCTTCGCGGCTGTTTCTGGCCCAGATGACCGTCCATCAGGACGATATTTTTGAGGCCATTCTGGGGATGTACGATATGATCGTCTGGCAGGCGGCCTCCCCCAAGCCGGACCAGCCCCAGGCCCGGCTGGCCCAGCTCTTCCGGCTCAATCCGGACCTGGAGGGGACCCAGTTCACCGAACAGCTGGATCTGGATATCATCGGCCAGCAGACCCGCGAGCTGCTGGAGCGCCAGGGCTGCCGGGTGGCCGACCATGAGGTCCAGCCGGTGCTGCATCTCATTCTGTCCATCGGCTTTACCAACCTGGTGGCAGCCATGCGCTGCCCCAAAAAGCAGGACGTGTTCCGGCGGCAGATGCTGACCCAGCTGGAGATTCTCCGCCGGGGTCTGACGCCGGACGCTGGCCAAGCATCGCATCCTTAATCCTGGAAAGAAGGCATCTTTTTGCTCAAACTCAGCGACATCACCAAAGTCTACGGCCAGGGCGGCAGCCGGGTGGAGGCCCTGCGGGGCGTGTCCATCGCCTTCCGGGAGAGCGAGTTCGTCGCCATCCTGGGCCACTCCGGCTGCGGCAAGACCACGCTGCTCAACCTCATCGGCGGCCTGGACCAGTACACCAGCGGCGACCTGACCATCTCCGGCCGCTCCACCAAGGATTTTAAGGACCGGGACTGGGACGCCTACCGCAACCACTCCGTGGGCTTCGTCTTCCAGAGCTACAACCTGATCCCCCATCAGACCGTGCTGGCCAATGTGGAGCTGGCGCTGACCCTCTCGGGCGTGTCCCGCGGAGAGCGGCGGCGGCGGGCCGTGGAGGCGCTGACCCGGGTGGGGCTGGCCGACCAGCTGCGCAAAAAGCCCAACCAGATGTCCGGCGGCCAGATGCAGCGGGTGGCCATCGCCCGCGCCCTGGTCAACGACCCGGAAATCCTTCTGGCCGACGAGCCCACCGGCGCGCTGGACTCCGAGACCAGCGTGCAGGTCATGGAGCTTTTAAAGGAGGTCGCCCGGGACCGGCTGGTCATCATGGTCACCCACAACCCCGAGCTGGCCCAGCGCTACGCCACGCGGATTGTGCGGCTGCTGGACGGCAAAATCATCGCCGACTCCGCCCCCTATGACGGCGAGGCTCCCACCGCCCCCAAGAAGCATCAGCACCAGCGGCTGCCCTCCATGTCCTTTACCACGGCCCTGGGGCTCTCCCTCCACAACCTGCTGACCAAAAAGGGCCGCACGGTGCTCACCGCCCTGGCCGGGGCCATCGGCATCATCGGCATCGCCCTGATTCTCTCCCTCTCCACCGGCATCCAGGCCTATATCGACCGGGTCCAGGAGGACACCCTCTCCTCCTACCCCATCGACATTCAGGCCGAAACCGTGGATATGACCTCCATGATGACGGCCATGATGTCCGCCCGGGAGGACGAGACGGAGCAGGAGCCGGACCGGGTCTACGCCAGCACCGTTATGTACGACATGATGAACGCCATGACCAGCGCCGGCAGCGAATCCAACGACCTCAAGAGCTTCCGGGACTACCTGGAATCCGAGGACTGTCCCCTGCTGTCCCATGTCAGCGCCCTCCAGTACAGCTATGACCTCAGTCTGGATCTCTACACCCAGGACCCCAGCGGCCAGATCATCCGCTCCGACGTCATGGAGCTCATCGAGGACTCCATGGACAGCCTCTACGGCGAGGGCGCTTCGGGCCTGACCTCGGCCTATATGGGCAGCATGGGCGGCTTCGGCTCCCTGGACGTCTGGGAGGAGATTCTGCCCGGCGAGGACGGGCAGGTCATCAGCGACCTGGTCCGCGAGCAGTACGACCTGGTCTACGGCGACTGGCCCCAGGCCTATGACGAGGTGGTGCTGGTCATCAACGAGAACAACCAGCTCTCGGACCTGATGCTCTACGCCCTGGGCCTCAAGGACCAGTCCCAGATGGCCCAGGTCACCAGCGCGGCGCTGAACCAGGAGACCATCGACACCGAGGGCCCCAGCTCCTGGAGCTATGCGGAGCTCTGCGAAAAGACCTACAAGCTGGTGCTGCCCTCGGCCTGCTTTGAGCGCGACCCTGTCACCGGCGGCTACACCGATCTGCGGGAGACCGAGACCGGCCTGGAATACCTCTACAACAGCGACGACGTGGGCGTCACCCTGCGGGTGGTGGGCATTCTGCGGCCCAACCCCGACGCCACGGCCACCATGCTCACCGGCGCCATGGGCTACACCAGCCTGCTCAGCGACTATGTGCTGGAGCATGTGGGCAATCAGCCCATCGTCACCGCCCAGCTGGAGGACCCGGACACCGACGTGTTTACCGGTCTGCCCTTCGCCACCGGCCAGGAGGTCGAGCCCGCCGACGCCGAGAAGAAGGAAGCCTTCCTCTCCTATCTGGAGACCTGCTCCACCGAGGAGAAGGCCGCCATGTACCTGGACGCCGCCGCCCAGCCGGACGCGGACCTGCTGGCCCAGACCGTGGCCCAGCAGATGGACGGCTTGACCCGGGCCGACATCGAGGCCATGGTCACCGACCAGTACGCCCAGGAGATGGGCGTGGACGCCGCCACGGTCACCGGCTATATCGCCGAGATGGATGACGAAACCCTCTTCGCCCGGGTGGAGGAGGCCATGGAGGCCCAGGCGGCCCAGCAATACGCGGCCATGGTGAAGCAGCAGCTCAGTTCTCTCTCCAACGCCCAGCTGGCGCAGCTGATGGACCTGGGCGGCAGCCCCGATGCACCGCTGACTCTGGCTCAGTACGCCTATCTCTACGACACCTATATGCCCCCGACGGTCTCCGACGCCACCTTCGAGGAGAACCTGGAACGGCTGGGCTATGTGGACCGGGAATCCCCCGCCGCCATCCGGATCTATGCCGCCACCTTCGCCGACAAGGACGCCATCGCCGACGAGATTGCCGCCTATAACGACGCCGTGGCCGAGGAACAGCAGATCACCTACACCGACTATGTGGCCCTGCTGATGTCCTCCATCACCACCATCATCCAGGCCATCTCCTACGTGCTGATCGCCTTTGTGGCCATCTCCCTGGTGGTCTCCTCCATTATGATCGGCATTATCACCTATATCTCGGTGCTGGAGCGGACCAAGGAAATCGGCATTCTGCGGTCCATCGGCGCGTCCAAGCACGACGTCTCCCAGGTCTTCAACGCCGAGACCCTTATCGAGGGCTTTGTCTCCGGCGCCATGGGCATCGCCGTGACGCTGCTCCTGCTGCTGCCCATCAACGCCCTGATCCATCATCTCACCGGCATCGAAAGCCTCACCGCCTTCCTGCCCTGGCGGGCCGCGCTGATCTTGGTCCTGATCTCCATGGTCCTCACGCTGATCGCCGGCTTGATCCCCTCCCGCTTTGCAGCGAAAAAAGACCCAGTGGAAGCACTGAGAACGGAGTAATAGTATGGTGCAACTGTACGCCCTCGATTTGCAGCCCCTCCTGGCCGGCGGCTGGGAGGACCTGATGCCGCAGCTCTCCCGCTGGCGGCAGAAAAAGGTCATGTCCCTGTGCCACGACGCGGACCGCGCCCGGTCCGCCGGAGCCGGCTGGCTCCTGGACTACGCCCTGACCGAGGCCGGTATCCCCCGGGATCAGCGGGCCATTCGGCTCCAGCCCGGCGGCAAGCCGGAGCTGGTGCGCGGGGGCGTGCACTTTTCCCTGAGCCACGCCGGTCCCTGGGCCGTCTGCGCCCTGGCCGATACGCCGGTGGGCGTGGACGTGGAGCTGCCCCGCTGTACCATGGCCACGGCCCGGCGGTTCTTCGCCCCGGCCGAGGTGGCCCAGGTGGAGGCGCTCCCCGAGCGGGCCCGGCCTGACGCCCTGCTCCGGCTGTGGACCGCCAAGGAGGCCTTTACCAAGGCCTTGGGACAGGGCCTGTCCCTGGGCCTCAGCTCCTTTGAGGTCCGGCTCCGGGCGGACGGCGCGGACCTGATCCAGCGCGCCACGGACCTCCCCTACCGGCTGGAGGAATATCCCCTGCTCCCCAGCCGGGTCTGCCTGTGCACCGTGGAGCCCCGCCCCGCGCTGCGGATTCTCCGGGCCAAATAATCCCGAAGGGGGCATGCCGCCCTACGGCGTTCGGCGGGGGTGCAGCGGGAATCGAGGGCCTGTCCGGGCGGCCATAAAGGCCGCCCCTACGGACCCGCCTTCGATCTTCTCGTAGGGGCGGGCTTTATGCCCGCCCGTGCCGCACCGGCGGATTCCGAGGGGTCGGAATTTTGGATCGTAGGGCGGGGTGCCCACACCCCGCCAAAGCAGGCCGCCGGAACCACCAGGCTCGCGGTCCACGGAACCTGGCCATGGCGGCATGTGGGCATGCCGCCCTACGGCGTTCGGCGGGGGTGCGGTAAAAATCGCCAGCCTGTCCGGGCGGCCATAAAGGCCGCCCCTACGATGCACCATCGACTTGGTCCGTAGGGCGGGGTGCCCACACCCCGCCAAACCGAACCGCCGGAACCACCAGGCTCGCGGTCCACGGAACCCGGCCATGGCGGCATGTGGGCATGCCGCCCTACGAGGTTCGGCGGGGGTGCGGTAAAAATCGCCAGCCTGTCCGGGCGGCCATACAGGCCGCCCCTACGGACCCGCCTTCGAGCTTCTCGTAGGGGCGGGCTTTATGCCCGCCCGGACTGCACCCCCGCGTTGCATGCACCCTCGCCGAACACACGTATCGTAGGGGCGCGCATGGCGCGTCCGTACCCAGCCGCCGCAATCACCGGAGCCGGATCTGTCCCGGCTCCTTTTTTGCCCCGGTCCGGCGGCCTGGCAAAAAAAGTCCATGGAATTCCCATCATTTTTCACATTCTTTTCTTGTCTCCTGGGAATAACTTTGATATAATAAACAAAAAACTGCTCGGGCCTCGCCGGACGGCCGGCCGCCCGAATTCATATCCCCCGAGGAACCCTATCATATCGATCTTTGAAAGGATGGTTCGTTATGGCACGCAAGCAAGCAACCGCCCCCAAAAAACCGGCTCCTGAGGCCGCAGCCCCGACAGAACCGGAGACTACCGCGGCAGTGGAAGAGGCTCCCGTCAAGGCAAAGACCGCCGCGAAAAAGCCCGCCGCCAAGAAACCGGCCGCCAAGAAGCCTGCGGCGGAGAAAAAGACCCCCTCCTCCCGGAAGAAGGCCGCCCCCAAGACCGCCCCTGTGACCGAGACCGCCCCCACGGTCGAGGAAGCCCCCGTAGTCGAGGAAGCTCCCGTGGTGGAGACCGCTCCTGTGGTGGAGACCGTCCCCGTGGTGGAGGAAGCCCCCGTGGTCGAAGCCGCTCCTGTGGTGGAGGAAGCCCCCGTGGCCGAGGAAACGCCTGTGGTGGAAGAAGCGCCTGTGGCAGAGGAATCGCCTGTGGTGGAAGAAGCGCCTGTGGCAGAAGAAGCGCCCGTGGAGGAGGCTCCTGCTCCCTCCGGTCCTGTGATTCTGACCCATCTGCCCCGGCGCAGCGTGGCCTTTATCGGCTCGGAGTGCCATCCCTTTGTCAAGACCGGCGGCCTGGGCGATGTGATGTACGCCCTGCCCCGGGAGCTGGTGCGCCTGAACTGCGACGTCCGCGTCATTCTGCCCCGCTACGCCTGCATTCCGAAGGAATACCAGGACAAGATGGTCTACCGCGGCGAGTTCTATATGGACCTGGGCAAGACCGGCCGGAATTTCTATGTGGGCATCATGGAATATATCTGCGACGGCGTGGTCTATGACTTCATCGACAACCAGGAGTTCTTCACCCTGGGCCGTCCCTATGTCAACCTGGTGGACGATATTCCGAAGTACTGCTTCTTCGCCAAGGCGGCGCTGGCCGCCCTCAACTGGATGAACTGGATTCCCGACGTGATCCACTGCCACGACTGGCAGGCCGCGCTGGTGCCGGTCTATCTGCGGACGCTGTTCCAGAATACCCCCGTGGCCCGGGCCAAGACCGTCCTGACCATTCACAATCTGCGGTTCCAGGGCATCTACAACATTCCCACCATCCAGTACTGGACCGGCCTGCCGGACTACGTGTTCCACATGGGCGCGCTGAAGCAGAAGTACGAGGACGCCAACATGTTCAAGGGCGGCCTGGCCTACGCCGACCGGATCACCACCGTCAGCCCCACCTATGCCTGGGAGATCCAGACCGCCGAGTACGGCGAGACCCTGGACGCCCATCTGCGCTATCACAGCGGCAAGCTCCGCGGCATCGTCAACGGCATCGACTACGACATGTGGAACCCGGCCACCGACCCGGCCTTGGCGCACAACTATGACCTTGGCAACGTGCTGGATCACAAGATGGAGAACAAGCTGGCCCTGCAGCAGGAGCTGGGGCTGGAGCAGGATACGGGCAAGTTCGTCATCGGCCTGATCTCCCGGCTGACCAACCAGAAGGGTCTGGATCTGGTCAACGCCATCGTCCCGCAGATCCTCGACGGCAATACCCAGGTCGTGGTCCTGGGCACCGGCGACAAGCAGTATGAGGACGCTTTCCGCTACTATGAGAATACCAACAAGGGCACCTTCTGCGCCTGCATCCAGTACGACGAGGCCCGGGCCCACCGGATCTATGCCGGCGCCGACGCCCTGCTGGTGCCCTCCCGGTTCGAGCCCTGCGGTCTGACCCAGCTCAACGCCATGCACTACGGCACCCTGCCCATCGTCCGTGAGACCGGCGGTCTCAAGGACACCGTGCAGCCCTACAACGAGTTCAACGGCGACGGCAACGGCTTCACCTTCGACCGCTATGACGCCGGCCTCCTGCTGGACGCCATCAACCGGGCCAAGACCCTCTACTTCAACAACCGCTACCACTGGGACGAGATCGTCCAGCGCGATATGGACAAGGATGTCTCCTGGGCCAATTCCGCCCGCCAGTACAAGGATCTCTATATGGAGCTGACGCCGTGGTAATCGGCTCAACAGGCAAAAATCCCGCCGCAAACCCTGCGGCGGGATTTTTTTGCGGGATATATGTCTCTGATGCCCGAACGCTCTGATCCCCTCCGTCACGGCTGACGCCGTGCCAGCTCCCCTTGGTCCTTGCCCCAAGGCGGCGGGCGGGGATAAACCCCGCCCCTACGAGAAACCCGGAGGCGTGTTGTAGGGGCGGCTATCAGCCGCCCGGACCGCACCGGTGGGTTGTAGACGCCTTCGTCAAACGCTGCCGGCCCTGCGCCTGAGAGGGCAGGCTCCCTTGTGTAAAGGGAGCTGGCTCGCGCAGCGAGACTGAGGGATTGCCGGCTCCCGGTTCCCGCAAGCTCTGATCCCCTCCGGCACGGCTGCGCCGTGACCGCTGCGGTCGCTGTATCTGCCACCGGCAGCGCTCCCTTGCGGGCCCCTTGGGCGCCAAGGGGAGGCTTTGGGCGGGGTGCGGTGCACGCGGGGCCAGCGGACGCGCGATGCGCGCCCCTACGGCGGGCAGGACCGTCGAACCCCGGCGGGAATCGGGAACCGGTCCCGGGCGGCCATACAGGCCGCCCCTACACGCACCCGCCGCCGTTTCCTGATGTAGGGGCGCATTATATATGCGCCCGTGCTGCACTGCCGGAATTGGCGGGCTTTCGGTCATCGCGACCCGGTCATGGCGGCATGTGGGCATGCCGCCCTACGCCCGCAGCGGTCAGGGGACTGCCCTGCACGCGGCGGCGGGCGGGCCGATGTGGGCATCGGCCCCTACGATGGGCGGGTGCGGTGCACGCGGGGCCAGCGGACGCGCGATGCGCGCCCCGGCGGCGGGCGGAACCATCGAACCCCGGCGGGAATCGGGAACCGGTCCCGGGCGGCCATACAGGCCGCCCCTACACGCACCCGCCGCCGTTTCCTGATGTAGGGGCGCATTATATATGCGCCCGTGCTGCACTGCCGGAATTGGCGGGCTTTCGGTCATCGCGACCCGGTCATGGCGGCATGTGGGCATGCCGCCCTACGCCCGCAGCGGTCAGGGGACTGCGCTGCACGCGGCGGCGGGCGGGCCGATGTGGGCATCGGCCCCTACGATGGGCGGAGTGCGGTGCACGCGGGGTCTCTGCGGCATTCAGGGAAGCCGGTCCCGGATCTGGGGCCAGAGGGAATCGCGGGGCGCAGCGCCGCCGGACCGGACCGCCGCCAGAACCTGGGCCCGAGTTAAAGGCCGCCGGAGCGCCGCCTGACCGGTGGAAGTGCGCACCACACAGACGGGGCGGAACCAGGTCAGGAAGGCCGCCGCGGCCAGCAGCGCCGCCAGACTCACGGCCAGCAGGGCCCAGGGCGGCCCCGCCTGTTCCTCGGCTGCCGTGGTGTCAAGGACGATCCCGCTGCTGCTCTGGACCACGACGATGCCGCCGTATTCCTCCCACAGCCGTGCGGCATAGGCCTCGGCCTCGTCCGCCAGCACGTCCACCACGACGCGGGACTCCTTGCCGTTCTCGCCGAAGCCGCCTTCACTGGTCCAGCCCACGCCGCAGCTCACCACCGGAGAATCGCCGCCCATATACCGCTCAACGATCTCCGCCTGGACCGCGCGCATTTCATTCTCCGAATAGGTCCCCTGGCCGAAGGCCACGGTATCGTCCTCCAGCAGGGCCAGAATCTCGGCCTCCCGCTCTGGCGTATCGTCCAGCAGCAGAATGCAGAGATAGGTCCCGCCGTCCACGCTGTATACGCCCGCCACGTCGTCGGGATAGCCCTCCCGTTCCCATGCTTCAAATAATGCCTGGGCATTGGCATAGGGCGCTGCCGCCGCCGCCGGAATCGCCAGCAAAACGGTCAAACACACCAGTAAGACGCCAAGTATGAGCTTCCGTTTCATCTCGCACCTCCTGACAGCATGACGCGCAGCCTATTCAGGGCCCGCTGGTAGCGCCAGAGCACCGTCCCCAGGGGCATGGAGAGGACCTGGGCCACCTGACGGAAAGGCAGCGCACCGTTGATATGCAGTGTAATAATCTGACTGTCCACCGGCTCCAGGGCCCCCAGGGCCGCCTCCAGGTCCAGGCGGACGTCCAGGTCGCCCCAGTCCCGGCCCGGCGGCTCCGCCTCCGGCGTGTCCTCGGGCCGCTGGGCCTTGAGGCAGTCGATAGCCAGATTTCGGGCCATTTGAAATAAATAGGCCCGGGGATTGCGCACCGTCTCCCCCGGCGGCGACCGGTACAGCTTGAGAAACAGCTCCTGCAATACCTCCTCGGCCAGGGCTTCCCGCCGGGTGATTCGGAGAATCACCGTATAGAGCGGCGTTTTCATCCCTTCATAAATGGCCTCCAGCGCCGCCGGATCGCCGGTCCGCAGCGCCGTCAGCTGGATTTGCAGCGTCTGATTGTCCATGGCTCCGCCTCCTTTCATCTGCGATGACTGCGATGGTCTCCCGTTTGATTGGACGCCGGTGAATATTCTCTGTTCTGCACAAAACATGCCGGTTGAATTTGCCGCGCCGCTGCGGACTATTGCGACCGCGCCAATGGCTTCCTGTAAGGTTTTGGTCTGTGCAAAGGGCGCTGACGCGCCGCCGCCGCGCAGCGGCGGCACACCTCTCCGTCACGGCTTCGCCGTGCCACCTCCCCTCAAGGTGAGGCTTTGGGCGGGTGCGTTTTGCGAACTGCCCTGCATGCGGCTGCGAAAATGCCGGACGCCCAAGGGCGTCCGGCTGGGGATCAATAGGACGAATTATGCAGCAGCTCGTGGGTCTTGCCCTTGAGGAGGCCGTCGTAGAGGGCCATAATCATGGGGTTCTCATCGGGCTTCTTGATAATGGACATATTGTCGGCGCTGTAGATGCCCTTGGCGCGGGCCGCCTTGGTGCGGATTCCGGCGAACGGAGGCTGGCCGCCGCCCATGATGCAGCCGCGGCGGCAGGCCATGACCTCGATCAGGTGGTACTGGGCCTCGCCGCGCTTGACCCGCTCCATGACCGCTCTCGCATTGGCCAGGCCGCTGACGACGCAGATCTTGAGCTCGGTGCCCTCGTAGGGGAAGGAGAACTCCTTGATGGCGCCGTCGCCCCGGACGCCGCACTCGGCGATGGCGTCCAGCGCCACCTTGTTGTGCTCGGGAATCAGACGCCGCAGCACCGCCTCGGTGACGCCGCCGGTGACGCCGAAGATCACGCCGCCGCCCGAGCCGAAGCCGAAGGGCACGTCGCTGGCCTCGGGGTCCAGCTCGGCAAAGTCGATGCCGGAGTTGTGAATCATCCGAATGAGCTCGGTGGTGGTGATGACAATATCCGTGTCCTGCTCGCCCTTGGTGAAGCTGTTGGGCCGCTTGGCCTCCATCTTCTTGGCCGTGCAGGGCATGATGGACACCATGACCGTCCGCTTGCCGCCGGCGTGCTTGGGGTCCCGATACCACTCCTTGACCACCGCCGACATCATGCCCTGGGGCGAGCGGCAGGTGGAGAGATTGTCCTTGAACTCGGGGTACTGATCGGTGACGAACTTGACCCAGGAGGGGCAGCAGGAGGTCAGCAGCGGCAGCTTGATTCCGGCCTGGAGCCGGTTGAGGAACTCCGCCGACTCCTCCATGACCGTCAGGTCGGCGCTGAAGGTGGTGTCATAGACCTCGTCGAAGCCCATCCGATGGAGGACATTGACGATCTTGCCCATGACGCTGGTGCCCTTCTTCAGGCCGAAGGCGTCGCCCACGGCCACGCGGACCGCCGGGGCCACCTGGGCCACGACCCGCAGATCCGGGTCGGCCAAAGCCTCCCAGACCTCGTCCATATTCGTATGGATGCTGATGGCGCCGGTGGGGCAGAAGACCCGGCACTGGCCGCAGTTGACGCACTGGGTCTCGGAGAGCTTTTTATCAAAGGCTGGCATGACCATGGCGTCGGTGCCCCGGAAGGCAAAGCCCAGCGCGCCGATGCCCTGGAGCTCCTCGCAGGCGCGGATGCAGTCGCCGCAGAGAATGCACTTATTGGGGTCGCGGATGATGGCCGGGGAGCTGCTGTCGATCTCCCGGGGCGGGCGGGTATTTTCAAACCGAATCTGGGTGACGCCCAGCCGGTGGGCCAGCCGCTGGAGGTTGCACTCGCCGCTCTTGACGCAGGTGGTGCAGTCCCGGCAGTGGGCCGCCAGCAGCAGCTCCAGAATCAGCTTCCGATGGCGCTTGATCCGGCCGGTATTGGTGTAGATCACCATGCCGTCCCGGGGCTCCTCGGAGCAGGAGGCGAAGGTGCGGCCCCGGTCGTCCTCCACGGTACACAGCCGGCAGGCGCCGAAGGTGGACACCTCGGAGTGATAGCACAGGGTCGGTATATCGATGCCGGCCTTCCGAATCACGGAAAGCACGTTTTTCTCATTGGTAAATTCGACTTTTCTGCCGTCGATCATCATGATTCCCATGGCGTTTCCTCCTATGCTTCCACGTAGATGGCGTCGAAGGCGCAGTTGTCGCGGCAGGCGCCGCACTTGATACACACATCCGTATCGATGTGGTAGCACTGCTTGATCTTGCCGCTGATCGCGCCCACCGGACAGTTCTTCGCGCACTTGCCGCAGCCCTTGCAGAAGGCAGGGTTGATGACATAGCGGCGCATGGCCTCGCAGACCTTGGCCCGGCACTTGTGATCGACGATATGTTCGACGTATTCATCCCGGAAGAGCTTGAGGGTGCTGAGCACCGGCAGCGGGGCGCTCTTGCCCAGGCCGCAGAGGGCCATATTCTTGACCATCTCGGCCAGCTCCTCCAGCCGGTCCAGGTCCTCCAGCTTGCCCTTGCCGGCGACGATCTTCTCCAGAATCTCCAGCATCCGCTTGGTGCCCTCCCGGCAGGGCACGCACTTGCCGCAGGACTCGCGCTGGGTGAAGCTCATAAAGAACCGGGCCACTTCCACCATACAGGTGTGCTCGTCCATGACCACCAGGCCGCCGGAGCCCACAATGGCGCCGTAGCGCTTGACCGAGTCGAAGTCCAGAGGCACGTCCAGATGCTCCTCGGTGAGGCAGCCGCCGGAGGGGCCGCCGATCTGCACGGCCTTGAACTTCTCGCCGTTCTTGACGCCGCCGCCGATGTCGAAGATGATCTCCCGCAGGGTCGTGCCCATGGGGACCTCGATCAGGCCGGTATTCTCAATGGAGCCGGTCAGCGAGAAGGTCTTGGTGCCCGGGCTGCCGGCGGTGCCGATGGAGCGGTACCACTCGGCCCCCTTGAGGAGAATCATCGGCACGTTGGCGAAGGTCTCCACGTTGTTGAGCACCGTGGGCTTCTCCCACAGGCCCTTTTCCACGGTCCGGGGCGGCTTGACCCGGGGCATGCCGCGGTTGCCCTCGATGGAGGCCGTCAGGGCCGAGCCCTCGCCGCAGACGAAGGCTCCCGCGCCCCGGTTGATATGCAGATGGAAGGAGAACTCGGTGCCCAGAATATGATCCCCCAGCAGGCCAGCCGCCTCCAGCTCCCGGATGGCGTGGCTCAGCCGGGCCACGGACATGGGATACTCGGCGCGGACGTAGATATAGCCCTCGCTGGAGCTGACGGCATAAGCGCCCAGCATCATGCCCTCGATCAGCCGATAGGGGTCGCCCTCCATGACCGAGCCGTCCATAAATGCGCCGGGGTCGCCCTCGTCGCCGTTGCAGACCACATAGCGGGTCTTCTCCGGCTGCCGGGCCACCTGCTTCCACTTCCGGCCCGCCGGGAAGCCGCCGCCGCCGCGGCCCCGGAGCCCCGAGGCGTCCACGACGTTGACCACGTCCTCCGGGGTCATCTCAAAGAGGGCCTTTTCCAGCGCCGTAAAGCCGCCGCCGGCGATGTACTCCTCCAGGGACTCGGCGTCGAACTTGCCGCAGTTCTCCAGGGCCACCCGGGTCTGCTTGGCAATAAAGGGAATCTCCGTGGGAGAGCGGTAGGTCTTGCCCTTCTGCTGGTACAGCAGATGCTCCAAAACCTCGTCGCCCAGGACGCTGCGGGTGAAGATCTCCTCGCAGTCCTCGGGCTGGACCTTGATGTACTGGACGACCTTGTCGCCCTTCTGAATCCGGACCAGGGGGCCCAGCTCGCAGATGCCCTGGCAGCCGGTCTTCTTGACGCCCACATGGGTCTCCCCGCCGCCGCAGGGCTTGAACTCCAGAGTCACACCCAGAGCGTCCTTGGCGATGGCCAGCAGCGTCTCATAAATCTTCTGGGAGCCGGTGGCGATACAGCCGGTGCCGGCACAGACCAGGACGCGGCAGTCCGTGGCCTCAATCACCTGACGGGCCTGGGCCCGCAGCGCCTGGAGCGCTTCTCTCGTTGCAATCGTCATTTGCCGTCACCTCGCAGTTTCTCTACCAGTGCCACCGCCGCCTCCGGCGTCATCCGGGGGTGGACCTCCTCGTTGACCATCATGGCCGGGGCCAGTCCGCACGCGCCCAGGCAGGACACCGTCTCCACGGTGAACATCATATCATCGGTGGTATGCTTTTTCTTGCTCAGGCCCAGCGTCTTGTGCAGCGCGTCGAGAATCGGGGCCGACTTCTTCACATGGCAGGCCGTGCCGTCACAGACCTTGATGACGTACTTGCCCTTGGCCTCGAAGGAAAAATTCTCATAAAACGTCGCCACGCTGTAGGCCTTGGCCTCCTTGACGCCGATCTGCCGGGCCACGTAGATCAACAGCTCCCCGGGCAGGTAGCGGTACTCTCCCTGAATATCCTGCATAATGGGGATCAGCGAGCTGGCCTTGCGGCCGTAGTGCTCGATGATCTCGTCGGCCTTCTTATAATACGACTGGTCTAACATCCTTCTTTTGCCTCCTCATCCGTGTGATCGGGGTGCGGGTCCGCCATGGGGCGGAAGCCAGGCCGCGCGGAGGGCGCAGCCAGAATGGTCATATTATACCGCATATAGGGCTATAACACAAGTTATTTGTGTAAATTCCCCAAATTGTTTTTTCTTTTTATCGAATTCTCTTATTTCCCGGGCCGAACTTGGGCAATAAGATGAACAGACTGTCAAAAAACCTCGCTGAAAGCTGATGGGACAGAGCAGCGGGGAATGTGTGCAAGGGGGTAAGACCCCTGAAGGTGAATTGCCCGAAGGGCAAGAGAAGCTGGCCTGGGCCATG
>DSLMC04102__coassemble_896_pt1 | contig 24841 bp, 17 predicted proteins | sample DSLMC04102__metabat2_high_PE_031 | metagenome-assembled genome bin DSLMC04102
CCTGCGGGCGGCACACCTCTCCGTCACGGCTTCGCCGTGCCACCTCTCCTCAAGGAGAGGCTTAAGGCCCGTCGCCTGAGAAAAAGGCTCCCCTTGAGGGGAGCTGGCGCGGAGCGCCTGAGAGGTGTTACCGCACCGAAGGCTTGCCGCAGGGTTCCGGTGTATGCAAAGGGCATACCATTCAATTTTTCTATATTCTGGTGACATCTATGCTGATTCTCGCATCTCAATCGCCCCGGCGGCGTGAACTGCTGACTATGCTGGGGCTGGAATTTGAAATTGAAACCGCCGACCTGGACGAGGCCATGGACCCGGCCCTGCCGCCGGAGACCGAGGTGGCCCGGGTCTGCGCGGCCAAGGCCCGGGCCGTGGCCCGGAACCATCCCGACGACCTGATCCTCTCGGCGGACACCATCGTCGTAGTGGACGGCGCGGTGCTGGGCAAGCCCCACAGCCCCGCCGAGGCCAAGGCCATGCTCCGGCGGCTCTCGGGCCGCCGCCACACGGTGATGACGGCCTTCTGCCTGCTCCAGAACGGCGCGGCTGACGTCCATGTGGAACAGACCCATCTGCGCTTCAAGCCCCTCTCCGACGCGGAGATCGACGCCTACATCGCCACCGGCTCCCCCCTGGACAAGGCCGGGGCCTACGGCATCCAGGACCAGGCGGCCGTCTTTGTCGAGGCGCTGGAGGGCGACTACTATACTGTCATGGGCCTGCCTCTGTGCGCGCTGGTCAAGTGCCTGCGCCGCCGGGGCGTGGCCGTATTGGGAGCCGTGGAACCATGAAAAAGCACTTATTTACCTCAAAAATCAAGACGATTCTCGTGGCAGCCGTGGCGCTGGCCATTCTGACCACCGTGGCCGTGGCCGTCTCCGGCGGCATGGCCCCCGGGCAGAACGTGGTGGGGACGCTGCTCTCGCCTCTGCGGGCCGGCGTGGCCGCCATCGACCGTCAGGCTCTGCGGCTGTACAATTATATATTCTCCTATGAATCCCTCCAGGCCGAAAAGGAGGCCCTGGAGGAGCAGATTCTGGAGATGCAGGAGGACGTCCGCACGGCCCAGGAGTACCAGCGGGAGAATCAGCGGCTCAAGCAGCTGCTGGAGCTCAAGGAGGTCCACGACGACTACACCTTCGTGGACGCCTACATCATCTCCTGGGATTCCTCCAGCTGGCGCAGCTCCTTCACCATCGGCAAGGGAGAGAACGCCGGTCTGGCCGCGGGCATGTGCGCCGTCACCGAGAACAACCAGATGGTGGGCATCCTCACCGAGGTGGGCGCCAACTGGGCCACGATTACCACGATCCTCGACCAGAGTCAGGAAATCAGCGCCTCTGTGGCCTCCTCGGGCTATACCGGCGTGGTCCAGGGCACCTATGACGCCGAGAACTCCCAGCTGCTGCGGATGAACTATCTGCCCACCGACGCCGTGCTGAAAAACGGCGACCAGGTGGTCACCACCGGCTCCACCCTCTACCCCCGGGGCCTGCTGCTGGGCTACGTGACCAACGTCTCCCTGGACGAGACCGGCATCGCCAAGTACGCCGCCCTGGAGGCCAGCTGCAATCTGGACGGCCTGGAGCAGGTCTTTATCATTACCAACTACGCCGGTTCCTGACGCGGACAACGCCGGAGCCGGTCAAGAATTGCACCTGCCCTCGGGCGGATATATAATCCGCCCCTACACGTGCGATTTACCCCCCTATTTCCCGCCGTAGGGGCGCATTGTATATGCGCCCAACCGCACCCCGATATGCGGAGGATGCCGGAAAGGAGCTTCCATGCACGCTTCACAAGTCTATCGCAAATATCTGATGTGGGGGCTCTATGCCCTGCTGTTTTTGGCTGTGCTGCTGATTCAGGAGATTCCCCTGGGACGGCAGCGGTTTTTCGGGGCCAAGCTGAACCTGATGCCCATGACCGTGGTGCTGATTACCATGCATCTGGGCCACGAGGTGGGCGGTCTCTTCGGCCTGCTGGCCGGGTGCTTCTGGTGCATGTCCGGGGCAGACGACGGCTCGGCCGCCATTCTCACCTGGACCGTGCTTTCCATTGCGGCGGGCTATCTTTGCGACGTCATGTTCCCCCGCCGGTTTCTCCCGGCATTGGCTCTGAGTCTGGCGGCGCTGCTGTTCCACGGCGGCATCGTATTTCTTCTCAATGTGCTGCTGACCGGCGCGCCCTGGTCTCTGGGTCTGCAAACCCTGATCTCGGCAGGCCTGTCGCTGCTGGCCTGCCCGGTGCTCTATTTCCTGTGCCGGGCCATTGGAAAGGTGGTTGGTTGAATGGAACGGCGCGCACGCTTTCGCACCGGCGTCTTTGTGGCGGTGATTCTGGTCATCATGGCCCTGTTTACCTTCCGGCTCTATGCCCTCCAGACCTCCCTCACCGAGGAGGAAATCCGGACCTCCAACTCCCTGACCATCTGGACCACCGTGGACGCCGCCCGGGGAAAAATCCTCGACCGCAACGGCACGGTCATGGTGGGCAACCGGGCCAGCTACAACCTCATTATGATCGGCTACGTTTTCTTCAACGGCCCCAGCCCCAATGAGTCGCTGCTGGAGCTGCTGAACCTCTGCGATGAGCTGGGCATCGACGTGGAGAGCGATTTCCCCGTCAGCGAGACCCGGCCCTATACCTACACCCTGGAGGACTACTCCGAGGCATGGCAGAGCTATTTCCGGAAATTCCTCACCAGCCGCGGCTGGGACCCGGATATGTCAGCCCAGAACCTGATGCGCAACCTCCGGGAGGACTACAATATTCCCGACGGCCTCACCGAGGAGGAGGCCTACCGGCTGATCGCCGTCCGCTTTGAGCTGGAGCTGCGGACCATCGAGGGAATGCCCCTGGACAACTATATTCTGGCCCGGGACGTCTCCTCGGAGGATCTGGCGGCGGTGATGGAGCTGGGCGTTCCCGGCGTTCTGGTGGAGACCACCACGGTCCGGGAATACAACACCACCTATGCCGCCCACCTGCTGGGCCACACGGGCTCCATGGACGCCTACGAGTACGAAAACCTCTACCCCGACTACGCCATGGACGCCGTGGTGGGCAAGGAGGGCGTGGAATACACCTTTGAGAAGTACCTCCACGGCACCGACGGCCTGCTGGAGACCACCATCCTCTCCACCGGCGAGGTGCTGGAGCAGAAATACCTCTCCACGCCGGAGCCCGGCAACAATGTGGAGCTGACCATCGACCTGGGCCTTCAGATGACGGCGGAGAACGCCCTGGCCCAGGTGATCCAAAACCTCCAGGAAAACGGCGTCGGCTCCCAGAAGGAGGGCAAGGACGCCGACTCCGGCGCCGTGGTGGTGCTGGACGCTACCAACAACGAAGTCCTGGCCATGGCCTCCTACCCCACCTATGACCCGGCCCGGTACAATCTGGACTTCAATGAGCTGGCCGAGGCCGACGGCAACCCGCTGCTGAACCACGCCTTGCAGGGCCTCTATCCCCCGGGCTCCATCTATAAGATGGTCACGGCCATCGCCGCCATGGAGTTCGCCAATGTGGGCGCCTACTACCAGGTCACCGACCAGGGCGTTTTTACTAAGTACGAGCTCCAGGGCTATGCCCCGGCCTGCCACATCTGGCGCAGCTCCGGCCGGACCCACGGCACGGTCAATATGATGCAGGCCCTGGCCGTGTCCTGCAACTACTATTTCTATGAGGTGGGCCTCCAGGTGGCCACCGAGAACGTGGACTACGTGGCGGAGCGCCTGGGCCTGGGCGAGCCCACAGGCATCGAGCTCTACGAGGAGACCGGCACCCGGGCCAATGCCGAGACCAAAGCCGAGGTCTTCGCCGGCACCGACATGGCAGCCTGGGTGGACGGCGACAAGCTCCAGGCCTCCATCGGCCAGAGCCTCAACTCCTCCACGCCCTTGCAGATGGCCTGCTACGTCTCGGCGCTGGCCAACCAGGGCACCCGCTACAAGGCGACGCTGCTGAGCCGGGTGGTCAGCTGGGACTACCAGGACCTGATTCTGGAGAGCCGGCCCGAGATCGCCAGCCGGCTGGATATGGACGAAAAGACCATCGCCTGCATCAACGAGGGCATGAAGATGACGGTGTCCGACTACTCTGGCACAGCCAACAGCTATCTCAGCGACTATCCCATCTCCATCGCAGCCAAGACCGGCACGGCCCAGCACGGCTCCGGCGGTTCGGACAACGCCAGCTTCGTCTGCTACGCCCCCGCCGACGATCCCCAGATCGCCATCGCGGTCTATGTGGAACACGGCGCCCAGGGCGGCAACCTGGCCAACGTCGTCCGCCCCATCCTCGACGCCTTCTTCTCCCAGGAGAGCAAATACGAGACCACCTATAACGAAAACACGGTGCAGTAAACGGATCATCTGATTTACGCATTCCCATATTCCAGACAAGCGAGGGAGCAACCTATGACCGATCTATCCAACATCCGTAATTTTTCCATCGTCGCGCACATTGACCACGGCAAATCGACCTTGGCGGACCGGCTGCTGGAGGCCTGCAATACCGTGGAAAAGCGGGAGATGGAGGACCAGATTCTCGACAATATGGACCTGGAGCGGGAGCGGGGCATCACCATCAAGGCCCGGGCCGTGCGGCTCAACTACCATGCCGACGACGGCCAGGACTACGTGCTGAACCTCATCGACACCCCCGGCCACGTGGACTTCAACTACGAGGTCTCCCGGAGCCTCACCGCCTGTGAGGGCGCGGTGCTGGTGGTGGACGCCTCCCAGGGCATCGAGGCCCAGACCTTGGCCAACACCTATCTGGCCATCGACGCCGGCCTGGAGGTCCTGCCGGTCATCAACAAGATCGACCTGCCCGCCGCCCGGCCCCAGGAGGTGAAGCAGGAGGTGGAGGACGTCATCGGCATCCCGGCCATGGACGCCCCGGAAATCTCGGCCAAGAACGGCATCAACATCCACGAGGTGCTGGAGCTGGTGGTCCGGGACGTGCCCCCGCCGTCCGGCGACCGCAATGCCCCCCTCAAGGCCTTGATCTTCGACAGCCAGTACGACTCCTACCGGGGCGTCATCGTCTATCTCCGGGTCATGGATGGCACCATCACCCCGGGTATGGACATCAAAATGATGGCCACCGGCGCCGAGTACAAGGTGGTGGAGTGCGGCTACCTCCACCCCAAGGGCATGGTCCCCTGCGACGCCCTGGGCGCCGGAGAAGTGGGCTACCTGACCGCCTCCATCAAAACCGTCTCCGATACCCGGGTGGGCGACACCGTCACCGGCAAAGACAATCCCGCCGCTGAAGCCCTCCCCGGCTACCAGAGCGTGCAGCCCATGGTCTTCTCCGGCGTCTACCCCGCCGACGGCAGCAAATACGGCGACCTCCGGGACGCCCTGGAGAAGCTCAAGCTCAACGACGCCTCCATGTCCTACGTCCAGGAGAACTCCATCGCCCTGGGCTTCGGCTTCCGCTGCGGCTTCCTGGGCCTGCTGCACATGGAGATCATCATGGAACGGCTGGAGCGGGAATACAACCTGGACCTCATCACCACGGCCCCCAACGTCGTCTATGAGATCACCAAGACCGACGGCACGGAGCTCGAGGTCTACACGCCCCTGAACTACCCCGACCCGGCGGAGATCGCCGAGGCCCGGGAGCCCTTCGTCAAGGCCAGCATTCTGGCCCCCCAGGAGTACGTGGGCAACATCATGGAGCTGTGCCAGCAGCGCCGGGGCGAGTTCAAGGATATGACCTATCTCGACACCACCCGGGTGGAGCTGCACTACGAGATGCCCCTCAATGAGATCATCTACGACTTCTTCGACGCTCTGAAATCCCGGACCCGGGGCTATGCGTCCCTGGACTATACCCTCTCGGGCTACCGGCCCAGCAAGCTGGTGAAGCTGGACATTCTGCTCAACGGCGAGATTGTGGACGCCTTGAGCTTCATCCTCTTCGCGGACAACGCCTATCCCCGGGCGCGGAAGATCTGCGAGAAGCTCAAGGAGAACATCCCGCGGCAGATGTTCGAGATTCCGGTCCAGGCGGCCATCGGCGGCAAGGTCATCGCCCGGGAGACCATCAAGGCCTTCCGCAAGGACGTGCTGGCCAAGTGCTACGGCGGCGACATCACCCGGAAGAAGAAGCTCCTCGAAAAGCAGAAGGAGGGCAAAAAGCGGATGCGCAGCTTCGGCTCCGTGTCCATCCCCTCCGAGGCCTTCATGGCCGTCCTGAAGCTGGACGAGGATTGAAAGGTGGGCGGGCATAAAGCCCGCCCCTACGCCGCGCCTTTGATTCTCTCGTAGGGGCGGGGTTCATCCCCGCCCGTGGGGCACCGGCGATATCTGCCACGCTTTCGCCGAACGCAGCCTGGCACGGGCGGCCATTTAGGCCGCCCCTACACGACCCTTTGGAGGTAGTTTGATGCGAAACAACAAAAAAGCGCTCCAGGACGCCCGGCAGCCCCTGGGGATCTATGTCCATGTTCCCTTCTGCCGGAGCAAATGCGAATACTGCGACTTCTACTCCCTGGGCGGCGGCATGAACCGGGAGTCCATGGACCTCTACCTCCAGGCGGTGCTGGCCCATATCCGGGAGACGGCCCAGCGAGCCGTGGGCTACGAGGTGGATACGGTCTACTTCGGCGGCGGCACGCCCAGCTTCTTCGGCCATGTGGGCCTGATTCGCATTCTCACCGAAATCGACCGGCGATTCCGGCTGGCCCGGGACGCGGAAATCACCCTGGAGGCCAATCCCGATTCGGTGACGGCCCAGGGGCTGGACAAGCTCCGCCGGGCGGGGTTCAACCGCATCTCCATCGGCGTCCAGACCGACGACGACGCCCAGCTCAAGGCCTTGGGCCGGCCGCACAACTATAAGCAGGCCCAGCAGGCCGTGTCTCTGGCCCGGCGGGCGGGCTTTGACAGCGTGTCGGTGGACCTGATGTTCGGCCTGCCCAGCCAGAGCCGGGAGCAGTGGATGGCCACGCTGCGCAACGTCCTGGACCTGAAGCCCGACCATATCTCCTGCTACGGCCTCAAGGTGGAGCAGGGCACCCGGCTCTGGGAGTACAAGGACTGCGCCAACCTGCCCGACGACGACGCCCAGGCCGACATGTACTTCTACGCCGTGGAGACCCTGGAATCCTTCGGCTACCAGCAGTATGAGATCTCCAACTTTGCCAAGCCCGGCCTGGAGTGCCGCCACAATCTGAAATACTGGATGGGCGACCCCTACCTGGGCTTCGGCCCGGCGGCGGCCTCGGATTTCGGCGGCAAGCGCTACACCGCCGCGGCGGACCTGGACCAGTATATCACCGGCATTCTGGAGCAGAAGACCATTCTGACCTCCTGTGAGACCATCCCTCTGCGGGAACGGGCCGGGGAGTATCTGATGCTCCGGCTCCGGACCAGCTACGGCATCGAGGAAAACGAGTATATGCAGACCTACCTCCTGCCCTTCGCGCCCCTGGAGAAGCTGCTGACCACCTATGCCCAGCGGGATCTGGCAAAGAAGACCGAGAGCGGCCGCTGGCGGCTGACCCCCAAGGGCTTTATGGTCTCCAACGCCATCCTGGTGGAGCTGCTGGACGTGCAGCAAAAATCCAACCCCCTGGCCAAGCTCCGGTAATTGCACACCGCAATCCACGGAAATAAAACACGCTGCCTCCCCCGGTTCAGGGAAGGCAGCGTGGTTTTTTTGGGTATTTACTTGGTAATCTGGAAGGAGCGCGTAATGGGGGCTGCCATATAGTTGCCGCCGATGATGCACACGGTGACCACATAGCTGCCGGGCTCGGTGGGCGGCGTGGTGGTGCTGGAGTACACACGCCACTTGCTGGTGAAGCCGCTGTAGAGGTACTTGACGCCGCTCTGGCTGACGGTGACGTCGCCATCATGGCTGAGGGTTGCGCCGAAGTCGAAGGTTTTGGCCTGCTCAGCGGTCAGCTTGCCGCCGGGAATCTCCTGGTTCCAGGTCAGCTTGGAGCCGGAGAGCCGCATCTTCACCAGCAGGAAGCCGATGCCGACGCCGGTCTCGTAGTTCTGATTGTCGGTGACCGCAGCCACGGTGTAGAGACCGGCCCGGTTGGGGGTCCCGAAGGAGACGCGGACGCTGTCCAGGATGCCGGGCAGCTTATTCACCACTTCCAGAATCTGGCCGAAGGTACCGGTGTCGATGTTCAGCTTGTCCAGCAGCTCCAGCAGCTGCTGGGTGCTGAGCAGCTGCCGCAGCTCGCCCACAGTGATGCCGTCCTGCATCATCTGGGTCAGGGTCTTCTGCCCAACGGTCGCCAGCGCCCGGTCGATCAGCTTCAGGAGCAGGGAACCCTCGGCGGTATAGCGGTCGGGCAGATCCAGGTAGATGCCGGTGGTCACATTGCTGGTCACGCCGGCGTAGATGGTGTAGAGGTCGAACTTGTCGGCGGGATCGGTGGTAATGAAGTTTTCGGGCAGCGCCTCATCGGCGTACATGTTGGTGGAGTTGACCTTCACGCTGACCTTGGCCTTGTTGACGGTGACGGTCCCCTCGGTGGTCTCGCTGGGACGGTAGTCGGCATTGCCCTGGAAGCTGACACGAATCTGCTGGTTCTCCCCCGCGCCGATCTGGGGGAACGCGCCCAGGACCGTGTCGCCGAGCTTGTACACCTTGCCCTCCAGGGGAACCCACTGGGTCAGCTTGTCGCTGGAAATGAGGCCGCCCAGGCCGGGGATATCACCAAGATCCACGTCCACACCGGTCTCGGCGTCGGTGAGCTTGGCCTTGTACTCGATGACAAAGTCGTCCAGGTCCAGCGTCTCCTTGGCGGGCAGGGTGGAATTGGTCCAGTCGATGACGCTGTCAAAAATCGCCTGCTTCATCACGGCAGGGTCCATATTGTAGGTAAAGGACACACCCTGGTTCAGGACCACGCTGCTGGCAAGGCGGCTGTCGGTGGTGGTGACGTTCACGGTGACGGAATTACCGCGATAGGTCTGGTTGCCGGCCCAGGAAATCCGGATCTCCCAGGTGCCGGTGCCGAACTTCACCAGGCCGGTGAGATCGGTCTCATTCAGAGGCTTGAAGGCATCGGTGATGCCGGTCTCGTCCACGTTGTATTCCACCGTGATATCGGACGCGGTCAGACCTTCGGGATTTACGGTGGAGGCAACCACAGCGTTATAAATCGCGGCGGCAGTGGCGTCGTAGTCATAGGCCTGATCGTCGGTGAACTTCATGCCCACCTCGTAGGGGCCGTTGTGCAGGTTGAACTGCACCTGCTCGCGGTCCTTGACCGTGATGGTCTTCTCGATGGTCGTGGGAGCGTAGGTCTGATTGCCGGGCCAGGAGATACGGACCTTCTGCTCACCGGCGGAGATGGCGGGATACAGTCCTTCTCCGTTCAGCGGAACGTATTTCGCGTCCAAACTGGTGACCAGCTTGGCCTCATATGTAACCGACACATTGTCCTTGGTCAGCACGTCGGAGGACGCGACTACGGCGTTGAAGATGGCATCTTCCAGCGCGGCATAGTCCACCTTCATATCCTCGCCCACCGCCAGCGTCACGTCTTCGGGGGTCTCCTTCAGCGTGTAGGGGGCTTCGGGCCGCTCGGTGATGGTGACGGTAACTTCTTGCTCGAAACCGTAGTAAGTATTGTTGCCGTTCCAGATAAACTTGACTCGCTGCTCACCCTTGGAGATGGCGGGATAATCCAGAGGAATTCCAATTACATTCTTAATCGTGTCACCTTCCAGCGAAGCCCATTCATGTGTACCAGCCGGTTGTCCTGCAACAACATTCTCAGCATAGTATTTAATGGAAACATCATCCATGCTGAGTCCCGGCGTGGTGGACGCCACGACCGCGCTGAAAATGTTCTGCCGCAGGGCGTCGTAATTCACCGTGGCGTCCTCGTGGTAGGGCAGAGCGACGGAGCGGCCCTCGTTCAGGGTGATGGAGGAGGACAGCTTGGCCGCCTTGGTCAGGGTGACTTCGGTATCGGTATTGGCCAGGCGGACCTTGTAGGTGCCGTCCTTGTTGTCCACTAGAGCAGGGTACTCATACTTTGCTAGGCCGCTACCCGTACTAAAGCCAGAAATCGAGCCCCAGTTCCATTTTTTTGCAGAGGTCCAATTTTTCCCCTCGCAGTAATACTCCCACTCCAGCTTCTGGGCATCCACCTGATCGGCGTTGGCCACCAGGGCCTCGCAGAGAAGCTCCTTCACGGTTGCCTCGTCCGCGCCCGCCGGGATCACGGCGGTGCCGTTTTGAAGCCGCGGTTCGGCCATGGTTACGGCCTGGACGGACGGTTCCTGGTTCTCCGCGGCGAGGGCCGTCAGCGCCGCGCCCTGGAGCAGGGTCAAGGCCGCCAGCAGGCCGGCCACACCCCGTCTAATTGCGTGTTTGTTCACAATGTTTCCTCACTTTCCTGACTTCTTTTCTCTCATGGTATCCCCCGGTGGGGAGCAGTTTTTTGCACATGGCGGGATTATTATACATTTCCAGAAACGGAATATCAAGGAAAGATTTGCCCGTACAAATATTTATTTTTCCTCTGTCCGTACCGCCGGGGGCCCGAAGCCAGACCGTAGGGGCGGCCTGTATGGCCGCCCGTGCCGCAGTTCGATGTCCGATGCGCCCCCGCCGAACGCACCACCCGTAGGGGCGCGCATCGCGCGTCCCTTCCCAGCCACCGGAACCACCGGGGCCGGAACATATCGCACCCGGTTCCGGGCGGCCATACAGGCCGCCCCTACGGCAGAATTCCGAGAAAATCCGGATCATTCCAACCAATCCTGTAGGGGCGGATTGCATATCCGCCCTGCCCAGCCAAAGCAACCACCGGAGCCGGAACATTTCGCACCCGGTTCCGGGCGGCCATACAGGCCGCCCCTACGGCAGAATTCCGCCAAGGCCCGGCCATCCATGGGCCGGACGTGCTGCCCTGCTGGCCGGGGGCTTGCGGGCCGATGTGGGCATCGGCCCCTACGAACGGAATGATCGCCCTTGGCATACAATCGGGGTCCCTGGGTTCGGGCGGCTGATAGCCGCCCCTGCGAAAGGCCGGTTGCGGAACCGTAGGGGCGGCCTGTATGGCCGCCCGTGCCGCAGTTCGATGCCCGATGCGCCCCCGCCGAACGCACCACCCGTAGGGGCGCGCATCGCGCGTCCCTTCCCAGCCACCGGAACCACCGGGGCCGGAACATATCGCACCCGGTTCCGGGCGGCCATACAGGCCGCCCCTACGGCAGAATTCCGCCAAGGCTCCCATTCATGGGCCGGGCGTGCTGCCCTGCCGAACGGGGGATGCGGGCCGATGTGGGCATCGGCCCCTACGGGGGCAGGGCGGGGCCATAAAACACGCCGCTTCCTCCGGGGTGGGAGGAAGCGGCGTGTTTGTTCTTTTTTCAGCCGACGCCGGCGGTCAGGGGCCGGGGGTCGTAGTTCTCGGTGCGCTTGATGGAGGCCCCCAGGGCGGTGAGCTTGCCGATGATGTCCTCGTAGCCCCGTTCGATCAGATGGGCGTCCTCGATGATGGTAACGCCCTCGGCGGCCAGCGCCGCGATGACCATGGCCGCGCCGGCCCGCAGATCACAGGCCCGGACCTCGCAGCCGTGGAGCTCCCGGACGCCGTCGATCACAGCGGCCTTGCCCTCCACCTGGATATGCGCGCCCATGCGGTTCAGCTCCGCCGTATAGCGGAACCGGGTATCGTAAATACTTTCGGTGACGATGCTGGTCCCGTTGGCCAGACACATGCACACGGCAATCTGCGGCTGCATATCCGTGGGAAAGCCGGGATAGACCATGGTTTTGACATTGGCCCGCTTCAGCCGCCGGGTCTTTTCCAGCCGGACGGAATCGTCCATCTCCCGGATCACCATACCCATCTCCCGGAGCTTGGCGGTGATGCAGTCCAGATGCTTGGGGATGACGCCGTGGAGCGTCACATCGCCGCCCACCGCGGCCACGGCGGTCATATAGGTGCCGGCCTCGATCTGGTCGGGGATGATCGAATAGCTGCCGCCGTGGAGGCTCTTGACGCCGCGGACCTTGATGACATCGGTGCCCGCGCCGGAGATCCGTGCGCCCATGGCGTTGAGGAAGTTGGCCAGATCCACGATATGGGGCTCCTTGGCGCAATTTTCAATGATGGTCATACCGCCGGCCAGGGTTGCCGCCAGAAGGATATTCATGGTCGCGCCGACGGAGACGATGTCCAGATAGACATGGCCGCCGCGCAGGCCGCCCTCGGGGGCGTCACAGGTGACGTAGCCGCCGCTCTGCTCCACCACGGCGCCCATGGCCTCGAAGCCCTTGATATGCTGGTCGATGGGGCGGACGCCGAAGTTGCAGCCGCCGGGCATGGCGTTGCGGGCGTGGCCGAAACGGCCCAGCTGGGCCCCCAGCAGGTAATAAGAGGCGCGAATCCGCCGGACCAGGTCGATGGGCGCGGTAATATTCCGGGCCCGGGTGCAGTCGATTTCCACAGAGTTGCGGCTCAGGCGGCGAATCTGCGCGCCCATATCGCTGAGAATCTCCAGCAGCAGCCGAACGTCGGTGATATCGGGCACATTTTCAATGTGGCACTTGCCGGATACCAGCAGCGTGGCGGGCAGAATCGCCACGGCGGCGTTTTTGGCTCCGGAGATGGTGACGTCGCCGTGGAGGGGCTTTCCGCCCTCGATGATATATTTTACCAAGAAAAATCCCTCATTTTCCGCAAGTCAGAAGCCGCTGACGGCGGCGCTTGTCTCACTTTGTTCTATGAGAAGTATGGCCCCGGAGGGCGCAAAATACCTGTGTTATCATTTACCAGAAGCATCATAGCACAAAATCCCCGTTATGTAAAGCGAAATATGACAAAAGAGATGCAAATTGGATACAAATGGTGCCATCTGGTAGCCGAGGCTCCGAAGGGCCCCCAGATTTAGGCGTCACGACGGCTGCGCGCTCACTTCCCGGGTGATTCCGTTGACCTGAAAGACGCCGGTATCGGTCTCCAGCAGCCAGACCGGCGTCAGGTGGACGGCGGCAGCGGCGGCGGTTTCGGAGCGGACATACCCCTGGGTGATCGAGGTGATGGCGCTGCCCACCCAGCCCAGCGTATAGCGCTGCGCGAGGAAGGCCACCACGGCGTCGGCGGCGGTAATGGAGCTGTTCTCACTGATGCGCTTGAGCTGCGCGGCGCCGGTAAAGAAGGTCCCCTCTACCCCGGTGAGGCAGTTGTTGGAAAAGGTCAGGGTCAGGCCGCCGGAGAACACCGGCACATCCAGCACCGACTGGGTGGCCGTGACGGTATAGACGCCGGCCCGAATTCGCTGGGGCCCCTCCAGCTCCAGAACCGTAAAGCCCATGGCCCGGAGCAGCCGGCGGGACGCGCCGGTGAGGTCCCCGGTCTCCGCCTGGTCCTGGAGCTTGGCAGAGAAGGCCCCGCTCCGGCTGATCTCGCAGCTGCCCGCCGCCGAGGTATAGCGGCTCAGATAGCGGGTGGAAGCATCCTGAAACACAACCTCCTGGCCCAGCAGGGCAGTCGCCGCGGCTAAGTCGGCCTCCTCGTCCTCGCCCAGCTCCAGGGCGTAGAGATCCACGGTGTTGGGCACGGCGTTGGGAGATAGGGCCACGTCCTCGGCGGCGCAGAGCTCGCTCAGGGTCTCCCGCAGCCTGTCCGCCTCCCGCGCCCGGGCCAGCCGGTTCGGAATCAGTACGGCCAGCAGCGCCAGGTTGGCCAGCAGCAAAATCAAAATCGCCAGATTTTTCAGCTTGGAAACGGGCATGGACTCACCTCCCGGGAACCCATCCGGCCTGGAGGGTATCGCCCTGGAGCTGATACTGCAGCACCAGAGCGCTGTCCTCCGGCAGCACCGCAGCAGCCTGGGCCACAGGCAGCACCAGAATTTCCTGGCCGGTGGTGGTAAATTGCAGCGCCTGAACCTCCATCCGGCTGACGGACTGGCCCGAGAAGACCACGCGGGCCGCCGGGCTGCCGGTATTCACGGCGATCCCGGAGAGGTAATAGGTAAAGGTACATACGGTCTCCTCTTCACTGGCGGTGATCCCGGAGAGATACAGCCGGGCCTCTCCGGCAGAGTCTCCGGCGGCCAGGGATACCAGCCGCCGCGCTTCCTCCACCAGCTCTGCCGTCTCGGGTCCGGCGGCCCGGAAGCGGTCGGCGGCCGTGGAGGTCAGCAGAATTTCTCCGGTGGGAGAGATTTGCAGCGCGCAGCCGGTCTCCGAGTAGTAGACCGTTCCGGCGGCGTCGGTGTAGCTGGTATCGCCGTAGGGGTTGAAATCCAGGGCCGTGGCCAGCGCCTCGTGGAAGCGGCTGTCACAGGGGCAGGTCACCGAAGCGGCGGGCACAGCCGGGCTCGTCTCGGGCAGCAGCGTATAGGCCTCCAGGGTGGAATCCTGCTCAAAGGCAAAGGCGGAACCGTCGGGACGGAAGGACTCCAGCAGCTTGGAGAGCGTCTCGACCGAGAGGGCCGTCTCGGCCCGCTCCACGGCCTCCCCCAGGAAGTAGAGCGCCACGGCGTCCTGCTCCACGGCCAGAACACAGGCGTGCATGTCCGGCAGCTCCGACTCCGCTTCCGCGTCCAGCCAGGAGGCCACCACGGCCGCCGGCAGCGTCAGGCCATAGTCAAAATAGACGCTCTCCCCCGAGAGGGCCCGGCGAAGCTGAATCTCGTTGGCCGGCGTCGTCTCTCCGGCGGTGTCCAGGGCCTCGCCCAGCGCGCCGCCCAGAGTCTCGAAGGCGGCATCCAGCGCCGCGAAATCCCACCGGGCCGTATACCGTCCGGCCGACATGGACACCGACACCGCCAAAGGCTGGGCCGCGTCCAGCACCGGCTCCGAGACCTCCATATAGGCCAGCTCCGCCTGCTCCATGCCGAGCAGCGGCGCCAGAGGCTGGAGAATGGCCGAGAGCACGGGACTCTGCCGCACGCTCTCCACCGGCAGGGAGAGCAGCGTCAGCAAGATCAGCCCCAGCAGCAGCAGAACCAGCGCCGCGTCCTTTCCCAGCTCCACCAGCCGTCGCTTCATTCTCACCGCCTCCTTGTCGAAAGTTTGCTCCCCCATTATACCGTAAAAATCGCCGTTTGACCAGAGGAAAACCCAGGGGCCCGGCGGCTCCGGGTGATTGCGCATGGGGGCGTCTTCTGGTATGATGGAGGCAAGGAACTATATAATAAGGAGGGATTTCCATGCAGTATCTTCTGGCCCATGATCTGGGCACTTCCGGCGACAAAGCCACCCTGTTCACCACCGACGGAGCGCTGGCCGCCAGCACGGTGGTTTCCTATCCCTGCCGCTACGAAGCCGGGGGCCGGGCGGAGCAAGACCCGGCAGACTGGTATGCCGCGGTCTGCCGCGCCACCCGGACGCTGCTGGAGCAGGTGGAGGCCCGGGATGTGGCGGGCGTCAGCTTCTCGGGCCATATGATGGGGGCGGTGCTGCTGGACCGGGCCGGGGATGTATTGCGCCCGGCCATCATCTGGGCCGACCAGCGGGCCACCGCCGAGCAGGCGCTGCTGTCCCAGCGGGTGGGCGACGCCCGGCTCTATGCCATCACCGGCAACCGCAACAATCCCACCAACTCCGTGGCCAAGATTCTCTGGTGCCTGCGCCGCGAGGGGCTGGGCAGCCGCCTGGCCGTGGCCCTCAACTGCAAGGACTACCTGGTCTACCGGCTCACCGGGGCCATCGGCACCGATTACTCCGACGCCTCGGGCACCGGGGCCTTTGACCTCACCGCCTTTACCTGGTCGGCGGAAATTCTCGAGGCCGCCGAGATTCCCGCGGACGTGATGCCGCCGCTCCACGCCTCCACGGATCTGGCCGGGACCATCACCGCCCAGGCGGCCCGGGACACGGGACTGCTGCCGGGGACGCCGGTCTTCTGCGGCTGCGGCGACGGCACGGCGGCCTCGGTGGGCGCGGGGGTGGACCGGCCCGGTCAGGGCTATCTGAGTCTGGGTACCTCGGCCTGGATCTCCTACCTGGATGACAACGCCCTGCTGGACCCCCAGCAGCGGACCTTCAACCTGGCCGGAATCGAAAAGGGGCTGGTGTTCCCCATCGGCACCATGCAGGCCGCGGGGGCATCCTACAACTGGATGCGGGACCAGCTGTGCCGGGCCGAAAAACAAACCGCCCTGGACCAGGGCGGCAGTATCTACGACAAGATCAACCGGCAGATCGCCGCCGAAGCGCCGGGGGCCGGAGGCGTGCTGTTCCTCCCCTATCTGACCGGTGAACGGAGCCCCTGGTGGGACGCCAACGCCCGGGGCGCGTTCCTGGGCCTGGACATCTCCACCACCCACGCCCAGCTGCTGCGGGCGGTGATGGAGGGCGTGGCCATGAATCTGTCGCTGATTCTGCGGGTGTTCCGGGGGAAATATCCCTTCGAATCCCTGCGGATTCTCGGCGGCGGAGCCCAGGAGCCCCTGTGGCGGCAGGTGCTGGCCGACGTGCTGGGCGTCCGGGTGGAGAAGCCCAACCTGCTGGAGGAGGGCTGCTCTCTGGGCGCGGCCATGGCCGCCGGGATCGGCGCCGGCGTCTTCCGGGACGCCGGGGAGATCCGCCGCTTCCTCCGGGTGGAGGAGGTCACCGCCCCCGATCCCGACCGGTCCGCCCAATACGCCGCTCTCACCGACCGCTTCCAGGACGCCTATCTGCGGCTGCGGGGCTTTTAATCACGGGTCCAGCACGCCCTGATTGGCCGTCAGCGCCGCAATCATGGAGGCAATGCCGTCGCCCAGCAGCTCCGCCGACCGCAGCGCCTGGGCCAGCGTATTGCCGTTGCTCCCAAATTCCACCAGGATCGACCCCGGCGTGGCGTGCTGGTTGAAGCGCTCGGTGCGCAGATTGAGATTCCGGCACAGACCCGGATACGCCCCCTCCAGCACCGACTGGAGCTTCAGGGCGTTGGCCAGATTTTCCCGCCAGTTGGGGTGGGTCAGGCCGCCCTGGTCGGTGCCCACCACCAGCATCAGCTGGGCCAGGCTTTCGCCGTCCACCGTGGCCGACAGGGGATAGGCCGAGCCGTCGGTGTCGGCCACGGCGTCCCGGTGGACGTCGATGACCATTTGCAGCGACGGATACTGGGCCTTCCACGCCTCAATCCGCTCCAGCGCGTTGGCGTAGGAGTCGTTATAGGACGGGTAGTCGTTGACCGTGGAATCGTGAATGACCTCCAGCCCGTAGCTCCGCAGGGTCTCGGCCAATCTCTTCCCCACGGCCACCACCGACCGGCTCAGATCCAGCGTCCTGTAATCGCCGCTGGCCTCGTACTCCCAGCCGGGCTCCGGGGTGTAGCTCTCCGTGGCGTGGGTGTGGAGAATCAGGATCGTCGGGCCGTCCACCGTAAAGTCCAGGGTGGACGGCTGGGCCAGCAGCGCCGCCTTGTCCACCGAATATGTACAGGCTCCCGCGATGGAAATGGCGTCCGCCGCGGCCAGCGCCGCCGGCAGCGGGGCCGTCTCATAGACCGGTTCCGGCTCCGGCTCCGGTTCAGGCTCCGATTCCGGCTCGTCCGCGGGCTCGTTCTCAGGCTCCTCCGCCGGTTCCCACTGGAGGATGTAGAGCTGCTGCTCCGCCGTGGGCTCCGCCGCCGATACCACCTGCCCCGTCTCCAGATAGAGCAGGAACCGGGCAAAGTCCGGCTGCCGGGCCGCCTGGGACAAGAACGCGGCGGCCTTGGCATCCCATCCCAGCAGCATACACAGCCGCAAACACAGCGACAGCGCCACCATGGCGGCTCCCGCCCGGCGGCTGTTTCTTTGGTACATGGCGCATCCCTCCCAGGCATATTCTATGCGGCCGCTCCGCGGAAAATGCCGCCCCCGGCTCTTGCCAAAGGAAAATCTTTGGGGTATAATCAGCAAGACCCCGGGGGTTTCGGGGAATTTTTCTATGAAAGGCGGAGCGTGTATGGACAGCCCGCAGGTTCTCGATTACCGGAGGTTCCGGCTTCGGTACCTGAACTCGCCGCAGTATTCCCATGTCAAGCTGCTCTTCTTCTGGCCTCTCTTCGGCCTGCTCTTTGCCTATGTGGAGCGGGTGGGTGTCACCGACGTCTATACGCCGGTCCATATATTCCTGGACGATCTGATCCCCTTCTGTGAGTGGTTCGTCCTGCCCTATCTGTTCTGGTTCGTCTTCCTGGTCTGGATGCAAGCCTACACCTTCTTCCGGGAGGTGGACGGCTTCCGGCAGATGATGTGGTTTATCATCCTGACCTATTCGGTCACCATGGTCCTCTACTTTCTCTTCCCCACCTGCCAGGAGCTGCGGCCTCAGCACTTCCCCCGGGACAATGTGCTGACCCGGTTTATGGCCCGGTTCTACGCCTTTGACACCAATACCAACGTCTGCCCCTCGATCCATGTCATCGGGGCCGTGGCCTGTCTGGCCGCCGGCTGGCACAGCCGCCGGTTCGGCACGCCCCTGTGGCGGGTGGTGTTTACGGTCATCACCGTGCTGATCTGCCTGTCCACCGTATTTCTCAAGCAGCATTCAGCCCTGGACGTCTTCGCGGCGCTGCCTCTGTGCGCCGGGGCCTGGTGGCTGGTCTACCGGAGCCGCTGGGCAAAAAAATTTGCCCGACCCCGTTGAGACCCGGGAGAAAACCGTGTATAATCAAGGAAGAAATGTTATGCGGTCCGCCGCTATAATTATGGAGGTACAGTATGTTTACAAAGCTGATTGACGCACTGAAGGCCACCCGCCGCACCATCGTCTTCACCGAGGGCCCCGACGCCCGTATCCTCGAGGCCACCGACCGTCTGCTGAAGGACGACCTGATGGACGTCATCCTCGTGGGCAACGTGGACGAGGTCAAGGCCGCTGCCGCCAAGGGCGGCTTCAACATCGAGGGCGTGGAGATTCTCGATCCCGCCACCTATCCCGAGATGGACGCCATGGTCGAAAAAATGGTCGAGCTCCGCAAGGGCAAGATGACCGCCGAGGACTGCGCCAAGGCCCTCTCCAAGGGCAACTACTTCGGCACCATGCTGGTGAAGATGGGCAAGGCCGACGCGCTGCTGGGCGGCGCGACCTACTCCACCGCCGACACCGTCCGTCCCGCATTGCAGCTCATCAAGACCAAGAAGGGCGCCCATCTGGTCTCCTCCGCCTTTATCCTGACCCGGCCCGGCGACGATGCCCTGAGCAAGCTCTGCATGGGCGACTGCGCCATCAACATCTCCTATGAGGACTCCGTGGACAAGGAGGGCAACGTCACCGTCTCCGCCGCCCAGAAGCTGGCCGAAGTGGCCGTGGAGTGCGCCAAGACTGCCGAGTTCTTCGGCATCGACCCCAAGGTCGCCATGCTGAGCTTCTCCACCAAGGGCTCCGGCAAGGGCGCCACCGTGGGCCTCTCCGCCGAGGCCACCAAGGTCGCCAAGGAGCTGGCTCCCGAGCTGGCCATCGACGGCGAAATGCAGTTCGACGCCGCCGTCTCCCCCACCGTCGGTCAGCTGAAGTTCCCCGGCTCCAGCGTCGCCGGCTACGCCAACACCTTTGTGTTCCCCTGCATCGAGGCCGGCAACATCGGCTACAAGATCGCCCAGCGTCTGGGCGGCTATGAGGCCTATGGCCCCATCCTGCAGGGCCTGAACGCTCCCATCAACGACCTCTCCCGCGGCTGCAACGCCGACGAGGTCTACAAAATGGCCATCATCACCGCCGGTATGGCGTAATTGCCCAACGCACCCACGCCCCGGGGAATACCCGGGGCATTTTTGTGCGCCCCCGGCGCCCAAACTTCTTCCCTCTTCCCTCTTCCCTATCCCCGCCCGGAACCCGTCGCGTTGTGGTCCGGCCCCAGTGGTTGCGGGAGCTGGGCACGGGCGGATATAAAATCCGCCCCTACGGCCCCGCTCCCGGCCCATTGTAGGGGCGGCCTATATGGCCGCCCGAAACCAGGTCCCGATTCCCGCCGGGGTTCGATAGTTTCGCCGTAGGGGTGCGTTTGGCGATAGCGCATCCGACGCGGCGGCACGGGCGGCCATACAGGCCGCCCCTACGGCCCCGCTTCCAGCTATGCCGTATCATTTGTCATCATCCATCTTTGGAGGTCACTATGCTTTCCAACTACCTGGGCGACAAGCCCTTCTGGCGGGTAACCGCCAAGCTGGCGCTGCCCATTGCCATTCAAAACGTCCTGACCAGCTCCTTCCAGCTGGTGGATACGCTGATGGTCTCCCAGCTGGGAGACGTCACCCTCTCCGCCGTGGGCATGGCCGCCCAATGGGGCTGGCTGTCCAATCTGCTGGGCTTCGGCCTGTGCTCGGGCATGTCGGTGTTCGTAGCGCAGTACTGGGGCGTCAAGGACTATAAGGGAATCCGCCGGGTGCTGGGCATGGCCATTCTGACGGCCCTGCTGCTGGCGGCGGTCTTCGTCTCGGTGGCCCTGGCGCTGCCCACCGGCGTGCTGCACCTGTTCAACCGGGACCCGGATGTAGTGGCCGTCGGCGCCCAGTATCTGACCATCGTCTGCTTCTCCTACCCGGCAGTAACGCTGACCAACGTGCTGGCCACGGTGCTCCGCAACACCGAGCGGGTCAAGCTCCCCATGTACGTCTCCGCTGTGACCACGGTGGTCAACGCCGTGGTGGACTACGGCCTGATCTTCGGCGCCTTTGGCTTCCCGGCCATGGGCGTCCGCGGCGCGGCCTTGGCCACGTGCATTTCGGCCTGGATGGGCCCGGTGCTGATTCTGCTGTTCTCCGCCATTGAAAAGAACCTGCTGATCGGCCCCGTTCGGGAGCTGCTGGCCTTCAATCTCCGGCATCTGGGCGAGTTCTGCCGCCGGGCGCTGCCGGTGGTGTGCAACGAGGGGCTCTGGGCCATCGGCACGCTGGTCCTCAATATGACCTACTCCAACCTGGGCTATGTCTACTACGCCGGCATGACCATCTTCCGCACCTTCTCCGACCTGGCCTTCTCCTTCTATGTGGGCCTGGGCAACGCCTGCGTCATCATGGTCGGCAAGAGCGTCGGTCAGGGCAAGATCACCCGCGGCGTCCAGGACGCCCGGCGGTTCTCCATGCTGCTGCCGCTGGCGGGCCTGGTCATCGGCGGCCTGACCATTCTCTTCCGCTACCCGCTGATCTCCCTCTTTGCCATGGGCGACAACCTCTCGGCCGTGACCCTGGAGACCGCGCTGTCGGTCACGGTGTTCTGCTCCCTGGAGGTCATTTTCCGCAATGTCAGCTATGTGCAGGTGGTGGGCGTCTTCCGCTCCGGCGGCGACACCCTCCGGGGCATGGTCTACGACCTCTCCTGCCTCTGGCTGGTCAGTATCCCCCTGACGCTGCTGGCCGCGCAGGTGCTCCACCTGCCCTTCCTGGGCGTGGTGATCGTGGCCTACCTGGGCGAGGATATCCCCAAGGCCATCCTCTGCCTGCGGCATTTCAAGTCCCTCCGGTGGCTGATGCCCGTCACCGAGGAGGGCCGCGCCGGCCTGGAGGCCTATCGCCGCGGCGAAGTATAGGCCCCGAATCGCCCCGCAGTCTCCCAAATCCGCACGACTTTCCCGTTTTCCTGCTTTCTCTCCCCCGCCGGACCGGCGGGGGTTTGTTACGTTTCTTCACAGAACTGTCATAATTTCGTAGCCTGATTGATATTGAAAAAAACCGCCGGTTCCTCTATAATGAAATAATCCATGAAAACCGCCAATTCGTGCCCGCGGCCCAGCCGCGGAAGAGATAGGAGCGATTACCATCAGAAAGAAAGGCAAATTTGAAACCCCTCGGACCGGCACGCCCAGCACACCGCCGCGGCGCACCCAGGACGAGGAGACGGTGTATCTGCCTCATGTGCCCCAGGCGGCCCAGCCGGAAACGGGGCCTGAGGAGGATCTCACCAAGGTCCTGCCGGACCTGCCCCTCCAGGAGGCCCTGGACCAGGCGGCCCAAGCCGCCCAGCCGGCACAGCCCCGGGAACCGGCTGCCCATTCCACCCAACCCCGTCAGACCGCCGTGCCGCCGGTGCCGCCCACCCGCAATCCCCGGGCTGTGCCGCCGGAGGAGCCCGAGGAGGAACCCGTCCGCCGGGGCGTCTCCGGCGGAATCATGGCCGCCATTGTCGGCGGCGCGCTGGTGCTGCTGGCCGTTGTCATCTTCTTCGGCTACGGCCTGGTGCTCAAGGGCGGCGACACCATCTACCCCAATGTCTTTGTGGCCGGGATCAACGTCGGCGGCATGACCAGTGAGGAAGCCGTGGCCGCCGTGGCCGACGCCGTGGCCGCGTCCTACTCCTCGGCCACGCTGGACGTCCAGCTGCCGGACCGCACCCTGTCCTTTACGCCGGACCAGACCAACGTGGCGCTGGACGCCGACGAGGCCATCGCCGAGGCCATGGCCTACGGCCGCAGCGGCAACCCCTTCTCCGCGGTGCTCAACTACTTCAGCTGCCGCAGCAACGAGCGCTACATCGACCTGCAGACGGTGCTGAACCTGGACACCGACTACATCCGCAACCGCATCGACGAGCTGGCCCAGGAGGTGGAGACCACCCTCTCCCCCTCGAAGGTCGATGTCAATGAGGCCGCCGGGACCATCACGGTCCAGGTCGGCTACCCCGACCGCCAGCTGGATACCGAAGGGCTCTACGAGGCCGTGTACAACGCCTTTATGAACTCCGACTTCACGACCCTGACCTGGGACTACCAGGAGACCCCCTGTGAACTGGTGGATCTGACGCCGTACTATGAGCAGTACTGCACCGAGGTGCAGAATGCCGAATATGACGAGGAGACCCACACCATTTCCGAGGAGGTCCCGGGCTACGGCTTCGACCTGGAGGCCGCCCAGCAGCAGCTGGCCACCGCCGAGCCCGGCAGCACCGTGGTCATTCAGATGGAGGACATCGAGCCCGAGGTCACCAAGCTGGATCTCTCCAGCGAGATGTTCGGCACGGCCCTCCACAAGGTGTCCACGAAATACGCCGTCAACTCCAACCGAACCAACAACCTGGATCTGGCCTGCAAGGCCATCAACGGCACGATTCTCAACCCCGGCGAGATTTTCTCCTTCAATGATGTCGTCGGCGAGCGGACCGCCGCCAAGGGCTATCTCCCGGCCACGGTCTTCGTCACCGGCGGCGCCAGCGAGTCCGAGCTGGGCGGCGGCGTGTGCCAGGTGGCCTCGTCCATCTACTACTGCTCCCTGTTCCTGAACCTGGAGCAGGTCCACCGGGAGCCCCATATGTACGTGGTGGACTATGTGGACTTCGGCATGGACGCCACGGTCTACTGGGGCAGCATCGACTACCAGTTCAAGAACACCCTGGACTACCCCATCAAGATTCAGGCCAACATCGACGGCGGCACCGTGAATATCACCTTCTGGGGTCCGGAGGAGCTGGACTTCGTGGTGGAAACCAGCTATGATATCCTGGAGACCTACCCCTGGACCACCGTGGAGCAGGTGGACGAAACCAAGCCCGTGGGCTACCGTGAGCGCACCGTCTCTCCCTACACCGGCTATAAGGTCGTGGCCTATATCACCGTGAAGGATCTCGACGGCAACGTCCTCGAATCCCGGGAGGTCTACAGCACCTACCGCAAGCGCGACCAGGTCTACGTGGTCGGTCCCGCGGAGGAAGTACCGGACCCCGATGATCCCACCACCGATCCCGATGATCCCACCACCGATCCCGATGATCCTCTGAACCCTGACGATCCTCTGGCTCCCTCGGAGGACGATGAGGGCACCCTCTGGCCCTGAATAGGATTCCAACCGGCGGCCTGATACGGCTGCCGGTTTTTACATATTTTGTGCAAGACAACCGGGCCGAAACGTGGTATGATAGATGACATAATGTGGTTCCGGCTTCAACGCCCTGCCCGTCAAAGGAGTGTTTTCCGTGTTTTCCAAAACTGAGCGCACCGTATACAGACAAAATCCCCTGGCGGAAGTCATCTGCCAGCTGCGGTTTCCCACGATTCTCGCCATCGGGGCCAAGGACCCGGTGGATTTTCAGGACGCCATCCGGGACGTATTCCCCCAGTACCAGCGCCGGGCGGACCGGCTGCCGGTGAAGGTGACGCCGGTCCCCGGCCAGCCGCCGAAGGTGGAGCAGCCTCAGCCCGTGACCAACCACCAGTTTATGACCGCCGACGGCAGCTATCGCGTCAATCTGACCCAGGACTTTATCTCTCTGACCTGCGCCAAATATGACCGCTGGGAGACCTTTGCCCGGATGATGGACAAGGCTCTGGCCAGCTTTATTGAGATTTACCACCCGGCCTATTTCCAGCGGGTGGGCCTGCGGTATCTAAACGCCATTTCCCGGCGGGACCTGGACCTGGAGGGGACGCCATGGCGGGAGCTGCTGGAGCCCCAGTATCTGGGGCTCCTGGGCGCGGACAATCTGGAGGAGCGGACCTTTGCCCGCTGCACCCAGGACGTGGAAATGGGCCTGCCCGGCGGCTGCCGGATGAAGCTCCACGTGGGCCCGGGCCTGCTCAAGCGGGGACAGGACGCCTCGGACAAGGAGGTCAAGCTGATTTTTGATCTGGACGTATCTCTCAGCGGCAACCTGCCGGTGAAGCTCTCCGCCGCGGGCATGAAGACCGTCCACGCCAACGCCGGACAGATCTTCCGCGACGCCATCACCGAAACCCTCCACGACGCCATGGACCCGGAGGATTAAGTCTGCCCGGGACCGGAAGCGATGTCTCAGCCCCCGGCGGCGCTCCCTTGCGGGCCTCCCCTCAAGGAGAGGCTTAGGGGTGCGTCGCCTGAGAGGGAAGGCTCCCCTTGAGGGGAGCTGGCGCGGAGCGCCTGAGAGGTGTTACCGCACCGAAAGCTTGCCGCAAAGTCTCGGCCTGTGCAGAGGGCGCTGACGCGCCGCCGCCGCTGCGCGGCGGCACACCTCT
>DSLMC04102__coassemble_916_pt1 | contig 23952 bp, 21 predicted proteins | sample DSLMC04102__metabat2_high_PE_031 | metagenome-assembled genome bin DSLMC04102
TGAGGCAAAATCTTTGGCCGAATGCTCTTGCCAAATTGTGCGGTGCTGCCTTAATTACAGCTTCGAGCTTTGTCGATATCGTGGGGTGCTGCCTTGAGGTCGGCAGCCTATGCCAGAGATGGCGAGCTGCGGCTGATTGAGGCTATGTACTGCGAGAAGGAGCAGGCGCTTTCAATCGGGTGGTATTCACGGTAAAGATGCCGCGCCGCAAAGAAAAAGCCCCGGAGGATGACGAGCACCATGGTATTACACCATACACATGGTCCCTTGCGGCCCGGGGCGTCACAAACCAGTTTCTTTTTCCACGGAGATATGGTATGATGGTAGGGCAACAAACACCCGGAGGCGTTGATAATGCAAACGGACTTTTTATCGAATCTGCGGCGGGCATTCCCCGCCTTAAAGCTGCTGGAGGCCGAGCCTCTCAGCGGCCATACCACCTTCCGCATCGGCGGACCAGCGCCCATGGCCTTTCCGTCCGATGCCGGGGTCATGGCGGCGGTCTACCGCTTCTGTCTGGAGCGGGGCGTTCGGCCCTTGATTCTCGGGGCGGGGAGCAATGTCCTGGCTCCGGACGGCGGCCTGAACCGGCTGGTGCTGTGTACCCGAGAGATGACCGGCCTGACGGCCCAGGGGACCGTTCTCACCGCCGAATGCGGCGTGCTGCTCTCCCGGCTGGCGTCCTTCGCCCGGGATCAGGGGCTCACGGGCCTGGAGTTTGCCCACGGCATCCCGGGCACCGTCGGCGGCGGGATCTATATGAACGCCGGGGCCTACGGCGGCGAGCTCAAGGACGCGGCGATCTGGACCGAGGCGCTGCTGCCGGACGGGACCCTCTGGCGGGCCGAGGGAGAGGACCAGGGCTTTGGCTACCGCAACAGCGCCTTCCAGCGCCGGGGCGCGGTGATTCTCCGGGCCGCCTTCCGCCTGACGCCGGGCGATCCGGACGCCATTGCCGAGACCATGCGGGACCTGTCCCAGCGCCGCCGGGCCTCCCAGCCCCTGGACCTGCCCTCGGCGGGCAGCACCTTCAAGCGGCCGCAGTCCGGCTACGCCGCCGCCCTGATCGAAGGGGCGGGCCTCAAGGGCAAGGGCGTGGGCGCGGCGGCGGTGTCGGAGAAGCACGCGGGCTTCGTGGTCAACCTGGGCGGCGCCACCGAGGCCGACGTGCTGGCCACCATGGAGCTGGTGCGGCAGACCGTGCTGGAGCAGAGCGGCGTGACGCTGGAGCCGGAGGTCCGGCTCTGGGGGATGGAAACGGAGGAACCATCATGCAATTTGTAATTGTATCGGGCCTGTCCGGGGCAGGGAAGAGCACTACGGCCTCCTTTCTGGAGGATCTGGGCTTTTACGTGGTGGACAACATGCCCGCCGACCTGATCCCGCAGTTTGCCCAGCTGTGTCTGGCCACCAAGGGCCGGTATGAGCGGGTGGCCCTGGTCACCGACGTCCGGGGCAGCCTGACCTTTGAAGGGCTCTTCAAGGCGCTGGACAGTCTGGACCAGATGCGCCTGAAATTCACCATTCTTTTTGTGGAGGCCGACACCGGGGCCATTATCAAGCGCTATAAGGAGACCCGGCGCAAGCACCCCCTGACCCGGGACGGCTCGGACCTGACCAGCGCCGTGGAGCGGGAGCGGCAGCTGCTGGAGCCCATCCGCAACCGGGCCAACGCCATTCTCAACACCACGTCGCTGCCCACAGCCAAGCTCCGGGGCGAGATCATCAACCTGGTGGCCGGGGATATGAAGGATCGGGCCATGAGCGTGTCGGTGGTGTCCTTCGGCTTCAAATTCGGCGTGCCGCTGGAGGCGGACCTGGTGTTCGACGTGCGGTTCCTGCCCAATCCCTATTATATCGCCGATCTGCGGTTCAAGACGGGGCTCGAGGCCGAGGTCCGGGATTTCGTCTTCTCCTATCAGCAGACCAAGGACTTTATGGCCAAGGTGGAGGATCTGCTGGCCTTCTCGCTGCCGCTCTACGTGGACGAGGGCAAGACCAATCTGGTGGTGGCGGTGGGCTGTACCGGCGGCAAGCACCGGTCGGTGTCCGTGGCCCGGGAGCTGGCGAACTACATCAGCCAGAAGGGCTATGTCACCACCGTCAGCCATCGGGATATCGCCCGGAGATAAGGAGGAGCCTATGCACGACGCAGTCAAACTCTATGTACCCGGCCGCCCGGAAATCAAGGTGGTGGCCATTGGCGGCGGCCATGGTCTCTCCACCATGCTCCGGGGACTCAAGCGCTATACCAAGGATATCACCGCCATCGTCACGGTCGCCGACGACGGCGGCGGCTCCGGCATGCTCCGGGAGGAGCTGGGCATCCTGCCCCCCGGGGATATTCGCAACTGCATTCTGGCCCTGGCCAACACGGAGCCGACCCTGGAACAGTTGCTGAACTACCGCTTTACCGAGGGCTCGCTGGCGGGCCAGAGCTTCGGCAATCTGTTTCTGGCGGCCATGAACGGCATTTCCGGCTCCTTTGACGAGGCGGTCCACCGGATGGGGGACGTGCTGGCCATCACGGGCCGGGTCTTGCCGGTGACCGACGAAAACGTCCATCTGGAGGCAGAGTTTGTCAACGGCAGCACGGTCCTGGGGGAGAGCAAGATCTTCTACGCGAAAAAGGTCAACGACTGCCGGATTCGGGAGGTGCGGCTGGTGCCCGAGCGGCCCCGGGCGCTGCCGGAGAGCCTGGAGGCCATTGCCCAGGCGGATTTGATTCTGCTGGGCCCGGGCAGCCTCTATACCAGCATCATTCCGAACCTGCTGGTGGAGGGCGTGGCCGAGGCCATTGCCGCCAGTCCGGCGCTGAAAATCATGGTGATGAACATTATGACCCAGGACGGCGAGTCCGAGGGCTATACCGGGGCCGATCATGTGCGGGCGCTGATCCAGCACGGCGCGCCGGGGATTGTGGATGTGGTCATCGCCAACAATGCCGAGCTGCCGGAGTCCACGCTGCTGCCCTACCGGCAGGAGGGCGCAGGGCCGCTGGTGCTGGACCGGGAGGCCATCGAGGCCCTGGGGGTCGAGGTCCGGGAGTACCCGCTGGCGCTGGCGGGCCGCTATGTCCGCCATGACACCGACGCGCTGGCCAGCGCCGTCATGGAGGTCTACCGCCACCGGAAGCTGAGATAGAGAGGAGGGGGAGAGATGTCCTTTTGTTCCCGCGTCAAGCAGGAGCTGAGCAAGCTGCCGCCCGCCCGGACCTGCTGCGCCGTGGCGGAGAGCTACGGCGTGCTGCTGTTCTGCAATACCTTTTCGCCCAACGCAATCCGGATCGTCACCGAGAGCCGGGATTTTGCCCAGCGGCTGCCGAAGCTGTTCCAAAAGGCCTTCGGCCTCCAGTTCGACCAGCTGCCGGAGGACGGGCCGGGCAAGCAGATTTTCTCCATGGAGGACCCGAAAAAGATCCACCGGATTTACGATATCTTCGGCCTGGAGGCCGCCACCACCGTGGCCCTCCAGGTCAATTTGGGCATTCTCGAAGAGGAGTGCTGCCGGGCGTCGTTTCTCCGGGGGGCCTTTATGGCCGGGGGCTCGGTGACGGACCCGGAGAAGCGCTATCATTTGGAGCTGGTCACGTCCCATCTGCGGGTGAGCCGGGAGGTCCGGCGGCTGATGGAGGAGGTGGGCTTCGCCCCGAAAACCGTCAGCCGGGCCGGGAGCTACGTGCTCTATTTCAAGCAGAGCGACCAGATTGAGGATTTTCTGACGACGCTGGGCGCGCCGGTCTGCGCCATGGGGATCATGGAGGCCAAGGTGGAGAAGGATCTGCGCAACGGAGTCAACCGCCGGGTCAACTGCGAGACCGCCAACCTGGGCAAGGCCGTGGACGCGGCCCAGGAGCAGCTGGCAGCCATCCGCCGCCTGGAGGACCGGGGCCTCTACCGGGACCTGCCGGACAAGCTCCGCAAGACCGCCGAGCTCCGCAAAGCCCACCCCGAGGCCACGCTCCAGGAGCTGGCCGAACTGGAAGACCCGCCCCTGACCAAATCCGCCATCAACCACCGCATGCGCAAGCTGATTGAGCTGAGCCGTACATAAAGGCCGTAGGGGCGGCTATCAGCCGCCCGCATACAGATGTGACGCCTGCGGTCTCGGGCGACTACTAGTCGCCCCTACGAAAGGGTGCTACGTCGTAGGGGCGGCTATCAGCCGCCCGCACACAGGTGTGACGCCTGCGGTCTCGGGCGACTACTAGTCGCCCCTACGAAAGGGTGCTATGCCGTAGGGGCGGCTATCAGCCGCCCGCACACAGCTGTGCCGCCTGCGGTCTCGGGCGACTACTAGTCGCCCCTACGAAAGGGTGCTATGCCGTAGGGGCGGCTATCAGCCGCCCGCTGCGAGACAATCTTGTTTTTCAAGGGAGTTGATTCCGTGGATCGTCCCACAAGAAAACCCAATCGCTTGTATGGCTACGATTATTCTGAAAACGGGGCATATTTTATCACTTGCTGTGCCATCGAGAAACAATGTATATTTGCGGATCGAAAGACGCCCCATCTGCTTACGCCCTGGGGCGCGATGGTGGATCAGGCCATTCAGGAAATTCCTGGCCATTATCCGGGCGTTCGGTTGGAACGGTATGTGGTTATGCCCAATCATATCCACTTGCTGCTGCTGTTGATAAACAGTGACGTGTCGGTTTCCCGGGTGGTACAGCAGTTGAAACGAACGGTGTCCAGACGGATTGGAAAACCGGTCTGGCAGAAGTCATTCCATGATCGTATTATTCGAAACGATGCGGAATTCAGGAAGATATGGACATATATTGACACCAATGTCCTCCGATGGGACAGGGATTGTTTTTACCAGGATGAACGAAGCGGACTACGAGACCCATATGCGGCGGGCGGCTGATAGCTGCCCCTACGACATAGCTGATGCAAGAAAGGAGCCTTCCCATGGCCTTTGTACATCTCCATCTCCACACGGAATACAGCCTTCTGGACGGCGTCTGCCGGATTCGGGACTTGATGGACCGGGTCAAGGAGGTGGGGCAGGACGCGGTGGCCATCACGGACCACGGCGTCATGTATGGCGTCATTGACTTCTACAAGGCTGCCAAGGCTGCCGGGGTCAAGCCCATCATCGGCTGTGAGGTCTACGTGGCCCCCCGGTCCATGGCGGACAAGACCCACGGCATCGACCACGAGGCCAATCACCTGGTGCTGCTGTGCGAAAACGAGACCGGCTACCAGAACCTGAGCTATATGGTCTCCCGGGCCTTTGTGGAGGGCTTCTACGGCAAGCCCCGGGTGGATTTGGCGCTTTTGCGGGAGCACCATGAGGGGCTGATCGCCCTCTCGGCCTGTCTGGCGGGCAAGATTCCCCAGCTGCTGCTGCACCAGGACTACGACGGGGCCAAGGCCGCCGCCCTGGAGCTCTCGGAGATCTTCGGTCCCGACTGCTTCTACCTGGAGCTCCAGGACCACCGGCTCCCCGAGCAGCGGGAGGTGAACCTGGGCGTTGCCCGCATCGCCCGGGAGACCGGCCTGCCCCTGGTGGTCACCAACGACGCCCACTACCTCCGCCGAGCCGACAGCCGGACCCAGGATGTGCTGATGTGCGTCCAGATGGGCAAGACCGTGGACGACCCCAACCGTCTCAAGTTCGAGACCGACGAGTTCTACGTCAAATCCGAGGACGAGCTGCGGGCGCTCTTCCCCCACGAGGACGCGGCCTTTGAAAATACCGTGAAAATCGCCCAGCGGTGCAATGTGGAGTTCACCTTCGGCAAATACCACCTGCCCGAGTTCCAGCTGCCCGAGGGCTACACGTCCCTCTCCTACCTGAAGGAGCTCTGCGACCGGGGCTTCGAGGAGCGCTACCGGGGCGCGCACCCCGAGTACCGGAAGCAGCTGGAGTACGAGATCGATATGATCGAGAAGATGGGCTTCACCGACTACTTCCTGATCGTCTCCGACTTTGTCCGCTATGCCAAGTCCGTGGGCATCCCCGTGGGTCCGGGCCGCGGCAGCGCCGCCGGGTCCATGGTCTCCTATACCCTCCATATCACCGACCTGGACCCCATGGAGTACAGCCTCTATTTCGAGCGGTTCCTGAACCCGGAGCGAATCTCCATGCCCGATATCGACATGGACTTCGGCGACACCCGCCGGGGCGAGGTGGTGGACTACGTCCGCCGGAAGTACGGCGACGACCACGTGGCCCAGATTGTCACCTTCGGCACCATGGCCGCCCGGGGCGCCATCCGGGACGTGGGCCGGGCGCTGAACTTCACCTATGCCGAGACCGACGTGGTGGCCAAGCTGGTGCCCACCATGCCCCTGCATATCACCCTGGCCGAGGCGCTGAAGGTCTCGCCCAAGCTCAAGGAGATGTATGACCAGGACAGCCGGGTCCGGGAGCTCATCGACACGGCCCGGGCCCTGGAGGGCATGCCCCGCAACACCTCCACCCACGCCGCCGGCGTGGTCATCACCCGGCTGCCGGTCCACCACTACGTCCCCCTGGCCACCAACGACGACACCGTGGTCACCCAGTACACCATGACCACCCTGGAGCAGCTGGGCCTGCTGAAAATGGACTTCCTGGGCCTGAGAAACCTGACGGTCATCGACGACGCCGTCCGGGATATCCGGGTCCACCAGCCGGACTTCTCCATGGAGACCATTCCCAACGACGACGCCCCCACCTACGCCATGCTGGCCGAGGGCAAGACCTCCGGCGTCTTCCAGCTGGAGTCGGCGGGCATCACCGCCGTGGCCGTCAATATGAAGCCCCAGTCCATCGAAGATCTGACGGCCATCGTGGCCCTCTACCGGCCCGGCCCCATGGATTCCATCCCCCGGTTTATCCAGGCCAAATTCCACCCGGAGACCATCCGCTACAAGCACCCGCTCTTGGAGCCGATTCTGAAGGTCACCTATGGCTGCATCGTCTACCAGGAGCAGGTCATTGAAATCTTCCGGCGGCTGGGCGGCTTCAGCCTGGGCCAGGCCGACAATATGCGCCGGGCTATTTCCAAGAAGAAGCAGGACGTCATCGTGGCGGAACGCCGGGCCTTTATCTACGGCGATCCGGACCGGAACATCGCCGGCGCCATCGAAAACGGCGTCCCCGAGGAGATTGCCCAGGCCATTTACGATGAGATTCTCGACTTCGCCAACTACGCCTTCAACAAGGCCCACGCGGTCTGCTACGCCAAGGTGGCCTATGACACGGCCTATTTAAAGTGCCACTATCCCAAGGAGTACATGGCCGCCCTGATGACCTCGGTGCTGGACAGCGCCGGAAAGGTGGCCGCCTATATGGGGGCCTGCAAGGACCTGGGGCTGGCGGTGCTGCCGCCGGACCTGAACCAGTCCACCGCCCACTTTACCGTGGTGCCCGAGGGCATCCGCTTCGGCCTGGCCGCGGTGAAGAACATTGGCCGGGGCTTTATCGACAAGGTGGTGGAGGAGCGGACGAAAAACGGGCCCTTCCGGAGCCTGGAGGACTTCTGCGGCCGGATGTACGCCACGGAGCTCAACAAGCGGGCGTTGGAGAATTTGATTAAGTGCGGCGCCTGCGACTGCTTCGGCCTCCGGCGGAGCCAGCTGCTGGCGATTTACGATGCGGTGATGGACGCCGTGGCCCAGAGCCGCCGCCGGAACGTGGAGGGGCAGCTGGGCCTCTTCGACACCGCGACCGTGGACCAGGCGTCCGGCGGCGTGTCCATTCCCGACCTGCCGGAGCTGCCGGCCCAGGTGCGCATGAGCCAGGAGCGGGAGGTCACGGGCCTGTACCTGTCGGGCCATCCCATGGACGACTACCGCGCCGCCCTCCAGGGCCGGGGCGTCAGTCCCATCGGCGAGATTCTGGCCTGCTTTGAGGAGGGCGGAGAGGACTACGCCGACGGCCAGACCGTCCAGATTGCAGGCGTGGTGCAGGCCATGAAGATGAAGACCACCCGCAACAACTCGATCATGGCCTATGTGACCCTGGAGGATGACACCGGCTCCATGGAGCTGCTGGCCTTTTCCAGCACCATGGACCGCTGCGGCGACCTGCTGGTGGAGAACAGCACCCTGGTGGTGAGCGGCCGGATCTCGGTGCGGGACGAAAAAGCGCCCCAGCTGATTGTCAACCAGGTCTGGCCCATCGACCGCTTTTCCCAAACCGCCCCGGTCCGGCAGCCGGAGCAGCGCCAGACGGTCAGCCGGGTCTATCTCCGCCTCCCCGGGGAGAGCAGCCGGGAGTACCGCCGCACCTGTCCGGTGCTCCATATGTTCCCGGGCCCGGTGCCGGTGGTGCTCTACTTCGCCGATACAAAAATCAAGCGTCAGACCCACTGCCTCCCCGACCCCGACCTCTTCACCGAACTCCGGGAAATCCTTGGCCCCGACAATGTGGTTCTGCGGGCGTAATCCGCCCGCCCGGCAGACCGTGCCCAAAGTACGTCGTAGGGGCGGCCTTTATGGCCGCCCGGGCGGGCCGCCGTTTTCCGCCGTACCCTCGCCGAACGCCGTAGGGCGGCTCGGGAAAATTCACAATTGGTCTACAAATCAGGTTGGGGATATGATATAATTCTAATCTGAATGAGTATCCCGCAAAGGAGGCGGCCTATGAGTCCCTGGAAACGGTGGGCGGCGCCGGTGGGCGGCCTGCTGCTGAGCGTCCTGCTGAGCGGCTGCTTTGTCCAGCCGACGGACAGTCTCTATGCGCTGCCCCGGCAGTCGGACGCCTATTATGATCTGCAAAACGCCATTGACGCCGCGCTGCCTGCCGACGCGGCGTACTCCGGCCCTCTGTCCGGCCCCAACCAGCAGGCGGTGCAGCTGGCCGATCTGGACGGCGACGGCGAGGACGAGGCGCTGGTCTTCGCCAAAACCGGCGGAGAAAAACCCCTGAAAATTTATATTTTCGACGCCGAGGACGATTCCTTTGTTCAGACCGCCGTCATCGAGGGCGACGGCACCGCCTTTGACGCCGTGGAGTACGTCCCGGTGGACGATACGTCCGGCATGGAGATCATCCTGGGCCGCCAGCTCAGCGATCAAATTCTCCAATCCCTCAGCGTCTATTCCTATTCCGACGGCACGGCGGCGGAGCTGATGCACGCGGCCTATACCGAATATAAGGTAGTGGATTTGAATCTGGACGACCGGCGCGACGTGCTGATTTTCCGCCAGGACACCGAGACCCGCCAGGGTATGGCGGAGTACTACACCTGGGAGGACGGCGTCATGGAGCGGCGGCAGACGGCGGCGCTGTCCAAGGACATCCACACCATCGAGCGCATTGTCACAGGCTACGTCACGGCTGACATCCCGGGCGTCTTCGTCACCAGCACCTACGGCGAGGATGCGCTGGTCACCGATGTCTTCGCCTTCCGGGGCCAGACCTTTTCCAACCTGACCCTCTCGGCCGAAAGCGGCGTCAGTACCCAGCTGGTCCGCAGCTACCAGGTCTTCGCCACAGACATCGACGAGGACGGCGTGGTGGAGCTGCCGACGCTGGTGGCCCTGCCCAGCGCCACCGCCGGAGAGGACACCTACTGGCTGGTGGAGTGGTACAGCCTCCAGACCGACGGCGTCGGAACGAAAAAGGAGACGACCTTCTATTATACGCCGGGCGGCTGGTATCTGACGGTACCGGAATCCTGGACCGATCAGCTGACGGTCAGCCGCACGACGGAGGACAGCCAGTGTCTGCGCTATACCTTCTCCCAGTGGACCGGCCGGGACCAGACGCCCCAGGAGATCCTGTCCATATTCGCTCTCACCGGCGAGGACCGGCTGACCCGGGCCCAATCCGAAGGGAAATTCCTGCTGGGGGAGAAGGGAGATGTGGCCTATGCCGCCCAGCTGGGGGAGAGCGCGCTCTCCAAGACCCTGACCGAGGCGTCGGTTCAGGCCATGTTCCACCGCATCAAGACCGACTGGAACTCCGGTGAGACGTGACCGAGGTCATTTCAGTCCAACAAAAGGAGTGAAACCATGAAGAAAGTATTGATCCTGGAGGACGAAGTCAGCATCCGCAGCTTTGTGGTCATCAACCTCAAGCGCGCCGGCTACGAGGCCATCGAGGCCGGTACCGGCATGGAGGCCCTGGAGCAGCTGAAAAATAATCCGGATGTAGGCGTGGCGATTCTCGACATTATGCTGCCGGATATCGACGGCTTCGAGGTCTGCCGCAGCATCCGCGCCACCGACAAGCAAATCGGCATCATCATGCTGACGGCCCGGAGCCAGGAGATGGACAAGGTCACCGGCCTGATGACCGGCGCCGACGACTATATCACCAAGCCCTTCTCGCCCGCCGAGCTGACGGCCCGGATCGACGCCCTCTACCGCCGGGTGGGGGGAGACGCCGCGCCCGACGCCGTGGAGCTCAGTCAGGGCCCCTTTGTGCTCAACACCCGCAACCGCACCCTGGACAAGGCGGGCCGCCGGATCAAGCTGACTCAGGTGGAGTATTCCATTATGAAGCTCTTTATGCAGAACCCCGGCCGGGCCCTCTCCCGAGAGGATATTCTGGCGGCGGTCTGGGGCCGGGATTACGACGGCGAGCTGAAAATCGTGGACGTCAATATCCGCCGCCTGCGCATCAAAATCGAGGACGATACCGCCAACCCCACCTATATCACCACCGTCTGGGGCTTCGGCTATAAGTGGGGCGCGTAATAGAAAGATGGGTGCCCCCGCCTGCTTGAGAGGATGTGAACCGGCCTGAAAACCTTTCGCAAAATCACCGGCATCGAGCGCCGGTGGATCTTCAATAATGTGATCCTGGTCATCGCTCTGGTGGTGAGCTTTGTGGTGATTTTCTCGGTGTCCTTCTCCATCTACTGCTATTCCAATCTGCGGGTGGGACTGCGGGAGAAGGCCAAGACCACCACCGACTTCTTCGCCAACTATATCAGCCAGAGCTACAATGAATACTACCAGTCCTGCATCCGGTTTGCCCAGACCTTCGAGGAGAAGAACACCCTGGAGCTCCAGTTTATCTCCACCAGCGGCAAGATCGTGGCCTCCTCCTACGGCCAGTGGGCCGGAGAAGCGCCGAAGACTGCGGATGTGGCCGAGGCCATCGCCACCCGGGAGATGGCCGATTTCCAGGGCCGCAACCCCAGCACCGGCGAGCGGATCATGGCGGTGTCCAGCCCCATGCTCTATGTCAACGGCGAGGTCATCGGCGTTCTGCGCTATGTGACCAGTTTGAAAAATGTGGACCGGCAGATTGCCATGGCCGTGGGGCTGGCGGTGCTGGTGGGCGTATTGTTTATCGCCTTTGTGCTCTACTCCAGCCGCTTCTTTATCCGCTCCATTCTGGCCCCGGTGTCGGAGATCACGGCCACAGCCAAGCGTATTGCCGCCGGGTCCTACGGCGCCAAGATCCAGAAGCACCTGGACGATGAAATCGGCGAGCTGGCCGAGACCATCAACGATATGTCGGCCAAAATCGCCCAGAGCGAGAAAATGCAGGCGGAGTTTATCTCCTCGGTGTCCCATGAGCTCCGCACACCCCTGACGGCCATCACCGGCTGGGGCGAGACTATTCTCTCCGGCGACCACATCGACCCGGTGGAGACCCGCCGGGGCATGGTCATCATTCTCCGGGAGGCCCGGCGGCTGACCTCCATGGTGGAGGAGCTGCTGGAGTTCACCCGGATGCAGGACGGCCGCTTCACCCTGAATATGGAGGACGCCGATCTGCGGGCCGAGTTCGAGGACACGGTCTTTATGTACGGCAGCCGCCTCCAGCAGGAGGGCATCGACCTGGAATACGAGGAGAGCGACGAGGATATCCCCGAGATCCCCTGCGACGTGTCCCGGATGCGGCAGGTCTTTCTGAATATTCTCGACAATGCCGCCAAGCACGGCGGCGAGGGCAAGAAGATCACCGCCTCCATCCACCATGAGGGCGGCCAGGTGGTGGTCCGAATTCGGGACTTCGGCCCCGGTATCCCCGAGGACGAGCTGCCCCACGTGAAGATGAAGTTTTATAAGGGCAGCTCCAAGGCCCGCGGCAACGGCATCGGCCTGGCAGTCTGCGAGGAGATCGTCACCATGCACGGCGGCTCCCTGACATTGGAAAACGCCCCCGGCGGCGGCACCCTGGTGACCATATCCCTGCCGTCGGGAGAGGAATAGAGGCAACCATGAAACAAGAGACAGTCAAAGAACAATTCAAAACCATGATCGGCGGTCAGGCCCTGATCGAGGGTATTCTGATGCAGGGCCCCGAGAAAAAATCCGTCGTGGTCCGGGGGCCCGAGGGCCTGGTGGTGAAGACCGAGCCGCTGAAGCTCCCCAAGGACCGCTATCCCATTCTCGGCTGGCCGCTGCTGCGGGGCGTGGTCAACTTTGCCGCCAGTATGGTGGGCGGCGTCAAGGCCCTGATGTACTCGGCGGAGTTCTTCCCCGAGGAGGCGGGCGAGCCCTCCAAGTTCGACCGCTGGCTGGAGGACAAGATCGGCTCGGAGAAGATGGAGAAGTTCGTCATCTATCTGGCCGTGGTCCTGGGCGTGGCCTTTTCGGTGGGCCTCTTTATCCTGCTGCCCACCTTCCTCACCGGCCTGTTCCCCGGGCTCCGCGCCAATTTTCTGGCCCGGAATCTGCTGGAGGGCCTGCTGAAAATCGCCCTCTTTATGGGCTATATGATTCTCATTTCCCGGATGCAGGATATGCGCCGCGTGTTCTCCTACCACGGCGCGGAGCATAAGACCATCCGCTGCTATGAGGCCCGGCTGCCGCTGACCGTGGAAAACGTGCGGCCCATGACCCGGATGCACCCCCGCTGCGGCACCAGCTTCCTGCTGGTGGTCATCTGCATCAGCATTCTCTGCGGCTGCTTCATCCGGGTGGAGAACACCTGGCTGCGAATGGGCCTGCATCTGCTGATGCTGCCGGTCATCGTGGCCGTGAGCTATGAGTTCAACCGTCTGGTAGGCCGCTACGACAACCGGCTCACCCGCATTCTCACCGCGCCGGGCATGTGGATGCAGAACTTCACCACCAACGAGCCCGACGACTCCATGATCGAGGTGGCCATCCGGGCCCTGGAGGAAGTGATTCCGGAGAAGGCGGGGGCCGACCAATGGTAACGACCTACGGCGCTCTGATGCGGCGGACGGCCCAGGCCCTGGAGGCCGAGGAGGGGCCCAACGCCGCCTACACCGCCCACGCGCTGATGAGCTATCTCACCGGCAAGGATACGGCCCAGCTGCTGGCCATGCAGAATCTCTTTCTGCCGGAGCAGCTGGCCGACGACTATCTGGCCCTGGCCGAGCGGATACAGGCCGGGGAACCCCTGGCCTATATTCTGGGCCAGTGGGATTTTTACGGTCAGACCTATACCGTGACGCCGGACGTGCTGATCCCCCGGGACGACACCATGGCTGTGGTGGACCTGATTCTGGAGCGGCGGGCGTATCTGCCCCCCAACGCCCGGATTCTGGACCTCTGTACCGGCTCGGGCTGCATCGGCCTGACCTTGGCCCAGCGGCTGAAGACCGCCCGGGTGACGCTGGCGGATCTCTCCCCGGCGGCGCTGAAAATTGCCAAGAAAAACACCGGCGACCTCCATCTCAGCGGCCGGGTCTCCTGCCTGATTGCCGACGCCATGGCCCCGGCCAGCCGGTTTCTCGGCCAGTTTGACGTGGTGATCTCCAACCCGCCCTATGTCACCCGGGCCGAAATGGCGGCTCTGCCCCGGTCGGTCCGGGAGTTCGAGCCGTCCATGGCCCTGGACGGCGGCGAGGACGGATTGGACTTCTATCGGGCCATCGCCAAGAATTTTACGCCCGCCGTCAAGCCCGGCGGGTATCTGGCCTTCGAGTTCGGCCTGGGCCAGGAGGACGCGGTCTGCTGGATCTTGGAGGCCTGGGAGTACGACATTCTGGAGCTGAAACGAGACGGCGGCGGCATCGTCCGGGCCGTTCTGGCACAACGAAAGGAAAGGGATTGACCATGGAAAAGAAGAAAGTGGGACAAGACAGCCCGTCCCCCGCCAGCGACAAGAGAAAGGCGCTGGACACGGCCATCGCCCAGATTGAGAAGAATTTCGGCAAGGGCACCGTCATGCGCCTGGGCGATAAGCCCGAAATGCAGGTGGACGCCATTCCCACCGGCTCTCTGGCCCTGGACGCGGCCCTGGGCATCGGTGGCGTCCCCAAGGGGCGGATCATCGAGATCTACGGCCCCGAGTCCTCCGGTAAGACCACCTTGGCCCTCCATATCGTGGCCCAGGCCCAGAAGAAGGGCGGCGAGGTGGCCTTCGTGGACGCCGAGCACGCCCTGGACCCGGACTATGCCGCGGCCATCGGCGTGGACATCGACAATATGCTGGTCTCCCAGCCCGACACCGGGGAGCAGGCATTGGAAATCACCGACGCCCTGGTCCGCTCCGGCGCCGTGGACGTGGTGGTGGTGGACTCCGTCGCCGCCCTGACCCCCCGGCAGGAGATTGAGGGCGAGATGGGCGATACCTTCGTGGGCCTCCAGGCCCGGCTCATGTCCCAGGCGCTGCGGAAGCTGGCCGGCAGCATTTCCAAGACCAACTGCGTCGTCATCTTCATCAACCAGCTGCGTATGAAGATCGGCGTCATGTACGGCAACCCCGAGACCACCACCGGCGGCAACGCCCTGAAGTTCTACGCCTCGGTGCGAATCGACATCCGCCGGATCGAGGCCATCAAGAACGGCACCGAGATCGTCGGCAACCGCACCCGGGCCAAGATCGTCAAGAATAAGGTTGCCCCGCCCTTCAAGGAGGCCGTCTTCGACATCATGTACGGCGAGGGCATCTCCAAGTGGGGCGAGATGGTGGACTTGGCGGTGCAGCTGGATATCATCCAGAAGAGCGGCAGCTGGTTCTCCATGGGCGAGGAGCGCATTGGCCAGGGCCGTGACAGCGTCAAGGCCTATCTGATGAGCCATCCCGACGTGGCCGACCAGGTGGAGGCCCAGATTCGGGAGAATCTGTCCAAGCTGACCGGCCGCAAGCCCAAAGCTGCCCCGGCCCCTCGGCCCGAGGTCAAGGCTGTGAGCGTGGAGGCCTCCGACTTCCGCGATGACGATTGAGCGGCTGGAGCCCTTGGCCCGGCAGCCCCACCGGCTGAAAATCCACCTGTCCGACGGGTCGGCGCTGACCACCCAGGACTATGTGGCCGCCGACCTGGGCCTCTATCCCGGCAAGGTGCTGGAGGAGCAGGACTACCAGGCGCTGCTGGAGGCTATTTCGCTGGCCGCGGCCAAGAACCGGGCCGTGCGGATGATCGCCGCCGCCGGGCACTCCCGGCAGGACCTCCAGCGGAAGCTGGTCCAAAAGGGGGAGGAGCCCCAGGCCGCCCAGGCCGCCGTGGATTGGCTGACGGATTTAAAGCTGCTGGATGACCGCGAGACCGCCGCCGCCCTGGTCCGCTCCGCCGTGGCCAAGGGCTACGGCAAAGCGCGAATCCGGCAGATTTTCCAGGAAAAGGCCATCCCCCGGGAACTCTGGGAGGAGGCCCTGGAGTTGGTGCCCGCCATGGACGAGGCCGTGGACCGGTTCCTGGAGCGGCGCTTCCGGGGCGAGATCCCCGACGAAAAGGAAATCAAGCGGGCCGTGGACGCATTGCTGCGCCGGGGTCACAGCTACGGCGATATCCGCGCCGGATTGCAGCGGTACGACCTGTCCCTGGAAGGGGAGTTCGAAGATTGAGCGCCTGCGGCAGACGAACAAACCCCGTAGGGGCGCGCATTGCGCGTCCGCATGGCCGCCGGTTTGCTGGAGTGAAGAGTGAATAGTGAAGAGGTGCGCCTTGCGGGCGCGGGAAGGAACGCGTTATGAGAGAAAAAATCGGCATGGTCAGTCTGGGCTGTGCCAAAAATCAGGTCAACGCCGAGCAGATGCTCTATCTGCTGCAGGAGGCGGGCTTTGAGATTTCCGGCGACCCGGCGGGCTGTGATCTGGCCATTGTCAACACCTGCGGGTTTATCGAGAGCGCCAAGGCCGAGGCCATCGACCATATTCTGGCCCTGGGGCAGCTGAAGGCCCAGGGGCAGCTGGGGAAGATCCTGGTCACCGGCTGCCTGTCCCAGCGGTACCCGGAGGAGATTCTCCAGGAGCTGCCCGAGGTGGACGGCGTCATGGGCACCGGCAGCTACGGCGACATCGTCTCCGCCGTGGAGCAGACCTTGGCCGGGACCACGGTCATGGCCTTCGGCGACATCGACGCGCCTCTGGACGAGACGCCCCGGGTCCTGACCAGCCCCGACTACTACGCCTACTTAAAAATCGCCGAGGGCTGTGACAACCACTGCGCCTACTGCGTGATTCCGTCCCTCCGGGGCCGCTACCGCAGCCGGGAGCTGGACGACGTGCTCTACGAGGCCCGGCAGCTGGCTGCCGACGGCGTCAAGGAGCTGATCGTCGTGGCCCAGGATATCAGCCGCTACGGCCTGGACCTGGAGGGCCACGACCACCTGCTGCCCCAGCTGCTGCGGGGCCTGTGTGAGATCGAGGGCGTCCACTGGGTACGGCTCCACTACCTCTATCCGGACCAGATCACCGAGGAGATGATCGATGTCATCGCCTCGGAGCCCAAAATCGTCAAATATCTGGATATCCCCATCCAGCACGTCAATGATACGATCCTCAAGAAGATGAACCGCCGGGGCGACAAAGCGTTTTTGACCGCGCTGTTCCGCAAGCTCCGGGCGCGGATTCCCGGCCTGGTGATTCGGACCAGCCTGATTGCGGGCCTGCCCGGGGAGGACGAGGCCGCCTTCGAGGAGCTGTGCGCCTGGCTGCGGGAGATGAAGCTGGAGCGGGTCGGGGCCTTTGCTTTCTCCCCCGAGGAGGGCACCCCGGCGGCCATGATGGAGTATCCGCCCAGTGAGGTGGCCCAGGAGCGGGCGGCCTATATCGCCGAGCTCCAGTCCCGGATCATGGACGAATGGAACGAGACTATGATGGGCAAGACCCTGGAGGTCCTCTGCGAGGGCTACGACGACGAGGAGGAGGCCTATTACGGCCGGACCTATGCCGACAGCCCCGACATCGACGGCAAGATCTGGTTCCCGTCGGAGACCGCGGTGCGCCCCGGCGAATTTGTAATGGTGACGGTCACCGACGTCTATGACGGCGAGCTGATCGGTGAAAGGGAGGAAGAGGCATGACCACTGCCAGTAAAATCACCCTGGTGCGGGTGGTAATGATTCCGATTTTTATGGTGCTGCTGCTGTTGGGCTACCGCTGGGCGGCGCTGGCGGTGTTTATTCTGGCCAGCGTCACGGACTTTGTGGACGGCTACGTGGCCCGGCACTACAACCAGGTCAGCGACTTCGGCAAGTTCCTGGACCCGCTGGCCGATAAGCTGCTGGTGACGGCCTGCATGCTGATCTTCACCGAATGGGGCCGGATGCCCTCTTGGGCGGTGATGATCGTCCTGGCCCGGGAGTTCGCCGTGACGGGCCTGCGGCTGGTGGCCGTGGGCAACGGCCGCGTGATCGCTGCCGGCTGGAGCGGCAAGGTGAAGACCTTCTCCACCATGGTGGGCCTGTGCGTGATGATGGCCTTCCCCGGCTATGTCTGGCTGGACTGGGCCGTGACGGCGGTGATCACCGTGACCACGCTCTACTCCGGCGTGGAGTATTTCGTGAAAAACTGGGACGTCATCCGTCCCTGAGCCACAAAAACCAGGCTGCCCCCTTCGGGAAAGCCTGGTTTTTGTATGCCCGGGCGAGGTCATCGGGCCCGGACGCGCCATGCGGGTTCGGCGCGGGCGCATTCGACACGGCGGCGCGGGCGGCTGATAGCCGCCCCTACGTTCCCGCTTGCATCCTTCGCGTAGGGGCCGATGCCCACATCGGCCCGCCCGCTACCGGGTGCGTTCATCGCCGGCCCGGCCCGGACGCGCAGTGCGCGCCCCTACGGCGGAATCGGGGATGGGGCTGTAATTATCAACGGGTTCGGATCCCGGTCCGTAGGGCGGGGTGCCCACACCCCGCCATGGCCAGGCTGGCGCAACCACCGGGGCCTGGCCATCAACGCACCCGGTCTCGGCGGCATGTGGGCATGCCGCCCTACGCCCACAGCGGCCCTTGGCATGCGCGGGCGGAAATAAAATCCGCCCCTGCGGAGCAGCTGGCTGTTCCGCAGGGGCGGACACGGGTTAATCCCGCCGGGCTTGTTCGATTTTTTTCCGGGTGACCTGGTTGACGGCGGCGCGGAGGGCGGACAGGTAGGGGTCGCCGTCGGTCTGGGCTTGGCCGTAGGTGAAGTTCAGCTCGTACTCCACCGGGAGCCAGGTGTCGATGGACGCCTCGTTGTGCTGGATCAGCGTCTCCATTTTGTCCAGGGCCTTGGCCAGCCGGGCCTCCCGGCTTTCCTGGGCTTCAAACTCCCGCCACAGATCGCTGAGCCAAGGACGGACGCCGTCGGGCAGGGAAGCCAGCCAGGTCTCCACGGCGGATTGCTCCGCGGCCTCGTGGGCGGCGGTCTTCTCAAAGGCCGGGATATCGCCGGTGAAGGCCTCGCCGATGTCGTGGAACAGGCACAGGAGCAGCAGCCTCTCCCGGTCCAGGCCGGGGAATGCATCGGACACCAGGGCCGCCAGCAGGGCCAGCCGCCAGCTGTGCTCGGCCACGCTCTCCTGTCGCCCGCTGGAGGTCCAGGAGTGGCGCAGGCTGCACTTGAGCCGCTCGGCCACGGCCATCTGTTCAAATAGCTCAGGGAATGTCATAGCGATGAGGGTTGGCTGCGGCCTCCAGCACCTTGGCTTGCAGCTTTTTCAGGTCCCGGAAGGTGTCCGGGCGTTTGGTCATGTCCCGCAGCAGCGCCGAGGGGTGGTAGAGCGCCGTAAACCAGATGCCGCCCTTTTCGACCCATTGGCCGTGGTCGCGGGTGATCTTGAAGTCCGGATCGATCAGCCGCTTGGCGGCGATTCGGCCCAGACAGACGATGATCTTCGGCCGCAGCAGCTTGGTCTGCCGCCGGAGGAAGGGGATACAGGCGTCCTGCTCGGACTCCTGGGGGTCCCGGTTGCCCGGCGGGCGGCATTTGACGATATTGGTGATATAGCAGTTGTGGCGGCCCAGGCCGATAATGGACAGCATCTCGTCCAGCAGCTGTCCCGCCGGACCCACAAAGGGCTCACCCTGCAAATCCTCCTGCTGGCCGGGTCCCTCGCCGACGAAGAGGACCTCCGCGTCCTCCGGGCCCACGCCGAAGACCACGTGGTGCCGCGTCCCGGCCAGGGGGCAGCGGCTGCAGGCCAGGCAGCTCTGGCGCAGCGCATCCCAGGTCACGGCTGATCGTCCTCCTTCCAGCCCTCCTCCCAGTCGGGGGGCGTCAGCTCCCGGAGCCGGGCCTGCCGCTCCCGCAGCTCCAGCGCCCGGCGGCGGGCGGCCACCTTCCGCTTGCGCTCCCGGCGGCGGTAGAATTGCAGCAGGAACCAGCAGAAGAGAATCACAAATACAATCAGCAGCAGAATGCCCACCAGCCACTTCCACCAGTTGTCCTCCACATAGGCCCGGGTCTCCTCGGCCCGGTGGGTGATCTCCGAGCGGACCACGGTGGTGATGGCGGCCAGATCCACGGTGCCCAGCTCCGTGCCGTTGACCGACACGGTGACGGAGCCCAGGACGGTACCGGCTTCCACCGGCGCGTCCACGCTCTCATAGTCGAGGTGGGGCTCCAGAACCACACTGTCGGGGTCAAAGTCCACGGTGACCAGACTGCGAATCTCCTCCACCGGGGCCAGCGCCACGGTCTGGGCGCCGGCGGACTGATTCACCGGGATCTCCGCCACGGGATAGAGGGTGGTGAGAATCGTGGTGTACTGGTAGTGCTCGAAGAAATATTCGCACATATTGATAAACTCGGGGAAGCTGCGCTGGTCCCAGTCGCCGGTATCCTCGTTGTTGATGGTAGCGGCGCCCATGATAATGCCCAGGAACTGGAGATCGTCGTTGGAGGCGGTGGAGATCAGGCAGCGGCCTGCCGGCGTTGTAAAGCCGGTCTTGATTCCGGCGGCCTTGGAGTAGCGGTAGCCGGCATTGGAGGAGGTGGAGATCAGCTCATTGGTGGTGTAGAGCTCCCGTTCCTCGCTCATATTGGTGGCGGCTACGGTATAGTGGGGCGTGTTGCAGGCCTCCCGGAAGACCGGGTACTCCATGGCGGCCTGGACGATCCGGAGCAGGTCGGCGGCGGTGGTGTAGTGATCGTCGTCGTGGAGGCCGTGGGGGTTGGCAAAATGGGTGCCGGTGCAGCCCAGAGCCTGGGCCTCCTCGTTCATCAGGGCGACGAAGGCGTCGATGGAGCCGGAGATATGCTCGGCGATGACGTTGCAGGCCTCGTTGGCCGAGGCCGCCAGGATGCAGTACAGGAGGTCCCGCAGGGGGAGCACCTCGCCGGCCTGGAGTCCGACGGTGCTGCCGTCCTCGTGGAGGTTCTGCAGGGCCGTCTCCGACACGGTGACCTGGTCGTCCAGGTTGCCGTATTTACAGGTCAGGTAGGCGGTCATGACCTTGGTCAGGCTGGCCGGGTATCGCTGCACATCGGCGTTGAGGGCATAGAGCGTGGTGCCGGAGTTGAGCTCCAGCAGCACGGCCGCGCCCACCTCGGTGGTGAAGATCTCCGCCGGGGCGGTGGTGTCCAGGGGCGTGAAGTCGGTGACGGGATCGGTGACGGCGGGTACATCCACCGCCAGCACCGGCATAGCCTGGGCCAGCAGCAGAATCAGCAGCAGGATCAATGCGAGGGATTTACGTTTCATATGTACTCCTATTCGGACGGCGGCACAGATATAATCGTTGCCGCTGAGGCAGAAGCTGTGGTATAATACAGTCATTATAGCAGATTCCACGGGGTTGTCAATGAAGCGGGAGGGGTGGAGGACGGTGAAGGAGAGCCGGGTTGGCCTGGTGCTTCTGGTTCTGCTGTGTCTGGGCTGCGCCTTTGCGCTGGGCGTGGTTTTTGGCCGGGGCAGCGGCTGGGAGCAGGTGGTGTTGACCAGCTACTTGGTCGAATACCGGGACCCGTCTTCCGGCGAGGCGGAGAGCGCGGCGGAAAGCGACGCACCGATCTGGGAGCCCTCGGAGACGAAACCCGTGAACATCAACACGGCCAGCCAAGCCCAGCTGGAGATGCTGCCCGGCATTGGCCCGGCGCTGGCGGAAGCCATTCTCTCCTACCGGACCGACTTCGGCCCCTTTGTGACCACGGAGCAGCTGATGGAGGTGCCGGGCATCGGCGAAAAACGCTATGCCGCCGTGGAGAAACTGATCTGTGTGGAGGAAACGCCATGAAAATTCTGGTGGTAGACGACGAAAAGCTCCTGGTCAAGGGGATCAAATTCAATTTGGAAAACGAAGGCTATGAGGTGCTGACCGGCGCGGACGGCGTGGAGGCGGTGGAGATCGCCGCCAGCGAGGCGGTGGATCTGGTGGTCCTGGATCTGATGATGCCCCGGATGGACGGGCTCCAGGCCTGCCAGAAGATCCGGGAGTTCTCCGATGTGCCGATTATCATGCTCACCGCCAAGGCCGACGATATGGATAAGCTCCTGGGCTTCGAGCACGGCGCCGACGATTATCTCACCAAGCCCTTCAATATTCTGGAGCTCAAGGCGCGGATTCGGGCGCTGCTCCGGCGCAGCGGCGGCAAGAAGGAGGAGAAATCGCCCCGGCTGATCTGCGAGAATATCACCCTGGACACCGACGCCCGCAACGCCTATAACGACGGGGTGCTCACCGATCTGACCGCCAAGGAATTTGACCTGATCGAGCTTCTGATGCGCAATCCCAACCGGGTCTATTCCCGGGAGGCGCTGCTGGACGCCATCTGGGGCTACGACGCCTACCGCAGCGATATCCGCACCGTGGACGTCCATATCCGCCGTCTGCGGGAAAAGCTGGAGCGCGACCCGGCGGAGCCGGCGCATATTCTGACCAAGTGGGGAGTGGGCTACTATTTCAAACGCTGAAAAACGACGGTTCCGGCTCTCCTTCAATTCCCATCTGCGGTTCGCGGCGGCCTATATTCTGCTGACCTCTCTGGTGCTGGTGTTTCTCAACAACTATGCCTCGGATATGACCCGCCAGCTCTTGTACCGCTCCAAGGAGACGTCGCTGCTGGACAAGGTGCAGCTGATAACCTCCTCCTTCTCGGGGGTGGAGATGCTGACATCCGACAATACCGCCCAGGTGATCTCGGTCCTGGGCGATCTGAATGTCAACCGCGTCCTGATTACCGACGGCGCGGGCGTGATCCTCTATGATTCCGACGCCGACGACGCGTCCGCGGATACGGCCCTGGGGCAGTATGCCCTGCTGCGCCCCGTGGCCGAGGCCTTGGACGGGAATAACGTCTTCTACTGCCGGTACGCCTCGGGCCTGCTGATGAGCTATGCCGCCGCGCCGGTCTACCTCTACGGCAGCCCCAACGGCTGCGTCTATCTCTCGGACCTGGACTACGGCCTGGGCGCGATCATCCAGGGCCTGGAGCAGAATTTGGCCCGGATCTCCTGGGGCTTGGCCGCGGGCATGGTGATTTTCTCCCTGGTTTTCGCGGTGATTACATCCGGAAAGATGCGCCGGATTCTCACCTCCATGGAGCTGGTCCGGGAGGGAGAGTACAGTCATAAAATTGCCATGCACGGCTCGGATGAATACGGCCGTCTGGCCGGGGAGTTCAATAAGCTCACCGACCGGCTCCAGGCCTCGGAGCAGGCCCAGCGGCAGTTCGTCTCCGACGCCTCCCATGAGCTGAAGACGCCGCTGGCCTCCATCAAGCTCCTGTCCGATTCCATCCTCCAGAACGACATGGATGCCGAGACCATGCGGGAGTTTGTGGCCGACATCGGCTCCGAAGCCGACCGCCTGACCCGCATGGCCCAGAAGCTCCTGACCCTCACCAAGGCCGAGAGCGTCCAGGACGGCGAGCGGGAGGTGGTGGACCTGTCGCGGATCATCAGTCAGGTCTTCAAGATGCTCATTCCTCTGGCCGACCAGCGGGAAATCCGCCTCAAGTGCACCATGGACAAGGACTGCGCGGTGCTGACCCTGGAGGACGACGTTTATCAGATTATCTTCAACCTGGTAGAGAACGCCATCAAGTACAACCACGACGGCGGGCAGGTCCATGTGCGCCTTCTGCGCCGGGACGAGGAGGTTGTCGTCCAGGTGGAGGATACCGGCGTGGGCATCCCGGCCGACGCGCTGGACCATATTTTTGAACGGTTTTACCGGGTGGACAAGGCGCGGTCCCGGCAGGCCGGCGGTTCCGGCCTGGGCCTGTCCATTGTCCACGATCTGGTGGAGCGGAATTTCGGCGAAATCCAGGTGGAGTGCCCGGAAGAGGGCGGCACCCGGTTTACGGTGACGTTCCCCTATTTTGATATGGAGGTGGCGGAATGAAGCGGCTGTTGTGTCTGGCGCTGGCGCTGGCGGCGGTGCTGGCGGGCTGCGGCCTCGTCCAGCGCGCTGCGGAGCAGGAGCCGCCGCTGCGCCTCTATTACTGCTATGCCGAGGCGGAAATCGGCCCCTATGACGGAGAAAACGGCGCGCTGGGCTGCGAGACCGACGGGCTGATCTCCACGGAAGCCACGGTGGACCAGGTGCTCTCGCGCTACTGGAAGGGCCCGGAGACCGAGACGCTTCGCCGCCCCTTTTCCGGGGCCGTCACCGTGGAGCAGTGGAGCCTGGAGGACGGCTGCCTGCTGCTGACCATGAGCGAGGAGACCGAGTCCCTGGTGGGCTTCGACCGCACGCTGCTGGCGGCCTGCCTGGTCAAGACCCTGGTGCAGCTGCCGTCGGTGGAGTCCGTGGTCCTGACCACCGGCCAGGAGGAGATAGCCGGCGGAATCTTCAATACGGCGCTCACCGCCGAGGACTTCCTGCTGGCCTCCTAACCGGCAGAAAAACGGAAAGGGCCCGTCAATCCATGAAAAAGAAAAGGGCAGCACCGCACAATTTGGCAAGAGCATTCGGCCAAAGATTTTGCCTCATA
>DSLMC04102__coassemble_932_pt1 | contig 22846 bp, 17 predicted proteins | sample DSLMC04102__metabat2_high_PE_031 | metagenome-assembled genome bin DSLMC04102
TTGTCCAAGGTGCTGTTTGTGTTCACGTTGTTTAATTTACAAGGTACACCCGGCGTTTTTCTCCGGTTTTGCTCTGTTCTAGGTTTGTGTTCCCTCACGGAGCTTGTATATACTATCACGGGCGTCTCATTTTGTCAATAGGTTTTTTCAAATTCTTTTTGCTTTTCTTGTTCCCCTCTCCCGACAGCAAAACAGGGACCGGGCGAACCCGGTCCCTGGGGCATATGCTAGTCATTGGGGCGGCGGTAATAGTTGCCGGACACCTGGTTCGTTTTAAGCACATTGACAAAGGCCTGGGGATCGATCTCCCGGACAACCTTGGTGACCGTCTTGACCTGGTTGCTGTCAATGACCGAGTAGATCATATCCCGCTCCGCGCCGGTGTAGAGGCTGGCGCCATGAAACAGTGTCGCGCCGTGATGGGTGGTTCCCATGATTCCGGCATAGATCTCCTGGGCCTTATTGGTGATAATAAAGAGGGTGGTACGCTTGAACCGGGCGTCGAGCCGGTGGACCACCTGCGTAGAGGCAAACTGGAAAACAATCGAATAGAGCGCCTTATCCCAGCCAAACAGCAGGCCCGCTACCACCAGCATCAAGCAGTTGCCGCCGAAGATATAATTCCAGGCGTCCACGCCCATACGCTCGCTGATGGCCGCGGCGATGAAGTCGGTGCCGCCGCTGGTGGCGCGGCCCATCAGGCAGAGGCTGATGGCAAGGCCCTGGATCATACCGCCGAAAATACACACCAGCAGCACGTCATTGGTCAGGGTCATCGCGGGCAGCAGGTCTGTGAAGATACTGGTCAGCGCAATCATCAGGCAAGAATAGGCGGTGAACCACTTGCCGATGAGCTTGAAGCTGATAGCCGCAGGGATCGCATTGAGCAGCAGGTTGATGGGGGTAAACGGCAAATCAATATGCGCGAATTGGGCGGCGCTGCGCTGGATCAGCAGCGTCAGGCCATTGAACCCGCCGGGGAACAAGCCGCCGGCATTGACAAAGCTCTTGATATTGGCCGCCATGATAATGGATGCCATCAGAATGAGTAAAAAGCGCGAAATCGGACTTTCTTGCAGACGCTGCAGCAGCGTCGGAGCCCTCGCTCCTTGGGTGTTCTGTTTCATAGGGTCCTCCTTCCCTCGGCATTTTTTCTATCATAACATAGGCGCTGCCAAAAGTTAAGAGGAGATTTCCACAGGCGCGGCTCTATTCCGCCAGCTGGCGGACGGCTTGGGTCGCGGCGTCGATTTCTTCCGCCGTGGTATACCAGGAAAAGCTGAACCGCACGGCTCCCTGGTCCTCGGTCCCCAGGGCCCGGTGCATCCGCGGGGCGCAGTGAGCCCCGGCCCGGGTGGCGATGCCGTAGGTCTCGCTGAGGGCGTCGGCCACGGCGCCGGAGTCATAGTCCCGGATATTCAGCGAGACGATGGCTCCGTGGGGTTGTTCAAAGTCGCCGTAGACCGTGACGCCGGGAATGGACTGGACGGCCTCATAAAACCGGCGGGTCAGCGCGGCCTCATGGGCGGCGATGGTCTCCAGGCCCACCGAATTTAAAAAGTCCACGGCGGCAGAGAGGCCCGCGATTCCGTGGCCGTTGAGGGTCCCGGCCTCCAGGCGGGTGGGATAGGTCATGGGCTGATGGCGGTCATAGGAATGGATTCCGCTGCCGCCCCGTTTGAAGGGCCGCAGCTCCACCCCCGGACCCAGCAGCAGGCAGCCGGTGCCCTGGGGCCCCAGCATCCCCTTGTGTCCGGTGAAGCAGAGAATGTCGATGCCCAGCGCGTCCATATCGATGGGCTGAGACCCGGCAGTCTGGGAGGCGTCCACGATCCACAGCAGACCGTGGGACTTGACAAAGGCGCCCACCCGGCGCAGATCCACCAGGTTTCCGGTGAGATTGGAGCCGTGGGTACAGACCACGGCCCTGGAATTGGGCCGCAGAAGCCCCTCGAAGGCATCGTAGTCCAATCTACCCTGCCGGTCCGCCGGGACAAAGCTCAGCTCCAGGCCCCGTTCCTCCTCCAGGGCATAGAGGGGCCGGAGGACGGAATTGTGCTCCAAATCGGTGGTGATCACATGGTCGCCCGGAGAAAATGCCCCGAAAATGGCAATATTCAGGCTCTCGGTGGCGTTATTCGTGAAAATCACCCGGCTCGGGTCCCGGCAGCCAAAGAGCTTGGCGATCTTTTCCCGGGCGTCAAAGATGGTCCGGGCCGCTCCGACGGAGGAGCCGTAGGCCCCTCGGGCGGCGTTGCCCAGGGTTCCCATGGCCCGGCAGACCGCCTCCGCCACCTGAGGCGGCTTTTTCAGGGTCGTCGCCGCATTGTCCAGATAGATCATGCTACACCTCCAGAATCCGGGCGGCGGCATGGGCGATGGCTGATTCCGCCAGGGCCGCTCGCAGCGCCGCCTCCGCCTCCGGCGGGGCCTTCCAGGCCAGACCGCAGCCCGCGGTGATCTCCCGGGGCACAGGGATCAGCCGCCCCGGCAGGCCGTGGGTCTCGCAGTATTTCTCCCAGGCCATGGCGTCCACGGTCTCGTCGAAGGTCAAAATCCAGGATCTCTGCTTGCGGAGCATGGCTCAGGGAGATACGATCAGGTCGGCCTGGGTCATCTTCTCCACAATGGAGTACATATTGGTGACCTCGCCCACCTGGAGCTTGTCGGTGATTCCGTAGAAATTGAGGCAGGTGCCACAGGTGAGAATCTCCACGCCCATGGCCTGGAGAGTCTTCAAATCCTCCAGGGAGGCGGAGTTCTCACAGGTGATATACGCGCCGCCGTTGTAGAACAGGATGGTCTTGGGCAGCTGGTCCTGCTGGGTCAGGGCGTAGATAAAGCCCTTCATCAGCGCCGTTCCCAGCTCCTCGCTGCCATTGCCCATGGTCCGGGAGCGGATGACCACCACGGTATTTTTATCTCCGGCGGGCTTCACCAGGCAGGCTGTGGGCTCGTCCTGGGCCGGAGCCTGCCTGCCCTCGCCCACGGTCATGGTGACCTTGAACCGGTCGGGCCCCAAGGTCTCGGCGGTGACGGCATAGCCCTTCTGCCGGGCCATCTTCTGGAGATTCTGCACGGCGATTTCATTGTCCACCAGGGTCTCCACGGTGCCGGGACCGCCCAGGTCCCGAATGGCGTTCTTGGTTTTGACGACGGGGATGGGGCAGGCGTCGCCGATGGCATTGACTTGAATCATGGGAATTCCTCCAATCAGGCTATTCTCCTAGGGGATGACTAATATTTCCGGCTCCGTTTTTTCCACGACATGGCCGACGATGGCGGCGGGCGCGCCGATGGCCCGGAGCTCCCGTTCCAGCGCTTCGGCTATCTCGGCGGGGACGGCTGCCAGCAGGCCGCCGGCGGTCTGGGGGTCGAAGAGGACCTCCTCCATGGCGAAGGGTACGCCGTCGAACCGGACCCGATCCCCCACATAGTTGCGGTTCCGCTGGGCGGCGGCGGTGAGCAGGAACTCGTCGGCATGGCGCAGCGCCTCCTCGAAGACCGGCACCCGGCCCGCCTCGATGACGGCGCTGTATTTCTCGTTGAGCATCTCGTGGAGATGGCCCAGGAAGCTGAAGCCCGTGACGTCGGTACAGGCGTGGACCGGATAGCGCCTGAGACACTGGGCGGCGTATTTATTTAAGGTAGTCATGGAGTCATAGGCCGCGGCCAGCGCCTCCTGAGACGCCTCCCCCACCCGGCTGGCGGTACACAGGATTCCGACGCCCAGGCGCTTGGTGAGAATCAAAGCGTCGCCCGCCCGGGGCGTATCGTTGCGGTAGATTTCCTTGGGGTTGACCACGCCGGTGACCGACAGGCCGTATTTCACGTCGCTGTCGGCGATGGAGTGGCCCCCGGCCAGGACGCCCCCGGCCTCCAGGACCTTCTCGCCGCCGCCCCGCATAATCTCTCCGAGGATATTTAAATCCATCTTCTCGGGAAAACAAACGATATTCAGGGCGGTCTTCACCTCGCCGCCCATGGCATAGATATCGCTCAGGGCATTGGTGGCCGCAATCTGGCCGAAGAGATAGGGGTCCTCCACCATGGGCGGGAAGAAGTCCAGGGTCTGGACAAAGGCGATGTCGTCGGTCAGGCGGTAGACCGCCGCGTCATCCCGGTTGTCATAGCCCACCAGCAGGTCCGGGTCGTTCTCGCCCCGGGGGATTTTGGAGAGGACCCGGCTGAGGATTCCCGCCCCCAGCTTGGCGGTGCAGCCGCCGCCCTTGCAGAATAGGGTTGTCTCGGACATGGGCATGCCTCCTTGGCGTTATTCTTTTGTTAGTATAACAAATTTCGCAGAGGAATGCAACGGCAGCCCTGTTTACACTGCCGGAATTCAGGTGTATAATGGCCGAAACAGTTAAAGGAGGTTACTGCTATGATTATCACGGAACGGACCTTGACGCTGCGGGACGGCCGGACGGCGGTGCTCCGCAGTCCCCGGGAAGCGGACATTCCCAGCCTGCTGGAGCTGCTGCGGAATGTAACGGAAGAAACGGATTTTCTTATGCGCTATCCGGAGGAAACCTGTGAATATACGCCGGAGCTGGAGCAGATATTCATTGAAAACATCAACGGTCACGCCCACAATGCCATGGCGCTGTGCGTGGTGGACGGCCGCGTCGTAGGAAGCTGCACAATTTCCACCAGCCAGCGGATCAAGCTCCGCCACCGGGCCGGGATCGGAATCTCCGTGCTGCGTGACTTCTGGGGCCAGGGCATCGGCACGGCGCTGATGGAGGCGGTGATCGACGCCGCCCGGGAGAATCCGAACCTCCTACAGATCGAGCTGGAGTTTCTGGAGGGCAATACCCGGGCCCAGCAGCTCTATGAAAAGCTGGGCTTCCGGATCGTCAGCGTACACCCCAACGCCATCCAGCGTAAGGACGGGACGCTCTGCCATGCGTATTTAATGGTAAAGGAGCTCAAGCGCGGCTAATTCCACCTAAGGCATCACCGCACAATTGTGTCTGCGGCCTTCGCCCAATCTTTTGCCCCATCCGTGCAGTTATAAAAGGGGGAAATACATACAGTATTCCCGCCCTTTTATAACTTTCGTATGAGGCAAAATCTTTGGCCGAATGCTCTTGCCAAATTGTGCGGTGCTGCCATAAGCAAAGCGCCCAAGCCATACCATATCAAATAACCCCGCACATTCCTTTCTCAATGGGAATGGGCGGGGTCTTTCGTTCATCATGGGCGCTCGGGACGGAGCCGGGCGGTCAGAAGGCCGTCAGCAGCTCGGACAGGGCGGGCAGCAGATTGCCGGGGAGGTCCATGGTCAGCAGCTCGCCGAGGATGGAGGCGGCGGACCGGCCGCTGTTCAGCTCCTCGATCCGGTCCATCACGGCGCTCTTGGTGTCAAAGGCGATTTCTGCCCGATCCAGCAGGGCGAAGGCGCGGCCGCAGACATCGTTGTCTGCCAGGGCCGCGTGGGCCGCCGTTACCGTAAGCGCAGCCGCCGGGTCCGCCGCCGGCAGCGTGCAGGTCCAGGCGGCGGTACCGGCGTCGTAGCGGACCGCCCGGAGTTCTAACGGCGCGCCGTCCGCCTGGGCGGAGAGGACGCAGTCGGAACCCATGCCCACCAGCCGGAGCCGGTAAGACCGGTTCTGCGGGAGGGCGGCGGTATTGCCCCGGGCCGGGGCGATGGTCAGCCGCGCTGTCTCGCCCCAGGTGAAGGTCAGGACCGTCTCGGCCCAGCGGGCGGGGTCCCGGCCGTCGCCGACGCCGTCGTCCTCCCAGAGGGAGAAGCTGCCGTCAGCGCCGGCAAAGACGTTCAGTTCCAGCACCGGCGGGTTGCCGGTGTCGTTGCCGGTCTCGCGGCCGTCCAGAGGGACGATGGCCCCGGCTTTGGCCAGCACGGGGAACACCTCCCGGGGCCGGTGGAGAGCCAGCTTCCGGCCGCCCTCATAGACCAGACCGGTGAAGAAGTCCACCCACCGCCCCTGGGGCAGCCAAGCCGTGACGCTGCCCAGGCCCGTGGCTCGGTCCGCAGGCCGGGTGATGGGACACACCAGCAGCTCCGAGCCGAACCGGTACTGATTGGGGACGCGGTAGGCCTCCCACTGGTCGGGGTCGCGGTAGTACATGGGCTCGCAGAGGGGCACGGACTCCAGGGCGGCCCGGCGGTTCATGGTATAGGTATAGGGAATCAGCCGGTGGCGCAGCCGCAGAAACGCGCCCATGGCAGCGGCAATCTCCGGGCCATAGCGCCAGGGCTCCTTGGAATTGAAGCGGTTATTGGTGCTGTGCAGCCGCATAATCGGCGAAAACACGCCGAACTGGAGCCAGCGCAGGGCCATCTCCCCGTCCTTAAAGCCGCACATATGGCCGCCGATGTCGTGGCTCCACCAGCCGTAGCCGATATTGGAGGCATTGGCGGTAAAATAGGGCTGGAAATCCAGAGACTCCCAGGTGACCAAGGTATCGCCGGAGAAGCCCACGGGGTAGCGGTGGCTTCCGGGCCCGGCGTAGCGGGAGAACAGCAGGCCCCGGTCGTGGCGGGCGGCATGGTCCAGGTACTGGAAGTGGTTCAGCAGCCAGAGGGGGTCCAGCCCGGCAGCGCCGGAGTTGGTTCCCTGCTGCCAGTCGATCCACCAGAAGTCCACGCCCTGGTCCTCCAGGGGATGGAGGGCGAAGCGGAAGTATCCCTCGCGGAATTTGGGATTGGCCAGGCGGAAGGGAATGGGGTCGCCGTGGGACTGATCCACGCCCATAAAGGCGGCGAAGGGCTTGTAGCAGTCCTCAAAGGCCCGGACACCATCGGCGGGGTGGAGATTCAGCGTCACCCGCAGGCCCCGCCGGTGGAGGTCTTGGAGGAAGCCGTCAGGGTCGGGGAACAGGTCCCGGTTCCAGGTGAAGCCTGTCCAGCCGGTGCCGTACTTGGGGTCCACATCGGTGACGTGCCAGTCCATGTCGATGACCGACACGGTAAAGGGCAGATTTTCCGCGGCGAAGCGGTCCATCAGCTGGAGATATTCGGCCTGGGAATAGCGGTAGTAGCGGCTCCACCAGTTGCCCAGGGCGAACCGGGGCAGCAGCGGCGTGGGGCCGGTGAGCCGGTAGAAATCCCGCAGGCAGCCCAGGTAATCCCGGCCGTAGCCGAAGAAGTAGAGGTCCTCGGCCTCGGGATCGGGCCGGGGCGAGACCGCGCCGGTCTCGTCCATCAGGGCGCTGCCTCGGTCCGAGAGCACCGACCAGCCCTCGGCCGAGAGAATGCCGTGCTCCAGCGGAATGGGACCGTCGGCGCCGTCCAGGGTCCGGGCCGTGCCCAGCAGATCCTGGGGCGGGTCGCCGTAGTGCCAGACGGCGGAGAAGACGCTGTTCCGGCCGTTGCCCTCGACCATCAGGCCGTCCGGCGAGAAGGGACGGCGGTCATAGGTCAGCCGGAGCGCCGAGGTGGTCAGCACCAGCTTGCCCTCATACTCGGTGACGCGGAAGGACACCGGCGGGAAATGGCGGTTGACGGCCAGCTGGGTGGCGCTGTCCGGGAATTGGCCCTGCCGGCTGTATTCCAGCCGCAGAAGCCGGTCGGTCAGCACGGTAATTCGCCAGCAGTCGCCCCGCAGAACCGACTGGTCCGGGGGCAGGATGGACGGTTGATTCATGTCGATGCCTCCTCGATGGGAAGATGGAGCCGGGCCGCCGGCAGGATATCCGGAGCCGGGCCGGTGGACTGCCGCGTCATCAGCTTGGCGTGGAGCAGCAGCGTACTGATGGGAATGCCGCCCATCAGACTGCGCAGCGCGTAGTAGGCGCTGCGGCCAATCTCCTCCCGCTCCTGGCGGATGGTGGTCATGGGCGGGTAGGTGTGGGCGCAGAGCGGCAGATCGTCAAAGCCGATGATACTCAGATCCCGGGGCACCACCAGGCCCCGCTCCTGGGCGTGGATCATCAGCGTGTGGGCCAGCAGGTCATGGCTGCACAGGATGGCCGTGACGCCCTGCTGCAGAAGCCGGGGGAAGTGGGTCTGGAGGCATTCGGAAAAATAATACGAATTGCCGGCCAGAGAGGGAGAATCGGGCATCTGATACGTCCGAAGGGCCTGGAAAAAGGCGCTGTAGCGCTGCTGGTTGATATACGAGCCCAGCGCGCCGCTGAGATAGCCGATTTTCCGGTGCCCCAGCTTCTTCAGATAGCTCACCGAGAGACGCATGGCCTCGAAGTTGTCCACGCCGATATAGGCCGTGGTGGGGTTGACCTTGACGTAGTTGTCGTAGAGCACGGCGGGCGTGCGGCTGTGCTTCAGCTGCCGCAGCCAGGGGTCCGAGAGGCTCATGCCCAGGAACATGGCCCCGGCATAGTTGTGCTCCAGCATATAGGTATCGTAGTCAAACTGCTTCTCCAGCATATCGCTGAGGGGTTCAATGACCACCTCGTTGCCGTCCGGCTCCGCCATTTTCCGGAAGCCCAGGATGATGTCATAGCCGAAATCCTCCGGCGATTCGTAGACCATGTTTTCGATAAATACGACAAATCGGGGGGCGTCACCCCGGCGCATGGTACGGTTGTAGCCCAGCTCCACGGCGGCCTCCAGAATGGACTTGCGCATTGTTTCGCTGACATCCGCCGCGCCGCTGAGGCCCTTGGAGACGGTGCTCTTGGAGATGCTGAGCTTTTTCGCAATATCCTCCATCGTAGCCATGGATATCCCTCCTTTACTTTCCGGTTTGAACAGATCCATTATAGCGAAAACCGGTGGAAAATGCAACTACTTCCGCCGGAAAGAGTGTTTAGTAAAGTTTCGCGTCATTCTCTTGTTATATTAAATAATTCTCGAAATCCCCAATTGTGCAAGGTGTGAAAATCGTTGAAACCGGGCAGAAACCCTCTTGACCGCGGCTGGCACATCTTGTATATTGACGATAGCGAAACTTTCCGAAACATGTTCGAGCAAGGAGGAAGTGCAAATGAAACAAGGATGGAAACGGGCCGCGGCGCTCGTCTGCCTGCTGGCGCTGGTGCTGGCGGGCTGCAGCGGCCTGGGAGAGAGCGGAGGCCGCGAAAAGGTGCGGCTGATGGTCTGGTCCCCCACGGAGGACCAGTCCAAGGACAGCGGCATGTGGCTCCAGACCTGCTGCGAGCGGTTTGCCGAGCTGCATCCGGAGTGGGACATCACCTTCGTCTACGGGATTGCAGACGAACCCGGCGCCGCCGGTTCGGTGTCCCAGGACCCCGAGGCCAGCGCCGACGTCTTTATGTTCGCCAACGACACCCTGACGACCATGACCGACGCCAAGGCTCTGGCCAAGTTCGGCGGCAAGTACGCCGAGGAGATCCGCCGCACCAACAGTGAAACGCTGCTGAGCTCCGTGGTGCTGGACGGCGACATCTACGGCGTCCCCTTTACCAGCAACACCTGGTATATGTACTACGACAAGTCGGTCTTCTCCGAGGAGGACGTCAAGAGCCTGGAGGCCATGCTGGAGAAGGGCGTCGTCTCCTTCCCGCTGACCAACTCCTGGTACCTGCCGGCCTTCTACTTCAGCAACGGCTGCACCCTCTTCGGTGAAAACGGCACCGAAGAGGCCCAGGGCGCTCAGTTTGGCGGCGAGGCCGGCGCCGAGGTCACCGAGTATCTGATCGGCCTGGCCCAGAACCCCAACTTCCGCATCGACGCCGACGGCTCCGGCATTGCCGGTATGCGCGACGGCAGCATCAGCGCCATGTTCACCGGCTCCTGGGACGCCGCGGCCATCCAGGAAATCCTGGGCGACAATATGGGCGTGGCGGCGCTGCCCACCTTCAACCTCAACGGCGAGGAGAAGCAGATGTACTCCTATCTGGGCTCCAAGGCCATCGGCGTGAACACCAGCAGCGACTACATGGTGCAGGCCGTGGAGCTGGCGCTGTATCTCGGCTCGGCCGAGGCCCAGCTGCTGCACTTTGAGCTGCGCAACGTGATCCCTTGCAGCACGGACCTGCTGGAAAACGAAGAGATCATGTCCAACCCCGTGGTTATGGCCCAGAATGACACGGCGGCCCGGACCTCGGTGCTCCAGCCCATCGTCTCCCAGATGGGCAACTGCTGGACGCCGGTGGAGAACATGGGCAAGGGCATCCGCAACGGCAGCATCACCCTGGACAACGCCGCCGAGCAGACCGAAGCCATGAACGACGCCATGAACAGCGACGGTATTTCGTAGAGAGGGGAAGAACAACACAATGGTACGCTTACAGGCGAAAGCCGGGGAGTTCGCCACTCCCTATACCTGCACCGCGGCCCTGACCCAGGGCGGCGCGGTCACCAAGCTCTCGGCCCTGGTCATGGGCCTGGGCAACATCGTCCACGGCCAGGTGGTCAAGGGCCTGCTGTTCCTGCTGGCGGAAATCGCCTATGTGGTCTTTATGATCCGCAGCGGCTTCCACAATCTGGCCATGCTGGTGACCCTGGGCACCGTGGAGCAGCAGGAAATCTGGGATGAGGCCCAGCAGGTCTATCTCTACACCAAGGGGGACCAGTCCATTCTGCTGCTGCTGTACGGCCTGGCGACGATTTTCCTGACGGTGATTATGGTCTGGATCTGGCGCGGCACCCTCAAGAGCGCCTACCAGGCCGAGTGCCTGACCAAGCTGGGCAAGCATGTGCGCAGCTTCCGCGAGGATCTCAAGTCCCTGCTGGACGAGAACATCTACCGGCTCTTTATGGTGCCGTCCATGGTGTTCATCTCCGCCCTGACCATTCTGCCGCTGATCTTTATGATCTGCATGGCCTTCACCAACTACAGCAAGATCGACAATCACCTGGTGCTCTTCGACTGGGTAGGCCTGGAGAACTTCGCCTCCCTCTTCGACTCCAGCAGCGTGCTGGGCAGCACCTTCGGCTCGGTGCTGGTGTGGACCCTGGTATGGGCCTTCTTCGCCACCTTCACCAACTACTTTGCCGGTATGATCCTGGCCATCGCCATCAACCGCAAGGACACCAAGGCCAAGGGCTTCTGGCGGTTCTGCTTCGTGCTCTCCTGCGCGGTGCCCATGTTCGTCTCCCTGCTGATTATGCGCACCATGCTCCAGCCCGAGGGCGCGGTCAACGTGCTGCTGCGGCAGATGGGCTTCCTGGCCGCCGGTGAGAGCCTGCCCTTCTTCACCGATCCCACCTGGGCCCGGGTGACGGTCATCGTCATCAACATCTGGGTCGGCGTGCCCTACACGCTGCTCCAGCTGACCGGCGTGCTGCAGAACATCCCCCAGGAGCTCTACGAGGCCGCCAAGGTGGACGGCGCCGGCCCGGTGAAGACCTTCTTCCATATCACCCTGCCCTATATGTTCTATGTGACGACCCCCTACCTGATCGCCACCTTTACCGGCAACGTCAACAACTTCAACGTGATCTACCTGCTCTCCGGCGGCGACCCGGTGACCAACCTCTCCTCCACCGCCGGCAGCACCGACCTGCTGGTCACCTGGCTGTATAAGCTGACCATCGACAAGCAGTATTACAACATCGGCGCGGTGGTGGGCATTATGACCTTCCTGATCCTCTCGGTGGGCGCTCTGTTCACCTATCGCCGCAGCAAGTCCTACAAAGAAGAAGGAGGGTTCTGAGCCATGGAACAGAAAAGACTCGGCATGAAAGCCGCCCGGCGGCGCAGCAATATCGCGGTCCATATCATTCTGGCCATTCTGGCCGCCGTGTGGGTATTCCCGGTGCTGTGGGTGGTGATGACCAGCTTCCGCGGCGAGCGGGGCTCCTACGTCTCCACCTTCTTCCCCCAGACGCTGACCATCGACAACTACACCCGTCTGTTTACCGACACCACCATTCTGAACTTCCCGCAGATGTTCACCAACACCCTGATCATCTCCATTTTCTCCTGCATTCTCTCGGCCTTCTTCGTGCTGTCGGCGGCCTACTGCCTCTCCCGCCTGCGCTTTAAAATGCGCCGGCCCTTTATGAACATGGCCATGATCCTGGGTCTGTTCCCCGGCTTTATGTCCATGATCGCCGTGTACTTCATCCTCAAGGCCGTGGGCCTCACCGAGGGCAACCTGATCCGGCTGGCGCTGATCCTCTGCTACTCCGGCGGCGCGGCGCTGGGCTTCCAGATCGCCAAGGGCTTCTTCGATACCACGCCCTTCGCCATCGACGAGGCCGCCATGATCGACGGCTGTACCCGCTGGCAGGTCTTCACCCGAATCACCCTGCCCCTCAGCAAGCCTCTGATCGTCTACACGGTTCTGACCGCCTTCATGGGCCCCTGGGTGGACTTCATCTTCGCCAAGGTCATCTGCCGGGCCAACGCCGACCAGTACACCGTGGCCATCGGCCTGTGGCGGATGCTCGAAAAGGAGTACATCGACAGCTGGTACACCAGCTTCGCCGCCGGCGCCGTATTGATCTCCATTCCCATCGCCCTGCTGTTCCTCAAGCTCCAGAAGTACTATGTGGACGGCATGAGCGGCGCGGTCAAGGGATAAACACACCCCAGCTGCCTGCGGGCAGCACCTGGAATATGCCCACCCCAAAGAGTTCGCCTGGTTCCGGATACCAAGGGCATCACCGCACAATTGTGTCTGCGGCCTTCGCCCAATCTTTTGCCCCATCCGTGCAGTTATAAAAGGGGGAAATACATACAGTATTCCCGCCCTTTTATAACTTTCGTATGAGGCAAAATCTTTGGCCGAATGCTCTTGCCAAATTGTGCGGTGCTGCCCGAGAACTTTTTGGGGTGCAGCCATATGGGAGGTTTCCATGGACTATAGCAGCAAAGAATTTGAGGCCCGCTACCACTACGACGGCGGCGACCTGGGCGTCCGGCGGACGGACCGGGGCACGGCCTTCGCCCTCTGGTCGCCTCCGGCTGAGGCCGTGACCCTGCGGCTCTACGACCGGGGCGACGGCGGCGAGGCCGTGGCGGTCCACCCGCTGACCCGCACCGGCCGGGGCGTCTGGCGGTACGAGGACCCGGCGGATCTGACCGGCCGGTACTACGACTTTCTGGTGACCGCCGCCGGGGAAACCCGCTCCACCGCCGACCCCTATGCCAGAGCCTGCGGCGTCAACGGCAGCCGGAGCATGGTGGTGGATCTGGCGGCCACCGATCCCGAGGGCTGGGCCGAGGACCGGCCTCCGGCGCGGCAGGCCGAGGACATCATCTACGAGGTCCATGTCAAGGAGTTCTCCTGGCAGAGCGCCGGAGGCTTCCCGGCCCGGCTGCGGGGCAAGTATCTGGCCTTCACCTGCGGCGGCACCACGCTGGACGGCCAGGGGACGGTGCCCACGGGTCTCAGCCATCTCCGGGACCTGGGCGTCACCCATGTGCAGCTGATGCCGGTCTTCGACTTCGGCTCCGTGGACGAGGCCGGGCCGCCGGAGGCGAACAACTGGGGCTATGACCCGGTGAACTACAACGTCCCCGAGGGCTCCTATGCCACGGACGCCCGCGACGGCGCGGTGCGCATCCGGGAGCTGAAGGCCCTGGTGGCCGCGCTCCACCGGGCCGGGTTCCGGGTGATTATGGACGTGGTCTACAACCACACCTACCGCCGGGACTCCTGGCTGGAGCGAGCCGTGCCGGGCTACTACTACCGGACCTGGCCCGACGGCACGCCCTCCGACGGGTCCCTCTGCGGCAACGATCTGGCCACGGAGCGGTCCATGACGGCCCGGTATATCGTCGATTCAATCCTCTACTGGGCCACGGAATACCATATGGACGGCTTCCGCCTGGATCTGATGGGCCTGATGGACACGGCCCTGGTGGAGCGGGTCCGCGGGGCTTTGGACGGCCGGTTCGGCCGGGGCGAGAAGCTGCTCTACGGCGAGCCCTGGTCCGGCGCCAAGACGGCTCTGACGCCGGGCTTCCGGACGGCGGACAAGCAGGCCCTTCCCGATCTCGACCGGGAGATCGGGGCCTTCTGCGACCAGACCCGGGACGCCGTCAAGGGCAGCGTCCTGGACGCCGGAGCGGGCGGCTTTGTCAACGGCGGCGCGGGCTTTGAGGCGGCGGTGCTCCGGGGCCTGACGGCCTGGGTGGAGCAGGGCTGCTTCCGCGCCCCGTCCCAGGTCATCACCTACCTCTCCTGTCACGACGATCTGACCCTCTGGGACAAGCTGCGCCGCACCCTGGACCCGGCGGCGGGCGACGAGGACTTTTCGCCCCGGCTGCTGGCGGCCAACCGTCTGGCGGCGGCCCTCTGCTGCTGCTGTCAGGGCCGGCTGTTCCTGCTCTCGGGCGAGGAGTTCTGCCGGACCAAGGGCGGCCGGGGCGACGTCTACAACGCCCCCATCGCCTTCAACCGCCTGGACTGGACCCGGCTGGCCCGGCGGCAGGACATGGCGGCCTATTACCGGGGCCTCTTCGCCCTGCGCAAGCAGATTCCGGCCTTCTGCGACAAGGGGCCCGACGCCGCCCGGTGGATGACGGACCGGACCATCCACGGGCCAGGGCAGGTGTCGGCGCTGGCCCATACCGGCGGCGGCCCCTGGACCCAGGTATTTCTGCTGTTCAACGCCGCGGACCGGCCTCTGACCCTGCCTCTGCCGCCGGGGGACTGGACGGTCCTGGCCGACGGAGAGAGCAGCTTCCGGTGGCGGAGTCCTGCCCCCGTATCGGAGGCCGCGGCAGCGCCGCACACGGCCCTGCTCTTGGGAAGGAGAGATTGATCCCGTGGAATTTTGCTTTGGAAAGCAGGATATCGCCAGCCAGGCCCAGGGGCAGACCCATTGCTACCTGCTGACCAACGGCCTGGGCGGCTTTTCATCCCTGACCCTCACCGGCTGCGCCGCCCGCAACGACCACGCCGCGCTGATGGCGGCGGTCCACGCCCCCAACGTTCGCTGTAACGTCATCCACCGGCTGGAGGAGCGGCTGACCGTGGGGACGCGGGAGGTCTGCCTCTCCAGCCAGCAGCTGGCCGACGGGCCGGACGAGGAGGGCTGGCAGTACCTCAATTTGGTCACGGTCAACGGCCTGCCCGCCTGGGAGTTCCAGGCCGAGGGCGTGGTGGTGGAGAAGACGCTGGCCCTGGAGGGCAACGCGCTGGCCCTGCGCTACACGGTGGAGAACCAGTCGGACCGGGCAGCCTCGCTGGCCGTGACCCCCTGGCTCCAGTTCGCGCCCAAGGGCAAGCCCCTGGACCCGGCGCTGCGGCTGACGCTGGAGGCGGACCATGTGGCCGCCGGAGAATACCGGCTCTACTGGCGGACCAACGGCACGGTGACCGGCTTCGCCCAGCGGTCGCAGACCTACCGGTATCCCTATGACAGCTGTGACGGCAGGCGTCCCACCGGGACGGCCTTGGCCAACCACCGGGTTTCTCTGGCGGTCCCGGCTCAACGCACCGCCGTGCTGCACATCACCTGGTCCCTGGACGCGGCGGCGGAGGAGGCCGGAGACCTGCTCCGGCGGGCTGCCGGGCGCTTCCAGGCCCTGGAGGCGGACTGCCGCTGCCGCGACCCTCTGGCCCGGCAGCTGTCGGTCAGCGCCGACGCCTTTATCGTCCGCCGGGACTCCACCCAGTCCAAGACCATTGTGGCCGGTTACCCCTTCTTCGAGGACTGGGGCCGGGACACCATGATCGCCCTGCCGGGTCTGACCCTCTCCACCGGCCGGTTCGACGACGCCCGGCAAATTCTCCGGACGTTTATGGCATATGAATCCCGCGGCCTGATGCCCAACCTCTTCCCCGAGGGCAAGAGCGAACCGGCCTACAACACCGCCGACGCGGCGCTGCTGTTTATCAACTGCGTCTACCTCTACTACCGCTACACCGGCGACACCGACTTTCTGGCTGAGGCGTATCCGGTGATGGAGCGGATTGTGGACTGGTACCGGCGGGGCACCGACTACGGCATCCACGTGGACGAGGACGGCCTGCTCTGCGCCGGGGAAGGACAGTGGCAGGTGACGTGGATGGACGTGCGGATCGACGGCTTCCTGCCCACGCCCCGCCACGGTAAGCCGGTGGAGCTCAACGCCTACTGGTACAACGCCCTGAAAATCCTCGAGGACGCGGCCCGGCTGCTGAAAAAGCCCGCCGGGGACTACGGGCGCTGGGCGGACCAGGCCCGGGCATCCTTCCGGGAGAAGTTCTATCACCCGGACGGCTATCTCCGGGACGTGATTTCCGGCGGCGCTGCCGACGATCAAATCCGCTGCAATCAGATCTGGGCGCTGACCATGCCCTTCACCATGGTGGAGCCGGACATGGCCGCCCGGGTAGTGGACACCGTATTCCGCCATCTCTATACGCCGGTGGGCCTTCGGACCCTGTCGCCCGAGGACCCGCAGTTTTGCCCCGCCTACGGCGGACCCCAGCGGCAGCGGGATCTGGCCTATCATCAGGGCACCGTCTGGCCCTTCCCCCTGGGGGCCTATTATCTGGCCTATCTGCGGGTCCACGGCGGCTCCGCCGAGGCCCGGCTCCGGGTCCGCCGGCAGCTCCGGGCCCTGGGCCCGGCTCTGCGGGAGGGCTGTGTGGGCTTCCTGCCGGAGATCTACGACGGAGCAAACCCCACGGCCTCCCGAGGCTGCTTCGCCCAGGCCTGGAGCGTCGGAGAGCTGCTGCGGGTACTGGAAGCATTGGAACACAATCCGGAACTTTAGGAGGTTCTATCAATATGGAAGAGAAGCTCAATCAGATTTTATCCGAGCGCTTTGGGACCGATTTGGATCAAGCGTCCCGGCCGCAGATCTATGCCGCCCTGCTCCGGCTGACCCAGACGGCCATGGCCGAGATGCCGCCCTGCACCGGAAAGCGGAAGCTCTACTACGTCTCGGCGGAATTTCTCATCGGCAAGCTGCTGTCCAACAACCTCATCAGCCTGGGGCTCTTTGACGAGGCGCGGGCGGTACTGGCCCGTCACGGCCTGGATCTGACCGAAATCGAGGAGGAGGAGCGGGAGCCCTCCCTGGGCAACGGCGGCCTGGGCCGTCTGGCCGCCTGCTTTCTGGACTCCATCGCGGCCCTGGACCTGCCCGGCGACGGCGCGGGCCTCAACTACCACGACGGCCTGTTCTACCAGCAGCTCCGGGATTTCCGCCAGCGGGAGGTCCCCAACCCCTGGATCACGCCGGAGAGCTGGCTCATCGACACCGGCCGCTACTACGAGGTGCCCTTCGGCAGCGGCCCGGTGCTGGCCCATCAGTACGATATCCTGGTTCCCGGCTGCCGGGGCCATCGCAACGCCCTGCACCTCTTCGACCTGGACACCGTAGATGAATCCATCATTCGCGACGGCATCGACTTCGACAAGGGCGACATCGCCCGGAACCTGACCCTGTTCCTCTACCCCGACGACAGCGACGAAGCCGGACGCCTGCTGCGGGTCTACCAGCAATATTTCCTGGTCAGCGCCACGGCCCAGCTGATTCTGGCCGAGCTGGAGGACCGGGGCGGCGCGCCGGAGCACCTGAGCGACTATGTGGCCGTGCAGATCAACGACACCCATCCCACCATGATTATCCCCGAGCTGATCCGCCTGCTGACCGCCCGGGGCCTGACCATGGACCAGGCCATCGACCAGGTCCGCAAGACCTGCGCCTACACCAACCACACCATTCTGGCCGAGGCCCTGGAGAAGTGGCCCCGCCGCTTCCTGGAGACCGTGGCCCCGGGCATCATGCCCATCATCGAGGAGCTGGACCGGCGGGTCAAGGCCGTCTGCCCCGACCCCGCCGTGGCCATTCTCGACGACGCCGGTCTGGTCCATATGGCCCATATCGACATCCACTACGGCTACAGCGTCAACGGCGTGGCGGCCCTCCACACCGAGATCCTCAAGGAATCCGAGCTCAAGCCCTTCTATACCCTCTACCCCGAGAAGTTCAACAACAAGACCAACGGCATCACCTTCCGCCGGTGGCTGCTCCACTGCAACCCGCGGCTGACCGAGCTGCTGACCGACGTCATCGGCCCCGGCTTCAAGCTGGACCCCATGGCCCTGGAGGGGCTGCTGGACCACCGCCAAGACGCCGCCGTGCTGGAGCGGCTGGCCCGGGTGAAGGCCGAAAACAAGGCGGAGCTGGCCGCCTTCCTGCGGCATACCGAGGGGATTGACGTGGACCCGGATTCGATCTACGATATTCAGGTCAAGCGGCTCCACGAGTACAAGCGGCAGCAGCTGAACGTCCTCTGGGCCATCCATCAATATCTGGAGATCAAGGCCGGGCGCTATCCCCGGCGGCCGGTGACGGTGATCTTCGGCGCCAAGGCCGCCCCGGCCTACACCATCGCCAAGGACATCATCCATCTGATCCTCTGCCTGAGCCGTCTGGTGGAGGAGGACCCCCAGGTCCGGCCCTGGCTGCGGATTGTCATGGTGGAGAACTACAACGTCACCAAGGCCGGGCGGCTGATCCCCGCCTGCGACCTCTCCGAGCAGATCAGTCTGGCCTCCAAGGAGGCCTCCGGCACCGGCAATATGAAGTTTATGCTCAACGGCGCGGTCACCCTGGGCACCCGGGACGGGGCCAATGTGGAAATCGGTGCGCTGGTGGGCGAAGAGAATATCTACACCTTCGGCAAGTCCTCCCAGGAGGTCATCGACCTCTACGCCTCCCACGGCTATTCGCCCGCCGCCCTCTACGACGGCGACGAGACCATCCGGCGGCTGGTGGACTTTATCGTGGACAAAAACCTGCTGGTCATGGGCGACCCGGTGTCGCTGGTGCGGCTGTACAAGGACGTCCGCTGGAAGGACTGGTTCATGGCCCTGCTGGATCTCCGGGACTATATCGCCGTCAAGGACCGGGCCCTTGCCGACTACGAGGACCGGGCCGCCTGGTCCGGCAAGGCCCTGGTGAACATCGCCAAGGCGGGCTTCTTCTCCTCGGACCGGACCATCGCCCAGTACAACGAGGAAATCTGGAAACTGTGAGGGAATCGCTATGAAGGATACCGGGATCTTGATGGCGGTGTCCTCCCTGCCCGGCCCCTATGGGGCCGGGGATCTGGGGGACGAGGCCATCCGCTGGATTGACCTGCTGGCCGGCAGCGGGGTCGGGGTGTGGCAGCTGCTGCCCCTGGGGCCCACCGGCTACGGCAATTCGCCCTATCAGACCTACTCCGCCCGGGCGGGAGACCCGCTCTATCTCAGTCTGGCGGCGCTGCATCAGGCCGGGCTGCTGGAGGAGCTGCCCGCTCCCTTCGGCCTGCCGGCGGGCCGGGTGGACTATGAGCAGGTCCGCGCCCTGCGGGAGCCCTGGCTGCGCCGGGCCTACGAAGCCTTCCGGCCCGACGGGGCCTACGCGGCCTTCGCGGCCCAGGGCTGGGTGCGGGACTACGCCGTGTTCGCGGCGCTGAAGGCCAAGCACCATCTGGCCTGCTGGCTGGACTGGCCGGAGCCGGACCGCAGCTGGCCCCAGACCCGGGACCCGGCGGTGACGGCGGACCTGGAGGCGGAAATCGGCTACCAGACCTTTCTCCAGTATCAGTTCCTCCTCCAGTGGAACCAGGTGCGGGACTACGCCCACAGCCGGGGCCTTCGCCTGATGGGCGACGTACCCTTCTATGTGGGCGTCGACTCGGTGGAGGTCTGGGCGGGCCGGGAGAACTTCCTCTTGGACGACGACGGGCGCCCCACCTTTATCGCCGGGGTGCCCCCGGACTATTTCTCCGCCACCGGCCAGCGCTGGGGCAACCCCATCTATGACTGGGACCGGCTCCGGGCCGACGGCTACCGGTTCTGGGTGGAGCGCATCGGCTACTGCCAGACGCTCTTTGACCTGATTCGCATCGACCATTTCCGGGCCTTCGACACCTTCTGGAAGATCCCGGCCGCCTGCCCCACGGCCATGGACGGCCAGTGGATCGAGGCCCCCGGCTACGCCGTGCTGGACACCCTCTACGAGAAGCTGCCGGGGCTCCAGCTGGTGGCCGAGGACCTGGGGGATCTGCGGCCCCAGGTGCTGGAGCTGCGGGACCACTACCAGCTGCCGGGCATGAAGGTGCTGGAATTCACCTTGGAGCCGGTGGGCCGCTATATCCGCGACCTGGGCGAGGACCGCGTCCGGCAGATCGTCTACACCGGCACCCATGACAACGCCACCGCCGCCGAATGGTATGGCGCCTGCTCCCCGTCCTACCGCCGGAAGCTCCGGAAATATCTCAAGGTCCGGGGCATCCAGAGCGGCCCTATGGCCCACCGGCTCATTCGCCTGGGCCTCAGCAGCCGGGCCGAGCTGTGCATCGTGCCCCTCCAGGACGTGCTGCACCTGGGCAAGGAGGCCCGGATGAACACCCCCGGCACCGTGGGCGCGCCCAACTGGGAGTGGCGTCTGGCCGATTGGACGGAAACCGAACGGAATCTGGCGTTGCTGCGGCCGGCAATTTTGGCCCGCCGCGGCTGAAAGGAGCGCGCTATGCTGGATAAGACCCAGAAAAATTGGTGGCAGTCGGCTGTCGCCTATCAGATCTACCCCAAGAGCTTCCAGGACACCACCGGCAGCGGCACCGGCGACCTCCAGGGCATCATCCGCCGCCTGCCCTATCTCCAGGCCCTGGGCGTCGATGTGCTGTGGCTCTCGCCGGTCTTCGCCTCGCCCCAGGTGGACAACGGCTACGACGTCTCCGACTACCGGGCCATCGACCCCATGTACGGCTCTCTGGAGGATATGCGGGCTCTGATCGCCGCCGGGAAGGAGCGGGGCATCGGCATTATGCTGGACCTGGTGCTGAACCACAGCTCCGACCAGCACCGCTGGTTCCAGGAGGCCAAAAAGAGCCGGGACAACCCCTACCACGACTACTACGTCTGGCGGGACGGCGAGGAGGACCGGCCGCCCAACGAGATGCGGGCCTGCTTCGGCGGGTCCGCCTGGACCTGGGTGCCCGAGGTGCAGCAGTACTATTTCCATCAGTTCGCGCCCCAGCAGCCGGACCTCAACTGGGAGAATCCCCAGGTCCGCCGGGCCCTCTATGATATGATCCTCTGGTGGATGGACCAGGGCGTCGAGGGCTTCCGGCTGGACGTCATCGACCAGATTGCCAAGGAGCCCGACCGGGGCATCACCGGCAACGGGCCCCGGCTCCACGAATTTCTCCGGGAGCTCAGCGCCGAGACCTTCCAGAAAGGCTGCCTGGTCACCGTGGGCGAGGCCTGGGGCGCCGACGTGGAGCGGGCCAAGCTGTACTCGGCCCCCGACGGCAGCGAGCTGTCCATGGTCTTCCAGTTCGAGCACATTGGCCTGGACCAGCAGCCGGGCAAGGAGAAATGGGACACCGCGCCCCTGGACTTCGTGGCCCTGAAGCGCTGCCTGGCCAAGTGGCAGACCGGCCTCCACGGCTGCGGCTGGAACAGCCTCTTTCTCAACAACCACGACCTGCCCCGGACGGTCTCCCGCTGGGGCGACGACGGCGCGTACCGCGTGGCGTCGGCCAAGCTGCTGGCCACCATGCTCCACGGCCTGGAGGGCATGCCCTACATCTACCAGGGCGAGGAGCTGGGCATGACCAACATCCACCTGCCCATTGAGGCGTACCGGGACCTGGAGAGCCTCAATCTGTACGAGGCCCGGAAGGCCGCCGGGTATCCCGAGGCCGAGATCATGGCCTCTCTCTACGCCCGGAGCCGCGACAACGCCCGGACGCCGATGCAGTGGGACGCCTCCCCCCACGGCGGCTTCACGACGGGCACCCCGTGGCTCACCGAAAACCCCAACTACCGCGAAATCAACGCCACGGCAGCGCTGGCCGATCCGGACTCGGTATTCCACTACTACCGGCGGCTGATTGCACTGCGGAAAACCTACCCGGTCTTCGTCCACGGCGACTTTACGCTGCTGGAGCCGGACCATCCCAGCCTCTTTGTCTACCGCCGCAAACTGGCGCGCCAGTCGCTGCTGGTGATCTGCAACTACGGCGGCGGCGAGACCGCCTGGTCCCTCCCGGCCGGGTGGGACGACGCCCAGTGCCTGATTTCCAACTACCCCGACCGGCTCCCCGGACATCTGCGGCCCTGGGAGGCCCGGATCTTACTGCGAACCGAAAAGGAGTGAGCCCATGTTCCGCGATGTTGCCGCCGTATGCTTTGACCTCTACGGCACCCTGATTCGGATTCGAACCGACGAGGAAGACCTGACCCGGCTGTGGAAGCCGCTGTGCTATTTCTACGCCTACCAGGGGGCGGCCTACGACAGCCCCGAGGCCCTGCGGTCGGCCTATCGCCAGGCGGTGGAGGCGGAGGAAGCCGCCGCCCGCCGCCGCTCCAACCGCGACCTGGTGGAGATCCGGCTGGAGACGGTCTTCGACAGTCTCTTCCGCCGGAAGGGCGTCTCGCCCCCGGCGGCGCTGATCCAGACCGTGGGCCAGATGTTCCGGGCCTGCTCCACCGACTGGGCCGAGGCCTATCCCGGCGCGGCGGCGTTGCTGGAGGCGCTGCGGACCGCGGGCAAGGGCGTGTACCTACTCTCCAACGCCCAGCGGGTCTTTACCCAGCCGGAGCTGGAGATGACCGGCCTGCTGGACCGGTTTGACGCCATCCGCATTTCCTCGGACTGGGGTGTCAAGAAGCCGGACCCGGCCTATTTCCGCACGCTGCTGGACCGGCTGCAGCTGCCGCCGCATCAGGTGCTGATGGTGGGCAACAGCGCCCGGGACGACATCGCCCCGGCCCGCGCCCTGGGCCTGCGGACCTGTTACCTCAACACCGACGCCGAGCCGGTCTGTCCGGCCTGCGACCTGGCCCTGGATGGCGCCGACTACGCCGCCCTCCGCCGGGCGCTGCTGGGATAACGCCGCCTGCGGGCGCGTTGCGGAGCGCACAGGGACTCTCTTGTCCTTCTGGCAATTCACCCAGGCCGCCCCTACGAGAGGACCGAAGGCGGGACCGTAGGGGCGGATTGTATATCCGCCCCTCAGACTGTCGAAAAACCTCGCTGAAGATGTCTGTGACAGAGCA
>DSLMC04102__coassemble_957_pt1 | contig 21956 bp, 23 predicted proteins | sample DSLMC04102__metabat2_high_PE_031 | metagenome-assembled genome bin DSLMC04102
AGGCTGCTCGCTACGAGCGCAATGAGGCCCGCCAGGGCTACCGAAGCGGGCACTAGGCTTTGCCATGGCAGAAAAAACCCGTACCGCTTGATCCGGTACGGGTTGCGTTTATCTGCGGCGGCCCAGGAATTCTTTGAGCTTCAGGGCTTTGGGGATATCGCCCTCCACCTTGAGCTTGCCCAGGGTGACGGCCAGAATGGGGTCCAGCTTGCCGGAGGCCAGCTTGAAGAGCGTGTCGGCGGAACAGGTCAGCTGCACGTCGTAGTCGTTGTAGGAGTAGGGCTCCACATGGAGCGTCCGGTCCTTGACCTCGGCGTAGAACACGCCCTCGGCCTCGCCGGTGATGCGGAATTGATAGGCTAGGTGATCGGCGACAGCACTGACGTCCACGTCCGAGAGCGTCGCCTTGACCTGGGAGAACATCTCTTGGAATGTCATGGGATATACCTCCTTATCCGGTTTGTACTAGAATATCACGAACCGGAGCCTTAGTCAATGGACGGAATGCTGTTAACATCGAAGACATAGGGCGTGGGGTTGAAGTCCAAGTCCCAAATCTGGCAGTCGTACCTGTCGCCGCCGACGGTGAGCTTGATCCTCGGTGGATGCTTCGCCGAGGAGGCAATGGCATAGAAATTGCCGCTGCGGCTGGTCCAGTAGAGCTTGATATCGATGGTGGCGCCGAACAGGGAGGTGTGCTGGCCGAAGCTTGAGTAGGGCGAATCCGAGCCGCCGGGGACGTACAACAGGTAATAGTAGGTATTGCCGCCCTCTTCCTTGCGGGTATACCGGAAGGCACAGGCGGTGTTGGCTTCCAGCTCCGCACTCTGCACGGCATAGTCAATTTGCCCCATCTGATCCTCGGTGACGTATGCCTGCAGCTCCTCCCGGGTTACCTCTCGGAAGGCCATGGATCCAGATCCTGCGAGGCTGGTCATGGCCAATACCACCAGGCCGAAGAGCAGCAGGGGAATGAGCACAATGACGATCAGCAGCTTCCAAAGGGAGCTGTCCTTCCGGCGCACCGGCGCAGCGGCATGGCGGGCCTCCTCGGGCAGGGGCGCGGCGCACTTGGGGCAGACCTTCCAGTCCGGCTCCACCGGCGTCCGGCAGCTGGGACAGGCCGGGCGGAGCAGCGTCCCGCACTGGGGGCACACCACAAACTCCGGGGCCACCGGCGTGCCGCACCGGGGACAGGCCAGATCGGCATAGTTGGACCGGACCAGCAGATAGATAATAAACCCGATAAACGTCGGAGCCAAAATCGCCACAAGGGTCCAGACGGCGGCATTCATCTGCCGTCGCTTGGCGTCCCTGTAGACGTAGACGCCGATGAGAATAGGAATCAGCAGCAGAACCAGCAGAACGGGAAACAAAATGACAAAAGCGCCGGCGGAACTCATATGCGCACCTCCTTCTGGGCATAGACAACGGCTAAGGTCCCGCCGCCGGCGGCGGCCGGCAGGGGATAGAGAATCAGAACGGCGGCCAGTACCGGCAGGTCCGGCCAGAGCAGCACACCCAACAGCCCCATGGCCCCCTGGAGCAGGACGCCGGCCAAGGCCAGCAAAATAGTGATACGCCGCCGCCGCCGCTTCTCCAGCCGTTCCTGCAGCAGCGCCTCGCTGCACCGGGGCGGGGGGTATGCGTCAAAAGGGTAGATCTGCTTCATGGGCCAGCACCTCCTTGAGAATGGTTCGCGCCTTGTGAAGCCGGGATTTCACCGTGCCCGGCGGGATGTTCAAGGCCGCTGCCGTGGCGGCCACGTCCAGTTCTTCAAAATAGAAGAGAATGACGACGGTCCGCAGCTTCTCCGGCAGCTTGTCCACGGTGGCCCGGACGTCGCGGTAGTCGTCGGCCTCGGGGGCCGGGACATTTTGCAGCGCCGCCTCCAGGTCCTCCGTGGTACGGAAGGGGAGAAAGGGACTCCGCGCCAGCCGCCGCAGACGGCTCCGGTAGGTATTGACGCAGATCCGGGTGAGCCATGGCTCGAAGGGGCGGCTGGGATCGTATAGATCCAGGCACTTCAGGACCTTGAGCCAGGTGTCCTGGTAGAGATCGTCGGCGTCCTCCCGGGTGGAGCACAGACTGCGGCAGAGGCCGTAGAGCCGCCGCCCGTATTGGGCAATATAGGAGTCCAGCATCGGCCGCACCACCTTTCTATCAAGACATACGCCCCGCTCATTCGCATGGTTCATAAAAATCAAAAATGTTTCACTACGCCGCAGGCATTTCACGTCCCGCCAGGACATTTCACATGGCGTAGCCATATTTCACCGCCAAAGGCGATTTCACTTCCATCGCTCCCGGTGCCGGGCGGGGATAAACCCCGCCTCTACGACAAATTTACAGGCGTGTCCGTAGGGGAGGGCTTTATGCCCTCCCGTGCCCAGCCGCCGCAACGACCGGGGCCCGGAACATGACGCACCCGGTTCCGGCATGTGGGCATGCCGCCCTACGGCGAGGGATGATGGCTGGCGGGTTCGACGGAGTACTTTGCCCCCGAAACCTGGCGGGCGACTGCTAGTCGCCCCTACGACAGATACGCGGGCAGGGCCGTAGGGGCGGCCTGTATGGCCGCCCGTGCCCAGGCGCTTCCGCGCCGCCGCCGCTGCGCGGCGGCACACCTCTCCGTCACGCTTCGCGTGCCACCTCTCCTCAAGGAGAGGCTTAGGGGTGCAGCGCACTTTTTCCAACCTTTTTCCGCCCTACGGGCAGGCGGCAGAACCTGTATTTGGAAAATACATCGGCAAATCCGCTAAAATCCTGCCGATGCTTTTGACATCGCTTTGACACGGTGGTATGATAAATTAAAATACGCGAGAGGGGGGTGGCAGCATGTCGGAGGAGGCACCGATGGGAGAGCCATTACGTAGGCCCGGACGTACGGGTATTGGCCCCAGGTTTCACAGCCTGATTGGAAAAGGAGGTATTCATGTCCCATCATATCCGGCACCACCATCATCGCAAGCCCACGGCGGCAGAGGCCTATCTCTGCATTGCTCTGGTGGGCGTTCTGATTGTCGCCACGCTGCTGATTGGCGCGCCGCTCCAGTTCGGTATGCTGCTGGCCACCGCCGTGTCCTTCCTGGTGGCCCTGCGTCTGGGGTTCTCCTGGGAGGAGATGGAGCTGGCCATCTGTGAGCGTTTGGGCCGTATGGGCTCTACGATGCTCATTATGTGGCTCATCGGCATGCTGCTGGGCTCTATGCTGTTCAGCGGCCTGATTCCCATGCTGGTCTACTACGGCTTCCAGCTGATTGACCCGCGGTTTCTCTATTTGGGCGCATTTTTGTCCTGCTCCATCATGTCTACCATGACCGGCTCCAGCTGGTCGGCTGCCGGAACCGCCGGCGTGGTCTGCATCGCCCTGGCCCAGGGCCACCACGCCGATCTGGGCATTATGGCCGGCGCGATCATCGCCGGGTCGGTCTTCGGAGACAAGATTTCCCCCATGTCGGAGACCACCAATCTGGCCCCGGCCTGTGCGGGCACGGACCTCTGGTCCCATATCCGCTCCCAGCTCTGGACCACCGTCCCGGCCTGGCTGCTGGGCGCTGTCTTCTTTACGCTGCTGGGGTCCACCCTGGCCCCCGAGAGCGGCGTGCTGCCCGAGACGGCCCAGCTGATTATGGATCAGCTGGATGCCCTGTTTGTCTGGAGCCCCTGGCTGCTGCTGCCGGTGGTGGTGCTGCTGGCGCTGGCGCTGCTGAAAAAGCCCGTGGTCCCCACCATGCTGCTCTGCAGCCTGTTGAGCATCCTGCTCGGCTGCCTGATCCAGGGCTTTGATATCGCCCTGGGCTGCAATGCCGCCATCACCGGCTTCACCGCCGAATCCATTATCCCGGCCGGCTTCCAGCTGGACGAGACGGTGGCCTATATCCTGAACCGGGGCGGCATGACCAGTATGGTGTCCATCATTCTGGTGTGCTTCTGCGGCTTCTCCATGACCACGATTTTGACCCACGGCGGCATCCTCGAAAAGGCCATCGAGCCGCTGGCCCGGAACCTCAACCGGCGGTGGAAGACCATGCTCAGCGCCGAGCTGGCCACGCTGGTGGTCCTGTCCATGGGCGGCATCAGCTATGTGAGCTCCGTCTTTGTCGGCGAGGCGTGGCAGCGGCCCTTTATCCAGAACGGCATGGGGCGGCCCTGTCTCTCCCGGACCCTGGAGGATGTGGGCACCTGTGCCGCGGCCGTCATCCCCTGGTGCTCGTCGGCCATGTTCTACGTGGAGACTTTGGGCGTCCCGGTCTGGGGGCCCGGCGGCTTCGCGCCCTATACGGTGCTGCCCTTCGTCTGCCCGGTGATAGCCTTCCTGCTGGCCTGGTTCGGCATCGGCATCAGCAAGCTGACGCCGGAGGAAATCGCCGAGGAGCTCCAGGAGCTGACCGAGGAAGAGGAAGAGGCCTTCCAGGAATAAACGAAAAAAGGGAGCTGCCAATGGAGTGCAGCTCCCTAATTTTTAGTGCTTATTCGGCGGAGATCAGGTAATAGTAGACGGGCTGGCCGCCGGAGAGGAGGTTGATCTCCGCGCCGGGGCAGGCCTCGGTGAAGAGCCGCAGCGCCTCCTGGGCCTGGTCCTCGGCGATATCCGCGCCGTAGAAGATATTGATAAACTCACAGCCGGACGCGGCGGTCCGGGCGGCCATATCGGCCAGCAGCTGCTGGAGGTCGGGCGTTGTGTCCAGCAGACCGCCGTTGTAGAGGCCCAGGTAGTCGCCCTGGTGAATCTCCCGGCCGTCAAAGTCCGAATCCCGGGCGGCGTAAGTGATCTGCATAGTGGTAACGGCGGCCATAGACTCGGTCATGGCGGCGGTGTTGGCCTCGGCGTCCTGTTCGGGGTCAAAGTTCAAGAGGGCGGTGATGCCCTGGGGCACGGTCTTGCTAGGGATGACGATGACCTGCTTGTCGGTCAGGGGCACGGTTTGCTCGGCGGCCATGATGATATTCTTGTTGTTGGGCAGCACGTAGACGATTTCCGCCGGGGTGCGGTTGATGGCCTTGAGAATATCATCGGTGGAGGGGTTCATGGTCTGACCGCCCTGGATGATCTGGTCGGCGCCCAGGTCCTTGAAGACCGAGGAAAGCCCCTCGCCGGCGCAGACGGAGACAACGCCATAGTACTTTTCGGGGGCGGCCACGGCGGGCTCCTCCACCGGATCTTCCAGATCGTCGGTGCTCTGGGGCTTGCGTCCGGCGGCCATATCCTCGTACTGGGTGCGCATATTTTCAATCTTGGCCAGCTCCAGCGTGCCGTACTTCTGGGCCTCGTTCAGGGCCGTGCCTGGGATATCGGTGTGGACGTGGACCTTGAAGGCGTCGTCGTCCTCGCCGATGACCAGGCTGTCGCCGATGGAGCCCAGGAAGGCCCGGAAGGGCTCGATGGAGGCGTCGGAGGTCTTGCGGACGATAAACACCGTGTCAAAGGTGAAGGTGATGTCCTCGTCGGTGAGGGCGGCGAAGTCGGCGGCCTGCCGGGTCTCTCCCTCGGCGGGGGGCTCTATATCCTGGCCCCGGAGGCTGGAGAGCATACCCTCGAGAATCACCACAAAGCCCTTGCCGCCTGCATCCACAACGCCGGCCTTTTTCAGCACCGGGTTCTGGTTGACGGTGTCGGCCAGCGCCTCCTTGGCTGCCTCGATGGCCCGAACCAGGGTAGTCTCGGGGTCGGGGTTCTCGGCGGCGGCTTCGGCAGCGGCCACACCGGAGAGCCGGGAGACCGTCAAAATCGTGCCCTCGGCGGGCTTCATCACTGCCTTGTAGGCGGCGTCCACACCGGCGTTGATGGCGGCGGCGAGACCCGCGCCGTCGGTCTCCTCCATGCCCTTGAGGGCCTTGGAGAAGCCCCGGAACAGCAGAGAGAGGATGACGCCGGAATTGCCCCGGGCGCCCCGGAGCATGGCCGAGGCAGCCATATCGGCGGCCTTGGTCAGGGTGGGGTTGTCAGCCCGGCGGAGATCCTGGGCTGCTGTGTTGAAGGTCATGCTCATATTGGTGCCGGTATCGCCGTCGGGCACCGGGAAGACGTTGAGCTCGTTGAGCGCCTCCTGATTGCGCTCGATGGAAGCGGCAGCGGAGAGGAGCATTCTCCGGTATACTGCGCCGTCAATGGTCATATTCACTGTTTGCACCTCCATGTGTCGTTCCGTTAGTCGGTTGTGATGGAATCCACATAGACGTTCACGGCTCTGACGGGCGTACCGGTGGATTTTTGGACATTGTATTTGACTTCGCTGATGATAGCCGCGCCGATGGCGGCGAGATTGACGCCGCGGTTGACCATGATATGCAGGTCAATGACGATGGAACCGTCCTCGCAGAAGGCGACCTTGACGCCCTTGCTCATGGCCTCCCGGCGCAGCAGATGTACCAGGCCGTCGGTCATGGAGCGGACGGCCATTCCCTTGACGCCGAAGCAGTTGGTAGCGGCATGGCCGGCGATGTTGGTATACACGGCGCTGTCCACCGCGATCAGTCCCCGGTCCGTGGATAGACGAATCATAGAGGAACCTCCTTATTCTGAACCGGGCCCCCGGAGAGGCCCCAAAGATCTGCCGCCCCGGCGAAGAAGCCCGGGCGCAAAAAAACGCTTATAGATAAAAATATTGTACCGTATTTCCAGGAAAAGCACAAGTGGGTAAATGCGGATTCTGGCCGTCTGGGCGGTCAGGCAAAACCCTGCCGGTGGGCCGCCGCAGCATGCAGCACGCCCACCGGCAGGGGAAAGGGGACCGGGACAGACCGGCCTACAGACTGGCGAAGGATTCCGCAGAAGCTTGTTTCGGTACGCTGCTAGTCGTACAGATGATACCAGCTGGGGGCCAGCCGGTCATCGACAAAGGTGATGCCGCCGGATTGCTCGAATAAGGTCTGGGCGTGTAGGACGCCGTCTTCCAGGCCGATCAGGAGCAGGCCGGGGGTGTCCCAGCGGGGGGCGACGTAGCCCACGCAGGTCTCGGCCATCAGGGGGGAGAAATACGCCGGGTTGTCCCGGACGGCCTGCAGGAACTGCGGCAGCAGCCGCTCCGTCAGGTCGGCCCAGCCCTCGCCGGTCAGGCAGACAGAGCGGACCAGCCCGGCGGCGAAGTCCGCCTCAGTCTGGCTGAGGGAGCAGGGCTGCGGCGTCCAGGCCTCCAGCTCCGCGCCCTGGTCCGTCTCCGGGTCATAGGAGAAGCGGCGCAGAGAGATGGTCGCGCCGTCCGCGGCGCTGAAGGCGGTCAGATAGTACGTCCCCGCGCCGTCCCGCTCCAGGAACCAGAAGCTGTTCCCCAGCAGCGGCTCCGGGTTCTCCAGCCCCAGCAGGAGGGCGGCGAAGCCCGCCTCCACCCGGTCCAGGTCCTGGTCCCCGTCATACCACTGCACACAGCCGCAACGGAAGGCCTCGCGGAGCTTGCAGGCGACCCGCGTCGGCTGGTCCGGCGTCAGCTCCGCCCGCAGGTCCGGGTCCTGGAGCCGCGCCAGCAGCTCCGCCCATTCCGCCGCCGGGATGGCGGCATTCCAGTCTGCGGGCTCGTCCCGATAGAGAATGCCCCGGCGATACAAAAACAGGACGGCCCGCTGGGCTTCATCGCCGTCGGACAGGCCCTCGGCCCTTCGGTCCAGCGCCACGACCTCCAGCCGGAAGTCATGGGGTGCACGGGTCAGGGCATTGTAGAGCACGAGCACGGCTTCCCGGTAGGTCATGGGCGCGTTTAGGTCATAGGCTTCCAGGGGGAGGAGCAGACCGTAGGTCTCGGCAAAGGCCATAGGGTCCTCGGCGGCCTCGGCCCCGCCCACCAGCGCGGCAATCTCCGCCGTCCCCTGGCCCAGGGTGAGACCGTCCGCCGGTACCGGCGTGCTGTCCGTCTCTTCCACCGGCGCGGGCTCCGCCACCGAGGGCGTATCCTGCACCGGTTCCGCCGTCGGTTCCGCCGCTGTGCAGCCCGCGAGCAGCAGGCAGCCCAGCAGCAGACAAAGCCCGAAACTGCAAACGATGGGGGATGGTTTTATTTTCATCTATTTGCCCCTCCTTTATCACGCAGCGCGAGCGCAATTCACTGGAATGGGATGATCGGCTGGACTAGGTTCACGCGACGTGCCGCTCTGCGGAAATACGGCTAGTTTTCAATGAGGCCTTCCGCTATGGGCCAAATATCGTCCAGCGGAACGTTGATGCCTTTTACTAGCATCATATACTTCTGCGCTTCGCATACCCACACAATCTGATATACCGCCTCTGGCTGCTCCACAACCTCGGTATAATCTTTGTATACAATCATCACTTCCTGCCCGGAAATTACTTCATGGGACACTTCGGCTTGTTCGGTATCGATGGTGATACTGGCGCTGGCGTCAGCTAAATTCCAATATTTTACCGTGATTTCACCGCCTGCTGTATTCTCAAAACGATAAAGCGAAAGCAGCGGATTTTCTTCACTGGATACATGGCGAAAACCCTCTGGGACGGTTTCCTCTGCAATTGAAAGTATATGGGAGGCGAATTCTTCGCTCTCTTCCGCGCTTGCATCGCCGGGGAAGAGGAACTGGGTACCGACGTCGTATTCCCGGATCAGGAAGTTCAGCGTATGGACGCGCACCGTTTCCGAGGCGGCGAACGCGATGGCGTAGAGTACAAGCAGGCTGACCAGGGCTGCCGCGAGTCTGGCCGCGATTCGCAGAGAACGGCGGGCGGTTTGCTGCCGCCGCGTCTTGCGGGATTGCCGCCGGAGGACGTCCAGGCAGCGCTTTTCCGTTTCCGCCGGGACGGCCGCGGCGGGATCTGCCTGCAGCGAACGGTTCTTCTGGAGCAGTTCTTCCCCTTCCGCGTCGGCGACCTGCTCCATCAGCAGGGCGAGAACCGCCTCTTCGTATTGCTCATACAGCGTATCTCGATCAACCACGGTCTGGGTCCTCCTTTTGCAGCAGTGCCAGGAATCGCTTGCGAACCCGGAAGAGCTTCGTGCGAATGCTGTCCGGCTTACAGTTTAGCTGCTCCGCCAGCGCTTCGTTGGAGCAGTGCAGGATGTACTTTCCCTCCAGGAGAAACTGGTCTTCCGGCGGCAGGCTCCGGTACGCACGCAGCACCGCCGCCCGATTCTCATGGGCCAGCAATCGGGCGTCGGCCGGAAGGACCTGGAGCTCGGGCAGGGCCTCCATGGCGGTGTCCAGCGGAACCTGCCGCCCCGCTTCCTTGCTGTGCTTCCGCCGGTAGTTGATGGCCGTGTTCCGGATCGTGACGGCAATGTAGCTGGCGACGGCATGGGGGCTGACCTGCCGCAGGGTGTCTATCTTTTCCCAGAGCCGGACCAACGCAATCTGTACAATCTCCTCCTGCTCAAACGGATCGGTGGCGTACCGCCCCGCGATGACAAACATCAAGCGCTCATACTCCATATACAGCTCTGTCATATAGGCCTGTTCCTTCATTGCTCCTTTTGGGAAGCGAGTCTCCATAGAATTGCCTCTCCTTCCGAGCCCTTCTCAAAGGCATCGACCGGGCGGGTTACACCATCTTCCACCCGGTTTTTGCGCAGCCCCATTTCCAAGCTGCTGCCCCGATGCGCGGGTGTGGCAAAAGATTGGACAAAAGCCGCAGACGCAGCGGCGTGGTTTCTCTCTACTTATCATGACACGAAAAACAGGGGGATGCAACAGGTCTCAGAACCTTTTTTTGCCGGACCTGTTGCAAAATGCCGCCGCCGTTGTCTATGATATAGAAAGGGACATGTTTGCCTGTCTGCGAGCTCCGGCATGGCGATGGACCGTGTTCTGGAGCTGCACCGGAAATCCGGGAGGAGGAAGCCGATGAAACGCCTTGTAATTCTGATCCTGGCCCTGCTCCTGCTGGCTGCCTGTGCCGCGGAGCCCCAGGAAGCCGTTGCCCCCTCGGCGCCCGCAGCCGCCGTGACGCCGGAGGCGGACGCCCCGTCCACTCCGCCGGAACCGGAGGAACCGCCCGCACCGCCGGAGGAGGAGACGCCTGCCGAACCGGAGGAGGAGACGCCTGCCGAATCGAAGGAGGAGACGCCTGCCGCGCCGGTGGAGGACCTGCCGCCGGAGCCTTGGCCGGAATTTTTGGCCGGGCCTGCCGAAGGCGGCTACGAATTTCAAAGCGAGACCCTGGGCTGCTTCTTCACGGTACCGGCGGAGATCTCCCAGAAGGTGGCCGTGGCCGGGGGCGTCCGGTATCACGACCCGGAGGGGACCTGCCTCACCTTCTACTACGTCCCCGAAAACGGGCGATATCCCCTGACCATGTTCTATCTGGTGGCCGCGACGCCGCGGGCGGCGTTCTTCCGCCCCGGCAGCTGGTATTATAGCACCCAGACCGGCCACTCCATGGTGGCCATCCGCGAGGACAGCCTATTATTCACCATGGGGCCGCTGGGCGGCTCGGAGATCGGGCGGGAGGACCCTCTGTGGGAGGACTACACCGAGACCTACTCCGCCGCCGGCGCTGCCCTCCGGGAGACCATCACCGTCGATTCGCCCTCGTCGCTTCCGGCCCTGGACTCTGCCGCCCTTTCGGATGCGGCTCAGACGCTGGCGGCCCAGGGAGACGGCACCATGACCCGGGAGGCGGCGGCGCAGCTGGTCTTTGACCTCCTGAAAGCAGAGAACAAGGCGCAGGAATATCCGCTTTCCTACGCCGACGTGACCCCCGGCACCGAGGCCGCCCACGCCATCGCGTACTTATCCAGCTACGGCCTGCTGACGCGGTACGCCCGGGACGGGTCGGATCTGGACGGCACACAGTTCCGCCCCGGCGAGGCCATCACCCGGGGAGAATTTGCCATGCTGCTGCACCGGCTGTCCTTCCAGCCCTCTCCCGAATTCTATTATGCCGTTCCGGCGGACATGGACCTGGAGCACTGGGCGTCAAGCTACGTGATCTATGGCTGGATCTGCGGCTGGCTGGAGGCCGACGGCAGCGACCTCCGTCCCGACGACCCCATCACCTGTGCCGAAGCCGCCCAGGCGCTCCAATGCGTCGCCGACCAGGGCTACCCCATCCCGGGCGTGACGGATTGAAAGGAGAGACGCGAGATGAGACAAGGCTTCCGGGCTTCCGCGGCAGGGCTGGTTCTCTGCGTGCTGGCTGCCTTCCTCGCAGCGTGTTCCGAACCGCCGGCGCAGATCCCCGTGCAGGAAATCGCGGAAGAGGCGTCCGTGCCGCGGTTAACGGCCCGGACCGAGGGAACGGACGTGAAAGTCGCGGGCACGTGGAGTACGGACGGGCTGGATGTGACCTACCTGGTCTTCCCCGGCGTGTATCAGCAGCTGGGCGGCGGCGCGTTCTACTGCTATCCGGATGCGGCGCACTACGGGGACGGCGTATATTCAGACTGTCGAAAAACCTCGCTGAAAGCTGATGTGACAGAGCAGCGGGGGAAGTGTGACGGGGGCAAAAAGCCCCCTTCGCGTTCAATCGACACGTATTTTTAAACTTTCTCCAAAAGTTTAAAAATACGCACAGCGTGGCGAAAAGACTTTTTCGACACGCTGATTATCAATACGATTGGACGGCGGATCAGATCACGGAGTTCGAAGTGGAGACCGTGGAAGAAACGACCGCTGCGGGACAGGTGCGCTTTCGGTGGTGGATGACTGCCGACGGCCTGGGCATTCACAATATTTCCGACCAGCAGCTTCGGAACGATTACACGCTGGACACGTCTCTGGCATACGCTTCCGCCATCGCGGGAGATTCGGCGCGGGTCCTGCTGGAGCAGGGCGGAGGAACCGACCACCAGACCTTCTATCTCCTGGACCTGCATACCAAGGCGGTCGAACCTCTTCCCACCGGGACGGACGCGCCTTTGCGCGACGCCGTCTGGAACGGCACGGCCACCCGCGTTCTGCTCCGTCTGCGGGACGGAGGCTTCTATCTGGGGGACGGGAGCGACGCCGCGCCCTTGCAGGAGCGGATGGAGCTGGACGCGCCCATCGTGCGGGCCCAATGGCTGGGCACGGACCAGCCGGACCGGCTGCTGTGCATCACCCAGGCGGATTCGGCGCACTGCAGCGCCTGGGTGTACGATTGCGCCGCGGAGACCACGACGCTGCTGCTGGAAGATTATGCGGAATATATGGGCAACAACGACGAAACGACGCAATATGAGCTGCTGAGCGACGCATACGCCCTGCGGCGGGACCCCGACGGCTCTGCCTGGCTGGTGGATCTGGCGCAGAAGACCGAGCGGCGGTTGTCGGACTTCTCCTGGGACGCCGGGGTATTTTCCGGCATGACCCGGGACACGGCGAGATACGTCGCCCGCGGCGCGTCGGACATGACGGCTCTTGGCTGCCTGGACTGCAAAGGCGGCGTGTTCCAGTGGTTCCGACGGAGCCCCAATCCCGCGCAGACCGAGGAATTCGACCTCCTGTTCCTCCATGACCGCGTCTTCGGAATCGCGGCGCGGCCGGACGGTTCGGAAGGTCCGCCCTGCTTCCTCTACGTGTATCGCTTCTCCGGGCAGGCTGCCTCCCAGGCAGCGCCGGAAATGATGCGCCCCGGCATGGGATGAGATTCCCCTTGACATCCCTCCGGGGCTGCTGTATAATTTTTCATGCAATCGGCCTGACCGGTTGCTGTTTTGCATACACCATTAATCCGTAAATGCTATTATATAATCTTGTTTTCGACTTACAGGAGGTACCATGGAATTTTATCAGCAGTTTGTCAAGGAGGCCTATGACGCCGACGGCGTTTTGACCGAATTCTCCATTCAGTGCCCCGCGCACTTCAACTTCGGCTATGACGTGGTGGACGTGCTGGCCGCCAAGGACCCGAACAAGGTCTGCATGGTCTGGTGCGACCAGGAGGATCGGGAGCGGACCTTCACCTTTGGAGAGATGTCCAAGCTCAGCAACCAGGCGGCCAATGCCCTCAAGGCCCACGGCATCGGCAAGGGCGACCACGTGATGCTGATGCTCAAGCGCAACTATGAATACTGGTACCTGATCGTGGCGCTGCACAAGCTGGGCGCCGTGGCCATTCCGGCCACCCATACCCTGATGGCCGCCGATATTGCCTACCGGATCAAGGCCGTGGATGTCAAGGCCGTGGTGGTCACCGCCGACAACAGCGACGGCCCCCGGGAGCTGGAGAAATGCGGCTGTGACAGTGTGGAGAAGCTGCTGATCCGCGGCCAGATGCCCGGCTTTACCGATCTCAACGCCGAGATTGAGGCTTCTTCCGACACGCTGGAGCGGGTGGAGACCTGGGCCAAGGAGCCCATGCTGCTCTATTTCACCTCCGGCACCACCGGCGAGCCCAAGGCCGTCATGCACGACCATTCCTATGCCCTCTGCCATATCCTCACGGCCAAGCACTGGCAGAACGTCCGCAAGGACGGCCTGCATCTGAGCGTCTCCGATACCGGCTGGGGCAAGGCCGCCTGGGGCAAGCTCTACGGCCAGTGGCTCTGCGAGGCGCCGATCATGGTCTACGACTACGATCAGTTCGACCCCCGGGCGCTGATGGATGTGATTATGAAGTACAAGGTCACCACCTTCTGCGCGCCGCCGACCATTTACCGCTTCTTCGTCAAGCGGGGCATCACGCCCGGCGCCTTTGACTCGGTCAAGGACGTGGTCACCGCCGGCGAGGCCATGAACCCCGAGATTGCCCGCCGCTTCGAGGCCGAGACCGGCCTGAAGCTCCGGGAGGGCTTCGGCCAGACCGAGTCCACGCTGATGATCGCGGATCTGGTGGGCCAGCCCCACCGTCTGGGCACCATGGGCCGCCCGACGCCCCTCTATCACATCGAGCTCCGCAAGGAGAACGGCGAAGTGGCCGCGCCCGGCGAGACCGGCGAGATCGTGGTGGTGCCCCCGGCCGACGGCACCCACTTCGGTATCTTCATGGGCTATTGCGGCGACGATGCCGCCTACGACGAGGTCTGGGAGGGCGGCGTCTACCACACCCGGGATCTGGCCACCATGGACGAAAACGGCTATATCACCTATGTCAGCCGGACCGACGACGTCATCAAGTCCTGCGGCTTCCGGGTCAGCCCCTTCGAGGTGGAGAGCGTCCTGATGCAGCACCCGGCGGTGCTGGAGTGCGCCGTCACCGGCGTGCCGGACCTGGGCCGCGGCTTCCGGATCAAGGCGACCATCGTCCTCACCGACGGCTACGAGGGCAACGGCAGCCTCTCCCGGGACCTCCAGCAGTTCGTCCTCCAGAACACGGCCTCCTACAAGTGCCCGAAGATCTTCGAGTACGTGGCCGAAATGCCCAAGACCATCAGCGGCAAAATCCGCCGGGTGGCCATCCGCGAAAAGGACAGCAAGCAGTAAATATGAATGATACCCCGGAGCTTCACAGCCCCGGGGTATTTTTGTGCCCGCCGGCTGACTGAGGGATTGAAAGCTGCCGGTCACCGCAGGTTCTGATCCCCTCCGGCGCTTCGCGCCACCTCCCCTTGGTCACCAAGGGGAGGCTTTTCCGCGTGCGTTCGCCGAGGGCGTATCCGACGCGGCAGTGCGTCCCGGGCGGATATATAATCCGCCCCTACAGACCCGCTCCCGGCTTTCTCGTAGGGGCGGGCTTTATGCCCGCCCGGACCGGGTTCCGTTTCCCGCAGGTTCTGATCCCCTCCGTCAGGCCTTTGGCTTGCGGTCACCAAGGGGAGGCTTTTCCGTGCCCTTGCGTTCGGTGCAGTGGAAGGCGGTGCATCCGACACGGGGCAGTGGAAGGGCAAAAAAGCACTCCGCGTGCAGCGCACGCGGAGTGAGTGGAACTTGCTTATTCAGCCTTTTTGTATACGAAGGCGGTGGGAACGGGACGTCCGGAAGCCAAGGCCTGGTTGGAGCACTTGGTGATATATTCGCCGTCGAAGTACATCATGGCGCTGGTGCCGCCGTCCAGGTTCATGGCCTGCATACAGCCGTGGCGCTTGAGGATCTCGGCGCACTCGATGACGTGGGTGCCGGTGGAGCGGAGCGGCATGCGGCCCTCGATGACCAGCATCAAAATCTCATACTTGTCCGACTGGCCGATGCAGGCGCGGGGCTGCAAGCCCGTCCAGCCGCAGTTGGAATCCACCACGATGGTGCCGTCGATAATCAGGGCGGGCTGGAACTCCACGGCGTCGGTGGTGTCCTCGCTCACCGGGTCGCTGGCGTCCTTGATGTAGAAGAGGTTGTCCTCGTGGAGCTCGATGCGCTTATAGCCCCAGCCCATGTGGGCACTGCCGTAGGCGGTGCCGTCGCACATGGCATAGCCGGCCAGGATGCCGCCGTTGCCGTTGCCGTTGGGGTCGATAAAGCCGCTGCCGGTGATGGAGAGGATACCGTTGTGATTTTCCGCGATGGTGCCGATATGTTCGCCGGTCACGCCCAGCTGGCTGGAGGGATAGACGCTCAACCGGCTGGGATCTTTGGCCACGGCCAGCACACCCAGATAGCCGGAGCCGGAGACGCGCACCAGCAGCACCTGGTTTTTGGCGTCGATGGCCAGCACCTGCTCGCCGTGGATGGTCTGGATCGAGGTGCCGGAATCATCAAGACCGGCCTCGTTGATGTAGAGGTTGTCCCAGCCGTTTTCCAGGGCCTCGGGATGTTCACTGAGATAGGCTTCCAGGGAGGGCTTATCGATCTCATAGAAGAGAGTGTAGAAGTTCTCCTCGGCCTCCTCTTCGGGATCGACCTCGGGGATCACCTCTACGTCGGTCTCGATCTGGTCGGGGGAGGTGTCCGCGTCGGGAACCGCCTCTTCGGGCTCCTCCTTGCTCCAGCTGGAGCTCATACCGATTTGCTGCTCCAGCGCCTGCCGCCGCTGATCCATAACGTCTTCGATGATATCCGGCGGGATAATGGAGGTGGCCAGCCATTTGTGGCTCAGCGTATCCATGGCGGTTTCGATATAGATGGTGCGCCATTTGGAGATAAAGCTGTTGTCGGAGTAGATGGCGACAAAGTAGAGAATTTCGATCATCAGCAGGCACCCCAGCACGATGGCCAGGCCCTTGAGGGGATTACGCCGTTTGGCCGGGGCGGCCACGGCGACGTCTGCGCCTGCGGCAGCCAGAGCCACCTTGCGGTTCTTGGCCAAGCGGGAGCCGGATCTGGTGCTTCCAAACAATTTCAACGGTCAGTACGCTCCTTTACATGAGAGGTGACAGGCTGCGGGCATCCGGAGACGCCCGTAGGATCGGAATGGACAATCTCGCACACAGTTTACCACACTTTGGGCAGAAATGCAAATTCCAATGTGCGCAGGAAAAGTCCTTCTGTCAAAGAGACGAAATTACAGCCCCAGGGTTCCCAAGGCTTTACTTTTTTTTATACCGGATATAGAATAGACGATAGATTACCCTTCGCAAACCTTCACCACCTAGTACTGAATGAGGAACATACCATGATCATTACTGTAACTCTAAACCCAGCATTGGACAAGACCGTGATTTTGCCGGGCTTTGCGGTAAATACGGTCAATCGCGTCAGCGCTACCCGCCTGGACCCCGGCGGCAAGGGGATCAACGTCTCCAAGGTGGTCAAGGCGCTGGGCGGCAAGACGCTGGCGCTGGGCGTGCTGGGCGGCGCGGCGGGCGGTTATATCCAGGCGGCCATGGATAAGATGGAGCTGCCCAACGATATGGTGCTCACCGGCGAGATCACCCGCACCAATTTAAAGATTATTGATCCGCTGCTTCAGACCAATACCGACATCAACGAGCCCGGCGGACCGGTGTCCGAGGAGACGCTGGATGCCGTGTGGCACAAGCTGACCAAGGCCGTAAAACCCGGCGACACCGTGGTGCTGGCGGGAAAGAACCCCCCGGGCATGCCCGATTCCCGGCTGGCCGATTGGGTGACCCGGCTCCACGGCATGAAGGTCTATACCTGCGTGGATACCGTGGGCGAGCCCATGCAGCAGGCCATCGCGGCCCAGCCCGATATCATCAAGCCCAACCGGGAAGAGCTGGCGGAAATCGCGGGCCGGCGCATGGTCACCGACGACGACGTTCTGACCGCCGCCCGGGAGCTGGTGGGCCGGGGCGTGGGCCTGGTGACGGCCTCTCTGGGCGCTGACGGGGCGATTTTCGTCACCCGCAACCAGGCGTTCCGAGGCTATGCGCCCAAGGTCTCGGTGGTCAGCGTGGTCGGCGCAGGCGACGCCATGATGGCGGCCCTGACCCACTACAGCGCCGCCGGCTGCTCCCTGGAGGAGACGGCCCGCCGCTCCATCGCCGTCAGCGTGGCCAGCGTCATGTGCAGCGGCTCCGAAGCCCCGGAGCTCAATATGATCCTCCCCCTGATCGACCAGGTCCGTTTGGAAAAGCTGTAACGATCAAAAATCCGGAAGCTGTTCAAAGCTCCCGGATTTTTTTCGGTCAGTTTCGCGAGGCGGGAATATACCCCGCCTTATGGACCTGCCCGCCAGGTTCCGTGTGCATGGCACTCCGCCGACCGAATCAGCGCCGGTTTTGCCGTAGGGCGGCATGCCCACATGCCGCCGGAACCGGGTGCGTCCATTTACCCCAACTCGGCCATTTCCTGGGCCACCAGGTCCTCGCTCTCGGCCATGGCGGCCAGGGTTTTGCCCAGCAGCTCGTCCAGCTCCCATCCCAGGCGCTCCGCGCCCTGGCGGATCACGTCCCGGGAGCAGCCGGCGGCGAACTTCTTGTCCTTGAACTTCTTCTTGAGGCTGGAGAGCTCCATATCCTTGCAGCTCTTGGAGGGGCGCATCTTGGCGGCGGCCCAGATCAGGCCCGTGAGCTCGTCGGCGGCGAAGAGCACCTTCTCCATCATCAGCGCCGGCTCTACGTCGGAGCAGAGACCGTAGCCGTGGCAGACCACCGCGTGGATCAGCTCGCCCGTGGCCCCGGCGGGGGCCAGCAGCTCCGGGGCCTTTTTGCAGTGCTCCTCGGGCCACTGTTCAAAGTCGATGTCGTGGAGCAGGCCCACCGTGGCCCAGAAGTCCTCGTCGCCCTGCCCCAGCTCCCGGGCCAGAATGCGCATTACGGCCTCCACGGTAAAGGCGTGCTGAAGGTGGAAGGGTTCGGAATTATACTGCCGCAGCAGGGCCAAAGCCGCCTGCCGGTTCATGCCAGCGTTCATGGTATCTGCCTCCTAGAGAATTTTGTACTATCTTATCGCGCCGCCGGAGAAAAATCAAGACGGAGGACGGATTCCCGGATTCTGAGAGTCACTCCAGGACTTTGGGCTTCCATTCTCTCTCTCGGTTCGGTAGAACAACAAGGAGGGATATGAAAACCTGAACGCGGCCCAGAGAATCATGACATTTATCCATGCCGGCTTTGTTCTGGCCTATGTGCTGGAGACCGGGGCCGTGGCTGCTGTGTACCTGCTGCGGCGCAAACGGGTCGCCGCTTGACGGAATAGTCCCTCCTTTGCTACAATAAAGCAAAGGAGGGATGCTTTATGGAGCGTCTGATCTGCCCGCCGCCTCTGCGGAGAGGGGACCGGGTGGCCATTGTCAGTCTGTCCAGCGGGATGCTGGGGGAGAACCCCCACAGCGTGATTCTGGGCGCGCAGCGCCTGCGGGACTTCGGCCTGGAGCCGGTGTTCATGCCCCATGCGCTGGACGGCACGGAAATTCTGCACAACCGCCCGGACTACCGGGCCGAGGACTTGAAAACCGCCTTTTTCGACCCTTCCATCCGGGGCATCTTCACGGCCATCGGCGGCGACGATACCTACCGGCTGCTGCCGTATCTGATGGAGGACGCGGCATTTATGGCCCAGGTGCGGGAGACGCCGAAGGTCTTCTCCGGCTTTTCCGACACCACCAACAATCATTTGATGTTCCACCGGCTGGGCCTCCAGACCTTCTACGGCCCCTGCTTCCTCTGTGACTTTGCCGAGGCGGGGAAGACCATGCTGCCCTATACCGCGGCGGCGGTGGGCACCTTCTTCGGCCGCCGGGACCCCATTCGCCCCAGCGATATCTGGTATGAGGAGCGGGAGGATTTTTCCGCCGCCGCAGTGGGCACCGAGCGGATTTCCCATCGGGAGACCCACGGCTTCGAGCTGCTCCAGGGCCCGGGCGTCTTCGAGGGCGAGCTGCTGGGCGGCTGCCTGGAGAGCCTCTATGATATCCTGACCTCTACCCGCTATGCCGACCAGGCGGAGCTCTCCCGCCGGTACCGGATCTTCCCGGCGCAGGAGGAGTGGCGCGGCAAGGTGATGTTCCTGGAGACCTGTGAGGAGCGGCCCGCGCCGGAGCTGGTGGCCCGGGAGCTGGAGGCCATCCGGGAGACCGGGGCCTTCTCGGAGATTGCCGGACTCATTGTGGGAAAGCCCCAGAACGAGGCGTATTACGAGGCATATAAGGCCGTCTACCGGGATGTCCTCCGCAATCCCGATTTGCCGGTGCTCTACAACGTCAACTTCGGCCACGCCTATCCCCGCACGGTCCTGCCCTACGGGGCCCGGGTCCGGGTGGATGCGGCGGCCCAGACCATCGCATTTTTGTAAGGAGGCCGCCATGGCAAAACTGGAAGAAACACGATATGAGGACTTCGACCGGCTGCTCCAGCGCCTGGAACAGGGCATCATTGAGGGCAGCTTGTCCGCCACATTGGAGGACGCCAGCGATTTCCGCAGCGGCAGCGCCCGGTGCAGCGTCCGGGTCTTTGAGCGCTACAGCTACATCGGCAGTAACCGGGTCAGTCTCACGCTGACGCTGTTCCAGAACGGCGACGAACCGGTGCGGCTGTCGGCCATCACCGCCGGCGGCAGTCAGGCGATCTTTTTCAAAATCAACACCTGGGGCGAGGAGTCCTTCCTCGACAAGCTCCGGGAAATTCTATAGAGAAGGAGCATACCATGGGACTATTCTTTGGCGGCGGCTTTGAAATCATGTTTTTCCTGGTCTTTGCCCTGGTGATCGGGGTGTTTCTCGTCACCATAGTCCGGGGCATCGGACAGTGGCATAAGAACAACCAGTCCCCGCGGCTGACCGTGGACGCCACGGTGGTGGCCAAGCGGACCAACGTCTCCCGCCACCATCATCACAACGGCGCGGGCCACGTGGGTCATACCAGCGCCTCCACCACCTATTTTGTCACCTTCCAGGTGGAGAGCGGCGACCGGATGGAGCTGCGGATGGACGGCTATCAGTTCGGCCTGCTGGTCGAGGGCGACCGGGGCAAGCTGACCTTCCAGGGGACTCGATATCTGAGCTTTGAGCGGACATAGAACCACAAGGAGGTAACGATCTTGCAGGAAGTTTATGAATTTTTGAAGCAGTGCGGCACCTATTATCTCGCCACCGTGGAGGGCGACCAGCCCCGGGTGCGGCCCTTCGGCACCGTGGATCTCTACGAAGGGAAGCTCTACATTCAGACCGGCAGGAAGAAGGACGTCTCCAAGCAGATGCACGAAAACGGCAAGGTGGAGATCTGCGCCTTCCAGAACGGCACCTGGCTCCGCGTGGCCGCCACCGCCGTGGAGGACGGCAGCCTGGAGGCCCAGAAGCATATGCTGGACGCCTATCCCAGTCTCCAGGCCATGTACCAGCCCGGCGACGGCAACACCGAGGTTTTCTATCTGAAGGACGCCACGGCCACCTTCTCGTCCTTCACCGCGCCGCCTCGGACGGTCCGGTTCTGAGCCATGGATCTGCCTCTGGAAGAGAGCCTCTTCTTTGCCGGACGGCCCGAGGAGCTGGCGCTCTATGAAGTGTTTCGCGCCCGGGTCGCCGGGCGGGTCGGGGCCTTTCGCGTCAAGGTCTCCAAGACGCAGATTACCTTTGCCGTGCGGTATGGCTTCGCCTTTGTCTCCCATCCCCGGCGCAAGCAGGATCGGGGCATCCTGGTGACCTTCGGCCTGTCCCACCGGCAGGCGTCCGACCGGATTCAATATGCCTCGGAGCCCTACCCCCATCGCTGGACCCATCATATGCTGGTGGGCAGCGAAGCGGAAATCGACGGCGAGCTGCTGGACTGGATCGAAGAGGCCTGCGGCTTCGCCCAAATCAAGGGGAGGTGAGGGGATGTCCGACTTGGAGGAACGGGTCCGCACGGAGCTGCTGGCTCTGCAGGATCTCCCGTACCGGGCCTTCCAGTGCAAGCTGATGCCCACGGTGGACCCGGAGACCGTCATCGGAATCCGCACGCCGGTTCTGCGGCAGTTTGCCAAAGCCTTTGCCAAGACGCCGGAGGCCGCGGCCTATTTGAAACTGCTGCCCCACCGGTATTATGAGGAGAATAATCTCCACGGCTTTTTGATCGAGTCCATCCGGGACTTCGACCGGGCCGTGGCGGCCCTGGACGCCTTTCTGCCCTACGTGGACAACTGGGCCACCTGTGACCTGATGCGGCCCAAGGTGTTTCGGCGGAATCTCCCGGCCCTGCTGCCGGAGCTCCGCCGCTGGATGGCCGCGGACCACCCCTATACGGTCCGCTTCGGCCTGGAGATGCTGATGACCTTTTACCTGGACGAGGCGTTCCGGCCGGAATACCTGGACTGGGCGGCGTCGGTGCGCCGGGAAGAATACTATGTCAATATGATGATCGCCTGGTTTTTTGCCACCGCCCTGGCCAAGCAGTACGACGCAACCCTGCCCTATCTCACGGAGCGCCGTCTGGCCCCTTGGACCCACAATAAAGCCATCCAAAAGGCGCTGGAGAGCGATCGAATCTCCGACGCGCAAAAGACCCTGCTGCGGACCATGAAGGTCCGAGCGCCCGAGCGCACCCGGGGCGGGGAAACGTGAAGCGGTACAGGCGGCCCGATGCTTCCGCCTCTAAGCCTCCCCTTGGTGACCAAGGGAGGTGGCAGGCCGTAGGCCTGACGGAGGGGATCAGAGCCAGCGGTGACCGGAGGCTTACAATCCCTCAGACTCGCTGCGCGAGCCAGCTCCCTTTACACAAGGGAGCCAGCCCTCTCAGGCGCGAGGGCTGGTAGCGTTTGGTGCGGCTGCATGTAATACGGAAGCACGGCGCGGGCGGATATAAAATCCGCCCCTACAGACCCGCTCCCGGTTTTCTCGTAGGGGC
>DSLMC04102__coassemble_968_pt1 | contig 21639 bp, 19 predicted proteins | sample DSLMC04102__metabat2_high_PE_031 | metagenome-assembled genome bin DSLMC04102
CTTTCGGGAACCCGGGAATCTCCCACGGGCGGCCATACAGGCCGCCCCTACGCCCTCGCTTCCGTTTCTGTTGTTAGGGCAGGCTATTGCCTGCCTGGATTTTTTTATTATAAGGAGCATTCCCATGGAAGAAGCATTCTACATCGATCCCCACCTGTACCACGGGCGGCCTGTGCGGTCCACGGGCCCGGACTCCGTGGCGGACCCCATCGACCGCATCCCCGAGGAGCTGGCCTGCTACGATCTGCTGGACTCCCTGGGGATTCTCTATGACCGGGTGGACCACGCCCACGCCGACACCATCGAAGCCTGCCACGAGGTGGAAAAGGTCCTGGGCTGGCCGGTGTGCAAGAACCTCTTTCTCTGCAACCGGCAAAAGACCCAGTATTATCTGCTGATGCTGGAGGGCGACAAGGTCTTCAAGACCAAGGACCTCTCGAAGCAGCTGGGCGTGGCCCGGCTGAGCTTTGCCGGGACCGAGGATATGGTGGAGATGCTCCACGTCCATCCCGGCTCGGTGACGGTGCTGGGCCTCCAAAACGACGCGGAAAACAAGGTCCAGCTGGTCATCGACCGGCCCATCTACGAAGGCCGGCTGGTATCCTGCCATCCGTGCATCTCGACTTCCACGCTGACCATGACCCGGGAGGATATGCTGGAGAAGCTGCTGCCCGCCATCCACCATGCGCCCATCGTGGTAGATCTGCCCGATCCGGAGGCGGAGCCGTGAGGACCGTCTCCATTACCACGCCGGTACAGGACCGGCACCGGGCCTGGCTGGAGACAGCCGCCGCCGGCCGCTGCACGCTGGTCTACGGCCGGGACACCGGCGCGGAGGCCGTCATCGGCGACCTGGAGCCCCGGGAGCTGGCGGACTACAAAGGGCTCCGGTGGTTTCACCTGGTCTGGGCGGGCATCGACAAATTCACTGCCGCCGATGTCCCGGCGGGGGCCGTGATGACCAACGGCTCCGGCGTCTACGGGGCCATGATTGCCGAGCATATGCTGGCCTGTATCCTCTCCCTCTGCCGCCAGCTGCCCCACTACGCCGCCCTCCAGCGGCAGCGCCTCTGGGACCCCCGCTGGCAGGAGTCCACCCTGGAGGGGAAGACCGTGCTGATTCTCGGCGCCGGGGACATCGGCAGCGCCTTGGCCCGGCGGCTCCGGGGCTTTGACTGCCGGATTCTCGGCATATGCCGCCGTCCCCGGCCCATCGAGGGCTTTGACGCCGTCTATGGCCCGGAGGATTTGGACCGGCTGCTGCCCCAGGCCGATGTGGCCGCCTGTGTCCTCCCGGGCACCCGGGAGACGGCGGGCCTTCTGCACCGGGAACGGCTCCTGTCCATGAAGCCCGGGGCCATCCTGGTCAACTGCGGCCGGGGAAGCCTGATCGACACCGCCGCCTTAGCCGAGGCCCTGGACGCCGTACCGCTGCTGGGCTGCGCCCTGGACGTCACCGACCCCGAACCCCTGCCGCCGGAGAGTCCTCTCTGGGCGCGGGAGGACGTGATTCTCACGCCCCATGTCTCCGGAGCCAGCTTCGGCCACCTGGCCGAGACCGAGGACAAGATCTACCGGCTGGCCGCCGAAAATCTCCGCCGGTATCTGGACGGCGAACCGCTGCTGAACCATGTGGATTTCGCCGCCGGCTACCGCCGGATCACACGATAAACGCGAAACCCCCGGGCGGGATGTCTTGGAAGACATCTCACCCGGGGGCTGCTTGTTTGACAGGCTGTACTGCTTCAATACAGCTCCGATTTGGTCTGATCCATCAGGGTAATATTGACATTGTAGTACCTGCCGCCGCGATAGATGGTCAGAACCACCTCGTCGCCGGAGGAGAGATCATTTTTGGCCGCCACCAGGTCCTCCAGGGAGGAGACCGAGGTGTCGTTGAAGGCCACGATGACGTCGTCGGGCTCCAGGCCCTTGGCCGCGGCGTCGGAGCCGGGCTCCACGGCGGTGATGACCACGCCGCTGGGCATCTGGAAGAAGAACTGGGTCCGGAGATCCAGGGTCTGGCCCTCGATGCCGATGGCCGGCCGGCCGGAGACATAGCCCTGGGAGATCAACTCATCCAGGATGGGCTTGGCAGCCTTCACCGGAATGGCGAAGCCCAGGCCCTCCACCGTGGCCGAGGTGGCGGAATAGGAGCTCATTTTCATGGTATTGATGCCGATGACCTGGCCGTAGCAATTAACCAACGGGCCGCCGGAGTTGCCGGAATTCAAGGCCGCGTTGGTCTGGATCAAGGTCATCTGACGGCCATGGAGGTTCAGATCCCGGTTGATGGCCGAGACGATGCCGTCGGTCATGGTGCCCCGGAGCTCGCTGCCCAGGGGGTCGCCGATGGCCACCACCACGTCGCCCACCCGCAGCGCGTCGGAATCGCCGAACTCCGCCGGGGTCAGGTTCTCGGCCTCCACCCGCAGCACCGCCAGATCGGTGGTCTCGTCGCCGCCGACCACCTCGGCGAAATAGGTGGCTTCATCCTCCAGCAGCACATAGATCTGCTCCGCGCCCTCGATGACATGGTAGTTGGTGATGATATAGCCGTCGGCCGACATGACGATGCCGGTGCCGGTGGCGGTACCGCTGTGCTGGATGCAGGAGATGGAGGCCACGCTGGGGATGACTTTTTGATAGATCTGCTGGAGGCTCAGGGCCTTTTCATCCTCGGCAGGCCGGTTTTCCACGCTCTGCGGCGAGTCCTGGATCTCCAGGGCCGCATCGCCGCCGGCGGCGGGCTGGGTCTCCGGGACAGTCTGCCCGGCGCTGTCGGCCGTCACATTCTCGGGAGAGACGTCCGTCTCGGAATGGGTGGCGGAAGTCTGGGTCTGCTGCGTCTGCTGGGTCTGCTGGTCCTCGTAGGTCAAGCGGAAGCCGGACCGGTCCAGATTGATGCGGACGCCCAGGACATTCACCGCCCAGGATACCACGCCGGTGAACACCGCCAGCACCACCAGCACCGCCACCAGCCCGGTGTGCCGTTTGGGCTTATGGCCGCCGGTATAGTAGGAATAGCCCGGCCGGTACTCCGGCTGGTTTTCCTCCCGCTGCTGGGGATCGTATTCGTCATAGGACATGGGTCACACCTCGTTTCATAGCTAACGCACCAGGGGCAGCGTAAAGGTAAAGGCGGTGAGACCGTTCTCGCTGGTGACGGTGATATCCTCGCCGTGGCTGCCCAGAATCGTTTTGACAATATAGAGCCCCAGGCCCACGCCCTCGCGGTCGGCGGAGCGGCTCTTGTCGGCCTTGTGGAACCGGTCGAAGAGCAGGGGCAGCTCCTCGGGGGGAACGGTGGGGCCGGTGTTTTGAATGGTCACCCGGGCCTTGGAGCCCTCGGTGGTCAGGCGGATGCCCAGCATCCCGCCCTCGTTGCAGAATTTGATGGCGTTATCGATCAGGTTATAGATCACCTGGGTAATGCTGTCCGGGTCGGCGCGGGTCCAGACCGGGCGGTCCGGCAGCTCCACATCCACCCGCAGGCTTTTGCGGTTGACCCGCTGCTCGAAGCGGATGAGCACCTGCCCGATGGTCTCTCCCAGGTCGAAGCGGCGCTTCTTTTCCTCGGAGATGCCCTGGGCCTGGAGCCGGGAGATATCCAGCATGCTCCGCACCAGGCGGGACAGGCGGCGGACCTCGTCGGACACCAGCTGCATATAGTGCCGGTGCTGGGATTCGGGGATGGTGCCGTCCAGCATGCCGTCCAGGAAGCCGGAAATGGTGGTCATAGGCGTCTTGAGCTCATGGCTGACGTTGGCGACAAACTCCTGCCGCCGGGTCTCGGACTGGGCGAGATTCTCAGCCATGGCGTTGAAGGCCTGGGCCAGTTCATTAATCTCCACGGTATTTTTGCCGCCCACGGCCACGCGGGCGTCCAGCTCGCCGTGGCCGAACCGGGTGGCGGCCTTGGTGACGGCCTCCAGGGATCGGGCCTGGCTGCGGCTGAGGAAGTAGCTGCCCACCATGGCCACCAGCAGCACCACCACGCAGACATAGAAGAAAATCGCGGTGGTATTTTTCAAAACGCTCTGAATTTGATCGGCCGGGGCGATCATCAGCACCACGCCGATCTGTTTGTCAGTGAGGCTGGAGGTGACGGCCACGCCCTCGATGAAGTGTTCTTCGTCGTAGAGGCCGGGGATATCGGTCTCGAAGAAGGCGTCGCCCTCTGCCAGGACTCGGTCGATCATTTCTTGGGGTACAGAACCGCCGGTGTGGATGCAGTGGCTGACGTCTTCACAGGAGCACAGCCGGACCTGGCCGTCGGTGCTGCATAGGATGGCGTCGGTCCCGGCCATCTGGGCGGCCGCCGAGAGGGCCAAGCGGAAGTCGCCCCAGCGGTTATCCAGCTCGCCGGTGATATCGTAGACCGCCGCCAGCTTGGAGAGGGTCTCGCCGTTGCTCTGGAGGCTCTCCCGGGTCTCTTCCTCCAGGTAGCCCAGCAGCACCGCCCGGAATGCCACGCCCATCAGTACCAGGCACAGCAGAATCACGCCGGCCAGCAGGGCAAACAGGCGGCTGAATGTGGTTTTCATGGCTTACACGACCTCGAACTTATAGCCCACGCCCCAAACGGTCTTCAGGGACCACTGGGGGGACACGCCCTCCAGCTTCTCCCGCAGGCGCTTAATGTGGACGTCTACGGTGCGGCTGTCGCCGAAGTAGTCGAAGCCCCAGACCTCGTCCAGGAGCTGGTTGCGGGTATAGACCCGGTTGGGCGAGGAGGCCAGATGGAATAAGAGCTCCATTTCCTTGGGCGGCGTGTCCACCTTTTTGCCGTCTACAATCAGCTCGAAGGCGTCCAGGTCGATAATCAGCTTGTCAAAGACCAGCCGTTTGGAGGGCGCTTTTTCCTCCTGTCCGCCGCCCCGGCGGAGCACCGCCTCGATCCGGGCCAGGACCTCTTTCATTTCAAAGGGCTTGGTGATGTAATCGTCGGCGCCCATTTTCAGGCCGGAGACCTTGTCGGTGGTCTCGCCCTTGGCCGTCAGCATGATGACCGGCGTCATGGAGTCCTTGCGGATATTTTGCAGCACCGTCCAGCCGTCCATCACCGGCAGCATCACGTCCAGCAGCACCAGGTCCGGCTGAAGCTTGCGGAACATCTCCACTCCGGCCCCGCCGTCGGAGGCAATGGCGGCCACATAGCCCTCCTTTTCCAAATATAAGCGCAGCAGCTCGGCAATATTCTGATCGTCTTCCACGATCAGCACGGATTTGGCCATGGTACGCCCTCCCTTTCGTCTCTTGTTACTCCATATTATATCGAATTGGCCGAACTATGCGTGAATAATTTGTAAAATCTCCCCTTTCCGTAGGAAAACCAGGAGGTTTGCAAATTATTCACAAACTCTTTGCCAATCGTTCACAACTTCTCGCCAAAAAGGGAGTATGATAACACCGTAAACAGCACCACACTCCAAATTTCTCCCTCTCTTTTCTTTCATGCGGAGCCCGCGGCCTCAGGCCGCGGGCTTTGCGTTTTCCCCCGCCCCCCAACAACGGAATGAGGCCCGTAGGGGCGCATTGTATATGCGCCCTAACCAGCTGCCGCATCCACCGGGGCCCGTAGGGGCGGAGCTATCATCCGCCTCTGCGGCTGGCGGCCAGGCAGAGGACGGCGGCGGCCAGGAGCAGGCGGGGGCTGGGGCACGGCGGGCGGGGGGCGGCATGCCGGGCGGCGCTGCTCTTCACAGGTTCACAGGCCGGTTCCGGCGGTATGTACGCCCTGCCGCCGGCGGCGCAGACCCGGGCCCAGACCGCGGCTTCCCGTTGGGGGTCCATCATGGCAAAATCCCTCCTTCGGCACATTGTATGCCAAGGGAGGGATTTTTGTGCGCTCAGCCGGGGATTTCCCGGTACATGGCCACGGCGTCGTCCTTGCGGACCGTCTCGGCCACCTGCAGGACCTCCACGTTCAGGGTCCGCTGGCCGAACTGAATCGTCAGCTTGTCGCCGACCTTCACATCATAGGACGCCTTGGCAGGACGGCCGTTGACCGTCACCCGGGCGTTGTCGCAGGCCTCGTTGGCCACGGTCCGCCGCTTAATCAGCCGCGAGACCTTCAAATACTTATCCAGCCGCATCTTACTTCGCCACGCGATCCTTCAGCGCCTTGCCGGCCTTGAACACCGGGGCCGTGGTGGCCGGAATCTCAATGGCCTCCTTGGTCTTGGGGTTGCGGCCCATGCGGGCCTCCCGGGTCTTGGTCTCAAAGCTGCCGAAGCCGATGAGCTGCACCTTGTCGCCCTGGGCCAGGGTGTCGGCCACGGTGTCCAGCACGGCGTTGACGGCCTTCTCGGCGTCCTTCTTGGCGAGGCCGGTCCGCTCGGACACCTCTTGGATCAGTTCCAGTTTATTCATGGGTTAATTCCTCTTTCCAGTTATTCTATTCTGCATTCTGCCCCGATGGAGCGGCTTTCATGCCTGCTCTTCCGCGGCGATTTGGCTGATAAAGGCCTCGCAGGCCCCGTGCAGCGCCTCCTCCGGGTCCACCTGGTGCGCGGCCGCCCACTGGGCGCAGGCGAAGAGCAGCTTCCCCAAATCCTCGGCGCTCTCCAGACGCTCCACCGCCTCGGGCAGGGTCTCGTCCCAGGCCGCGCCGTTCTTCTTGGCCTTGCTCGCCAGCTTCTCCGCCCGCCAGAGGCTGGGCAGCGACCGGGCCACGGCGTCCAGCTTCTCCGAAACCGTCGTCTGGCCCTTCTCCAGGGCCTTGCAGTCCTCCCAGCTCTTGCTCTGGTCGCCGCCGAAGACGTGGGGATGGCGGAAAATCAGCTTCTTGCACACCCGGTCGCAGACGTCGTCAAAGTCGAACCGGCCCCGGTCCCGCTCGATGTCGGCGTGGAAGACCACCTGTAGCAGGACGTCCCCCAGCTCCTCCTTCATCAGCTCCAGATCGTCGTTGTCCAGGGCCTCGCAGACCTCGTAGGTCTCCTCGAGGAAATTCCGCCGGATGGACTGGTGGGTCTGGGCCTGATCCCAGGGGCAGCCGCCGGGGCTGCGGAGAATGTGGGTGATCTCCACCAGGTCGGCCATATCATAGCGGGGTTTGCTCATAAAATCTACCATATTTTTCACGCTTTCGCAACAGTTTTCTTTTTCGATTGATTATTTCTGCACCCGCAGGAGCTTGGCCAGCTTCTCGCCGCCGGGCAGGAGCATGCAGTCGTCGTAGGTGATAATCCGGAAGGCGTAGACCAAAATCACATACACCGCCACGGCCACCGCCATGGCCCCCAGACAGGCCAGGTTGGGAGAGCCCAGCACCGAGTTCAGCACGCCGTTGGCCATATAGGTCACCGCGCCCATGAGAAGGCCCGCCAGGAAGGGCTTGAACAGGGACTTCATGCAGGAGATATCGAGGATCTTCTTGCGGTGCATGGCGGCCACGTTGAGAACCGTAATCACCGCGTAGCAGATCAGGGTGCCGATGGCTGCGCCGGCAATATAGAGGCTGGGGATGACCACCAGGAAATAGTTGGCGATGACCTTGACCACGCCGCCGATAATCATATTGATGACCGGGGTCGTCACGTCCCCGTGGGCCTGCATCATGGCGTTGGTCACCAGGACCAGGGAGTTGAAGATCACCGCCGCGCCCAGATAGAGCATGATGTTTCCGGCGACCTGCAAATTGCTGCCCCGGTAACCAAAGAGATACATGATCGGCTGAGCCAGGCTCATAAAGCCGAAGGCGCAGGGCATGGCCACCAGGCCGGTGATGCGCATGGCCGAGGACTCCACCATATCGGCGTTTTTGCCGTCCTTGAGGGTCAGGTAGGCGGTAATGGCCGGGATGATGGAGATGGTGATGGGCGTAATCAGGGCGCAGGGCAGATTGAACATGGTCTGCCCGAAGTTGTAGATACCCTTGAGCTTCTCCACATAGTCCTGTACCAGGGCCGCCGCGCCGGAGAGGCGGCGCATATAGACCATGGTATCGGCCAGGTTGATGATCTGCAAGCCTGCCGAGCCGAGGGTGATGGGGATGGCGATGGCCAGCAGCTGGCGCATGGTCGCGCCGGTGGACTTGGCGGTCCCGTCGGTGGGCAGGGCCCGGCTGGCCTTGCAGTAGCACCGCCAGAGGTAGAAGGCCGAGACCACGCAGCCCACGGTGACGCCGAGAATCGCGCCGCCCGCGCCCAGGGTCAGGTCGCCGGTCAGGCGCATAATCAGCACGGCCAGACCCAGTCCGATGAAGAGTTTACATAACGCCTCAAATACCTGGCTGACCGAGGTGGGGGCCATATTGCTCTGGCCCTGGAAGAAGCCCCGGAAGGCCGAGATAATGCAGATAAACAGCACCGACGGAGCCAGGGCGGCGATGGCGGCCCAGGAGGTGTCGTAGGTGGTAATCATCACCGACAGCTGGCGGCTGAACAGCAGCATGGTCAAGCTGCCGGCAATGCCCAGGACCAGGAAGACCCGGAGGGCCGTGCTGAAGATTTTGCGGATCTGGGCGTAGTTGCCCAGGGCCCGGGCCTCGGAGGTCATGCGGCTCATGGCCACGGGAAGGCCGGTGGTGGAAATCATCAGCAGCACCGAGTAGAAGTCATAGGCCGTGGTGAAGAAGCCATAGCCCTCGTCGTCGATGATGCCCAGCAGGGGGATCTTATAGACCGCGCCGATAATCTTGACAATGATGGTGGCGGCGGCCAGCATGGCCGCGCCCTGTAGGAAGGACTGCTGCTTGGCAGTCTTTTTTTCATCCATATTGCTTACGATTCCTCCTTATTGTCGCCGAAGAGCCGGGGCATGGCCTGGGTCAGGGTCTCCACCACGGCGGAGAGGTCCAGGGTGGGGTATTTGCCCGCCGCGTAGAGGATCTGGCCCCGGACCATGGTCAGAACCACGTCCGCGCCGGAGGCGGTATAGACCAGGTTGGAATAGAGATTGTGGCAGGGGATCAGCTGGGGCTGGGTGAAGTCCAGCAGTATGAGGTCGGCGTCCAGCCCCACCTGGAGCATGCCGCATTCCCCGGCCCGGCCCTGGGCCTTGGCGCCGCAGACCGTGGCCATCAGCAGCGCCGCCTGAGCGGGCAAGGCCGTGGGGTCCGAGGACCGGGCCTTGGCCGCGAGGCAGGCCGCCCGCATGGCCCGGAACAGGTCCAGGCTGCCGGCCTCGGCGGCGGAGCCGGTGCCCAGGGCCACGTTGAGTCCCGCCTTGGCCAGCGCCGCCGGGTCCGCCGTGGGCTTGCCCAGCTTGGCCTCGCAGAGGGGGCAGAGGACCGCCGACGCGCCCCGCCGGGCCAGCAGCTTGGCGTCGGCCTCCAGCAGGCTGCCGCAGCCCGCGGCCTGGGTGGGCACAGAGAAGAGGCCCGAACAGTCGAGAATCTCAGCCGGAGAGAGGCCCCAGCGCTCCAGAGCGTCCTGGTTGTCGGTGTCGGTCTCCGCCAGGTGAAGCTGGAGGCCCAGCCGGTTGTTCACCGCGTACTCGTGCAGCGCGTCCCAGAGGGGCGGGCTGGAGCTGAACACGCCGTGGAGTCCGGCGTCGATGCGGATTCGGCCGTTGTCATAGCCGTGATACTGCTCGACCGTTTTCACCAGGGCCTGACAGTCGGGGTAGGTCTCAAAATCAAAGTCGTCGCCCAGGTACATGGAGATGCCGGGGGCCAGATTGGCCTTGATGCCGCTCCGGGCACAGGCCTTGGCCACGGCCTCCACCGGGCCGTCCAGGCTGGAGACCGAGGTGACGCCGCACCGCAGACTCTCGGCGATGCCCAGCAGGGCCGCGGCCTCGGCCAGCTCGCCGTCCATCCGCTCCTCGGCGGGGTAGATCTTTTCCGCCAGCCGGGTCCGCTCATCCACCTCGTCGGCCCAGCCCCGGAGCACCGTCTGGGGCAGGTGGGTGTGGCAGTTGATGAGGCCCGGCAGGGCCACCAGGCCGGTGGCGTCGAGAATCTCCCGGGGCTGCTCCTTCGGCGGCTCCTGGGAGAGATAGGTGATCTTGCCGCCGTCGATGCCCAGAAAGGCGTCGGGCAGCACCCGCAGCTGGGGGTCCAGGGTCACGGCGGTGACGTGGGAAATGAGAAAATCCATAGTGCCTCCAATTATAAAAGCGGCGTCTGGCTGTCGGCCTCCTCCAGCAAGGCGAAGACCTGGTCCTTCTGGGCCAGAATTTCGTCGATCCGGGCGATGTAGTCGGCGGGGATCTTGGGGTTGTGGAACCGCTGGAGCTGGCCGGGACCCAGATTGACCTTGGTCATCCCGCCGCCGCCCAGGGAGAGGATGGTGTGCAGCTCCTCCATCATGGCGATGTTGTAGAGGCCCGTAAAGCCGGGCTTGCACCAGCCGACGTTTTCAAAGCTGCCGGACATGTACTTCTGCCGGTAGAGGTAGTAGGGCTCGTACCCGGCGGACCGGAGGGCTTCCTCGGTGCGGGTGAGCATCTCGGCCACGGCCTCGCCGCTGGGCAGGTCCCGCCGGTCCTGGTAGAGGGCCGCGGCCTTTTTCAGCGCCAGGGTGTGGACCGTGATATTGCTGGGGTCCAGGCCGATGACCTGCCGGACCGAAGCCAGGAAGGAATCCGCCGTGTCGCCGGGGAGACCGGCAATCAGGTCCATATTGATGCCCTCGAACCCGGCGGCCTGGGCGTCGGCGTAGGCCCGGAGGGTCTGGGCGGTGGTGTGGCGGCGGCCAATGCGCCGGAGGACCTCGTCGGACATGGTCTGGGGGTTGATGCTCATGCGGTCCGCGCCGCCCTGCCGGATGACCCGGAGCTTTTCAAGATCCAGGGTGTCGGGCCGTCCGCCCTCCACGGTGAACTCCAGGCACTCGGAGAGGTCGAAGTGTTCCCGGATGGCGGCCAGCAGCCGGTCCATCTGCGGAGCCGAGAGGGTGGTGGGGGTGCCGCCGCCGATGTAGAGGGTGCGGACCGTCCGGCCGGTCTTCCGGAGCAGGCCGCCGGTGTAGGCGATTTCCCGGAGCAGGGCCTCCAGGTAGGGCGGCAGATCCTTGCCAAACTTCTCAATGCTCTGGCTCACAAAGGAGCAGTAGGCGCAGCGGGTGGGACAGAAGGGGATGCCCACGTAGATCGAGAGGTCCCTGGGCCGCAGCAGCCGGGCGGTCTCCACGGTGTGGCGGGAGGCGTCGATGCACAGCCGCCGCCGGGCCTCGGAGACGAAGTAGGTGTCCTTCAAAAGCCGGTCGGCGCTCGCCTCGGTGCCGCCGGAGAGCAGATGGGCCGAGGTGAGCTTGGTGGGCCGGACCCCGGCCAGCGCGCCCCAGGGCGGCGGCGCGTCCAGAACCTGGAGGGCCGCCAGATAGAAGCTCTGCTGCAAAATCCGGCGGCGACGGCGGACGTCGTCCCGCTCCGACACCGGAAGCCGCTTGACAGCCCGGCCCACCCGGCCCCGGTATTCGATTTTGGCCGTGGCGGTCAGATAGGTCTTACCAGCCGAGAGGGAGGAAAGGGCCTCGCCCTCGTCGGTCTGGGGAAAGAGCTGCATCATCAGCTGCTCCACGGCATAGAGGTCCTGGTGACCCCGGAGGGTGAGCTTCATCGCAGCGCCTCTTTCATATAGGGGTTGGTGGCCCGCTCGGTCTCCAGGGTGGAGGCCTCGCCGTGGCCGGGCAGGACCGTATAGTCGCCCTCCAGCTGGGCCAGACGCTTCAGCGAGGCCAGCATTTCCTTCCAGGAGCCGCCGGGGAAATCGGTCCGGCCGCAGGACCCGGCGAAAAGGGTGTCGCCGGAGAAGAGCAGGTTTCCGGCCATCAGGCAGACGGAACCCGGCGTGTGGCCCGGGGTGTGAAGGACCCGGAAGGTGATGCCGTCCATAGAAACTGTGTCGCCCTCGCTGTAGGTGTTCGTCCAGGAGAGGCCCCGGTTCATCTGGGGCGGCAGGGAGATATCGGCCTCATGGACGTAGACCGGCAGGTCGGGGTATTCGGCCCGGACCTCGGCGATACCGCCCACGTGGTCATAGTGGCCGTGGGTCAGGAAGAGGTAGGCGGGGGTGAGCTGCTGCTGCTCCAGCCACCGGGCCAGGGCAGCGCCGTCGCCGCCGGGGTCCAGGATGGCGCAGCGGCGGGTCTGCTCGTCGGCGAGGACATAGCAATTGGTCTCCAGGGGACCCAGGGGGAAGGTGTAGAGCTTCATAAAACTGCCTCCTATTTCAGGTCGCGGGTGTCCACGATCATGGTGACGGGGCCGTCGTTGACGGACTCCACCTGCATATAGGCGCCGAACTCGCCATGCTGGGGCGGGAAGCCCAGCCGTTCGCACTCGGCGAGGAACTGCTCGTAGAGAGGAATGGCCAGGTCCGGTCCGGCGGCGGCCAGGAAGCTGGGACGGCGGCCGTGGCTGCAATCGCCGTAGAGGGTGAACTGACTGACCACCAGGACGCTGCCGCCGATATCGGACAGCCCCTTATTCATTTTATCGTTCTCATCGCGGAAAATGCGCAGACCCAGCACCTTTTCCGCAAGCTTTTTGCACAGGGCCGGGGTATCGTCCTGGGTGACGCCCAGGAGAATGAGGAAGCCCGGCCCGATCTGGCCGACGGTAGTCCCGTCGATGGCCACCGAGGCCGAGCGCACGCGGGTGACAACTGCACGCATAGGAAACCTCCAAAGGAATATATAGGTCGCCGAACGCTGCGGGTTCGGACAAGGCTCCCCTTGAGGGGAGCTGGCGCGAAGCGCCTGAGAGGTGTTACCGCACCAAAGGCTTGCCGCAGGGTTTCGGCCTGTGCAGAGGGCGCTTCCGCGCCGCCGCCCTGCGGGCGGCACACCTCTCCGTCACGGCTGACGCCGTGCCACCTCCCCTCAAGGGGAGGCCCTGGCCGGTACGGTCGGCGGGGGTGCATCCGACGCGGGGGCTGCGCGGGCGGGCATAAAGCCCGCCCCTACGAGAGCATGGAATGCGTGGCTGTAGGGGCGGGGTTTATCCCCGCCCGTTGGCGCTTTTAGCTCTTGCCGCGGTGGACTGCGCCGACGCCGTTGACGGTGCGGAGCTTGCTGCACACGTTGTTGAGCTCGGAGACGTTGCGGACCGTGAAGGTCAGCGACGCCACGGCCATGCCGTCGGGCAGGCTGCGGCAGGAGATCTCCTTGACCTTGATCTTCAGGCTGGTCAGCACCATGGCCAGATCCAGCATCAGGCCGTCCCGGTCCTGGCAGTCGATCTCCAGGGACGTGTCGAAGGACTCCTCGCCGGTGGTCTCGGCCCAGGAGGCCCGGACCCAGCGGTCGGGCTGCCGCTCGATCAGCGCGGGGCTGGCGTTGGGGCAGTCGCACCGGTGGATGGACACGCCGTAGCCCTTGGTGACGAAGCCGATGATCGGGTCGCCGGGAACCGGCGTGCAGCACCGGGAGAACTTCACCAGGCACGAGCCGATGTCCTCGACGATGACGCCGGAATTGGCCGACGCCGCCTGCTTCTTGCCCACGGCCTGGAGGGGCTTGGGCGTCTGCTCCTTGCCCGGCAGGGACTTGTTGGCCTTGACCAGCTCGTCCCGGATGCGGTTGACGCACTTCACCGCCGTCATGCCGCCGTAGCCGATGGCGGCGTACATATCGTCCAGGGAGTCGAAGCTGACCTTCCGCAGAATGGTCGGCAGCACGTCCTCGTTCTGGAGGGCGGCGGGGTCGATGCTCATCCGCCGCAGCTCGGCCTCGAAGCTGGCCTTGCCGTGGACGATGTTCTCCTCCCGCTTCTCCTTCTTGAACCACTGCTTGATCTTGATGCGGGCCTGGTTGCTCTGGCAGATTTTCAGCCAGTCGCGGCTGGGGCCCTTGGCGCTCTTGGAGGTCAGGACCTCGACGATATCGCCGTTGCTGAGCTTCATATCGAAGCTGGCGATGCGGTTGTTGACCTTGGCGCCCACCATGGAGTTGCCCACGGCGGAGTGGATGGCGTAGGCGAAGTCGATGGGCGTGGACCCGGCGGGCAGGGAGATGACCTTGCCCCGGGGCGTGAAGACGAAGACCTCGTCGTTGAACATATCCACCTTCAGAGAGTGGATATAGTCCTCGGCCTCGGTATCCTGCTGGCTCTCCAGCAGGCGGCGGACCCACTCGAATTCCTTCTCCTCTCCGGCGCCCTCGCCGCCCTGCTTGTACTTCCAGTGGGCGGCGACGCCGTACTCGGCGGTCTCGTGCATCTGCCAGGTGCGGATCTGCACCTCGAAGGGGATGCCCTCGGAGCCGATGACCGTGGTGTGGAGGGACTGGTACATATTGGGCTTGGGGGTGGAAATATAGTCCTTGAACCGGCCCGGGACCAGGTTGAAGAGGTCGTGGATATGGCCCAGGACGTTATAGCAGTCGGGAATATCGTTGACGATGACCCGGAAGGCATAGAGATCGTAGAGCTCGTCCACGGTCTTGTGCTGCTGCTTCAATTTGCGGTAGATGGAGTAGACGTGCTTGATCCGGCCGTAGATGGTGCCGTGGATGCCGACAGACTCCAGCCGGTCGGTGATCTTCTGCTGGATGGACTGCATAAAGCGGTCGTCGGTGTCCTTGTGGGCCTGGAGGTAGTCCACGATCTGCCGGTAGCCGTCGGGGTCCAGGTATTGCAGGGAGATATCCTCCAGCTCCCACTTGAGCTTCTGCATGCCAAGGCGGTGGGCCAGCGGCGCGTAGATCTCCATGGTCTCGGTGGACTTGGACTTCTGCTTGGCCGGGGTCTGGTACTCCAGGGTGCGCATATTGTGGAGCCGGTCGGCAATTTTAATCAGAATGACCCGGATGTCCCTGCTCATGGCCATGAACATCTTGCGCAGATTCTCCATCTGCTGCTCCTCGGTGGTGGAGTAGTTGACCCGGGTCAGCTTGGTGACGCCCTCCACCAGCTCGGCCACGGTGCGGCCGAAGAGCCGGACGATTTCCTCAAAGCTGGCGTCGGTGTCCTCCAGGCAGTCGTGGAGCAGGGCCGCCAGAATGGCGTCGGTGTCCAGGCCGATTTCCACCACGATTTCCGCCACGGCCAAGGGGTGGATGATATAGGGCTCGCCGCTCTTGCGAAGCTGCTTTTTGTGCTTCATATCGGCGTAGCGGTAGGCCTGGTCCACCAGGGCGATATCCGTGGTGGGGGCGTGACGGGCAATGGCCCGCATCAAGGACTGGTATCTCGCTTCGGCAGTTTCCATTTAGTCACCTGCTTTCTGATCTCGGAGGGTGATGAGGATGGGACTCTCGTCCAGATTGACCTTTTTCCCCGGCGCGGCGCAGAGCCGGATGCGGATTCGCTCCCGGACCGTCTCCAGGGTGATCAGCCCCCGCTCGGCCAGCACGTCCAAGCAGATCCGGACGCGGCCGGCGCGGATGGGGCTCCCCGCCCGGGCCAGCTTGCGGCTCAGGCAGGGGATGTCATCGACGACGACGCCGCTTTTGGCCTGGGCGGCCAGATACCGCCACAGGGCCGAGAAGTCCTCCCGCTCCGGCAGCAAGGCCGCTGCTTCGTCGGGGTTGAGCCGCTCTCCGGCGGCAAATTTATCGTAGAGGGCCCGGGCCGTGCCGCTTCTCCGGCGGGTCTCCCGGTCGGGCCGGATATCCACCAGGTTCAGCTGAACCAAGCGGACGCCGCGAAACTCGTTGATCTGGGGCGTAAAGGCCACCTCCACCCGGTCGCCGGCGGCGACGCCGGCCCGGAGGGCCGTGGTGGAAAAGAAGATCGCGCCCAGGCTCTGGCCGTCGCGGCTCAGCTTCAGCCGCAGATGGCGGCCGCCGCCCACCTCGTTCAGCTGCTCCACCGTCAGACCGTCCAGGAAGAACACCGGCTTGGGGCAGCCCGCCCCGCAGGGCTCCAGCTGGTCCAGGGCCAGAATATTCTCCTCGGTCAGCAGGGCCGGATCGACGGCGCAGTCGATCTCCAGGGCGGCCTTGCGCTGGCCGCTGGCGGCGAAGTCCCGGGCCATCTCGTCCACCGCCGTGCGGAAGGCGTCGATTTCCCCCCGGCGAATGGTGAAGCCCGCGGCCTGCTCATGGCCGCCGTAGCTCTCCAGCAGATGGGCCTGGGCCTCCAGGGAGGCGAAGAGATTGAACCCGCCATAGGACCGGGAGGACGCCTTGCCCTTCTCGCCGTCCAGGCAGATCAGATAGGCCGGGCAGCCGAATTCCTCGGCCAGCCGGGAGGCCACAATGCCGATGACCCCCTGGTGCCAGTGCTCTCCGGCCAGCACGATGGCGTGGCCGGGGCCGGTCCGGGCCAGCATGGTCAGCGCCTCCTGGTAGATCCCGGCCTCCACCTCCTGCCGCTGGCGGTTCAGGGCGCACAGCTGCCGGGAGAGGTCCCGGGCCTTGGCCTCGTCCCGGGTCAGGAACAGCTCGGCGGCCAGCGTCACCCGGCCCATGCGCCCGGCGGCGTTGATCCGGGGGGCCAGGGTGTAGCCGATGGTTCCGGCGGTGAGATTGCCGCCGTCGCAGCCGCACTCGGCCATCAGGGCGGCCAGACCCGGCCGGGGCGTCTCAGCCAGCGCCTTGAGCCCGCGAATCACAAAGGCCCGGTTCTCTCCGGCCAGGGGCATGACGTCGGCCACGGTGCCCAGGCAAATGAGGTCGGCAAACCGCTGCAAAACGGCCTCCTGACTGCCGACAATGGCGGCGGCCAGCTTGAAGGCCACGCCCACGCCGGCCAGATACCGGACCGGGCCGGGCTGGTCCTTCCGGTGGGGGTCCACCACGGCCACGGCCGGGGGCAGCTCGTCGCGGCACTCGTGGTGGTCGGTGATAATCAGATCCACGCCCAGCTCCCGGCAGTAGGCGGCCTCGGCGTCGGCGGTGATGCCGCAGTCCACGGTGACGATCAGCGAGGCCCCCTGGTCCCGCAGCGCGGCGATGGCCTGGGTATTGAGGCCGTAGCCCTCCTCGATGCGGGCCGGGATATGGTAGATCACCCGGCCGCCCTGACTCTGCAAAAACTCGGTCAGCAGGCAGGTGGCGGTGATGCCGTCCACGTCGTAGTCGCCGAAGACGGCGATGGTCTCGCCCCGGGTCAGAGCCTGATGGAGCCGCGCCGCGGCCTTGTCCATGTCCCTGAGGGCGAAGGGGTCCTCCAGCGGCCCGTCGGCCAGAAGGAAGGTGCGGGCGGTTTCCGGGGTATCACAGCCCCGGGCGGCTAAGACGGCCGCGGTCAGCGGCCCAAATCCGGCCCGCTCCAGCGCCGCCCGCGCCTGGCCGGACCCCTCGTTCACATTCCAGATTCCGTACTTCACAAGTCATTCCATCCAATAATTTTCTTTTCAGATTATTATACCAAAGATGTCCTGACAGTACAATGTGTATTTCTCGGAAAGAGGGCGGCGGGGAACGGAGAAATTACGTCAAATTGACGGAGCGGGGCAACCTGTGATAAAATGGGGAACATAAGGAGGCGAGGGATATGACACCTGTGAGACATCTGCCTGCGCCGGGGCTCCACAACTGCCGGGACCTGGGAGGCTACGCGGCCGAGGGCGGCGTCACCCGGTTCGGGGTATTTTTGCGGAGCGAGGCCCCCTGCGGCCTGCCCCCGGCGGGCATCGACTTTCTCCGCCGCTGGGGTCTGGGCGAGGCCATCGACCTCCGGGGCGAAGCGGAAATCGCCTGGCGGCCCAGCGCCCTGGAGGGCGTGCTGCCCTACCGGAAAATCTCCCTGTCCGGCGGGGCGGAGACCTTTGAAAAGCAAAACCTGCCCCAGGGGCCCTTTTCCTGGGACAAGGTCTACATCAAGCGGGCCAAGGAGCACGCCGACTGGATTCGCGCCGTGGTGACGGCCTGCGCCGAGGCCGAGGGCTCGGTGCTGTTCCACTGCACCACCGGCAAGGACCGGACCGGCATCATCAGCTGCTGCCTGCTGGGGGCCGTGGGCGTCTCCCGGGAGGACATCGCCGCCGACTACTGCCTGAGCATGGTCTATTTGCAGGAGATGTTTGAGGGCATGCGCACCGGGACCCTGACCATCCGCAAGGAGCCCAGCCATTTCGAGCCCTACGTCTTTGAGACGCCGTTTACGGCCATGGCGGCCTTCTACGACTTTTTTACGGACGAATACGGCGGCATCCCGGCCTATCTGCGGCAAATCGGCGTCAGCGGCGAGGCCCTGACCCGTCTGCGGAACAAATTCGTAGATCCCACTCCGTAGAGTCCGCGCCCCCAGCGAAAAAAACACGCCCCTACAGACGCGGCGGCTGCCGGTTGTCTGTAGGGGCGGTTTGCTCTTTGCGCGCTGCTGCGCCCGCGGCCCGTCCGGCTCAGGCCCGCATCAGGCGGCAGGCCATGGCGCAGAACGCCTGGACGCCCGGGACCAGGGCCGCCTCGTCGAAGTCGAAGCTGCCGTGGTGGAAGCCGTGGGCCCGGCTCAGGTTATAGAAATAACAGGACTGGCCGCCCTGGGCGCAGACCCGCTGGGTGAAGTAGGCGTAGTCTTCACTGGCCGTCGCGCCGTCCTCCATCCGCCGAATCGGGATGCCGGCCTCGGTCAGCGTTTCCACCAGCAGATCGGCCAGGGCCGGGCTGTTGGCTCCCCCGGCCGCCGCGCCCACGCAGGTGATCTCCACCCGGCAGCCGTGCATGGCCGCCGCCGCCTCGAGAATCCGCCGGGCGCTGGCCGCCATATAGTCGCAGGCCTCGGTGGTGGAGCCCCGGACCTCCAGCTCCAGCGCCGCCCGGCCGCAGACGATGTTCCGGCCCGTGCCCGCCGTCAGCTTGCCCACGTTGATCCGGGTGTCGCCGCCGCTGTGGCGGGGAATGGCATGGAGGTTCAGCACCGCCGTCGCCGCCGCCAGCAGGGCGTTCCGGCCGTCCTGGGGCGCCATTCCGGCGTGGCTGGTCTTCCCGAGGAACACCGCATCATACTTGGCCGTGGCCAGGGAAGCGCCGGAATTGACGCCGAGGGACAGTTCTCCGTCGGGACTCACCGCCATATGAGCCCCCAGCACATAGTCCACGCCCTCCAGATGGCCCTTGTCCACCAGGGACTTGGCGCCCCGGACGCCCTCCTCGGCGGGCTGGAACAGCAGCTTGAGGGTGCCGTGAAGCATGTCCCGATGGGCGGCCAAGACCGTGGCCACGCCGAGTCCGATGGCCGTGTGCCCGTCGTGGCCGCAGGCGTGCATGACGCCGGGGTTCTCCGACCGGAAGCCCTCGCGCACCGGGACCCGGTCCGGCTCGTCAAATTCCGTCAGCGGCAGGGCGTCAATGTCAAACCGCAGGGCCACCGTGGGCCCCGCGCCGCAGCGGAGCACGCCCACCACGCCGGTGAAGCCGTCCCGCGCCGCGGGCAGAAATTCCGGATCGGCCCCGTGGGCTTCGGCGGCCTCGTAGGCCGCGTCCAGCACCGCCTGGGGCGGCACGCCCATGCGCCCGGCCCCGTCGCAGACGTCCCGGCCCACCAGCACCTGGTCGAAGCCCAGCTCCGTCAGCACCCGGGCAATCCGCGATGAGGTGCGCATTTCGCAGAACCCCAGCTCCGGCCACCGGTGCAGCTCCCGCCGCCAGGCAATCAGCTGCGGCTCCAGCGCCGCGGCCTGTTCCAGTAAGCTCCTATCCATCTTCGTTTCTCCCCCGCTCAATCAAAAAAACAGCCACCCCATCCGGGATGACTGTATTTGGTGGACGATAACGGACTCGAACCGCTGACCCTTCGCACGTCAAGCGAATGCTCTACCAGCTGAGCTAATCGTCCGGAAGCGTGATTTATTATAGCGTCGGACCGGCAGAAAGTCAAGCCCTATTTTCATTTTTTCGGATTTCACCCAAGGCCGCCGGATTCCGGAGACTCCGGAGAATCCGGCGGCACGTTGTTACGGCCAGAGGGTTCCTTCGCCGCCGGCCAGGGGATCGTCGGGGATGTCGCTGGGGACGTCCGGCTCGGTGTCCGGCACATCCTCCGGCGTGTCCGGGATATCCGGCGTCACGACCTCGGTGGGGCCCACCACGGTGATCTGAGGCCGGGCGTTGTACGTGCTGTAGATGGTGCGGCTCTCCAGCAGGTTGCCGTCGCCGTCGTAGACCTTCTGATAGGCCTCCACCTTGGCGCCGATGTAGGCGCCCTGGATCACCTGCCGATAGCCCACGGGCTTGGTCTCGTCCACCTTCTCCTGGGGCTCCTCGGTGTAGGTGGAAATCACATTGTTGCTCATCTCCACGTAGTTGTCATTCTCCTTGACGCCCCAGAAGGTGATATTCACCTTGCCGCCGTCGATATTGGCCTGGATTTTCATGGGGTGCTCCCGGTTGTTGCGGAACTGATAGTCCAGCTTGGAGTCATAGTACACCGTGGCGTCCATTCCATCAGGCACGTAGGTCACCCGATACATATGGGGGGCCCGCTGGACCTGCTCCAGGTCCATATAGAGGGTGGTATAGTAGATGGTAGAGGCCACTTGACAGACGCCGCCGCCCAGGTCGTCCACGCTGGCGCCGCCGTCGGCGTAAATGGTGGCGGGCTTATAGCCCTTCTCGGCGGTGCGCTCCCCTACCACGTCGTTGAAGGAGAAGACCTCGCCGGGGTTGAGGATGGTGCCGTTGATGGCCTCACAGGCCAGGCGCAGATTTTCGGTGCGGTTGGCATTGTTGACATAGGTGCTGGAGCGGCTCTCCAGCTTGGTGCCGAACATCTGGTGGTTCAGCGTGGCGGCGTCCAGCGCCGGCTCGGCCTCCAGCAGGGGCACGGTGAAGCTCTCGCCGGGGTTGGCCCGCTCCAGCCGGGTCTCGGCGGCCTGGAGGTCGAAGCTGTAGCCGCTGACGCCCTCTTTGATGGTGTGGGTCTCCGGGTCGTACTCGGCGTCGTGGATCTGGCTTTCCAGGGTCTCGTGGAGAGCGGCCAAGTCGATGTCCTCGTAGGGCAGCACCTCATAGTCCCAGGTCAGGGCCGTGAAATTGCCGGTCTCGAAGGCCTGGCAGACGGCCTCATTGAGCGCCTCGGTGTTCAGCTCCCGGCCCTCCTGGCCCCGGGTAATCTCAATGGTATTGGACGCCTCGTTCAATACCATGGCGCTGTCCTGGGGCGCCTGCCGGGTCATGACGGCGGTCTCCTGAATCAGGTCGGAGATGGCGGTCTTGTCGAACTCCAGCGCCGTCTCCAGGGGAATATCCATGGGGGTATTTTTACACTTGATGTAGCTGAGCAGCGTCTCAAAGGCGCCGCCGCCCCGGCCATAGGCCACGGCCTCCCGCAGAGCCTCCTCGGTGTCCAGGGCCACATTGGCCTGCTCCGGGGAAAAAGTAATGGTCCGGTCCGGCAGCACCACGTCCAGCGACGCGGCGGTATACGCCTGGGCCACGGCGGTCTCTACCCGGTCCCGGGCCTCGCCCTGGGTCAGGCCGCCGATTTCCACCCCGGCCATGCGGACGTTGGGGAAAATGGTCTTGTCCTTTTCCAGCATCGAGCCCCAGGCATAGAGCCCGGTAAAGGCCGCCAGCGCCACGATAAACGTCAGCGCCAGGCCGACGGTCAAGCCGCGGGAAGATTTCTTTTTCCGGCGCTTTTTCGCGGTACGAGCGGCAATAGTTGCGGATTTTGTTGCCATAGCTTGCTCCTTCTTCGGATTATGTTTTCTCTATCATAGTGCATTTGCCCCGCCAATGCAACAACAAACCTGGTACGATGATGACGAATTGGTGACAAGATCCACCCCCCGGTGCTGCCTCCGTAGGGGCCGATGCCCACATCGGCCCGCCGGGCTGTGTGTCCGAGCCGCCCTCG
>DSLMC04102__coassemble_1007_pt1 | contig 20214 bp, 18 predicted proteins | sample DSLMC04102__metabat2_high_PE_031 | metagenome-assembled genome bin DSLMC04102
CCCCTACGGCGGAGGAACCATCGAGCCCCGGTGGGAATCGGGGACTGGTTGCGGGCGGGCATAAAGCCCGCCCCTACGAGAAGGCAGGGGCGGGTCTGTAGGGGCGGCCTGCGATTTCCGCCGCAGGCCCGGCGGTTCCGGCAGTGCGGTAAGGGCGCATATGCAATGCGCCCCTACGGCGGAGGAACCATCGAGCCCCGGCGGGAATCGGAACCCGGTTTCGGGCGGCCATGAAGGCCGCCCCTACGGCGGTGGAACCATCGCACCCCGGCGGGAATCGGGAACCAGTTTCGGGCGGCCATACAGGCCGCCCCTACGGCGGGAGCCGGTCAGGCCAGGAACTCGTTGGGGTCTACCGGCGCGCCGTCCAGGAAGACGGCGAAGTGCAGGTGGGAGTCTTCTCCCAGCTCCAGCACGGCGGTGCGGCCCACGACGCCGATGGCGTCTCCGGCGGCGACGGCCTGTCCGGCGGACACGGCGGGACCCTCGGCCAGATTGCAGTAGTGGGTGGTGTAGCCGTCGTCGTGCTGGATCACCACGGTGGTCCCGTAGGCCTCGTCCTCATAGACGGCGGTGACGGTGCCGTCCCGGGCAGCCATGACGGTTTCGCCCTCGGCGGCGGCCAGATCCACGCCGTTGTGGACGCGCCAGTCCTGGGTGGTGGCATTATAGGCCAGAGCCTCCATGGCATAATCGCCGATCACGGTCCCGCTCACCGGAGCCACCGTCACGGATTCCGCAATGGCAGTACTGGAGCCGGTTTGCGGCTGGGACTGGGTTCCGCCCTGGGTCCCGCTCTGGGTCCCGCCCTGGGGCGTGGCGGGGCTGGTCTGGGTGGATGCGGGCGTTTGCTGGGGCGTCTTCGTATCCTGGTCCGGGTCCGTGGCCTTGGCCGGGATGGAGAGCGTCTCCTGGGCCTCCTGACTCTGCCGCAGAGCGCTGCTGACGAAGACGGCGCCGGATACGCCCACGGCTACGATGCACAGCGTCAGAAGGATGTAGTATCCCTTCTCCTTGAGCATCTTCCGAAAGCCGCCCGGCTGATTGTTGGATTCATTTTGTTGCATGTTAAGCACCTCCGAGGCTAGTATGGACCGGCCTCGGAAAGCTTATACAGCCGTTCCAATTTTTTCTTCCGGCCTCCCCGGGGGCAAAAAGGACGTGCGTGTTGCAAAATGCAACACGCACGGTCAAAATGACGAATTGAGAAATACAATTCGCCATTTTGACTCGCCTGCGGGCGGGTTATTGAACGCGAAAGGGGCTCAAGGCCGCCCCTTTCACACTTTCCCCGCCAAGTTTTTGCGCATCTTTCCGGACTACTGCTATTTTGCGACAGCCCCGTCCTGATGTGGGGAAAAAGTTTTTCCGCCGCGCTTATTGGGCGCTGATGTCGATGCCGGCCTTTTCCAGGATGGCGGGCACGTTCTTCTCCGCGCCGATGGCCATGATGTGGACGCCGTCGCAGAGCTTCTGGTCCTTGATCTGGGCGATCATCTCGGCGGCCATTTCGATGCCCATGGCCATGGGCAGGCCCTTGACGCCCTTTTCCTTGCCCTCGGCGGCGGCAGCGGCCAGCCGGTCGATCATGGACTGGGGCACCGCGATGCCGGGGACGTTTTCATTCATGTACTTGGCCATGCCGGCGGCCTTCAGCGGGATGATACCGGCCATGATATGGGCCTTGATTCCGGCCTTGTCCACCTCGTCCATAAAGCGCTTGAACTGCTCCAGGTCGAAGATGCCCTGGGTCTGGATGTACTTAGCCCCGGCGTCCACCTTCTGGCGGAGCTTGTTGATCTGGAGGAACAGGGGCTCATAGACCGGGGTGACGGCCGCGCCCTTGTAGAACCGGGGGGTCTCCTTCAGGTCGTTGCCGCCGCAGTCCTGGCCGGTGGCCTCCATGTTGGAGAGCATCCGCAGAATGCCCACGGAGTCCAGGTCGTAGACCGGCTTGGAGTCCTTGACGTCGCCGACAGTGGGATGGTCGCCGGTGAGGGCCAGCATGGTGTCGATGCCGAAGGCCGCCGCCGAGAGCATGTCGCCCATAATGGCCATACGGCTGCGGTCCCGGCCGGTCATTTGCAGGATGGGCTCGCAGCCCGCCAGCTTGAGCTTGATGCACAGGCCCAGAGACGTGGCCTTGAGGCTGGCCGACTGCATGTCGGTGACGTTGATGCCATGGACCTTGCCGTTGAGCAGGGCCGCCGCCTCCAGCTGCTCGGAGAAGTCATGGCCCTTGGGGGGCGCCATTTCCGCGGTGACGCCGAATTTGCCGCTTTCCAGTGCTTTTTCCAACAGGCTCATATTATTTCTTCCCCCTAATGTTGATGGTGCGCGGATAGCTTACGTCGGCATAGCCCTTGTCGTCCCGGGTCTGAGACAGCTTGTCCAGCTGGCCCAGGTCCTTCAGGCGGTTGTAGATCAGCACCCAGGCGCAGTCGTTCTCGGGGTTGACCTCGCACTTGCCGTTTTTCGCGCCGCCGCAGGGGCCGTTGACCAGGCTCTTGGCGCAGCGGGAGATGGGGCAGATGCCGCCGGTGGTGCCCAGCACGCAGTTGCCGCAGAGGTGGCAGGCCTCCTTAAACAGGCCGAACCGCACGGCCTCGCCCAGGAACATGGTGTTGTTGGAGGGGTAGACCGGCACGTTGATGTTGCTGGCCACCACCTGCACGCCGTCGCCGCAGGACATGGCAACCACCGCGTCCAGGTTCTGGTTCTGGAAGGGCTTCAGCGTACCCTTGACGCCCAGGTTCATGCAGCAGTACTCCGCCACGCCGGTGACCACCACGGTCCGGCCCTGGGACTCCAGGTAGGCCTTGAGCTCCTTGATCTCCTTCTCGCCGCCGGTGGCGCAGGCCGTGGCGCAGCTGCTGCAGCCGATGAGGCCGATGCGTTTGGCGTCGCCCAACATGGCCATCAGCTCTTCGATGGGTTTTTTCTGCGTAATAATCATACCTGTGATCTCCTTCTCTGTGGAGCGGACCGCTCCCGTCCGTGGCGCGGGACAGCCCGTGTCCCGCCAGCTTATGTATAGCATAATACAACTGCGGTCTAAAATCAATAGGAACCGTCACAAATCCAAAGAAAAATAACTAAGATCACAGGAAATCAAAGAGCATCAAACCTCGAAATCCACAGCACCCCGGGCGGAACGGATGGACTTGCACAGCGCTGACACGGCCACATGGCGCGGATCGTGCTTATAGCGCTCCAGGGCGTCGAAATCGGCGAAATCGGCGATGAGGCAGGCGTCGAAGTTGTTGCCCTCCTTGCAGTTGACGCCGATCTCCATGCGCAGAATCTCCGGGATCACCCCGTCCAGGGCCTGGAGCCCGGCGAGAAATTTCCGCATATTTTCCTCTTCACCGGCGTTGAATTTCCACATAATCACATGACGAATCATGGGTCATACCTCCTTTTTTCCATTGTATCACGGCTGTCCCGGCGGGGCAAGGGCGGCAATCCCCATTTGTCAAATCCCGGCCGGTGCGGTATAATGGGGTATCCTGATTCTTGCGAGGTTCCGCCATGGTAAAGCTGCTGCATGCCGCCGATTTACATTTGGATTCCCCCTTCGCGGGGCTGGAGCCGGAGGAGGCTCTGGCCCGGCGGCGGCTCCAGCGGGGGCTGCCGCTGGCGCTGGCCCGGCTGGCCCGGGCCGAAGGGTGTTCGCTGCTGCTGCTGGCCGGGGACGTTTTCGACGGGGCCCGGGTGACGCCCGAGACCGTGGAGGCGCTGCAAACCGCCTTCGAGGAGGCCGCCCTGCCGGTGCTGATCGCGCCGGGGAACCACGACCCCTATGTCCCGGGGTCGCCCTGGGTCCAGGCGGCGTGGCCGGGCAATGTGCATCTGTTCATCGGCGGATGGACCGGCGTGGCCCTGCCGGACCTGGGCTGCCGGATCTGGGGCGCGGCCTTCCGGGGCGGCGAGGCCCATGGGCTCCTGGGGACCGCGCCGCGGGCGGAGGGCTATCTGGAAATCGGCCTGCTCCACGGCGAGCTGGCCGCCGCCGGACCCTACAACCCCATGACCGAGGCGGACGTGGCGAACAGCGGCCTTGCCTATCTGGCCCTGGGCCACATCCACCGGCCCCGGCTGCCCGCCGCCGTGGGCGGGACCTGGGTGGGCTGGCCCGGCGTGACCCTGGGCCGGGGCTTTGACGAGCCCGGGGACCACGGGGCCCTGGTGGTGACCGTGGACGAGACCGGCTGCACCGGGCGGCTGCGGGTTCTGCCCGGCCCCCGCTACCATCTGTGCTCCGTCCGGGCCGGGACCGTGCCGGATCTGCCGGAGGACTGTCAAGACGACTATATCCGGCTGGAGGTCACCGGCGAGGGCGGCCCGGCGGACTGCGAGGCCCTGGAGCGGGCGCTGGCGGGGCGCTGCCGGTCTCTGCGGGTCATCGACCGGACCGTGCCCCCGGCGGACCTGTGGGCCGAGGCCGGAACCGGCAGCCTGCGGGGGCTGGCCCTGGAGCGGCTGCTGGCGGCCCATGCGGCCGGGGACCCGTCGGCCGCGGCGGCGGCCCGGTATCTGATCGCGGCGCTGGAAGGGAGGGACGCCCCATGGAGCTGATTCGCCTGCAAGCCACCTTCGGCTGCCTGGACGAGGCGGTGCTGGAGCCGGGCCCGGGGCTCACGGTGCTGACGCTGCCCAACGGCGCGGGCAAGAGCACCTGGCTGGCTTTTCTGACGGCCATGTTCTACGGAATCGACCGCGCCGAGCGGAAGGTCCGGGACCGGGAGCCGGTGCGGACCCGCTGCCTGCCCTGGAGCGGCAAGCCCATGGCCGGGACGGTGCAGCTCCGGTGGCAGGGCCGGGAGATTGTGCTCCAGCGGACCAGCGAGGGCGGCAAGCCCCTGGACACCTTCCGGGCCTACGACCCGGCCACAGGCCGCACGATCCCGGAGCTCACCGGCGAGACCTGCGGCCTCCAGCTGCTGGGGGTGGAGAAGTCCGTCTTTCTCCGGACGGCCTGCATCGCCGGGGAGACGCTGGCGGTGACGCCGGAGGCCCAGCTGGAGCGGCGGCTTTCCAATCTGGCGGCCACGGGCCGGGAGAGCGACAGCGCCCGGATGGCGGCGGAGACGCTTGCCGCCTGGAAGCACCGGTGCCGCCATAACAAGACCGGCCTGCTGCCCCAGACCGAGGCCCAGCTGCGGGAGACCGGGGCGGCCCTGGCCCAGGCCCGGAGCCTGCGTCGGGAGCGGCTGGCCTGTCAGGCGGCGCTGGCGGAGCGGGCGGCGGACGGGCCGCCGGATTCGGATTTGGAGGCGGCGCAGGCCGCGGACCGGGCGGCCCAGGCGGCCTTGGCCGGAGATCCGCCGTCGGAGACGCTATTGCAGCTGCGGGAGGCCCTTTCCCACGGCGGCGCGGAGCCGGTCTCCCTGCCTCCGGCGCTGGAGGGCGTCTCCCCCGGGGAGATCCTTCCGGCGGCCCAGCGGGCCCTGGAGCAGCTGTCGCTGCCGCTGCCCCGGTGGGGGCTCCAGGGAGCGCTGACCGGCCTGCTGTTGCTGCTGGGGCTGGGCCTGCTGCTGTGGGTGAATCCGTGGCTGGGGGCCGGTATTCTGGCCCTGGGGCTGGGGGCGCTGGCCTGGACCGCGTCGGTATTCCGGCGTCGGCGGCAGCATCTGGCCCGGCGTCGGCGGATTCTGGCCGCCTGGCAAGTGGAACGGGAGGAGGATCTGCTGCCCCGGGCCGTGGCCTGCCGGGACGGTCTGACGGCGGCCTGGAACCGGCAGGTGCTGCTGGAGGAGGTTCGCGCCTTCGCCCCGGATGTGGAGACCGCGGACCAGGCCCGGGCGGCCGTGGACGCGGCGCTCCGGCGGCGGGAGACGGCGTCCCAGACGGCGGACCGGGTTCGGACCCTGGAGCGGGCCCGCTGGGAGACCGGCGGGGAGACCGCCGCCCTGCGGGAGCGGGCGGCGGCGCTGGCGGCCCGGGAGGAGGCCCTGGGCGGGTGCGACGCCCTGGAGGCCCGGGTCCAGCAGCTGGAGGACCGGCGGCAGACGCTGCTGGACCGGGAGCGGGCGCTGACCCTGGCCCTGGAGGCCTTGGAGGCGGCCCAGCGGACGCTGGAGACGGCCTACGGCCCCCGGCTGACGGCGCCGGCGGGGGCCATTCTCCGGACCCTGACCCGCGGCCAGCTGGACGGGCTGGTGCTGGAGGAGGGCAGGGTGCTGCTGGTGCACGAGGCGGCCACGGGTCTGACCCGGCCCCTCTCCTCCATGAGCCGGGGCACCCAGGACCAGGTCTGGCTGGCGCTGCGGCTGGCCCTGTCGGCGCTGCTGCTGCCGCCGGAGACGCCCTTGCTTCTCGATGACGCGCTGCTGACCTTTGACGCGGACCGGACGGCGGCGGCTTTGACACAACTCAGGCAGGCCGGGCGGCAAGTGCTGCTCTTCACCTGCCGGAAGCTGGAGGAACCACAGTGAACGAAAAAGAGCGCTATACGGTGGTGGTGGCCGACGACGAGGCGGAGCTGCTGGACGCCGTCTGCCAGATGATCCGCTGGGAGGACATCGGCTTTACCCTGGTGGGCAGCGCGGGCAACGGGCTGGACGCCTTGCAGCTGGTGGAGCAGCTGCAGCCGGACCTGCTGCTCAGCGACATCCACATGCCCTTTATCTCCGGCGTGGAGCTGGCCCGGCAGGTCCGGGCCCTGCGGCCCATGACCCACATCGCCTTTCTCAGCGGCTACGACGACTTCGAGTACGCCCAGAAGGCCATCGAATACAATGTCATCAGCTATCTCCTGAAGCCCATCGGCATGGCCGACCTGACCGAGGCCTTGAGGGAGATGCACAAGAAGATCCGGCTCCGGTATCAGGCGCTCCAGTCGCCCCAGACGGAGCGGCCGGGCTGGGAGCCCTTCCTGCTGCCGCTGCTGCTGGACGACTTCACCGAGGCCGGGGAGCTCTCCGAGGCGTCGCTGGCGGCGGCGGCCCGGGCGGCGGCGCTGTTCCCGGACCTGCCGGAGCCGCGGCTGCTGGTGCTGGCCTCCCGGATGGGTGAGGAGGCCGCCACGGCGGAGCTGGCCGGGTCGGTAGATTTGATTCTCTCGTCCTACTACCCGGCCCGGAGTCTGGCGGCGGGGCGGCAGGTGCTGACGCTGCTGGCCAGCGACGGGGACTTCGACCGGCTGCCCATCGCGTTGGACGAGCTGGTCCAGGCGGTGGGGCGGGTGTGGGGCCTGAGCTGCGCCACCGGCGTCAGCCGTCCCTTTGAACACTGGACCCAGTGCCACGCCGCGGCCCGGGAGGCCGTGGACGCCCTGCGCTTCGCAGCGCCGGGGGCCCAGGGCCTGCGGCAGCTGCCCCAGCCGGAGACGGCGGTCCGCTGCCCGGTGGACTATGCGGCATTGCCCGACCGGCTGGAGAGCCTGCTGCGCACGGCCACCCCCGCCGAGCTCCAGCGGTTCCTGCTGACGCTCCGGGAGGGCATGGAGGACGTGGCGCTCTTACAGGTGCTGGCCACGGCCCTGCGGATTCTCAGCACCACGGCATCCGAAGAACAGATTCGCGATTTGCGCCGCCGCTGCCGCCTGGAGGAGAGCGCCTTCGCCGCCGTGCCCGAGGTGGAGCGCTGGCGGCGGGCCATCCAGCTGTGCCTGGGGGCCCAGGAGCTGCTGGCCGGACAGCGGCGCGACGGCGTCAGCCTCCTCTGCGGCAAGGCCCTGGAGGACATCAACCTCCACTATATGGACGAGCTGCTCTCCCTGGGCTCCGTCAGCGAGCGGCTCCACGTGAGCCCCAACTACCTCAGCGCCAATATGAAGAAGTATGCCGGGGACACCTTTATCAACCTGCTGATTAAAAAGCGCATGGAGGTGGCCGGCGACCTGCTGAAGACCACCAACCTGAAAATCCACGAGGTGGCCAAGCGGTGCGGCTATTCCGATCAGCACTATTTCAGCTACTGCTTTAAGAAGTATTACGGCGTCTCGCCGATGGCGCTGCGCAGAAGCGGAGGCAACGGATGAAACAGCGAAAACCTCTGAGTATGACCGCGGCGCTGGTGGTGGTAATCACCGGGGTGGTGCTGGGCATGGTGCTGTGCACCGTGGCCCTGTTTCTGAACGCCTACCGCCGGTCGATCCTCCGCAGCGCCCAGACTTCCTCCCGTCAGGCCGTGGACCAGGTGAGCAACACCGTGGCCAATTACGTCTCCGATATGGACGGCGTCATGGCCCTGGTGAAGTCCACCCTCCAGACCGCCCCCCAGGATTCCCAGGAGCGGGAGGAGTTCTTCGACAATCTCCTGAAAATCCGCGCCGACGTGGCGGCGGTCACCACCTACGACGCCGCCGGGAACCTCCTGAGCTGCTGGGCTCTGGACCACCAGCCCCGGGAGGAGATCTACGAGAATCTCTCCTTCGACGCCGCGGCCCTGTCGCTCTATGAGGAGGGCTATATCTCCCAGCCCCATGTGGAGTCCATCTTCGAGGGCTGGTACCCCTGGGTGGTCACCATGCCCGCGGCCCTGGACGCCGGCGGCCCCGAGGCCTGGGTGGCTCTGGATCTGAAATTCGGCAGCATCTCCTCCTATATCAATGATGTGGGCATCGGCCAGCACGGCTACTGCTTCCTGATGGACCAGGGCGGCGGCATTCTCTACCACCCCCAGCAGCAGCTGATCTACTCCCGGCTCAAGGAGGAGAACACCGCCGCCCTGGCCGCCCGGTCCGACGGCGTCTACAGCGAGAGCAACGTCATCTATGCCATCAAAACCGTCGAGGGCAGCCCGTGGCGGGTGGTGGGCGTCAGCTATGTGGACGAGCTGGTCACTTCCAACGTGGGCGAGGTCACCCGAATCCTGGTCCTCTCGGCCCTGGCCGTGCTGCTGGCCGCCCTGCTGAGCAGCATCGTCATCTCCCGGGCCCTGTCCCGGCCCCTCAAGGGCCTCTCGGCGGCCATGCGCCAGTTTGAAAAGAGCGCCGACCGCTTCACCTACGCCCCCGTCGGCGGCGCACGGGAGGTCCAGGCCCTGTCCGAGTCCTTCGGCCATATGGTGGTGAAGATCCAGCAGCTGATGGATACGGTCCGCCGGGAGGAGATCAACCTCCGCAAAACCGAGCTCAAGGCCCTCCAGGCCCAGATCAACCCCCATTTCCTCTATAATACCCTGGACTCCATCTCCTGGATGTGCGAGCAGGGCCGCAATGCCGAGGCCGTCCAGATGGTCAACGCCCTGGCCCAGCTCTTCCGCATCAGCATCAGCAAGGGCCATGAGCTGATCCCCATTCGCTCCGAGCTCCGCCACGCCGAGAGCTATCTGAAAATCCAGCAGCACCGCTATAAAAATCAGTTCTCCTACCGCTTCGATGTGGACGAGCGCTGCCTGGATTTCCTCTGCAATAAGATCACCCTCCAGCCCATCATCGAAAACGCCATCTACCACGGCATCAACGGCCTGGTGGACGAGGGGGAAATCGTCATCACCCTCCGGGCTGAGGGGACGGACGTGGTGTTCACCGTGGCCGACAACGGCGTGGGCATGGACCAGGCCCAGATCGAGGCCATTCTCCGCAAGGAGCGCAGCGACCACACCGGCATCGGCATTAAAAATGTCAATGACCGGCTGAAAATCTACTTTGGCGAGGGCTACGGCATCACCATCCGCTCCGAGCCCGACGAGGGCGCCGTGGTGACCATCCGGATGCCCCAGGTCCGGGAGGAGGGCGACTATGAAAATCGCTAAAACGCTGGGCGCGGCGCTGCTGTGCCTGGGGCTCCTGACGGGCTGCACCGGCCAGGGCGTCCAGGCCACGCCCCGGAATATCACCCTGGTGGCCAAGTCCACCGAGACCGAGTTCTGGAAATCGGTCTTCGCCGGAGCCCGGGCCGCCGCCTCGGAGTACAATGTCAACCTGAATATCGTCGGCCCCGAAACCGAGGAGGACTATGAGACGCAGAATGCCTTGATCGAGGACGCCGTGGCCCAGGGCGCCGAGGCGCTGGTGTTCTCGGCCATCAGCTACACCGAGAACGCCCCGGCCATCGACGCCGCCGCCGAGGCGGGCGTCAAAATCGCGGTCATCGACTCGGACGTGGACTCCCAGGCCGTGGGCGTGCGCATCGGCACCGACAATGTGGAGGCCGGCCGGATGACGGCCCAGGCGGCCCTGGCGGCCCGGGAGGACCGGCTGGTGCTGGGTCTTATCAACTACGACCTGGGCAGCCGCAACGGCCAGGAGCGGGAGCAGGGCCTCCGGGAGGAGCTGGCCCGGTCGGACCGGGTGGGGGAGATCTATACCCTCAACGTGCTGGCCGAGGTGGGCGACGCCCGGGAGAAGACCATGGAGCTGCTGCGGGCCCATCCGGAGATCAACGTGGTGGTGGGGTTCAACGAGCCCACCGCCGTGGGCGCAGCCCAGGCCGTGGACCGGCTGGGCCTGGGCGGCACGGTGGACGCGGTGGGCTTCGACTCCAACGTGGAGACCGTGGACCTGATGCAGACCGGCGTCGTCTCGGCCCTGATCGTCCAGAACCCCTATGCCATGGGCTACCTGGGCGTGGAGGCCGCCTGTGACCTGCTCGGCGGCGAGACCTTCGACCCGGAGGCCCTGCTGGATACCGCCACCCAGATCGTCACCCGGGAGAACATGTTCTCTCTGGAGGGGCAGAAGGCCCTGTTCCCCTTCGACACGCCCTGACGGTTTGCACAAATTCCACGCGCTATTTTTGGAAGCTCCCCAATCGGCCGGTAAAAAATTTAACCTTCATCATAAAAAAATCCATTGTTTTTTTTGGACAATTCCTTTATGATAGTATTATCAAACAGACGCCCCTCACAGGGGGGCGGGACTGTTGAAATTTCACGAAAATGGAGGAACACATCAGAATGAAAAAGATTATCGCACTGCTTCTTGCCCTGATGCTGGTCTTCAGCCTGGCCGCCTGTGCCAGCGGTGACACCAGCACCGACACCTCGACCGATACTTCGACTGATACCTCGACCGATACTTCGACCGACGCCGCCGAGGATACCGACACCACCGAGGATACCGACACCACCGAGGATACCGACACCACCGAGGACACCACCACCGACGCTTCCGCGCTGAACGTGGGCGTGTTCTACTATGCCTACTCCGACACCTACATCTCCAGCGTCCGCTCCGCTCTGGACGCCGCCCTGGAAGCCAAGGGCATTGCCTACAACGACTATGACGGCAACAACAGCCAGGCCACCCAGAACGAGCAGATCCAGACCGCCATCACCAACGGCTGCAACCTGCTGATCGTCAACATGGTCACCTCCGGCTCCTCCGACACTGCCAAGCAGATCATGGACCTGGCCGGCGATGTGCCCGTCATCTTCTTCAACCGCGCTGTGGAAGAGGACGGCAACGAGGGCACTGTCCTGGGCGCCTATGAGAACATCTGCTTCATCGGTACCGACGCCCCCGAGGCCGGTCACCTGCAGGGCCAGATGGTCGGCGAGTACGTCCTGGAGAACTATGACACCCTCGACCTCAACGGCGACGGCGTGATCTCCTACGCCATGTTCAAGGGCGACGAGGCCAACGTCGAGGCCATCTACCGCACCCAGTTCGGCGTCGAGGACGCCAACGCCGTCCTGACCGAGGCCGGCAAGCCCGAGCTGCAGTACTTTGACACCAGCGCCACCACCACCTATCAGGTGGACCTGAACGGCGCTTGGTCCGCCCAGGCCGCTCTGGACTACATGAACACCAACCTGTCCCAGTACAACGAGGCCAACGGCAACATGATCGAGCTGATCATCTGCAACAACGACAACATGGCTGAGGGCTGCATCTCCGCGCTGAACGCCGCCGGCTACAACAACGGCGAGGGCACCACCACCATCCCTGTCTTCGGTGTGGACGCCACCGACTCCGCCGTCCAGCTGATCGCTGCCGGTAAGATGACCGGTACCGTCAAGCAGGATGCCGAGGGCATGGCCAACGCCATCGCCGAGGTCGCCGCCTCCGTGGGCGCCGGCACCAGCCTGACCGACGGCGTCGCTGCCGCTGCCGCGCTGAACACCGACATGTACACCATCGCCGAGGGCATCGCCAACAAGCTGTTTGTTGCTTACGCTCCCTACACCGGCGAATAATCAGAACCTGCGCTAGCCAAGCAACATTTTGGGCCGCTGCCGCATGCGCGGCGGCGGCCTTTTTGGAAAAGGAGGACGGGAAGATATGGAGCAGAATGTCCTGCTGGAAATGAAGGACATCACGAAAACCTTCCCCGGCGTCAAAGCCCTGGATCACGTCTCGCTGACGGTGAAACGGGGCACGGTCCACGCCCTGATGGGCGAGAACGGCGCCGGCAAATCCACGCTGATGAAGTGCCTCTTCGGCATCTATGCCAAGGACGGCGGACACATCTACCTGGATGGCCAGGAGGTCAATTTCAAAAGCAGTAAGGAAGCCCTGGAAAACGGCGTGGCCATGGTGCACCAGGAGCTGAACCAGGCTCTGAAGCGCTCGGTCATGGACAACCTCTGGCTGGGCCGCTACCCCAGAGTGGGCGGCCTGATGGTCAACGAGCGCAAGATGTACAAGGATACCGTCAAGGTGTTCGACGAGCTGGGCATTAAGGTAGATCCCCACCGGATCATGAGCACCATGCCCGTGTCCCAGCGGCAGATGGTGGAGATCGCCAAGGCTGTCTCCTATAACTCCAAGGTCATCGTCTTCGACGAGCCCACCTCCTCCCTGACGGAAGAGGAAGTGGAGCACCTCTTCAAAATCATCAATATGCTCCGGTCCCGGGGCGTGGCCATCATCTATATCTCCCATAAGATGGCCGAAATCAAGCGCATCTCCGATGAAATCACCATCATGCGCGACGGCACCTGGGTTGCCACCCGTCCCGCCGCCGAGCTGGAGATGCAGGATATCATCCGCCTGATGGTCGGCCGTGAGCTGGGCAACCAGTTCCCGCCCAAGACCAACAAGCCCGGCGAGGTCTATTTGGAGGTCAAGAATCTGACAGCCCAGTATTCCCTCCTGAAGGACGTCTCCTTCACCGCCCGCCGGGGCGAAATCCTGGGTCTGGCCGGCCTGGACGGCAGCGGCCGGACCGAGACGCTGGAGAATATTTTCGGCGTCGCCACCCGCAAGTCCGGTTCCGTCACCCTGGGCGGCAAGCCCTGTAAGAACCGCAACAGCCGGGAATCCATCAAGAACGGCTTCGCCCTCCTCACCGAGGAGCGCCGGGCCACCGGCATCTTCGCCATTTTGAATATTCGGGAGAACACTGTCATCTCCAGCCTCAAAAAGCATAAGCGCCTGGGCCTCTACCTCAGCGAGGCGTCCATGAAGAAGGACACCCAGTGGTCCATCGACGCCATGCGCACCAAGACGCCCACCCAGGAGACCAAGATCCGCAGCCTCTCCGGCGGCAACCAGCAGAAGGTCATCCTCGGCCGCTGGCTCCTCACCGACCCGGAGGTCCTGCTGCTGGATGAGCCCACCCGCGGCATCGACGTGGGCGCCAAGTACGAGATCTATCAGCTGATTATCGATCTGGCCAACAAGGGCAAGACCGTGCTGATGGTCTCGTCGGAAATGCCCGAGCTCTTGGGCGTCTGCGACCGGATTCTGGTCATGTCCGGCGGCCGTCTGGCCGGCGAAGTGGACGCCAAGCACACCAGCCAGGAGGAAATCATGACCCTGGCCGCCAAATACGTTTAAGGAGGCTGCACCATGGCTAATCCCATTAAAAATCTGCAACGCACCGCCGCCGAGTACCGGCAGATGGACAGCAAGGACCAGCGCCGGTTCTGGGTGGACGGCATTCTCAACAACGCCCTGTACATCCTGATGGTGATCTTCATCGTCTACACCGCCTTCCGCAACAGCAACTTCGTCAAGCCCGGCTCCATCGTCAACATCATCTCCCTGGCGGCTTCCTCCCTGCCCATCGCCCTGGGCATCGGCGGCTGCATTGTCCTCACCGGTACCGACCTGTCCGCCGGCCGTGTGGTGGGCCTCTCCGCCGCTATCTCCGCCGCTCTGCTCCAGTCCCCCGACTGGACCAATAAGATCTTCAAGTTCCTGCCCGACCTGCCCATGGCCGCCTATATCGTCATCGCCATTGTGGCCGTGATGGTCGTCGGCTCCATCGTGGGCTTCATCAACGGCTTCTTCGTGGCCAAGTTCTCCCTGCACCCCTTCATCGTCACCCTGGCCACCCAGCTCATCACCTACGGCGCCATCCTCATGTTCTTCATGAGCAACAACAACAACGGCCAGCCCCTCTCCGGCCTGTCCGACACCTACAAGAACTTTGTCACCGGCTCCATGCTGAAAATTCCGTTTGTCATTGACGGCAAAGATGTAATTGTCAGCGTCCCCTGGTATGTGCTCTATGCCATTATCCTGGTGATCATTATGTGGTTCATCTGGAATAAGACCACCTTCGGCAAGAACATGTTCGCTGTGGGCTCCAACGCCGAGGCCGCCAACGTCTCCGGCGTCAACGTCTTCAAGACCACCGTCCTGGTCCACACCCTGGCCGGCCTGATGTACGGCCTCACCGGCTTCATCGAGGCCGCCCGGATCAGCTCCATCTCCCAGTCCACCGGCCTCAACTATGAGTCCGATGCCATCGCGGCCTGCGTCATCGGCGGCGTCTCCTTCGTCGGCGGCACCGGTAAGATCAGCGGTATTGTCCTGGGCGTGTTCGTCCTGCGAATCATCTTCGTGGCCCTGAACATGCTGTCCATCGACCCGAACCTCCAGTACATCATCAAGGGCCTCATCATCCTGGCCGCCTGCTCCCTGGATATGCGCAAGTATCTGGTCCGGAAGTAATTCCTCGTTTCCCCCGCGCTTCTTGCAGCCCCGGAGAACACATTTTCTTGTGTTTTCCGGGGTTTTGTGGTACACTGATGGGGACGAATTTTGTTGGAGGTCTGGAGTATGTCCGATTTTTCGAAATTTCGCGGGTCACTGGGCGGGTTTAACAGGACGGATGTGGCAGACTATATCGAGAAGCTCTGCCTGACCCACGCCGCCGAGCTCAAGGAGCGCAGCCGCCGGGCCGAGGAGCTCCAGACGCAGCTGGAGGAGACCCGGGCCCAGCTCCGGGAAACCGAGGCCGACCGGGACCGGCTCCAGGACCAATTGCAGGAGGCCCACGACGCCCTGGAGGCCGCCACCGCCCCCGAGCCGGAGCCGGAGGAGCCCGAAGAGGCGGAAGCGCCCGAGGAAGCGCCGGACTATCCCAGCCTGGAGCTGGAGGCCTACCGCCGCGCCGAGGCCACCGAGCGCCTGGCAGCCCGCCGGGCCGAGCAGCTCAGCCGCCAGATGCAGGAGTTCGTGGCCCATATCTCCCAGCGCTATGCCGAGACCGGCGAGGAAATCGCGGCCTTGTCCGAGGATATGCGCAGCGACCTCCAGCGCCTCCAGGACAGCCTCTCCGACCTGGAGAGCCTCTTCACCGAAACCACCGACCATTTCGAGTCCGTGGAGGAGACCTGGTAACGCCGCAGGGGCCCGAAGCCTCCCCTTGGTGACCAAGGGGAGGTGGCGCGAAGCGCCGGAGGGGATCAGAGCCGCCGGTGACCGGAGACTTACAATCCCTCAGTCACGCTGCGCGTGACAGCTCCCTTTGCACAAGGGAGCCTGCCCTCTCAGACGCCATGGCTGGCTGCGTTCGGCGATAGCGCGTGCGACACGGCGGCGCGGGCGGATATAAAATCCGCCCCTACGGTCCCGCCCTCGGTTTCCTTGTAGGGGCGGGCTTTATGCCCGCCCGGGACCGGGTCTCGATTCCCGCCGGGGAAACGGCTGTAGGGGCGGATTGCATATCCGCCCTATGGCAGCGGCGGGTTTCCCCAGGCCTCGATGAATCGGACCATCATTCCCACAGTTTCGGAGGTTTGCCATGTACCAGGCCCTATATCGAAAATACCGGCCCCAGACCTTTGACGATGTGGTGGGGCAGGACGCCGTGACCCAGACGCTGCGGACCCAGCTGAAGACCGGGCGCATCAGCCACGCCTATCTCTTCACCGGGACCCGGGGCACCGGCAAGACCTCCTGCGCCAAGATCCTGGCCAAGGCCCTCAACTGCACCGACCTCCAGGACGGCAGCCCCTGCGGCCGCTGCGCCGCCTGCCGGGCCATCGACTCCGGCAGCTGTATGGACGTGCTGGAGATCGACGCCGCCTCCAACAACGGCGTGGACCAGGTCCGGGCCCTCCGGGACGACGCGGTCTATACCCCCTCGGAGGTCTCCCGCCGGGTCTATATCATCGACGAGGTCCATATGCTCTCCATGGCGGCCTTCAACGCTCTTCTGAAGATCATCGAGGAGCCGCCGGAGCATCTGGTCTTTATTCTCGCCACCACCGAGCTCCAGAAGGTCCCGGCCACCATACTCTCCCGGTGCCAGCGCTACGCCTTCCGGCGGCTGCTGCCCGAGGATATCTCCAAGCGGTTAAATTATATCGCCTACCAGGAGGGCATCGATCTGGAGCCCGACGCCTGCCGCCTCCTGTCACGGCTGGCCGACGGCGCCTTGCGCGACGGCGTCAGCCTGCTGGACCAGTGCGCCTCGGCGGCCGAGGGGGCCGTCACGGCGGACCTGGTCTGCAATGCTCTGGGGCTGGCCGGAGAGCGGCGGACCGTGGAGCTGATGACCGCCGTGGCCAACGGCGACGCCAAGGGGGCGCTGGGGCTCTTCTCCGGCCTCTACGCCGCCGGGAAGGACCTGGCCGCCATGCTGGATGAGCTCTTGTCCCTGAGCCGGGACCTGCTGATTCTCCAGGCCGCGCCCAAGACCGGGCTGCCGCTGCTCTCGGGCATCGCCACCGACGCCGAGGCTCAGGCGCTGCTGCCCCGGTTTACGGCGGCGGAGCTGCTGCGGATCACCACGGTGCTCCAGGAGACGGCGGCGGGCTTTTCCAAGAGCGCCAACCGCCGGATTGACGCCGAGCTGTGCCTTCTGCGGCTGTGCCAGCCGGCGCTGGACGAAAATCTCACCACGCTGACGGCCCGGGTGGCCCGGATGGAGTCGCAGCTCCAGTCCGGCCAGTTTGTGGCAGCGGCCCCGGCCCCGGCCCCTTCGGAGGACGAGGAGCTGCCCCCGCCGCCGGACGATTCCGACGCCCCGCCCCCTGCCGAGGGCGAGGCTCCGCCGATGGCTCCAGCCCGGGACGGCTTTGCGGCCGACTTCCTCCAGCAGCTGCGGCGGGAGGTGTCCAATCAGTATAAGGGCTTCCTGGGGGCGGACGGCCCCACCCGGCTCCGGGTGGAGGACCAGCTGCTGACCCTGGAGGCCGAGAGCAACTATGTCAAATGCGTGCTGGACCGGCCCGAGGTCCTGGAGCCCGCGGCGCGAATCGCCACGGCGCTGCTGGGCCGCCCCATCCGGGTCCGGTGCGTCCAGCGGCAGAAGCGCGGCCCGGCCGGAGCCGATGACCCCCTGCGGTCTCTGGTGGATTTCGGCCGGTCTCATCCCGATCTCATCAACATCAAGAAATAAGGAGAGTTTGTAACTATGGCAAAAGGTGGATACCGGGGCGGTATGCCCATGGGCGGCATGAATATGAATATGATTAAGCAGGCCCAGAAGATGCAGCAGGAAATGCTGAAAATGCAGGAGGAGATGGAGTCCAAGGAGTACGAGGCCACGGCGGGCGGCGGTATGATTACCGCGGCGGTCAACGGCAAGCACGAGCTTCTGCGGCTGACCATCGACCCCGAGGCCGTGGACCCCGAGGATGTGGAAATGCTCCAGGATATGGTCATCGCCGCCGTCAATGAGGCGACCCGCAAGGCCCAGGCCGACTCCGCCGCCACCATGGGCAAGCTGACCGGCGGCCTGAATCTGGGCGGCCTGCTCTGATGCGCCAGTTTCCCGCCGCCCTGGAGCGGCTCACCGAGCAATTTGCCCGGCTGCCCGGCATCGGCGGCAAGACGGCCCAGCGGCTGGCCTTCCACGTGCTGAGCCTCCCCGAGGAGGAGGCCGAGGCCTTTGCCCAGGCCATTGTGGACGCGAAGAAGACCGTCCACCAGTGCAGCGTCTGCCAGAACCTCACCGACCGGGAGATCTGCCCCATCTGCGCCGACGAGGAGCGGGACCACGGCCTGATCTGCGTGGTGGCCGAGCCCCGGGACGTGGTGGCCATGGAGCGGTCCCGGGAGTACCGGGGCGTGTACCATGTGCTCCACGGCGTCATCTCGCCGCTGAACCACGTGGGCCCCGACGATCTCAAGCTCCGGGAGCTGCTGGGCCGCGTGGCCCAGGGCGGCGTCCGGGAGGTCATCATGGCCACCAACCCCGATACCGAGGGCGAGGCCACGGCCATGTATGTGGGACGGCTCCTGAAACCCCTGGAGGTCAAGGTCACCCGTCTGGCCTACGGCATCCCCGTGGGCAGTCAGCTGGAATATGCCGACGAGGTCACCCTGCTCCGCGCCCTGGAGGGCCGCAGAGAATTATAGAGAATGATAACAACCCCCGGTGGATCGCTCCACCGGGGGTTGTTATGACGGGGATGTTTCAGAGGGTGCTACTCGGTCCAGATGGATTCGTAGCGGACCAAGCCGCCGTCGAAGATCAGGCAGTAATACCGCACGGCGGCCGTGACGGTCAGCGAGTCGTCGGTGCAGCGGGCCACGCGGAGAATCATCATCTGCATATCGTCGAAGAAGGTGGCGTCCTCCAGCAGCAGTGGGACCTCCTGTTCCGGGGGCGCCAGGGTGTCGAAGCGGACGGTGTTTTCCTCCGCCATGACGTCCTCCAGCTCGGCCGGGTCCAGGTCGTAGCTGGTGAGCCAGTAGCTCAGGATCGACTGGATCTCGCTGACCGGCACATCGTACCATCCGCCCAAGTCGGCGTAGGGCGAGGTGGGCTCCAGACCCGTCTGGGCTTCAAACCAGCGGTCCTCGTAGCTGGGACCGCTGTACCAGCCGTTGCCCTTCTGCTGATTGAGCATCAGGCGGAAGAAGCGGATCAGGTCCAGATCCTCCAGCTCGCTGCCGTCGGTGAAGTTCAGCATTTGATCCCAGGGGTTGCCGCAGCCCGACTCCAGGGTGGTGACGAAATTGGTCAGCAGCTGCTGGGCCCGGCCGCTCTCCCACAGCTCCTTGGCGTCGTCGTAGCTGGGCAGATTGAGCGTCCAGCTGGTATATTGCTCCGGGCCGGTGGATACAAGCTCGTCTTCGTCCTGGGCCGTGTCGGTGGCGAAGTCCGGCTGGGTGTCTGAGAGCTCGGCTTCCGGTTCAATCGTATCCTCGGTTTCCGTCTCCGAGACAATGTCCTGCTCCGAGGGCGGCGGGGCTTCGGTGGCCGTGTCGGAGCTGGCGGCCTCCTGGGGGGTGCTGTCGGTCTGGAGCCAGGGCAGCGCCAGGACGGTCAGCCCTGCCACCAGCACCAGCGCCGCCGCCAGTCCGCCCCATCGCCGCAGAGGTCCGGGGGCAAAGCGCTTTGTTTCGGCGTCAAAAATCAGGTCGCTGCCCACCTCGCCGATGGCGTCTAAAAATCGTTCGCGCCGGTCCATCAGGCCCACACTCCTTCCTGCTGTAAGTACTCCCGGAGCTTTTTCCGGGTGCGGAAGAGGCTGGATTTCACCGAGCCCTCCGCCATATGATACCGCCGGGCGATATCGCCCACATTGTCCAGATACCAGTACCGCCGGAGAAACACGCAGCAGTCCTTGTCCGGCAGGGTCCGGAGGAAGCGGTCGATGGCCTTTCCCAGCTCGGCGGCGGTCAGGGCATCCTCCGGCGTGTCGCCGCCGGAGAGGCAGTCGCCCAGCTCCTCCAGGGCCAGCGGCAGCTGCCCGCCGCCCCGCCGGGCCGCGCCCTTGGCCTTGCACCGGTCCAGGGAGAGGTTCCGGGTGATTTTTCCCAGAAACGCCGGGAGAATGGCCGGCCGCTGGGGCGGCATGGCGTTCCAGGCCCGGAGATAGGTGTCATTGACGCATTCGTCGCTGTCCTCCCGGTTGCGGAGAATGTTGTGGGCGATGGTCCAGCAGTAGGAGCCGTACTTCCGATGGGTCTCCTCCAACGCCCGCTCTTCCCTGGCCCAGTATAGGCGGATGATGTCGCAGTCCTCCACGGTACAGCCCCCTCTCTCTGCGAATGGTACTTCTCTTCTGAAATAGACGAAAAAAATCCCCGCCGGTTGCAGAGACGGGGATAATTTTTATGTCGAATGCCTGAGACAAAGGCTCCCCTTGAGGGGAGCTGTCAGCCGTAGGCTGACTGATTGAAGAATTCTT
>DSLMC04102__coassemble_1008_pt1 | contig 20198 bp, 19 predicted proteins | sample DSLMC04102__metabat2_high_PE_031 | metagenome-assembled genome bin DSLMC04102
ACACCTCTCCGTCACGCTTCGCGTGCCACCTCTCCTCAAGGAGAGGCTTTAGGGTACGTTGCACACGGGAGCGCCTCTACGCCCGGTCGTGTCAAGTTTTCCCCCTTGACAAGCGGGCGGGGAGCTTGTATAATAACCAGGCTGTCAAGTAATTCCCCTTGAAAGGCAGGGACCGCCGTGAAGCACAACGCCTTGGAAATGTCCCTGCTGCTGGACTACTACGGGGAGCTCTTGACCGAAAAGCAGCGCAGCTGCTTCGATCTGTACTACAATCAGGATCTCTCCCTGGGGGAAATCGCCCAGGAGGCCGGGATCTCCCGCCAGGCCGTCCACGACGTGCTGGCCCGCGCCGAGAGCGCCATGGAGGCCATGGAGGCCAAAATCGGCTGCGTGGCCCGGGCCCGGCGGCAGCAGAAAGCCCTGGAGATCATCACCGAGGCCGCCGCGGCTCTCTCAGCGATGCCCCAGGCCAAAGAACTGGCCGCGAGAATCCTGTCCGCCGCCGAAACCATCAAGGAGTAACGACATGGCATTTGAAGGCTTGACCGATAAAATTTCCGCGGTCTTCCAAAAGCTCCGCGGCAAGGGCCGCCTCACCGAGGCCGACGTCAAGGCCGCCATGCGGGAAATCCGCCTGGCGCTCCTGGAGGCCGACGTCAGCTATAAGGTCGTCAAGGACTTTATCGCCAAGGTCTCCCAGCGGGCCGTGGGCAGCGACGTGCTTGAAAGCCTCACCCCCGCCCAGATGATCGTCAAGATCGTCAACGAGGAGCTCACCGCCCTGATGGGCAGCGAAAATCAAAAGCTCCGCATGGCCTCCCAGCCGCCGACCATCGTCATGCTGGTGGGCCTCCAGGGCGCCGGCAAGACTACCAACGGCGCCAAGCTGGCCGGACTCTTCAAAAAGCAGGGCCGCCGCCCGCTGCTGGTGGCCTGCGACATCTACCGCCCCGCCGCCATCAAACAGCTGCAGGTGGTGGGCGAAAAGCTGGATATCCCCGTCTTCGAGATGGGCAAGACCAATCCCGTGGATATCGCCAAGGCCGCCGTGGCCCATGCCGTCCGCCACGGCAACGACATGGTCTTCCTGGACACCGCCGGACGGCTCCATGTGGACGAGGCCCTGATGGACGAGCTCAAGGCCATCAAGGCCGCCGTCAAGCCCACCGAAATTCTCCTGGTGGTGGACGCCATGACCGGTCAGGACGCCGTCAACGCCGCCCAGACCTTCAACGAGTGGCTGGACATCGACGGCGTCATGCTCTCCAAGCTGGACGGCGACGCCCGAGGCGGCGCGGCCCTCTCGGTCAAGGCCGTCACCGGCAAGCCCATCAAGTTCATCGGCACCGGCGAGAAGCTCGACAGCATCGAGCCCTTCCACCCGGGCCGCATGGCCTCGCGGATTCTCGGCATGGGCGACGTGCTGACGCTGATCGAAAAGGCCGAGCAGGCCTTCGACCAGAAAAAGGCCGCCGAGCTGGAGCAGAAGCTCCGCAGCAATAAATTCACCCTCCAGGACTTCTACGACCAGCTGATCCAGCTCAAAAACATGGGCGATTTGCAGGACGTCCTGGGGATGATGCCGGGCGTCAACGCCTCGGCCCTGAAAAACGCCACCGTGGACGAAAAGGCCATGGCCCGTACCGAGGCCATTATCCAGTCCATGACCCCCTATGAGCGGGAAAATCCCGCCTGCCTCAACCACAGCCGCAAGCGCCGCATCGCCGCCGGCTCCGGCGTCAAGGTGGAGGACGTCAACAAGCTCCTGAAGCAGTTCGACGTCATGAACAATATGATCCGCCAGTTCTCCGGCCCCGGCGCAGCCAAGAAGATGAAGCGCCTCAAGCGCATGGGCGGCGGCTTCCCCGGTATGCCCGGACTGTAACGCAAGCTGCGTATCACTCGATACCCGCTATAGATGATAGAATTTTTGGAGGTGAACCCGAAATGGTCAAGATCAGACTGAGAAGAATGGGTGCAAAGAAGAACCCCTACTACAGAATCGTTGTCGCTGATTCCCGCAGCCCCCGCGACGGCCGCTGCATCGAGGAGATCGGCTCCTATGATCCCCTGAGCAACCCCGCCACCATCAAGGTGGACGCCGAGAAGGCCCAGGCCTGGATCAAGAACGGCGCCCAGCCCACCGACACCGTGAGAGCGCTTCTGAAGAAGGCGAACGTGCTGTAAGTCTTACGAAGGAGTGAGACGATGAAGGAACTTTTGCTGTACGTGGCAAAAAATCTGGTTGACGACCCCGACGCCGTCACCGTCCGGGAAATCCCCGGCGAGACGACGGTGCTGGAGCTGCGGGTGGCCCCCGCCGACATGGGCAAGGTCATCGGCCGCCAGGGCCGCATTGCCAAGGAAATCCGGACCATTGTCAAGTCAGTGGCTCAGAGAGACGGGCAAAAGGTCTCTGTGGAAATCGTCGATTGACGGAAAATGCGCTGCCTGGCAGCGCATTTTTTGCTATCCGGGCCCCGAGCGCGCATGCAGCACCCGCACCAGGCCGTGTATTCCCAGTAGGGGCGGGGTTTATCCCCGCCCGGAACTCAGTGCGTCGTGATCGCGGCCCCGGTGGTTGTGGGGCTGGGCACGGGCGGCTGATAGCCGCCCCTACGGACGCGCCGCCTGCCCATACCGCCATTTCCATTTCCCAAGGAGGCAACCATGGAACACTACTTCGCGCCCCATCTGGACAAGCAGGCCCTCCAGGGCATGACGGCCCTGGGTCTGGCCCATATGGGCGACTGCGTCTTTGAGCTGCTGGTCCGCACCTGGCTGTGCACCCACGGCGGCTCCAAGGTCAAGGATCTCCACCGGGCTACGGTGGCCCATGTGGCCGCTCCGGCCCAGGCCGCCCGGATGGACCGGATGCTGCCGCTGCTGACCGAGGAGGAGGCGGCCATCTACCGCCGGGGCCGCAACGCCCATGTCCACAGCGTCCCCAAGGGGGCCACGCCCCAGCAATACGCCAAGGCCACCGGTCTGGAGTGCCTGTTCGGCGCGCTGTATCTCTCGGGCCGGTGGGACCGGGTCAACGAGCTGTTCTGTCTGACCATGGAGGAGGAAGCCCATGCCCTTTGACGCTTTTTTTCTCTCCGCCGCCGTGGCGGAGCTGCGGCCCCAGCTGCTGGGCGCCCGCATTGACAAGATTCAGATGCCCGTCCGGGATCAGGTGGTCTTCCAATTCCGGGGCCCCGGCGGCGCGGGACGGCTGCTGCTCTCGGCCTCGCCGGGGAGCCCCCGCCTCCATCTGACCACCGCGCCCCTGCAAAATCCGGCCCAGCCGCCCATGTTCTGCATGCTGCTGCGCAAGCACCTCTCCGGCGGCCGCATTACCGCCGTGACCCAGCCGCCCATGGAGCGGCTGGTGGACCTGACCCTGGAGTGCACCGACGAGATGGGCGAAAAGGCCGAAAAACACCTGATCGTCGAGATGATGGGCCGGGGCGCCAACCTGGTCCTGACCAGCGGCGACGGCCACATCCTCGACTGTATGCGCCGCATTGACTTTGAGATGTCCGACAAGCGGCAGGTGCTGCCGGGCCTCCTCTACCATCTGCCGCCGGTGCCGGACAAGCGGGACCCGCTGGCCGACAGTCTGGCGTCCATTACCGAGGCTCTGACCACCCTGGAGGGGGAAAAGCGGCTGGAAAAGTGGCTGCTGGAGCGGTACCGGGGCCTCTCGCCCCTGATCTGCCGGGAGCTGGCCTACCGGCTCCTGGGCGAGACCGACGCCCAGCTGGGCCCCCTGTCCCTGGAGCGGCGGGAAGCCCTGGCCGGACAGGTCTTCGAAGCCCTTCAGGCCCTGCCGCAGAATCCCCAGCCGGTGCTGCTGAAAAAAGAGGGCAAGGACTGGGACTTCACCTTCCACCCGGTGGCGCAGTACGGCAGCTACGTGGAAAACGAAGCGTTCCCCAGCTTCTCGGCCTTGCTGGACGGCTTTTACGCCCGGCGGGACCACGCCGAGCGGATGCGCCTGCGGACCCACAGCCTCCACAAGACCATCGGCAATCTCCGGGACCGGACGGCCCGGAAGCTGGAGAACCAGCGGCAGGAGATCACCGCCGCCGCCGACCGGGAGCGCCTGCGGCAGCTGGGCGACATCGTCACCGCCAACCTCCACGCCATGACCCGGGGACAGGCGCGGCTCACCGCCGTGGACTTCTACGACCCGGAGATGCGGGAGATCGACATTCCCCTCTCCCCCCAGCTCTCGCCCCAGCAGAACGCCGCCAAGTTCTACAAGGACTACAACCGGGCCAAGACGGCCCAGCGGGTGCTGACGGAGCAGATCGCCAAGGGCGAGGTGGAGCTCCAATACCTCAACAGCATTCTCGACGAGCTGGACCGGGCCGAGACCGAGCAGGACGTACTGGAGATCCGGGCCGAGCTGGTGGCCGGGGGCTACGTCCGGGACACCGACAAGAAAAAGAAGATGAAGCTGGCCCCCACCAAGCCCTGGGAGTTCCGCTCCAGCGAGGGCTATCTGATCCGGGTGGGCCGGAACAACCGGCAGAACGACCAGCTGACCCTGAAGGACTCCCAGAAGGGCGACCTCTGGCTCCATGTGCAGAAGCTCCACGGCAGCCATGTGGTCATTGCCTGCGGCGGACAGAAGCCCTCCGACGAGACCATCACCGAGGCCGCCATGCTGGCCGTCTGGTACTCCCAGGCCCGGGAGAGCCAGAACGTGGCCGTGGATGTGACGCCGGTCAAGCAGCTCAAAAAGCCCGTGGGCGGCAAGCCCGGCATGGTCATCTACCACGAGTACCGCACCGTCTACGTGACCCCGGACCCCAAGCTGCCGGAGAAGCTGAAGGCGTAGCCCCGTCCAAGCCTCGCCCATGTAAAGGAGATACCCTATGTTTTACGCCATTCTGGCGGCCTTTGCCGCCGTGATCGTCATTCTGGACCAGGTGGTCAAATATCTGGTGGTACAGAATATCCCCCTGGGCGGCATGGTTCCGGTCTGGCCCGGGGTGATTCATCTGACCTATGTAAAAAACACCGGCATGTCCTTCTCCCTGCTGGAGGGGCAGCGGTGGTTCTTTGTGGTCGTCACCCTGGTGATCCTGGCGGCCATGGTGGTTGCGGTCCGCAAAAAGTGGGTCCGCCATCCCATGGGACTCTGGGCGCTGGCCGCCATCGCCGGCGGAGCCGTGGGCAACTTCATTGACCGGCTGCTGCTGGGCTATGTTATTGACATGTTCGAGGTGGAGTTTATCCGCTTCGCCGTGTTCAACGTGGCCGACAGCTTTCTGGTCTGCGGCACCATCGTGCTGGTGATTTACGTGCTGTTCTTCGACCGTCCCAAGGAGGATACCGGCCATGCTGCTGACGGCTGACCGCTCCGGCGAACGGGCCGACGCCGCCCTGGCCCGGCTGGCGCCGGATCTGACCCGCTCCGCGGCCCAGCGGCTGCTGGAGGAGGGCCGGGTCCTGCGGGAGGGCCGCCCGCTGCGGAAAAACGACAAGCTCCAGGCCGGGGACGTGCTGGCCCTGGACCTGCCGGAGCCCCAGCCCGTGGCCTTGGAGCCGGAAGACATTCCTCTGGATATCGTCTATGAGGACAACGACCTGCTGGTCATCAACAAGCCCAAGGGCCTGGTGGTCCATCCGGCGGCGGGACACTGGTCCGGCACCCTGGTCAACGCCCTGCTCTACCACTGCCGCGATTCCCTCTCCGGCATCAACGGCGAGCTGCGGCCCGGCATCGTCCACCGCATCGACAAGGACACCTCGGGCCTGCTGATCGTAGCGAAGAATGACTTCGCCCACCAGGCGCTGGCGGCCCAGCTCCAGGACCACACCCTGGCCCGGACCTACGTCTGCCTGGTGGTGGGCGGCGTCCGGGAGGACAGCGGCGTCATCGACGCGCCCATTGGCCGCCATCCCACCGACCGGAAGAAAATGGCGGTCACCGAGAAAAACAGCCGCCATGCCGTGACCCACTGGCGGGTGCTGGAGCGGTTCCCGGGCTACACCCTGCTGGAGTGCAGGCTGGAGACCGGCCGGACCCACCAGATCCGGGTCCACATGGCCTACCGCAATCACCCCATCGTCGGCGATACGGTCTACGGCCGTCCCAAGCCGGAGCTGGGGCAGGACTCCCAGTGCCTCCACGCCCGGGCCCTGACCTTCCGCCACCCCCGGACCGGCGAGACCATGACCCTGACCTGTCCCCTGCCCGACTACTTCACCCGGCTGCTGGAAGCCCTCCGCCGCCGGACATAAAAACGACCCGGGAGCCGTTGAAAGCTCCCGGGTCATTTCGATTCTGTAGGGCGGCATGCCCACATGCCGCCATGGCCGGGCTGCGCGGACTGCGGGCCCGGTGGTTCCGGTGGCTTGATTGGGCGGATATACAATCCGCCCCTACAGGTGCATTCGCTGCCGTTTCCCGCTGTAGGGGCGCATTATATATGCGCCCGGACCAGGCCGCCGGGATCACCGGGCTTGCGGACATCGCGACCTGGTGGAAAGAAAAGCATTTTCAGCAGGATTTGGACCGCATAAAACGACCCGGGAGCCGTTATAGCTCCCGGGTTTTGGTTTGCAGTTTAGTGGGTCAGGAAGAAGGTCAGGGTGAAGAGAATGGCGATGATCCAGGTGGCGATGCTGAGCTCCTTGGCCTTGCCGGAGAAGATCTTGATGATGACACAGGAGATCAGGCCGAAGGCGATGCCGTAGGAGATGTTGTAGGTGAACACCATGACGGCGATGGTCAGGAAGCCGGGCAGAGCCTTGGCGGGATCGTCCCAGGCGATGTTCTTGACGCCGGACATCATCAGCACGCCGACATAGATCAGGGCAGTGGCCGTGGCGTAGGTGGGGATCAGCTGGGCCACAGGGGCCAGGAACATGGCGATGAAGAACAGCAGCGCGGTGACCATGGAGGCCAGACCGGTGCGGCCGCCCTCGGAGATGCCGGAGGAGGACTCGACGAAGGTGGTGACGGTGGAGGTGCCGCAGACGGCGCCCACGCAGGTGGCCATGGCGTCGGCCATCATGGCGCGGTTCATGTTGGGAACCTCGCCCTTCTCGGTCAGCATATTGCCGGCGGAGCAGGCGCCGTAGAGGGTGCCCAGGGTGTCGAACATATCGACCATGCAGAAGGCCAGCATGGTGGTGATAAACATGACGATAAAGCCGCCCATGCCGTTGGCCGCGATATAGGCCGAGAAGTCAAAGCCCTGCTTGAAAACGGCGAACAGGGAGAAGTTGGCGAAATCCTTGAACGCGCCGAAGAAGTCGCTGGCCAGATTGGGAGCCACGGCAGTGGCATAGAAGTCCGGCACGGTCAGCAGGCCCAGGACGTAGTACACCACGGCGGAGCCCAGGATGCCCCAGAGCACCGCGCCGCGGACCTTCTTATGAGCCAGGATGGCGATGGCCAGCAGGCCGAAGATGGTCACCAACATGGGCATGATGGAACCCCAGGTGGCGTTGCCGGAGTAGACGTTGAAGGAATTCAGCGCCACGCAGGTGGTGCCGTCGGCGACGACGATGCCGGCGTTCTGGAAGCCGATAAAGGCGATGAACAGACCGATACCGGCGGAGATGGCCACCTTGACCTCCTGGGGGATGCCCTCGAAGATCAGCTTCCGGAGGCCGGTGACGGTGAGGAGCAGGAAGACCAGGCCGTCCACCAGGACCAGCACCAGGGTGTTGGCATAGGAGAGACCCATGGTCAGACAAACGGTGTAGACGAAGTAGGCGTTGAGGCCCATGCCGGAGGCCTGCGCCAGCGGCAGATTGGACAGGAGTCCGATGAGCACCGTGCCAACCACAGCCGAGATGGCCGTGGCGATGTAGACAGCGCCGTAGGTCGTCTGTCCCTCCAGGGTTGCGAACATGCCTGCGTTGACCATGAGGATATAGGCCATGGCCATGAAGGTGGTGAGACCGGCAAAGATCTCAGTCCGGACGGTGGAGCCGCGTTCTTTTATGCGGAAAAATTGTTCCATAGAGCAGACCTCCTTGTGATGTTAAAATTCCGCAAAAATAGATGCTCTTATTATATCTGTTTTGTGTAACAATTACAAGGTCCTTCAAGTAAACCCCGCGAAAAATTTCCGCTGGCGCGTATCTCCAGCCTTTGCCCCTTGCGGCGGCGGACAGAATGGATTATAATATTTTATAAAGAAACGGAAGAAGGAGCGCTGAATTCTATGCTGTATCATACAATGCAGATTGCCGGACTTTCCCGGGAGCTGCCCATCTGCAAGGTGTCCGAGGACCTCTACATCGGCGCCTTTGTGATTTTCGGCGACGTGGAGCTCACCGAGCACTGCGCCGCTGCGCTGCTCAAAAAAGCCCCGGCCTATGACTACCTCATCACTGCCGAAGCCAAGGGTATCCCCCTGGTCCACGAGATGGCCCGCCAGAGCGGCCAGAACAAATATCTCCTGGCCCGGAAGGCGCCGAAGCTCTATATGAACAATATGCTGGAGATTGCGGTCCATTCCATCACCACCGCCAAGGAGCAGCGGCTGTACCTGGACGGCAACGACGCCGCCCTGATGAAGGGCAAGCGGATTTTGATTGTGGACGACGTGATCTCCACCGGCGAATCCCTGATGGCCCTGGAGCGGCTGGTGGAGGCCGCCGGCGGCCAGGTCTGCGGCCGCATGGCCATCCTGGCAGAGGGCGACGCCCAGACCCGGGACGACATCATCTATCTGGAGAAGCTGCCGGTCCTCCACGCCGACGGCACCGTGAAGAACTGACGCACCAAAGCACAGCTCAACAGCCCGGCGGATTAGCTGCCGGACCCTTTTTGTAAGGAGGTGGGGCCATGACTCTGGGAGAAAAGCTGGCGGCGGCGCGGCAGGCCAAGGGGCTGACCCAGGCCCAGGCAGCCGGAGATGTCATTACCCGGAACATGCTCTCCCTGCTGGAGCATGACCAGGCTGAGCCGTCCCTGAGCACCCTGCGGCATCTGGCCCGGACGCTGGAGGTGCCGCTTTCTTGGCTGCTGGACGGCGGCGGCGAAGCTCTGGAGACCGCCCGGACCGCCTTCCTGGCCGGGGATTGGCCGCGCTGCCTGGACGTTTTGGCTGCTGAGACCGCCCCGCTGACCGAGGAAGGCCAGCTTCTGCGGCTGCGGGCGGCACTGCGGGCCGCCCGGGAGGCCCTGGAGCGGGGCGACCCGGAGGCAGGAGCCCCGCTGCTGGATCAGGCCGAAGGCTGGCTGCCCGCCACGGCCTACGCCACCCCCTGGGAAGCGGCGGAGCTGGCGCGGCTGCGGCTCCGGCTGGCCCTGGAGCGCGGCCTCACGCCGGAGGATCAGCGGGCCTGGGAGGCCTCTGCCGCCCCAGAGGAAGCGGCACGGCAGCTGCTGCTGGCCCGGTGCGCCCTGGCCCAGGGCAAGCTCCGGGAGGCGTCCCAGGCGCTGCGCCGGGCGGAAGACACCCCCGAAGCCGAGCGGGATCTGCTGCATGGCCTACTGGCCGCCGCCTGGGGCCGCCACCGGGAGGCAGCCGCCCATCTAAGCCGGGCCGAGACCGGCGACTTGACCCTGCCCGACCGCCGCCGCTGCCTGGAAGCCCTGGAGCAGAGCGCCCTGGCCCTGGAGGATTACCAGCTGGCCTATACCTGCGCCGCCAAAGCCCGGGCGCTGGGCTCCACGGCGGATGGCCCCTCCACTATGCCCCGGTGACGGCGCCCCATTGAAAGGAGCGATCCCATGGAAGACATGATAATTCGACCGGCCCAGACGGGCGACGCAGACACGCTGGCCCGCATCCAAACCGCTTCCTGGCGCGACGGTTTCCGGGGCATTCTCGATCCGGCGGTTTTGGCCGCCCACACCGATCTGTCCCGGGTGACGGCCATGTATCGCCGGGTGCTGCAAAATCCCGCCATCCGTGTCAACATGGGTCTGGTAGCGGAAACGCCCCATTGTCTCGCCGCCTGGAGCGTCAATCGGGACGGCTTGGCCGAGGACATTGCGGAACTGATCTGCATTCACAGCCTGTCCCGCCGCTGGCGGCAGGGCTACGGTTCCGCGATGATGGCCCATGTGTTGGCGGAGATGGGCGCGGCGGGGTTCCGGGAGGCCGTTCTCTGGGTCTTCGAGGAAAATCACCGCGCCAGAGCCTTCTACGAAGCGCTGGGATTTTCGGCAGAAGCCGCCCTGCGGAACAATCTTAGCGCCCGGGAAATCCGGTACCGGAAACGGCTGTCATGACCATAAAAACCCGGCTCCTCCCAGATAAATTGGGAAGAGCCGGTTTTTGGACTGTTGCATCGGCGCTGGGGCCGGGTCAGGAGAACAGGCTGCCGTTGAGGATATTGTCCAAATGGTCCTCGTCCAGCCAGCCGTCGTCCATGGGGTCCTCGGGCAGCTCGGGCAGCTCCGGCTCCTCGGGTTCCTCCGGTTCCTCGGGGCCGACGATATACTTGGCGTCGTACTTGGCGTACTCGCTGATATCGCATTTTTCCTGCTTGATAAATTTGCCGTCTAGATCGTAGTAATTCTTATAGCTCCAGTAGACGTAGCCGGTATGGGGCTGCTGAATCTGCTCCCGGTAGCCCACGGGCTTTGTCTCATCGAGAATCTCGATTTCCTCGTAGGGGATGGTGGAGACGCACTGGGAGGTCATCTGGACGGTGTAATCGTGCTCGTTGGTGCCCACCAGCTGAATGCGGACGTAGCCGTCGGAGGCCTCGGCCTTAATCATCAGCGGGGTGGAGTTGTCGTTCTTGAACTTGAAGTCCAGGGCGCCCCAGTAGACCGTGGCGTCGCAGCCCTCCTTGACGTAGGAGACCACATACATATGGGGCTCCCGCTCCACGATCTGGAGATCGGCCATCAGGGCGCAGTAGTAAATCGTGGACGCCACCTGACAGATGCCGCCGCCCACCTCGGACTCGCTGGAGCCGCCGTCGGCATAGATGATGCCCTCCTTATAGCCCTTCTCGGCGGTGCGCTCACCGACGGTCCCATTGAAGGAGAAGACCTCGCCGGGCTGGAGCACCGTGCCGTCGATTTCCTCGCAGGCCAACACCAGATTGGTGGTACGGTTGGGATTATAGGGATAGGGGCTGTTGAAGGACGCCAGGACATCGGGGAAGTAGGTCTCCATATAGGCGTCGGCGGTGACCTCCGGCTTCATGACCTCCAGGGGGATCTCGATGACGGAGCCCTCCTCGGCCAGGGCCAGCTGCTGGTTGGCGGCGGCCAGATCGAAGCCGTAGCCCACGACCTCCTTGACGACCTCCTTGGTCTCGTTGTCATAGTAGGCATCCTGGGCCGGGGTACAGTATTCGTTGTAATAGGCCCCCAGGTCCACGATGTCATAGGGCGTCAGGTCGTAGTTGAAGGTGATATCGGAGAGGTCGCCCGAATGGTACGCCTCGAGGACCTTCTCATAGAGCCCGTCCGCGTCCAGGCTGCGGCCGGTGTAGCCCAGCTGAATCCGGATGACCTCGTTTTCCTCATCCATGGTGATCTCCGACTGGACCACCTCCCGCTCCACGTCCCGGGCGGTCTTGTCGATGAGCTCGCGGATATACGTGGTGTCCACCTGGAGAAAATCCTCCAGGTCCAGCAGATAGGCGGAATTTTTGCAGTCGAGGTATGTGCCGATGACCTGGAACACGCCGCCGTCCTTGCCGTAGGCCACGGCGGCCTCTACCATGGCGGCCGTGTCCATGGGAGAATTGGCCATCTCAGGATCGAAGACCAGCTTGCGATCCGGCAGCTGAACCGTCAGCGTACGGGTGGCATGGGTAGCGGCCAAGCTGCTCTCCACAGCCTCCAACGCCTCCTCCGTCTCCATGCCCCCGATATTGACGCCGGACACGCAGACATTGGGGAAGACCTTGTGGCTATTCTTGAGGCTCAGCCCCCAAATCAAAACACCGAGAAATGCCGCAAGGGCCACGGCCACCACAGCAATTCCGGCGATCATCCAGCGCTTGTTTTTTTGAAATATGCGGATTTGAATAGGGATCCCTCCTTTTGGGAATATGAGGCGGCGCACTGCCTCTTATCCAGTATAGCCGAAGATACACCTTCGATGCAACAACATTTCCGCGACATTTTTGTTTCCGTTTGTAATCAGCCGTCCGGGCCTGGGCTTGACGCCGCCGGGAAAAGCTTCTATACTATATCTATTCTCTGCCGTAACCACGGCTTTTGGAGGCCATGATATTGAAGCAAACTCCCTCGAAAGACGTCTCTGCCCAGCTGGCCGCCGCGCCGGTGACGCCGCTGCTGCTGAAGCTGGCCATTCCCACCATTCTGGCCCAACTGGTCAACCTGCTCTATAACATCGTGGACCGGATCTACATCGGCCACATGCCCGTGGTAGGCGATATCGCCCTCACCGGCGTAGGCATCTGCTTTCCGGTCATTTATCTGCTCTCCGCCTTCGCAGCCCTGATCGGACAGGGCGGTGCACCCCGGGCTGCCATCGCCATGGGCAGGGGCGACAACAACGAGGCCGAGCGCATCCTAGGCACCTGCTTCACCAGCCTGATCGTCACGGCGCTGCTCCTCACCGCCGCCTTCCAGCTCTGGGGCGAGGATCTGCTGTGGCTCTTTGGCGCCAGCGAGGATACCATCGGCTACGCCCTGCCCTATATGCGCATCTACGCCGTCGGTTCCCTCTTCGTCATGATGGCGCTGGGGATGAACCTCTTTATCACCACCCAGGGCTATACCACCTTCAGCATGATTACCGTGGTCCTGGGCGCTGCGCTGAATATTATCCTGGACCCGGTATTCATCTATGCCTTTGACATGGGCGTAGCCGGCGCTGCCTGGGCCACCATTCTCTCCCAGGCCGTGTCCGCCGCCTTCGCCGTGGCATTCTTCTTCGGCAAGCGGACCAAGCTCCGGCTGAAACGGGCCTATCTCCTGCCCTCTCTCAAGCTGCTGGGGCCCATTCTGGCCCTGGGTCTGGCTCCCTTCGTCATGCAGAGTACGGAAGCGATTCTCAATGTGGCCTTCAACTCCTCCCTGCAAAAGTACGGCGGCGACGTGCCCGTGGGCTGCATGACCGTCTCGGCCACGATTATGCAGATGTTCTGGCTCCCCAGCCAAGGCATCGGACAGGGCGCGCAGCCCATTCTCAGCTATAACTTCGGCGCTGGGAATATGGAGCGCGTCCGCAAGGCCTTCACCACCATGCTGGTGGTCTCGGCCGTCTTTATCTGCGCCGGGTGGGCGGCGGTGATGCTCTTCCCCACCTTCTTCATCCGGATTTTCAACGACTCTCCCGCTCTCTTGGAGATGGGCTCCTGGACCCTGCGGGTCTATCTGGCCACCTTCTTCCTGATGTCCATTCAGATGTCGATTCAGCAGGTCTTCGTCTCCCTGGGCCGGGCCAGAAGCGCCGTCTTTGTAGCCTGCGTCCGAAAGGTCATCCTGCTGATCCCCCTGATCTATATTTTGCCCCATTTCTTTGAGGACAAGGTCTTCGCTGTTTTCCTGGCCGAGCCGGTGTCCGATTTCCTGTCGGTGCTGACGGCAATGGTCTTCTTCTTCGCGACCATGCGAAAGACCCTCTGGCCCAAGTCCGAACAAAAGGAGCATGCGCAATGAAAACCGCGATTATTACCGGCGCGTCCTCCGGCCTCGGCCGGGAGTTCGTCCGCCAAATTCAAGCACAGTTCCCTGACATCGGCTGCTATTGGCTCATCGCCCGCCGGACCGAACGGCTCCAGGCGCTGGCCCAGGCGCTGCCGGGGGTTTCCGTCAAGCCCGTCTCCCTGGATCTGACCGCCGATTCGGCCTTCTCCGAGCTGGAGGCCCTGCTGGGGCAGGAACGGCCCCAGGTCTCCCTGCTCATCAACTGCGCCGGCTGCGGCATGCTGGGGGACTTCATCGACAGCGACCTCTCCGAGCAGCTGCGGATGGTGGACCTCAATATCCGCGCCCTCACCGCCGTCACCCGACTGGTGCTGCCCTACATAGCCCAGGGCGGGCGAATCATCAACATCTCCTCCATCGCCTCCTTTGTGCCCAACGCCCGCATGAGCGTCTACAGCGCCTCCAAGGCCTATGTGAGCTTCCTCTCCCGGGGCCTCTACGAGGAGCTCAAGCCCCGGGGCATCGCCGTCACCGCCGTCTGTCCCGGCCCCATGGCCACGGAGTTCCTCTCCGTGGGCCGGATCTCCGGCAATTCCAAGACCTTCGACCGGCTTCCCTACTGCGACCCTGTCAAGGTCGTCCGCGGCGCGCTGCGGGCTTCAAAGGCCCGCCGGGCCGTCTACACGCCCCGAGGCTTCTACAAGTTCTACCGCGTCCTCTCCGGCCTGGTGCCCCACGCCATCCTGGTCCACGCCGCCAAGACATAAAAACCGCCCCGCTCGCTTTCTCCGCGAGCGGGGCATTGCTGTCCCCGGATGGGGGAAGCGGGAAGCCCGTAGACCGCCGGGATCACCGGGCCTGCGGGCAACGAGACCCGGCCATGGCGGCATGTGGGCATGCCGCCCTACGAGGTTCGGCGCGAGTGCGGTAAAAATCCCAAGCCTGTCCGGGCGGCCATACAGGCCGCCCCTACACCCCCGCCTTCGGTCCTTTCGTAGGGGCGGCCTGCATGGCCGCCCGTAACCGGGTCCCGCTTCCCGCCGGGGTTCGACGGTTCCACCCGCCGTAGGGAGCAAGCCTCCCCTTGGTGACCAAGGGGAGGTGGCACGGCGAAGCCGTGACGGAGGGGATCAGAGCTGGCAGTGACCGGAGGCCTACAATCCCTCAGTCACGCTGCGCGTGACAGCTCCCTTTGCACAAGGGAGCCTGCCCTCTCAGGCATCAGGGCTGACCGCGCTCGGCGTTGGTGCATCCGACTCGGCGGCACGGGCAGCCATGAAGGCTGCCCCTACGGCCTCGCTCCCGGTTTTCTCGTAGGGGCCGATGCCCACATCGGCCCGCCCGCCCCCGGTGCAAAGCACGCGGATGACCGCTGCGGACGTAGGGCGGCATGCCAACATGCCGCCGGACCCGGGTGCATGCGCCGGTCCTATGCGGTATGAACGGCAAATTGCAAGGTACAGTAGGCGTCGCTTCCCTCTGCCGGGATCAACATGGTATCTGACGTCAAAAATCCCCGCTGCTCCACGGTACACTGGAGCGCCAGATTCCCCACTGTCTCAGAAAAACCGCCGATAAGCGATTCGCCGGGAAACACGTTCCACCGATCCCATAACTGGCAGGCATAGTCCCACCAACTGCCGGTTCCGGCGCCGTAGGCCAGGGAAAAATACCGCATCTCCTCCACCGGCGGCGTGACGATTGCCGCGCCACTGTACTCCCAGTGGACCCTGACCTCCGTCACATATCCCGCATCGTCCAGTCGGAGCTCCACCTTTGGTTCCTCCAACGACCAGGGATCGACCACCACGGTCAGCGCGTCCCGCTTTTCCCAATGGCCCGTCTCGTCCAGCCTGTACACAGGGTCTCCGTAGTAGGACGCCAAGGAATTCCAATTCTCCACATACGCTTCCGGCGTCAGCGCTCCGTAGTGGGGCGGGAAGCCCGCCGCGCCCCCCGCGCCCACATAGAGCGCTGCCGTGGCAATCAGAATGCAGACGCAGGCAAAAAATACCCCGTCCCCGGAGGGACGAGGTAAATACGCAGCACGGCCGCCCTCTGTGAGATCCCTCGTACTCTGTCCGGAGCACGCCGGGTTCTCTCACAGGCTGGAGCCGGTCTGAAAATACTTCTTGGTCAGCTTCACCGTGACGCCGGACAGGAGCAGCAGGCCGATCAGGTTGGGAATGGCCATCATGCCGTTGAGAGTGTCGGCGATGCTCCACATCAAATTCAGGGTGGTGGTATCCTCCAGGAAATTGCTGGAGGAGGAGATGGCGCCCACGCACAGCAGGGCCAGGAAGGCCGCCTTGTAGAGATACCGCACAGCCTTGCTGTTCCGGGTCAGATAGCCCCAGCAGGTCTCACCGTAATACTCCCAGCCCAGGATGGTGGACAGGGCGAAGAGGATCAGCGCCACCCGAATAAAATGTCCGCCCCAGACGCTGCCGGTGAGACTCTCCACGGCTTTTGCCGTCAGAGCGCCGCCGGTCAGGGACCCGGTGTAGAGGCCGGACAGCAGCACCACCAGGCCCGTAATGGTGCAGACGATGATGGTGTCCACAAAGACCTCGAAGACACCCCAGAGGCCCTGCCGCACCGGGTCCTTGGTGGAGGACGCCGCATGGGCGATGGGCGCGGAGCCCAGACCGGCCTCATTGGAAAAGACGCCCCGGGCGAAGCCGTTCTGCATGGCCAGCAGGATGGCATAGCCGAAAATACCGCCGCCGACGGCCTCGAAGCTGAAGGCGCTGGCGAAGATATTCCGAAATACCGCGGGCACGTCTCCGGCATGGAAGACAATGACCGTCACGCCGATCACGATATAGAACAGAGCCATAAAGGGCACCAGGTAGCTGGTAACGGTGCTGATCCGCTTCATGCCGCCGAAGACCACCACGCCCACCAGCACCACCAGCACAATCCCGGTAATCAGAGATGAGTCAAAGCCCGTGCCGGTGAGATTATTGACAGCCACAGAAATCTCCGCCGCCTGGGTAGCGTTGCCGATTCCGAAGGAGGCCAGGCCGCCCAGCAGGGCGAACAGCACCGCCAGCCACTTCATATGAAGGCCCTTTTCGATGTAATACATGGGGCCGCCGTAGTGGGTGCCGTCAGGCCCCACCTGGCGGTAGTGGACCGCCAGGACAATCTCAGCGTACTTGGTGCACATGCCAAAGAAAGCCGACACCCACATCCAGAAAATCGCGCCGGGACCTCCGGCCACAATGGCGCCCGCTACGCCGGCCACGTTGCCCACGCCGATGGTACTGCCCAGGGCGGTGGACACGGCCTGGAAGGGCGTCACATTGGTTCCGTCGGACCGGTGGGCGTCAGTCTCTCCCTTTTTGAACAAGGTGGCGATGGTGTTGCGCCAGATATAGCCGAACTTGGTCGCCTGGATGAAGCCGCACCGGACCGAGAAAAACACGCCCGTCCCCAACAGTAACAAGAGCATAATGGGTCCCCAGACCACCCCGTGTACTGCATTGTTAATGTCTTCAATCCATTTCATCATGTTACTCCCTCTCCATTCGCCTCATTGGATGCCATTGAACAGCCCCAGGGACTGGAGCAGCAGCACCACCAGCAGCACAGGCGTCACATATTTCACCATAATCTCATACAGTCTCTTTCGTCCAAACCGTACGCCGCCCAGGGTCACCTCGTCCACCACCGTTTTGGGCTTCACCACCCAGCCAATCAGCAGGCAGGTGGCAATGGCCACCACCGGCATCAGAAGATAATTGCTGACATAGTCGAGGATATCCAAAATCTGCGCCACAGTATCGTTGGGCAGGAGCAGCTCGAAGTAAAATGCGTTGTAGCCCATGCACACCACCAGCCCCATGACCAGCGCCAGGGCCGTGGTCGCCACGGTTGCCTTCTTTCGGGAGATGTCAAACTTGTCCATGGCGCAGGAGACGATGGCCTCCATGATGGAGACGGAGGACGTCAGCGCTGCAAAGGCCACGGTCAGGAAGAACACAATACCCACGACACCGCCCACCGGGCCCATGGCGGCAAAGACCTTGGGCAGAGCCTTAAACATCAAGCTGGGGCCGGTGGCCATGCCCTCGGTGCCCATAAAAGTATATACAGCCGGGATAATCATCATGCCCGCCAAAAAGGCCACGACGGTGTCGAAAATCTCGATCTGATTGACGGACTTGACCAGGTTGGTCTCCTTCTTGACGTAGGAGCCGTAGGTAATCATAATGCCCATGGCCACACTGATAGAATAGAAGAGCTGACCCATGGCGTCCATCAAAACCGTGAAGAACCGGCCCAGCGTCATGCCGGAAAAGTCGGGGATCAGATAGATCCGGAACCCCTCCAGCCCGGTTCGGGCCGCGTCGCCCTCTCCGTGGCGCAGGGTCAGGGAGAACACGGCGATGCCGAGGATCAGAAAGAGAAGCGCCGGCATCAGCACCTTGGAAAACTTCTCGATGCCCTTCTCCACGCCCTTGTAGACGACCAGCCCTGAGGCCAGCAGGTACACCACAAACCAGACCACCGGACTGACGCCGCCGGTGATAAAGCCGTTAAAATAGCCGTCTACCGCGGCAGCTGCGCCCTGTCCGGTGAGATATACGGAGAGATACTTCAGCACCCAGCCGCCAATGACGCTGTAATAGGGCAAAATCAGCACCGGAATTACACAGGCCACCACACCAATCCAGCCCCACTTGGGGTGGAGCCGCTGATAGGCCGTCAAGGGGCTCTGCTGCGTCTTGCGGCCAATGGCAATCTCCGTGGTCAACAGCGTAAAACCGAAGGTGACGGCCAGAATCACATAGCACAGCAGAAACACGCCGCCGCCATCCTTGGCCGCCAGATACGGAAACCGCCAGATATTTCCCAAGCCCACTGCGCTGCCCGCCGCCGCCAGGACAAATCCCAGCGAGCCGGTAAAGGAGCCGCGCTTTTGCTTTTTCTCCATTTCTAATTCCTCCCATATGATACCAATGGACGCCGGACAGGCTCAGCCCGCCGACGCCATACTTTGATAGTATACGTACAAATGAAGCCGCTTTCAAGAGAAACTTACAAAAATCCGAATGACAGGAAACTTGCCATCAATCTGCGCCCAGCCTACGGACAAAAGGGCTCCGAGATCTGGACGGACTTCTCATACCGTCCCTCCTCCGGTCTGTCCTGGGGCGCGGCCACAAGTCCGCGGGAGACAAGGGCCTCATTGATCGCGCCAAAGAGGAGATGATAGAGCTCATTGTGAAGCTCCAGTCGATTCACACCATGGGCAACCTCCGTGATAGAAAGGGTATCATCACACCGCTCCAGCACCTCGCAGACAGCAGGGGCAAGCCGCTTTATTGCCACAGCAGCCATCTCCTCTGCAATGCGCAATTCCTCCGGCCCATAGACCGGAACGCACAGCTTCCCGTCCCGCGCATAGCCAAAGTGCTCCAACAGCGTTAAAGCCGTCGGTTCACATTCCAGTCCTGCAGCCAGCGCCCGCGACGCTCTGAGCACCAGAGCCTTGCATGCAGCCAGGTCCAACGCATCCAGGCACGCCAGCAGTGTCGCTGCCTCCTGAAACCGAGGAGGCACATCGTCGTGCTCCACCAGACGAAACAGGCGGTAAAAATCAAACCGTATACCACGCGCATCGCCAAAGGACTGCAAGGCACATACGCCGTCGGTAAGCCGGTTATAGGAGCATAGCAGCCCATCAGACAAGGCGGCCAGGGAAGCGCAGTCCTCGTAAACAGTCCACAAATAATCAAGGCCGCTGATATGAGGCCGGGACACGGCCAACGCGCCGCCGGCAGTGAGCGCATCAAACATCGCGCCATCCAGGATCATACCGCAGAAAATATGATAGAGGTTCAACGCAACCGACACGCCATTTAATATTTGGCCGCACAATCTACGCAGGGGCGTCAGAAGGTCCTGTTCTACAAGATCGACCAGCCGCGCCGCCTCTGTCTCCATCCAGGCCCGCAGAACAGGTGCGTCCTCCCGGAGAAACACCGGGCTATTAAACAAAAGACGTCCGTTCTCCTTTCGCAGAAGTCCCAGATCCATCAAGGTCTGCGCCCCTTCTGCTACAGTCAGGCCGTCGGCCACAGCGGAGAGGCACGCGTCCGTCGCCTTTGTTTGGTAGCGGCGTGGGTCAAGGGGATTCTGCGCTGCCTGTTCTGGTTCATATGCTTCAAATAGGAAATGAGAAAACCGGCGCATAGAGAAGACTCCTTTTAAAAAGCAGAAAAATGGACAGTGATTTTATGCCGCAGCATAGAAATCACTGTCCATTCTTGGCAGGGGCACAAGGACTTGAACCCTGAGCCTACGGTTTTGGAGACCGCCGCTCTACCAATTGAGCTATACCCCTATATATTCTTAAAAGCCGAAGCAATCAGTCTGGTGGGCCTTCAGGGATTCGAACCCGGGACGATCCGGTTATGAGCCGGAGGCTCTGACCAACTGAGCTAAAGGCCCAAGTTTGTTTTGAGAAGATATGCCGTCACTTGTGTGACGGCATATCATTTGGCTCCCCCTGTTGGGCTCGAACCAACGACCCCATGATTAACAGTCATGTGCTCTACCGACTGAGCTAAGGAGGAATATATATGTTGGCGTTACCTATCTTCCCGTGCAGTCACCCGCAAAGTATTGTCGGCGAAGG
>DSLMC04102__coassemble_1040_pt1 | contig 19154 bp, 17 predicted proteins | sample DSLMC04102__metabat2_high_PE_031 | metagenome-assembled genome bin DSLMC04102
ATATCCGTCCTGGATTGCCGCCAGCACCTCCCGCCGGAGCTCCTGCTCCACATAGCTGCTCCGCTCCTCCTGGATATTCCGATGGCCCGTCACACAACAAGTCTTTTCAAACATTAAAATCCTCTCCTTTTTTGCAATATTTAAGCCTGTGCGTATTCCAAAGATAAAGGATTTAATATCGTGTGTCAAGGAATACACAGGAAGGTATATCGCATTTCAAGGAGCTGTACGATATACAATAATGCGAGAAGGGAGGGTTGTTCCCGTGTACGAGGAATTTACTCAAAACCGTATCGCACAGTTACGGATGCAGAAGAACGTTTCGGCCCGTGATATGTCGCTGTCGCTGGGCCAGAACAACAGCTATATCAATCAGATTGAGAACAAGAAAGCTCTGCCGTCTTTACAAGGTTTTTTCTATATCTGCGAATACTTTGGCATTACACCGCAGCAGTTTTTTGATGATGGCAATTCCCATCCCGCCCAGATTGCCGGGCTGGTAGCGGATATGAAGAAACTGGATTCCGCTTCGCTGGAGCATTTAGCGGCGATTGTAAAAGAGCTGGCATCCAACAAATAATTTCATGTGCGACGCAACAGGACAGGGAGAAAGTTGAGATCTGGTAATCTCTGCTTTCTCCCTGTCCTTGTATATGAAAGTGATATAGGCGGTTCACTTTTGTTTTGCTTGATTATGTATGCCGCGGAATAGGCAATCCCAGTAAACACAGAACCCTCGCCATTCATTGATTGCAAGCGCTGTTATATAGGTGATAAAAGCCAATGCTGTTGCGGTAAGCGGCGCTGCCAATAGTATCTTTCTCTTAACATAGCGTGAAATGGATGGCGGAACCGGGATGATCTCATACGCCCCATTCTGGGAAACGACGGAAAAGCGTCGAGCGGCCACATATACGCTGCAATACAAGGGCGGGATCAGCAGCCCTACGATCCGGCGTCTGAACGCGAATGATTCCGTTTCAACCAACACGCTGGATGCGCTGTGCCAGATCTTGGATTGTACTCTGGACGATATCGTGACTTATCTGCCGGACGATGAAGGGGCTGTCTCAAAATAGAGGCAGCCTGGAACGATGTACAAAAACTTGGCCGCCCGGAAGCAGGTGGTTTACGCCGAGGTTCGATGGTTCCGTTCGCCGTAGGGGCGCGGTCGGCGATGGCGCTTACGATGCCGGTACCGATCGGGCCGATGTGGGCATCGGCCCCTACGGTGTGCGTTCGGCGATGGTGCTTACGATATCGGTACCGAGCAGGCCGATGTGGGCATCGGCCCCTACGGTGTGTGCGGCCGGCGATGGTGCATCTGGCGCGGCGGCATGGGCAGATAGACAATCCGCCCCTACGGTCCCGCCTTCGGTCCTCTCGTAGGGGCCGATGCCCACATCGGCCCGCCAGCTTCTGTGTGCAAGGCAGTCCGATAACCGCTGCGGGCGCCCACATGCCGCCATTGCCCGGCTGTGTTGACCGCAAACCCCGTAATACGGATGCACTTCGGGTGAAAGTCAGCCTCTGCGGGAGAGCAGCACGCGGAGCCTTGCGGCCCCTACAGACAACCCAGTGATTTTTTGTCTGTCTGCACATCTCCTGTCGCATTTTATGATTTAGTGTGATATCATTATATTATTATACTCGAAAACAGCGGGAAGATTCTCTGCATGGATCATTCCGGCTTGTGGGACGACCCGCGGCGCGGGTTTATGCAGCGGGCGAACTTTGCTTGCGGTCAGGACGGGAGGTGAAGCGTACAGTTCCATTCGCGGCCCCACCATTTTAGAGAGAAAAAGAGGTGCTGTCCATGAAAAAATTCACTTGCTTCCTTGCGGCGCTGCTGCTGGCCGCGCTCCTGCCTGTGTCTGCGTCGGCGGCGGAGAACCCCTCCATGGGGGCCAGCTACACCGAGATCCCCGACGCCATCGCCAACCCCGAACGGGGCTTCTACTCCACCCTCTATATGGCGGGCAAGGAGACGGGCAACACGGTCCAGAATCCCACCGGGAAGCTGATCCATATGCGCATCAGTCTGGGCAATTTCAGCCACAACTATCTCCACTACCGGGGAAACACGCCGGAACATTACACCGAGGGCGGCTGGGAGCCCCTCAGCCAGGACTTTTTGGACGCCCTGGACGCCACCATGGACAATCTGCGGCAGAACGGCGGCTCCGCTATTCTGCGCTTTGCCTACGATGATTTTGACGGCATCGCCAATCTGGAGCCGGATATGGAGGGCATCGTGGCCCATATCGCGCAGCTCTCGGGTTTCTTTGCAGATCATGCCGACGTCATCGCCGCCGTGGAAAGCGGCTTCCTGGGCTGCTGGGGCGAGCAGCACACCAGCGCCATCGTCACCCCGGAAAACATTGCCATGCTGGCCGACGCCCTGCTGGAGGCGGTGCCGGAACCCATTACCGTCTCGGTCCGCCGCCCCGTGTACTACTGCTACGCCGCCGGCCTCCAGCTGCGCGACCTGGAAACCCACCGGGCCGATCCCGCCTCCCCCTACTACCGGCTGGGCGTCTATAACGACGGCTACCTGGGCAGCGGCTCCGACCTGGGCACCTACACCGACCGGGCCATGGAAGTGGCGTGGCTGGATTACCAGGCCGGACACACCCTGTTCGGCGGCGAAGTGGTGGCCAACAGCTCCAGCGACGGTACCGTTTACAACAGCATTGACTACATTTCCGAAGAAATGTTCCAAACCCACACCTCCTACCTGAACATCGAGTGGAACGGCAGCGTCATCGATCAGTGGCGGGCCTCCACCTACACCGGCGACGATCCGGTCTACTACGGCCTGAGCGGCTTTACCTATGTGGAAAACCATCTGGGCTACCGCTTTGTGCTGCGCAGCTCGGAATATGACGGTCAGGCCGTCACCGTGGCGGTGGAAAACGTGGGCGCAGGCAATATGGTAAAGCCCAAGACGGTCACCCTGAATCTGGTGGACGAAACCGGCAGCCTCACCCAGGTGCCCACAGACCTGGACGTGACGGACTGGCAGTCCGGCGAGACCACGGAGGTTTCCATTCCGCTGCCGTCAGACCTGCCCGCCGGGACCTACGCCGCCTATTTGAACATTGCCGACCAGAACGGCAATCAGATCCGCTTTGCCAACGACAATCCCTTCAACGACTACGGAAACGGCATCGGCTCCTTTACCCGCTCAGCCCAGAACATCAACCGGGCAGGCAGCCTCTATTGCTGGAATCTCTTCCTTCTCAACGGGGGAGACTATCCCGCCATCGACGACTTCCTGGACCGGCTGGAGATCACCCGGGTCTACCAGGACCTGCCCCAGGTCTTTCTGGAGCGGGAGGAGACTGCCGCCATGGTAGCCCGGCTGGCCGCGGACGGCATCGAGACCGTGGCCCTGACCGGAGACGCCGCCTGGGGAATGGCCGGTGACGATCAGGCGGATATCAGAGCCTACATCGACGCGCTGGCGGCCTATAATCAGGGCATTGGCGCAGCCGCCCCCATCGAAAAGATTGCCCTGGATGTGGAGGTCTACACCCAATCTGTGTGGAAAGACGACCCCCAAGCCGCCTTCGCCGCCTACGTCTCCCAGATGGAGGCCCTCTACCAGTACGCCCACAGCGCCGGGCTGGAGGTCGTACAGGTGATCCCCGTGTTCTATGACCAGATCGACGGGGACCTGCTGGCCTATTTTGTGGAGCACTGCTGCGATGAGCTTTCCATTATGAATTACAACAAATCCACCCAGATCAGCGGCATCGAGACAGAGGTCGCCCTCTGCCGTGCCCTGGGCATGAAGGTGGAAACCATCTTTGAGACCATGGCCTACTCGGAGAGCCACGGCGTCACCGAGGAAATCACCTATTTCTACGAGGGAATGGAGGCCTTGCAGGCGAAACGGCAGGAGATTCTGGAGACCTATGACTACGAAAACCTGACCACCTCCTACCACCATTTCCCCACGGTGTACCATGTGGATACGGGGCTCTATCTGGCGGAAATCTACGCCTATACCAACGGGGATGACCCCACCCGCGATGATCTGGGCCAGACCGACGCCCTCCCCTGTATCACCCTCACCGGCGACGACGGCAGCGTGACGACCGCGTGGCTCTACAATCCCAACCGGGACGCCACCTATCAGGAGACCTGTTACTTGGCGGTGGGGCTTTCTGCCGACGTGACCTATACCATCGCCTCCGGCACCGAGGATTATGTGGTGACCACCCCCAACAAGACCTTTGCCTTCGGAGACGATTCTCTGGTGGACTATATCAGCATCCGTGTCGAGCGGGTGGCGGAAGCCCATACCCACACCCCGGAGGTCCGGGACGCCCGAGACGCGAGCTGCACTGAGGCAGGCTACACCGGCGACACCTACTGTACCGTCTGCGGCGAACTGCTGGCCGCCGGGACTGCCATTGAAAAGCTGCCCCACACCCCGGAGCTCCGGGACGCCCGGGACGCAACCTGCGCCGAGGCGGGCTACACCGGCGACACCTACTGTACCGTCTGTGAAGAGCTGCTGTCCTCCGGGACCGCCATTGCGGCCCTGGGGCATTCCGGCAGCTGGACCGCCAATGGCGACGGGACCCACCGGCTGGTATGTGACCGGTGCGGCGCAGTCATGGAGCAGGGCGCCTGCGCCGACGGCAGCCAGGACGGTTTTTGCGATACCTGCGGCGGCGCAGTCAGCCGGGAGCAGACCTTCCGCAAGGCAACCGGATTTGCCGACGGACAGACCTATCTCATTACCATCAACCGCAAAGCCCTCAGCCGGGATCTGTCCGGGACCGGTGTGGAAATGACGGAAACGGGCGGCGTTTATACCGCGTCTCCGGCTGCGGAAGCGGCACAGCTTTGGACCTATGAAAACGGAACGCTGTGGTGCCAGGTGGACGGAACCCGGTACTATCTGAGCGCGGAGGACGGCGAGCTGTCGGTGACGACCCAGTCCGGCAGCGCCGCCGTATGGACCTTCTCCAACGGCCGTCTGAGCACCCAGGTTTCGACCCGGTTCCTGTTCTGGACCTATGACAGGACCTACTATCTCTATGCCGCCAGATCCGGCTTCACCCTGAGCATTCTCCGGGCCACCGTAACCCTCTACGAGGCGGAGTAACCTATCCTGCAAAACAGCCGGATTGCGCCAAACGGTCCGATCCAATCGAGCAACCCCCTACCCCCGTCATCGGAGCGTCTCCCACTGAGGCGCTCCGATGACTGATTATGGCAGAATTTCGCAGGGAGGAATGGAAATGTCAAACTATATTATGGATCTTCGCAAGCTGGTGGGGCACAGGCCGCTGCTGCAGGTGGGGGCCAGTGTGATTGTGGAGGACGCGGAGGGCCGAATTCTGCTGCAGCTGCGCAGCGACAACCTCTGTTGGGGCTACGCCGGCGGGTCCGTGGAGCTGGACGAGGTGGTGGAGGACGCCGCCAAGCGAGAGCTGCTGGAGGAGACGGGGCTCACCGCCCACCGGCTGGAGTTCTTCGGGGTCTTCTCCGGTCCCGACACCCACTACGTTTATCCCAACGGCGACGAGGTATCCAATATCGATCTCGTGTTCCTCTGCCGGGACTACAGCGGCACGCTGACCGCCCAGCCCGGGGAGGTGGAGGAGCTGCGGTTTTTCGCCCCGGACGATCTGCCCGCGCCCCTCTCCCCGCCCGTGGAACGGATTATTCGGAAGTGGGCCGCTCAAAAGCAGGCCTTCCGCCCATCCGGCGGCTCGGAACGCTAAGAGGACATAAAGAGGAATGTGATTATTCACAAATACCACTACACAGAAGGGCAAACCCGTGGTATAATATGATCGTTGTATTTTCCTCTGCAAGGCATGAGGCGCTGTCGCCTCCTGTGCTTCAGAGGGCGCTTATGCCCGACTTTTCCAGACGTCTGGCGGTTTTCTCCCTGGGCCGCCCACGGAGATAGCCTCACGGCAAACCGCAGACGCCATTTGCAACACGATCATTTGGCGGCGGAATGGAGAGATATTATGGAGCTTCAAATTCAAGACCTGCTTTCCTCGATCCGGACCGAAGGCATCGAGAAGGCGTCCCAGGAAGCCGACGGCATTCTGGCCGACGCCCGGAAGCAGGCAGAGGACATCCTGGCCCAGGCCAACGCCGAGGCGGCCGCACTGCGCGACGCCGCCCAGAAGGACGTGGCCCGGTATCGGGAGAATGCCCAGCTCGGCGCCGAGCAGGCCCGGCGGGACGCCATGCTGGCCTTTAAGGCCGCGGTCCAAGCCGAATTTGAGCGGCTGCTGACCCAGGATGTGGGCAAGGCCCTGGACGACAAGGCCCTGGGTAAGCTGATCGCCGCGGCCCTGGAGGGGGAAAACCCCGCCGACTACGCCGCCGAGGTCCAGGCCGTCGGCGACGGTCTCAAGCAGCAGCTGGCCCAGCAGCTCAAGGCGGGTCTGGAGATCCGTCCGTCCAAATCCGTCCGCGCCGGCTTCCGGCTGGCCGCCAAAGACGGCTCCGGCTTCTTCGATTGCACCGACGAGGAAATCTCGAAGATCCTGATGCCCTTCTTCCGGGATATCCAGCTGTAAGGGAGGTGGACCGTGGCCTCCTATTATTATCTGCTCTCCAGCCTGCCCATGTTGGCGGCCAGTGCGCCGCCGCCCTTTGATTACCCGACTTTTCTGGAGATGTGCCGCTCCTCCGTCAGCGCGGCCACTTACGGCACGCTGGAGCAGCTGACGGTGGATTCGGACAAGGGGCCGCTGCTGCGGTCCTGGGCGGTGTTTTACCGGCGGCTGCGTCAGGAGCTGCGCTATCAGCGGCTTCAGAAGCTGGGCAAGCCCTGCCAGGCTCCCGCGGACCGGGAGGCCGCCGCCGCTGTCCAGGCGGCCATCGCCGCCGAGAATCCCCTCCTGGGGGAGCAGCAGCTGCTGGAGCTGGAGTTCCGGCAGATCGATGCTCTGGTGGGCTTTCACGTCTTTGACGACACGGCCCTCTTCGGCTACGCCCTGAAGCTCCAGCTGATGCAGCGGCTCCACGGCTTCCAGTTCGAGACCGGCAAGGCCGAGTTCGTCTCCCTTCTCGACGGAATCCAGCAGAAAATCTATCGTTTATAAGCGGGTGAGAATCATATGGAAAAGGTAACTGGAATTGTGACCGGCGTCAACGGCAACCTGATTACAGCAGAGTTTGACGGCTCGGTCAAGAAAAATGAGGTCTGCTACGTCTGCGTAGGAGACGAACGGCTCAAAGGTGAGGTCATCCGCATTACCAACGGCGTCGCCAGTATGCAGGTCTATGAGATGACCAACGGTGTCCAGGTGGGCGACCGGGTGGAGCTCTCCGGCGAGCTTTTGAGCGTGGAGCTGGGCCCCGGCCTTTTGAGCCAGGTCTATGACGGCCTCCAGAATCCCCTGCCGGAGCTGGCCGATCAATGCGGCTTCTTCCTCCAGCGGGGCGTCTACCTGGACCCCATCCCCGACAAGTCCTGGGAGTTCACCCCGGTGGCAAAGGCCGGTGACGCGGTCCAGGCCGGCGACACCCTGGGCACCGTGCCCGAGGGCCTCTTTACCCACCACATCATGGTCCCCTTCGGCTTCAAGGACGAGGGCTGGACCGTCCAATCCATTCAGCCCAAGGGCACCTACCACGTCCGGTCCACCGTGGCCGTACTGGAGAACCGCAAGGGCGAAACCAAAGAGCTGAGCATGGTCTTCTCCTGGCCCATCAAGGAGATGGTCCACTGCTACGCCGAGCGGCTCCGGCCCGATGAGACCCTGGTCACCCAGATCCGCTGCATCGACACCTTCCTGCCGGTGGTCAAGGGCGGCACCTTCTGCGTGCCCGGCCCCTTTGGCGCGGGCAAGACCGTGCTCCAGCACATGGAGGCCAAGAACGCCGCCGTGGATATCGTCATCGTGGCCGCCTGCGGCGAGCGCGCCGGCGAGGTCGTCGAAGTTCTGAAGGAGTTCCCCGAGCTCATCGACCCCCGGACCGGCCGGTCCCTGATGGAGCGCACCATCATCATCTGCAACACCTCCTCCATGCCCGTGGCGGCCCGCGAGGCCTCGGTCTACACCGCCGTGACCATGGCCGAGTATTACCGGCAGATGGGCCTCGACGTGCTGCTGCTGGCCGACTCCACCAGCCGCTGGGCCCAGGCCATGCGTGAAATGAGCGGCCGTCTGGAGGAGATCCCCGGCGAAGAAGCCTTCCCGGCCTACCTCGAATCCGTCATCGCCTCCTTCTACGAGCGGGCCGGCAAGGTCCGGCTCCACGACGGCTCAACCGCCTCCATCACCATCGGCGGCACCGTCTCCCCTGCCGGCGGCAACTTTGACGAGCCCGTCACCCAGGCCACGCTGAAAGTGGTCGGCGCCTTCCACGGCCTCTCCCGCGAGCGGTCCGACGCCCGGAAGTACCCCTCCATCCATCCCATCGATTCCTGGTCCAAATATACCGGCATTGTGGACATGGCCCAGGTGGAGGAGGCCCGCTCCATTCTCCGCCGGAGCATCGAAGTGGGCCAGATGATGATGGTCGTCGGCGAAGAGGGCACCTCGGCCGAGGACTATATCCTCTACCAGAAGGGCGAGCTGCTGGACGCCGTCTACCTCCAGCAGAACTCCTTCGACCCCATCGACGCGGCCTGCTCCCCCGAGCGCCAGCGGTGCGTCTTTGCCGTCATCTACGACGTGCTGACCCGCCGCTACAGCCTCACCGACAAGCGGGAGATTCGCGGCTTCTTCAATCAGCTGCGGCAGGAGTTCCTGGACTGGCACAACACCGATTTCCAAACCCCCGCCTTTGAAGCCCAGCAGAAGAAGCTCACCGAATACTATCTGTCCCAAGTGGTATAAGGCAACCGTAGCACAGATGGGAGACATGACATGAAGAAAGTATACACGAAAATTGAATCCATTGTGGGAAACGTGCTGACGGTCCGGGCCGAGGGCGTCCGCAACGGCGACCTGGCGCTGGTGGGCGACAGCTACGCCAACGTCATCAAGCTGGACCACGACAAGGTTTCCCTCCAGGTCTTCTCGGGCACCCAGGGCGTCAGCACCACCGACCCCGTCCGGTTCCTGGGACGGCCCATGATGGTGTCCTTCAGCGAACACCTGCTGGGACGCATCTTTGACGGCGCCGGCGTCCCCCGGGACAACGGCCCTGCCCTGACCGAGAATATGATCCCCATCGGCGGCCCGTCCGTCAACCCCGCCCGACGCATCGTGCCCAAGCACATGATCCGCACCGGTATCCCGATGATCGACCTCTTCAACACCCTGGTGGAGAGCCAGAAGCTCCCCATCTTCTCGGTGTCCGGCGAGCCGTACAACCAGCTGCTGGCCCGCATCGCCATGCAGGCCGAGGTTGACGTCATCGTCCTGGGCGGCATGGGCCTCAAGTATGACGACTACCTCTTCTTCCGGGACACCCTGGAGCGGGGCGGCGCCATGGGCCGCACGGTGATGTTCGTCCACACCGCCTCGGACCCCATCGTCGAGTGCACCCTGGTGCCCGATATGTCCCTGGCCGTGGCCGAGCAGTTCGCCCTGGAGGGCAAGAAGGTCCTGGTGCTGCTGACCGATATGACCAACTACGCCGACGCCCAGAAGGAAATGGCCATCACCATGGAACAGGTGCCCTCCAACCGCGGCTACCCCGGCGACCTTTACAGCTGCCTGGCTGCCCGGTATGAGAAGGCCGTTGACTTCGACGGCGCGGGCTCCATCACCATCCTGGGCGTCACCACCATGCCCGGCGACGACGTCACCCACCCGGTGCCCGACAACACCGGCTATATTACCGAAGGCCAGTATTACCTGAAAAACGGCCGCATCGAGCCCTTCGGCTCCCTGTCCCGTCTGAAGCAGAACGTCAACGGCAAGACCCGCGACGACCATCGGGCGCTGATGGACTGCATGATCCGCCTCTACAGCTCCTACAAGGAGAGCCAGGAGAAGCGCTCCATGGGCTTTATGATGTCCGAGTGGGACGACAAGCTCCTCAAATACGGCGAGCTCTTCGAGTCCAAGCTGATGGACCTGTCGGTGAATATCCCCCTGGAGCAGGCGCTGGACCTGGGCTGGGAGATTCTGGCCGACTGCTTCGAGCCCAACGAGACCGGCCTCAAAACCAGCCTGCTCCAGGCGCACTGGCCCAAGCGGGACGCCCTGCATTGAGGACACGCCTATGGCTGTGAAACTGACAAAAAATGAGCTGAAAGCGCAAAAAGACGCGTTAAAGCGCTTTGAGCGGTATCTCCCGACGCTGCAGCTGAAAAAGCAGCAGCTCCAGTCGGTGATGCTCCAGCTCAGCGCCCAGCTGGAGGCGTTGGAGGCCCGGCGGTCCGCGGCCATCGACGGCCTGGACGACTGGGTGGCCGTGTTCTCCGAGAACCGGACCATGGAGCGGAAGCTCCAGGATCTGGTGGAGCCGGAGAGCGTCATCTGCGGCGAGGAGAACATTGCCGGCGTCATTGTGCCGGTGTTCCGGGCCCTCCAGTTCCGGGAGATTGACTATGACCCCGGCGACTATCCCCTCTGGGTGGACACCGCCGTGGTGAAGCTCCAGGAGATCGCCGGGCTGGACGCCGAGGCCAAAACCCTCCGCCGCCGGGCCGAGCTGCTGGAGCAGGAGCTCCGAGTCACCTCCCAGCGGGTCAACCTCTTTGAAAAGGTCAAGATCCCCGAGGCCAAGGAGAATATTCGCGTCATTAGCATCTACCTGGGCGACCAGCAGACCGCCGCCGTTGTCCGGGGCAAGATTGCCAAAAACAAGCTGCGGGAGGTGGCGACGTGATTGAAAAAATGAAGGTCGTCTCCATCGTGGCCCAGGCCTCCCAAAAGGAGGCGCTGCTGGACGGGCTTCGCAAGCTGGGGCTGGTCCACATCCGCGAAAAGCAGGCCGCCGACCCGGCGTGCCTCCAGCGGATTTCCGACCTCTCCGGCACCGAGCTGGCCCTCCACGAGTACGCCCCCGAGACGCCCGCTTCCGAGCTCCTCTCCGACCGGGACTTTGAAGCGCTGTATACAAAGGTTCGGGCCGTGCTGGATAGCCGTCAGAATTTGAGCACCCAGCGGGCCGCCCTGGTCACGCAGGCCGAGAACCTGCGCAAGTGGGGCGACTTCGATCCGGCGGATTTTTGCTGGCTCCGGCAGCGGGGGATAGACCTCCATATCTACCGGCTGGACAAAAAATCTCTGGCGGCCCTGGCCGCCGACGGCGCCGCGCCCTTTATCCGGCTTTCTCCGGTGGAGAAGCTAGAGACCGTGGCCTTGTGGGGTCCCCTGCCCGAGGGCATCTCCGCCGACGAGTTCCCCGTGCCCGACAAGGGCCTCGCCCAAATCGAGGGGGAAATCGCGGCCCTGGAGCAGCAAATGGCGGACGGCGAGGCGCTGCTGAAACAGGCGGCGGCCCACATTCCCAGCTTCCAGGCCCAGATCCTCCAGGCCCAGAACGCCATGGAGTACTCCTCGGTCCGGAACACCGCCGCCTCCGAGGGCGGCCTGGTATGGCTCACGGGCTACGTCCCCGCCGACAATGTGGATGAGTTCAAGGCCGCCGCCGCTGAAAATCGCTGGGCCTGGGCCCTGGACAATCCTCCGGACGAGGATGAGCTGGTCCCCACCAAGGTCCGCTACAACAAGGTCACCCGGCTGATGATCCCGATTTTCGATATTCTGGGCGTCGTACCGGGCTACCGCGAATACGATATTTCCTTCTGGTTCCTGGCATTTTTCTCGCTGTTCTTCGCCATGATCCTGGGCGACGCCGGCTACGGCGTGCTGCTCCTGATCGGCGCGGTCATCCTGACCGTCAAAAGCCGCAAGCTCTCCGACGCCACGCTGCTCCTCTGGGTGCTGAGTATCGCCACCGTCCTATGGGGCGCGCTGACCGGCACCTGGTTCGGCCTGGAGTCGGCTATGCAGGTACCGCTGCTGCGGGCCGTGACGGTGCCGATCCTGGCCAACTATCCGAGCTACTTCGGCGTGGCCGCCACGGACCAGCAGAACGCCGTTATGAAGTTCTGCTTTATCCTGGGCACGCTGCAGCTGTCTCTGGCCTGCGTGATGAGCATCAAGCGCAAGCTCACGGAGCGAAACCTCAGCTGGATCGCCGACCTGGGCTGGCTGATTGCCATCTGCGCCATTTACTTCCTGGCCCTGTACCTGGTCATCGGCGAGAACGTCCCGCTGGCTCCCGTGGGCGCCTGTGTGGGCGTGGGCTTCGTGCTGGTGGTGCTCTTCGGCGGCATGGCCCCGAATAAGAGCTTCTCCCAGGGTCTCAAGGCCGGTCTGGCCGACGCCTTTACGGTGTTCCTCAACACCATCAGCGCCTTTGGCAACGTCATGAGCTATATCCGGCTGTTCGCCGTCGGCATGGCCTCCCTGGCCATTGCCCAGAGCTTCAACAACATGACCGCCGGCTTTGAAGGCCCCCTGGTCATCGTCGCGGCCCTGATTATGATCGTGGGCCACGCGCTGAACCTGGTCATGGGCTTCCTCTCCGTGGTGGTCCACGGCGTGCGGCTCAACCTGCTGGAGTTTTCCGGACAGCTGGGTATGGAATGGGCGGGTATCGCCTACGAACCGTTTAAAAAGCTCGACAAGATCAAAAAATAAAGGAGAATTGTTATGGAGATCCAATATATCGGTATGGCTGCTGCTCTGGGCCTGTCCGCCATCGGCTCCGGCTTCGGTGCCGGCGCGGCGTGCCTGTCCTCGGTCGGTTCCTGGAAAAAGTGCTACGCCAGCGGCAAGCCCGCGCCCTTCATCATGGTCGCCTTCTCCGGCGCGCCTCTGACCCAGACCATCTACGGCTTCCTGCTGATGAACTTCATCCGCTCCGCCGTGGAGTCCGGTGCTTCCGGCATGCTGGCTCTGATGGTCGGCCTGCTGGGCGGATTGTCCATCGGTTTGTCCGCTTACTTCCAGGGCCGCGTCGCCGCCTCCGCTGCCGACGCCCTGGGCGAGACCGGCAAGGGCACCGCCAACTACTTCATCGTCATCGGCATCGTAGAAACCGTAGCGCTCTTTACGCTGGTCTTCTGCCTGCTGCTGCTCCAGTAAGCAACACACGCCCATCACACCGGTGGATTCCATAGGGAGTCCACCGGTGTTTTTTCGCCAGCCGCAACCGCTTCAGGGCGGATATGCAATCCGCCCCTACGGCGAAGATGCGCCGCAGTGCGTATGGTGCAGCCGCCCAGGCATCGCCAGCAAGCGGACGCGCAATGCGCGCCCCTACGGTGAGGATGGGCGTGCGGGGGCGCGGGATATCCCGCTTCCCCGGCGATTCCCAAGTGGACAAGGGCTGGATTGTCGATTATAATTAATAACAGAAACACGCGGACAGGCCGCGGGAAGCGAGGCTTTTCCATGGAGGAAGAATATATGATATCCGGCTACTGCCGCTGCACCGACCAGGCGCGGACGGTACTGCTGGAATGGACCGGCAACGGCTGGGAGTCGGACTGCGGCTACCCCGGCTGCACCTTCCAGGGTGAATGCCCGGTGGCAGCCCGACTGCGGGAAATCGAAGCCGGAACGGAACAAGCATAAGGGCCAGACGGCCCGGGAGGAATGACGATGCGAGATGGTTTTATCACCGTAGCCGTGGCCACGCCGGAGGTCGCCGTGGCCGACTGCGCCCACAATGCCCAAGCGACCGCGGATTTGATTGCCCAGGCCGCGGACCGGGGCGTCAAAGTACTGGTGCTGCCGGAGCTGGGGCTGACGGCCTACACCTGCGGCGACCTCTTTTTGCAGCCCACCCTGCTCCGGGGCGCGGAAGCGACCCTGGAGACGGTGCTGGAGGCAACCAAGGGCAAGGACCTGGTGGCGGCGGTGGGCCTGCCGGTGGCGGCGGGCGGCTGCCTCTACAACTGCGCGGCCCTGTGTCAGAACGGCCGAATTCTCGGCCTGGTGCCCAAGGTCCATGTACCCAACTACAGCGAGTTCTACGAAAAACGCCACTTTACCCCGGCCCCGGCGGAGACCATGGCGGTGACCCTCTGCGGCCAGACCGTGCCCCTGGGGGCGAAGCTCCTCTTCCCCTGCCGGGATATCCCCGAGCTGGTCCTGGGCGTGGAGATCTGCGAGGATCTCTGGGTGCCGGACCCGCCGTCCAACCACCTGGCCCTGGCCGGGGCCACGGTGCTCTTAAACCTCTCGGCCAGCAATGAGATTTTGGGCAAGGCTCCCTACCGCCGGTCTCTGGTGGCGGGGCAGTCGGCCCGGCTCTCGGCGGCCTACCTCTACGCCTGCGCCGGCGAAGGCGAGTCCACCACCGATCTGGTGTTCTCGGGCCATGACTTGATCGCCGAAAACGGGACGATTCTCGCCGAGCAGCGGTTTGAAACCGGTCTGCTGGTCACGGAAATCGACGTGCAGAGGCTGGATCAGGAGCGCCGCCGCATGGGCAATGTGGCGGGCGGCTGCCCCGGCTGCGACCTGATCCCCTTCTCTCTGACCGTCACGGAGACGAAGCTGACCCGGCCTGTGGCCCCGATGCCCTTCGTTCCCGACGACCTGGAGCACCGGGCCGCCACCTGCGAGGAAATTTTTCATCTGGCCGCCCAGGGCCTGAAAAAGCGCCTGCGCCACACCCACGCTGCCGGGGCTGTCATCGGCCTCTCCGGCGGCCTGGATTCCACCCTGGCCCTGCTGATTACCGCCCGGGCCTTCGATCTCCTGGGTCGGGACCGGAAGGACATTCTGGCCGTGACCATGCCCTGCTTCGGCACCACCGACCGAACCCTCCAGAACGCCCTGACCCTGGCCCGGCAGCTGGGCGCTGAAATCCGCACGGTGCCCATCGGCGAGACCGTGCAGTCCCACTTCCGGGACATCGGCCAGTCCATGGACGACCATGACGTGACCTTTGAAAACGGCCAGGCCCGGGAGCGGACCCAGGTGCTGATGGATCTGGCCAACCAAAACGGCGGCCTGGTGGTGGGCACCGGCGACCTCAGCGAGCTGGCCCTGGGCTGGGCCACCTACAACGGCGACCATATGAGCATGTACGGCGTCAACGCCTCGATCCCCAAGACTCTGGTGCGCCATCTGGTGGACTATGCGGCCCGGGAGAGCCGGGACGAGGCCCTGACCCGGGTCCTCCGGGACATCCTGGACACGCCGGTCTCGCCGGAGCTGCTGCCCCCCGAGGAAGGGCAGATCGCCCAGAAGACCGAGGATCTGGTGGGTCCCTATACCCTCCACGACTTTTTCCTCTACTACGCCATCCGCTGGGCCTTCCCGCCGTCCAAGGTCTACCGTCTGGCCCGGTACGCCCTGGGCGACCAGTTTGACGACGCGACCATTCTCCACTGGCTTCAGACCTTCTACCGCCGGTTCTTTACCCAGCAGTTCAAGCGCAGCTGCCTGCCTGACGGTCCTAAGGTGGGCTCGGCCACCCTCTCGCCCCGGGGCGACTGGCGGATGCCCTCGGACGCGGTCCGCGCCCTCTGGCAGGCGGAGCTGGACCGGCTGGAGGCGAAACAATGAACGGCGAGGAGCGCCGGGCCCAGCTGCTGGCGCTGCTGCGGAAAAGCCGGGAACCCCGGTCCGGCAGCGACTTGGCCAAGGCATTGGGCGTCAGCCGGCAGGTCATCGTCCAGGATATGGCGCTGCTCCGGGCCCGGACCGATTTGGAGATTCTCTCCACCTACCGGGGCTACCTCCTGGACCGGGACGCCGCCCCCTGCCGCCGGGCATTCAAGGTCCGCCACAGCCCCGCCGACACCCGGCGGGAGCTCCAGGAGATCGTGGATCTGGGCGGCCGGGTGGAGGACGTGTTCGTCTATCACAAGGTCTACGGCGTGGTCCGGGCGGGTCTGCGAATCGCCTCCCGCCGGGACATCGAAGGCTTCCTGACCCGCCTCGCCTCCAGCAGATCCGAGCCCCTGATGCGGATTACCGACGATTTTCACTACCACACCGTCTCCGCCGCCAGCGAGGAAATCCTCGACGCCGTGGAGGCCCGACTGGGCGAGCTGGACTTTCTGGCCCCCCTGCGGGAATATGAGCCCGAGGACGTCACAGGCCGATAAAGGCCAAATATCGCGCAGATTCCATTTTTTTCACGCCATGTTCTCCGCTGGACGGCACATACTACCGGCGGAGGGATGTAGGATGCAAATGAAATCTGTCTTGCTCACCGTGGGAATCGGCGCCGTGGCCGGAGCGGCTACGATGCTGCTCATTCCCCGCCACAGCGAGGCCTACCGCCTGGCCGACGACGCCGCCCACAGCCTCAAGGAGGGCGCCGAGCGGGTCATCGACACCATGCGGAGCCACTAAACCCCAGGGGGGCGGGCGTTTGCCCGCCCCGGCGCAGGGACTGACAAGACAGTTGTCTTTTCACAAAAACCGTGCTATACTGTTGAGCAAAAAGCACAAATGAGGTGTTGGTATGACCACGAAAGAACCCCTGAATCTGACCATGCTCTGCGATTTTTATGAGCTGACCATGGGCAACGGCTACTGGAGCAAGGGTTTCCAGGACCAAATTACATATTTTGACGTCTTTTTCCGGGATGTGCCGGACAAGGGCGGCTTTGCCATTGCCGCCGGACTGGAGCAGGTGGTAGACTATATTCAAAACCTCCACTTCTCCGAGGCGGACCTGGACTATCTCCGGAGCCGGAAGCTCTTCTCCGAGGGCTTCCTGGACTATCTGCGGAATTTCCGCTTTACCGGCGACATCTACGCCGTCCCCGAGGGGACGCCCATCTTCCCCCGGGAGCCCATTCTGACCGTGCGGGCACCGGCCATTCAGGCCCAGTTGATCGAAACATATCTGCTGCTGGCCATCAACCATCAGAGCCTGATCGCCACCAAGGCCAACCGGGTGGTCCGTGCCGCCCAGGGGCGGAGCGTGCTGGAGTTCGGCTCCCGCCGCGCCCAGGGCGCGGACGGCGCGGTGCTGGGCGCTCGGGCAGCCTACATCGGCGGCTGCGCCGGTACGGCCTGCACCATCTCCGACCAGCTCTACGGCGTCCATGCAGGCGGCACCATGGCCCACTCCTGGGTCCAGATGTTCGACACCCAGTACGAGGCCTTCAAGACCTACTGCGAGATCTACCCCGACAACCCGGTGCTGCTGGTGGATACCTATAACACCCTCAAAAAGGGCATCCCCGACGCCATCCGCGCCTTTAACGAGGTCCTCAAGCCCCGAGGCCTCACCAAGTGCGGCATCCGCTTGGATTCCGGCGATATGACCTATCTCACCAAAATGGCCCGGAAAATGCTGGACGAGGCCGGCTGGCAGAGCTGCAAAATCTCCGTCTCCAACTCCCTGGACGAGTATATCATCCAGGACCTGCTGCTCCAGGGCGCGCAGATTGACATGTTCGGCGTGGGCGAACGGCTTATCACCGCAAAGAGCGAGCCGGTCTTCGGCGGCGTCTACAAGCTGGCTGCCGTGGAGAAGGACGGCCAGGTGATCCCCAAAATCAAAATCAGCGAGAACGTGGGCAAGATCACCAACCCCCACTTCAAGAAGCTCTACCGCTTCTACGGCAACGACACCGGCAAGGCCATCGCCGACTATCTGGCCGTCTATGACGAGACCGTGGACGACTCCCAGGACATCGAAATCTTCGACCCCGAGGCCACCTGGAAGCGCAAGCGCGTCTACAATTACACGGCCCGGGAGCTCCAGCAGCCTATTTTCAAGAACGGGCAGCTGGTCTACCGGCTGCCCAGCCTGCAGGAGATCCAGGACTACTGCAAGAAGGAAGTGGACGCCCTCTGGGACGAGGTCAAGCGCTTCGACAATCCCCACACCTATTATGTGGACCTGTCCCAGAAATTATGGGATATCAAATACCGCCTGCTCCGGGAAAACAATCAGGCCTGACCGGACCCGGAACGGCGATTCGTCAATCGATACAGATTTACCAATTCAGAAAGCCGCCTCGTTGTAATTTTCTACACCGTTTTCCAGATTCCCCGTTGACTTTCCCGGCAATCCATATTAAATTATAGATATAATATATGATTTTCCGAATGATGCCGGCGAGCGTCTCCGGGTGTCATCGGAGAACTTTTTTTGGAGGGACACGATATGCGAGTTTCCGAAATCTTTGAAAAGCGCGCCGCATTCTCCTTTGAGGTATTCCCGCCCAAGACGGACGTGGGTATGCAGAAGCTCTGCGGCGAGGGCGGCGTTCTCGACCAGCTCTACACCCTGAACCCTGACTACATCTCCTGCACCTATGGCGCCGGCGGCACCAACGTGGGCAAGAACCTGGAAGTCCTGGACAAGATCCAGAAGGACGGCAAGTGCACCCCTGTGACCCACTTCACCTGCATCGGCAACACCAAGGAGGGCATCAAGGACCAGCTGAACACCTACCTGGCCCACGGCATCAACCACATGCTGGCCCTGCGCGGCGACCTGCCCTTCGGCTGGACCGGCACCGGCGGCGACCTGCACTATGCCACCGAGCTGGTGAAGTTCGTCCGGCAGGAGTTCGGCGACAAGTTCACCATCGCTGTGGCCGGTTCCCCCGAGGGCCACATCGCCTGCCGCAGCCTGGAGGCTGACATTGCCTTCCTGAAGCAGAAGCAGGACAACGGCGCTGACTACATCATGACCCAGCTGTGCTGGGATATGGATCAGTTCCGGTACTGGCTGGACGCCATCCGCGGCGCCGGCATCTGGCTGCCCGTGGACGTGGGCATCATGCCCATCCTCGACCAGGCTGCCACCATCAACATGGCCCTCAGCCGCAACGGCTGCGTCATGCCCCGGAAGCTCTGCGAGATCATCTCCAAACACTGGATCTTCCCCAACCCCTTCGACAAGGAGCCCTTCGACGCCAACGCGGCGCAGAAGAAGGCCGACTTCAAGGAGGCCGGTATCGAGTATACCATCAACCAGATCGACGAGTATCGTGCCTGCGGCATCGACGGCATCCACCTCTATGCCCTCAACAAGTACGAGGACGTGGCCCGCATCGCCAAGGAGAGCGGCCTGATCGACCTGATCTAATCGCATTTCTCTTCACCGCCCGGTCAATCCCCGGGCGGTTTTTCGCGTCTGTTTTCTTTTCCAGACGCAACAACCAGGGGGCTGCCGAAGCAGCCCCCTGGTCCAGCGTGTCGAAAAAGTTTTTTCGCCACGCTGTGCGTATTTTCAAACTTTTGAAAAAGTTTGAAAATACGTGT
>DSLMC04102__coassemble_1041_pt1 | contig 19107 bp, 20 predicted proteins | sample DSLMC04102__metabat2_high_PE_031 | metagenome-assembled genome bin DSLMC04102
CGGGAGCTACCGGCGGGAGCCGCCGAAGCCGCCGCCGTGGGAGCCGCCGCCGCGGCCGGACCCGCCGAAGCCGCCGCGGCTGGAGCCTCCAAAGCCGCCGGGACGGCCGCCGCTGTGGAAGGAACCGGGTCCGGGACCGGGGCGGTGATGGGGTCCCGGCGGGGGGCCGCCCATGGGGCCGCGCCAGAAGGGGCCGGGACCAAAGAAGAACCGAGGCCGCCAGCCCCAGACCACCCGGCGTCCAAACCGCACGGCGGAGGCCGCAACGGCGGCAATGACCAGAACCACCAGCAGCACCACAAAGAACAGTATGCCGCCGATGGTGGAGAGCAGAGACCCCCGCGCGCCGGTTTCGGACTCCGTCAGAGGCAGATTGTCCTGACACCAGTCGGCCAGATCCGCATAGAGACTCCGAATGGACCGGTCGGGCGCGGTGAACATATCGCCCATGGCGCCCCGGAACAGGATCTCCAGCTCATTGTCGATATAATGGGAGAGGTCCGAGCCGTAGACCAGGTACCAGTCCTCGGCTCCGGCGTCCAGCAGCAGCAGGAAGTCGCCCTCTCCCAGGCCCAGATCGGCGCTGGCGTCATAGGCCGCCTCCTCGATATCGGCGGTACTGCCGACGGTGGCCAGCCCGAGAATGGTACCATAGCGGTAATCCAGCGCGCCGTTTTCGGCGGCAATGGCCTCCAGGGTTTGGGCCGAGAAGAGCCGGGCGCTGTCATCTACAAAGCCGGTATAGGCGTCGGCGTGTTCCTCGCCCCATTTCTGGGCCGTGGAGGCGCTTTCCGGGGTATAGTCCCCGCCGCCCAGCCGGGCCCGGCTGATGCCGATGGCCGCCGCGATCAGCAGCACGGCCACGACCACAGCAAACCATCTCTTTTGAAACAGTTTCATAGAATACCTCCGGGAAAAATCTGGAAACCGGCACGATCCGCGTTTACCGCCGCAGCTCCAGCAGCTTGCTGCGCAGCTCGTCCTCCATGCGCTTGAGCTCCGCCGAGGCCTGCTGGCGCTTCTGGCGGCCCTCCTGCTGGATCTGGAGCACCTCGTCCAGGGTTTCGATCAGGGTCTGGTTGGTGTGCTGGAGGGTCTCCAGGTCCACCACGGCCCGCTCGGACTCCTTGGCCGTCTCCACCGAGGCCATTTTCAGCATATCCGCGTTGGTCTTGAGCAGGCGGTTGGTCATATCGGTGACCTGCCGCTGGGCCTCCATGGCCTGCTGGGCGTGGTGGATGCCCAGGCTCAGCACCATCTGGCTCTTCCACAGGGGGATGGTGTTGACCAGGGAGGTCTGGATCTTCTCGGTCATCAGCGTGTCGTTATTCTGGACCATGCGGATCTGGGGGCCCATCTGCAGCGAGACAATCCGGGTCAGCTCCAGGTCGTGGAGCTTTTTCTCGAACCGGTCGATCAGGGCGGCGTAGTCGTTGGCGGCCTGGGCGTCCTCGGGGCGTCCGCTCTGGGCCGCCGCGGACCGCAGCCGGGCCAGCTCGCCGTCTCGCTCGGTCTTCACCTTCTGCTGGCCGGCCAGAATATACATGGTCAGTTCCTTGAAATACTGGAGATTCTTCTCATACATCTGGTCCAGCACGGCGATGTCCTTCATCAGGGTAAGCTGGTGCTTCTCCAGGGCCTCGGTGATGCGGTCCACGTTGGTCTCGGCCTTGCTGTACTGGACCTTCAGCTTCTCCATCGAGTCTCCGGCCCGCTGGAACAGGCCTGCCAGCCCCTTTTTCTTCTCCTCGGGCTCGATGGAGCTCAGCTGGGCCACCAGCTCCGAGAGCATTTCGCCCACCTGGCCCATGTCCTTGGTGCGCACGGTCTCCAGCGCCCCCTGGGAGAAGTCGGCGATGTTCTTCTGGGCGGCCGCGCCGTAGGTGAGAATCTGCTGAGAGTTGTGCAGGTCAATCTGGGCCGCGAACTGGTCTACGGCCTGCTGTTCGGCGGGGCTGAGAATGGCCTGTTCCGCCGCAGGGGCCTGGACCGCCTGGGATTCAGGCGTCTCAGGCTGAAGATCCGGGGTCAGGGTCAGCTGGGGAATGGTATCTGCCATGGGTCGTCACTCCTTAGAAATCTTTGTCGTTGGTCAGCCCGTTCTGGGCCAGCATTTGCTCCATCACCCGGATATCGGCGGTGATGTCCACCAGGTCCCGGGCGAAGAGCCCGTCCAGCTGCTTCTGGAAGGCGACAATCACCTTGTCCAGCATGCCTTCGATGCGCTCCATGCCGGTCTGGATATTCTCGCCCTGGAGCCCCACGTCCTGGAGGTTCCCATACTGCTCCAGCAGCTTGATGGTGGTAGGTAAATAGTAGTTCATAAACTGCCGGACCTCGGGGAGCTTGTCCGGCTTCTTGGCCACCTGGTCCAGGATGGAAGCCGTGAGAATCTCAATCTGCTTGAGCTTGGCCGACATCCGGTAGTCGGGGATGGCGTCGTTGAGCTCCTGAATCCGCCGCACCGCCGTCTGCCCTTCCCGGAGCACGGCGTCCAGGGCCGGGTTGCCGGTGGTCTTGGGCTGGGGCTCCGGCTCCGGCTTGGGGTTCGGCCGGGGCTCCGGCTGGGCCTCGGTCCGGGGCTCCGGCTGGGGCTGCTCCACCGGCTCCGCCTTCTTGACAATGCTCCGTACCAGCAGGTACACCACCCAGCACAGCGCCGCGCATTTGAGATACGACCCCAGCCCATCCAGGGTGAACAGCAGGCTGTAGGCCAGAGCCGTCAGTCCCACGGCATAAATCGGCGCCACCGATTTCGACGTTCGTTTCTTGTCCATGGAATTCCTCCGCATTACGTCCGGGACAGACTGCCCCAAAACTTTCCTCCAGTGTAGCACGGCGCCCATCAAATTGCAAGAACCCCTGTCCGCACCGCTCGGATTGACAGAATTTTTAATCCTGCTATAATCTGTAGCATAGAAGACGCGGAGAAACGCCGGTGGGAGCTGCCTGCGGGTAGCAAACAGCTCCCTATCTGAAACGGCAGTGCAGGCCTGCGCGGCAGCTGGGGAGCCTTTCCCCGCACTGCCGTATACCCATTTATATGCCGCGACCCGCTTCGATGGACCATAATTCTACAAATTTCTTTTAGGAGGCAGCAACATGGTCAAGGTATCTCCTTCCATTCTCTCGGCAGATTTCGTCAATCTCGAGCGCGACATCCGTTCCCTGGGCCCTGCCGGAGCCGACTACGTCCATGTGGACGTGATGGACGGCCTGTTCGTGCCCAATCTCACCATCGGAATCCCCGTCGTCCAGGCCATCCGGCGGATCTCGCCGCTGCCCTTGGACGTCCATCTGATGATCGACCGCCCCATCCGGTACGTGGAGCGGTTCTGCGCCGCCGGGGCGGATATTCTCACCGTCCATGTGGAGGCCGACACCGAGGCCAACACCCTGGAGGCGCTGCGGAAGATTCAGGCCGCCGGCGTCCGTCCGGCCATCAGCGTCAAGCCCGCCACACCGGCGGAGGCGGTTCTGCCCTATCTGGACCTGTGCAGCCTGGTGCTGGTCATGACCGTGGAGCCCGGTTTCGGCGGTCAGTCCTTTATGGCAGATATGATGCCCAAAATCACGAAAATTCGCCGCTACATCACAGAAAAAGGTCTGAATTGCGAGGTGGAGGTGGACGGCGGCATCAACGAGACCACCGGCCGCACCTGCGTAGAGGCCGGCGCGGACGTCCTGGTGGCCGGCAGCGCCTACTTCAAGGCCCCCGACCCCGCCGCGTTTGTGGCGGCGCTCCACGGGCTGGACGCCCATTCGTAGGCTCCTACAGCGCGGTCTCCTGGAAGCCGCTTGCGCGCAGGACCAGGGCGGTGCGGAACCCCTCGGCCCGCAGCAGCGCCAGCGCCTCGGCATAGCCGTAGGTCAGCCGGGCGGCATCATGGCAGTCGCTGGTGAGGATGACCCGGCCGCCCAGCTCCCGCAGGGTCCGCAGCAGAGCCGGTGCGGGATAGGGAATCGGCCGGTAGCCCCGGGCCATGGCGCCGGTGTTGACCTCCACGGCCAATCCCCGCTCCACGGCCACGGCCAGGGCCTCCCGGGCCGGTCCCAGATACCGGGGGTCCGCTTCATCGAAGAGGTCCCCGACTCCGTTAAACTTGGATACCAGATCCAGATGTCCGGCGATATTCGCCGGACTTTTTTCATAGGCGGCGGCACAGGTCTCAAAATAGGCCCGGCAGTAGGCATAGGGGTCGCCGAACCGGCGGATATGGGCCTCCGTATCCGCCCGGCTCAGATCCACACAGAGCAGCGCTCCCTGATGGCGGAGATAGTGGACCGACTCGATCAGGTAGTCGTAGGGGTAACCGGCGTAGGGAGACAAGGCGTCGTGTTCCTGACCCAAGAGGAGCTCCAGCTGCCCGGCATAGGCGGCCCGGAGCCGAAGAATTTCCCGGCGGTACTGCACCTCGGCCTCGGGACGCATGGCAGCGTCGTCATAGGCCGCGGCCCCGTGGCCGGAAAAGCCCAGGGAGACAAAGCCCAACGTCAGAGCGGCCCGGACGGTTTCTTCAGGCGTCGAGGCCCCGTCGCAGAAGGTGGTGTGGGTATGGACGCAGGAGCGCAGCGCTTCGGTCATGGCAGATCGTCCTTTCTCATCCGATGTCGGCGGTATTTGTGGAATATGCTGTGTTTGCGCCCCCGTGATTTGGAAGCGTTACAAATTCTTCAAGAATTGTTTTTATTTCGGTTACGGGTCGTTCAAGATTTCCCAGGGGATTTGCGGTATGATAATGCCATCAGGAGGTGATCCCATCGAGTAAAGCCTAACAACTTAAAATCCAAGAAAACACTCTCATGAATTCCTATATTCTCTCTCTTTCTCCCTTTCTTCCTCTTTTTTCTTTTCTAACCATACCGGTCATACGCCGATGCCGCGGAGGACTTCGCGGATAGCCAAACGGCGTGTACACCTTCCAAAGACTGCCGCCCGGCGTGACGAACCGGGCGGTTTTTTCTGGCCTTTTACGGCCCTCGGACGGAATCAAAAAACCCGGTCGGACCTGGGTCCGGCCGGGCAGCGTGTCGAAAAAATCTTTTCGCCACGCTGCGCGTATTTTTAAACTTTTGGAAAAAGTTTAAAAATACGTGTTGATTGAACGCGCAAGGGGTCTTAACCCCTTGCACACATTCCCCGCTGCTCTGTCACATCAGCTTTCAGCGAGGTTTTTTGACAGTCTGCCCGGTCGGACCTGGGTCCGACCGGAGCGTTTGGCGCTCAGAACAGATTCAGCACAAAGGTCAGCACCAGGAAGACCACGGCGATCCACTTGGTGAACTTGGCCATCTTGGCATCGAGGGTCGAACTCTTGTTCTTGGACATGAAGCTCTCGGAGGAGCCGGCGATGGCGCCCGAAAGACCGGCGCTCTTACCGGACTGGAGCATCACGATGGCCACGAGGCCCACGGCGGCCAGAACCTGAATGATGGTGAGAATGAGATGCAGTACTTCCATGTTTCCTCCAATACCATGCTTCCATGACCGTTTTTCCGGCCAACGGCAAGCCGTAATCAATTCGTTTTCATAGCAAATAGTATCATACTACAATCCCTGGAAAAATGCAAGGGGAAAATCGAAAAAACTCACTTCGTCGCCCACTGGCCCGTGGCGCAGCAGTTGAGGTACGCGTTGATAAACCCGTCCAGGTCGCCGTCCATGACGGCGTTGATATTGGTCATCTCGTAGCCGGTGCGGGTGTCCTTGGCCAGGGTATAGGGCATGAAGACGTAGGAGCGGATCTGGCTGCCCCACTCGATCTTCTGCTGGACGCCCTTGATGTCGGAGATTTTCTCGAAGTGTTCCCGCTCCTTAATTTCCATCAGCTTGGACCGGAGCATCCGCATACAGGTCTCCTTGTTCTGGAACTGATCCCGCTGGGTCTGGCAGGAGACCACGATGCCGGTGGGCTTGTGGATCAGGCGGACGGCCGAGGAGGTCTTGTTGATGTGCTGGCCGCCGGCGCCGGAGGAGCGGTAGACCTGCATTTCGATATCCTCGGGGCGGATCTCCACCTCCACATCGTCGGTGATTTCGGGAATGACCTCCACGGCGGAGAAGGAGGTGTGGCGGCGGCCCGCGGCATCAAAGGGCGAAATCCGCACCAGCCGGTGGACGCCGGACTCGCTCTTGAGGAAGCCGTAGGCGTTGGCGCCCTCGATCATAATGCTGGCGGACTTGAGGCCGGCCTCGTCGCCGTCCAGATAGTCGAGAATCTTATAGGTGTAGCCATGGCGCTCCGCCCAGCGGGTGTACATCCGGTAGAGCATCTGGCACCAGTCCTGGGCCTCGGTGCCGCCCGCGCCGGCCTGGAAGGACACCAGGGCGTTGTTGCCGTCGTACTCGCCGGTGAGCAGCGTCTCCAGCCGGGCCTCTTCCATTTTGGTCTCCAGCTCGTCGTAGCCGGTTTTCAGCTCGTCGAGCATGGACTCGTCGTTTTCCTCGATGGCCATTTCGCAAATGGTCATGAGATCGTCCCACTGGGAAACCATCTGGGCATAGCGGTCCATTTTCGCCTCCAGCTGCCGGGACCGCTTCATGACCTTCTGGGAGGTGTCCTGCTCGTCCCAGAAGCCGGGGGACTCGATCTGGGCCTGGAGCCGCTCGTGCTCTTCCTTGCAGGCACCCAGGTTCAGGGAGTCGGCCAAACCATCCAGCTTGGGGCGGTTGTTGTTGAGTTTCGTCTTATACTCGTCAAATTCGATCATGCTCATAAATCCATACCACGCTTTACTTCACAATTCCAAGATATTATACCGGACAACAAGGCCCTTGTAAAGAGAAAAACCGCTGGTTTTGCGTAAAACCAACGATTTTTCCCTGCACGCTACACGCCCCAGTCCAGCACCAGCAGGCCGGCGGAATCGGAGAAGGACCCGCAGGCGATGAGGATAATATCGATGAGCCAGCCAATGCCGAAGCAGCCGCCGGTGAACAGCCAGATGAGGCCGGTGCCGATCTTGCCGACGTAGAACCGGTGAATGCCCAGGCCGCCCAGGAAGACGCAGAGCAAAATCGCCGCCAGACGGCTCTTGGGGCTGCAGGTGCGGACCGGCTGCCGGGGATTGTAGCCGGGCCGGTAATTCTGGGTGGCGCAGCCGCACCGGGGACAGATCACGGCGGAATCGTCCAGCATAGCGCCGCATTTAGTACAATACATGGGGTACGCTCCTTTCCTCAGGCCGGGCAGAACCAGCAAGCCGCCCCGGCGGTGGAAGTCGTTTCGATCTGAGTGACATTATATCGGACCGGCGGCATTCTGTAAAGGCGCATCAGATCCCCAACAGCTCCGCGATATCATCGGTCAGGTCCTCCAGGAACTCATACCGCTCCGACCAGGCCTCAAAGGCCTCGGAATCCATATCCTCCGGCTCGATCTCGCCGAGGGCGTTCATATGCGCCAGAATCCGCTCCTGCAGCGCCACCAGCTCCTCGTCGGACATGGCTTCCAGATCCAGGTCTTCAAATTCCCGCATGGGGAAGAACGTAAGGTTATCCGGCATGGGAAAGTTCTCCTTTCACAATTCACTCCCCCGCCCCTTGGCCGTATTCAGCGAGGCGATGAGGAGGCGGCGTAGGGTGCCGCAGGTCTGCGCCAGGGAGTGCAGCCGCTCCGGCGGCGCCAACTGCGCCCGCGTCAGCAGCTCCAGCCAATACTCCGTCTCGTAGCATTCTTTCAGGGCAATGTGGAGCTTGGCAATGAAATCAGCCCGGCTATGGGCGTAGTTGGCCTCGCGAATGTTGGCGCCGATAGAAGTACCGGACCGCTCCAGCTGCAGCTTCAGCGCGTGGTGCCCCCGGATACAATCACACAGCTGCAGGATCTCAACAGCGAAGTCGGTGGACATGGTGCGAAGTTTGGATTCGGCCAAGCGGCATCCACTCCCTGAAGTGAAATCGGCCGCAGGCGGCCGGTGAAATCATGCCGACGGGCACGGTGAAATCGATGCGAGCATCGGTGAAATGAAATGGCTCCACCGCCGAAGGCGATTTCACGGATGCAATCCATTTCACGCCCCCGGGGCATTGCACGGCTCCGCCAGGAGCCATTTCACGGAAAAAAGCCTTTGTCTCGAGGACAAAGGCTTTTTTCTTGGCGGAGTGGGAGGGATTTGAACCCTCGCGCGCTGTTTAGACGCCTACTCCCTTAGCAGGGGAGCCCCTTCGGCCTCTTGGGTACCACTCCAGGTCGAATGTTTCTCTGCGGGAAAGAATTTGGCGGAGAGAGTGGGATTCGAACCCACGGCACATTGCTGTGTCACTGGTTTTCAAGACCAGCTCCTTAAACCGCTCGGACATCTCTCCATATCTTTCAGAGACGCGAATTATTTTAGCATACCCTTTCCGGTTTGTCAATGTATTTTTCCCCTTCTTCTTGATGTTTTTGCGGGAAGGTGCTATACTATTCCACAGAAATTTTGAATTGAAGGTGCATGACCCATGACGAAAATCGATATTTACTCCGGCTTCCTCGGCGCAGGCAAGACGACGCTCATCAAGAAGATGATCCAAGAAGCCTACGCCGGGCAGAAGGTGGTGCTGATCGAGAATGAATTCGGCGAAATCGGCATCGACGGCGGCTTCCTCCAGGAGGCCGGCATCGAGATTACCGAGATGAACTCCGGCTGCATCTGCTGCAGCCTGGTGGGCGACTTCGGCAAGGCCCTGGAGCAGGTGATCCGCGACTATGCCCCCGACCGTATCCTCATCGAGCCCTCCGGCGTGGGCAAGCTCAGCGACGTGGAGGCCGCCGTGGAGAAGGTCGTCTCCGAGACCGTCGCCCTGGGCAACCTGGTCACCGTAGCCGACGCGGGCAAGTGCAAGATGTATATGAAGAACTTCGGCGAGTTCTACAACAACCAGGTGGAGACCGCCGGTACCATCGTCCTCTCCCGGACCCAGACCGTGGCCCCGGAAAAGCTCGCCGCCGCCGTGGCGCTGCTGCGGGAGAAGAACCCCAACGCCGTCATCGTCACCACCCCCTGGGATCAGCTGACCGGCGCGCAGATCCTCGAGGCCATGGAACAGGGCAACACGCTGCTCCATGAGCTCCAGGCCCGCCATGACCACGACGGGCACTGCTGCCACCACGACCACGACCATGACCATGACGAGCATTGCTGCCACCATGACCACGATCATGACCATGACGAGCATTGCTGCCACCATGACCACGATCATGACCATGACGAGCATTGCTGCCACCATGACCACGACCATGAGGATGGCTGCTGCGGCCACGACCACCACCATCATCACCACCACGGCCACGACGCCGACGAGGTGTTCACCAGCTGGGGCGTGGAGACGCCCAAGGTCTTCACCGAGGCGGCGGTCCGGGCGGCCCTGGAGGGGTTGGACAGCGGCAGCTTCGGCATGATCCTCCGCGCCAAGGGCATCGTCCCGGCCGAGGACGGAACCTGGCTCCATTTCGACTTTGTCCCCGGCGAGATCGACCTGCGCCGCGGCCCCGCCGCCGTCACCGGCCGTCTCTGCGTCATCGGCTCCCAGCTGGACGAGCAGGGCGTGGCCCATCTCTTCGGCGTATAACGCCTACCGGCTTTGCGAAAACCGTACCCGGTTGCGGACGCGCGATGCGCGCCCCTACGGGGTGTGCGTTCGGCGGGGTGTATCCAACGCGGCGTGCGGTCTGGGCGGATATACAATCCGCCCCTACAATCCGCTCTGGGTTCCCTCGTAGGGGCGGCCTGTATGGCCGCCCGGAACCGTCTCCCGATTCATGCCGGGGTTCGATGGCTGCCGCCCATGCCGCCCGAGGCGCGCTCCACGCATGATTGATTTGGACTTACTGCAAAGGAGGCATTCCATGCCCATTCCTGTCTATGCCTTCACCGGCTTTCTCGAGTCGGGGAAGACGAAATTCATCCAGGAGACCCTGGAGGACCCCCGGTTTAACGCCGGGGAGCGGACGCTGCTGCTGGTGATGGAGGAGGGCGAGGAGGAGTACCACGCCGACACCTATCCCCACAACTGCGTCTACCAGGAGATCATCGACGATCTGGACGAGCTGACCCCTGAGACGCTGACGGCCATGGTCCAGAAGTACCACGCCCGCCGGGTGGTGGCCGAGCTCAACGGTATGCGTCTGGCCGGGGAATTCTATGAAAAAATGCCCGAGGACTGGGCCATTGCCCAGGAGGTCATGTTCGCCGATTCGAACACCATTCTCTCCTACAATGCCAATATGCGCCAGCTGGTGGTGGACAAGCTCACCGGCGCGGAGATGGTGGTATTCAACCGGATGCCCCTGGGGGCCGACATCATGCCCTACCACAAGCTGGCCCGGGCCGTCAACCGGCGCATCGACATCGTCTACGACTATGTGGACGGCTCCACCAAGTTCGACGATATCGAGGACCCGCTGCCCTTCGACATCAACGCCCCGGTCATCGAGGTGGGCGACGACGACTACGCCCTCTTCTACCGGGATATCACCGAGGAGCCCAAGAAGTACGACAAGAAGACCGTCCGCTTCAAGGCCCAGGTGGCCAAGCTGAAACGGGAAAAGGTGGGCATGTTCGCCCCGGGCCGGTTCGTCATGACCTGCTGCGAGGCCGACATCACCTTTATGGGTATCCCCTGCAAGTGGCCCGGCGCCGAGAAGCTGACGCCCCGGAGCTACGTCATGGTGGAGGCCAAGGTCTCCGTTCAATATCACAGCCTCTACCGGGGCGTGGGGCCGATTCTGACGGCGACCTCCGTCACCTCCGCCGCGCCGCCGGACCAGGATGTGGTGACCTTCTAATCGAAGGGGCTGTCTCATCAAGAGACAGCCCCTTGGCAAAATGCACAACTCCGATTCGGGAGTTGTGCATTTTGCGCCGCCTGCGGGCGGGTTATTGAACGCGAAAGGGGCTCAAGGCCGCCCCTTTCACACTTTCCCCGCCAAGTTTTTGTGCATCTTTCTAAGTTGTTGCGATTTTGAGGCAAGCCCTTTTTGTCAAGTTTTCCTTGATCTTGCGGCGGCGGCGCATTCGCGGTATAATAGAGACAAAGAAGCTGAACATCTCCCAGGAAAGGACGGTGCTCTATGTCCATCGACCGCTTGCAGCAGTGCATTCGCGCACGGAAAAATCCCAGCATGGTGAGTCTCGACCCGGTGGCGGGCCGCCTGCCGCCCCATCTGCTGGCCGGCGCTGCGGCGCAATACGGCGAAAGCCTCCAGGCGCTGGCCCAGGCGTATGAGGATTTCTCACGCGGGATTCTTGACGCCCTTCAGGATCTGGTCCCGGCGGTCAAGGTCCAGGCGGGCTGCTACCAGGCCCTGGGCCGCGACGGCGCGGCGGCCCTGGAGCATGTGCTGGCCTACGCCCGGGAGCTGGGCTACTACGTGCTGCTGGACACGGCCCAGTCCCCCACCCCCGTCACCGGCGAGGCCTTGGCCCAGGCCTGCTTCGGCGGCATCCCCGTGGGCACGCAGCGGTTCACCCCTCTGGCCTGCGACGGCCTGAGCCTCCAGCCCTACCAGGGCAGCGACGCGGTCCAGGCCCTTCTGCCCTACACTGCCCAGGACAAGAGCCTCTTCCTCCAGGCCCGCACCGCCAACAAATCCGCCCGGGAAATGCAGGACCTGCTCTCCGGCGACCGGGTGCTCCACCAGGTGGTCATGGATTTGGCCATGCGCTGGTGCGGCGAGAAGTACGGCCGGAGCGGCTACGCCAATATCGGCGTGGTGATTTCCGGCACCCATCCCGACTTTCTGATCCGCTTCCGCCGGAAGTATGACCGACTCTTTTTCCTGGTGCCCGGCTACGGCAGCCGGGGGGCCTACGGCAAGGACGTGCAGCACGCCTTTGACCGGGCGGGCCACGGCGCGGTAGTCTGCGCGGGCCGGACGCTGCTCTACGCTTACGAAAAGGCCGGGTCTGACGGCCGGGATTATCAGGCCCAGACCCGCCGGGCGGCGGAGAAAATGCGCGACAATATCCTGACCTATATCGAGGTGCTGTAAATGACCACCCTGTATCTGATTCGCCATGCCGAGGCCGAGGGAAACCTCTACCGCCGAATCCACGGCCAGTTTGACACCAATGTGACGCCCAACGGGCGGCGGCAGATTGCGGCCCTGGCCCGGCGGTTTGCGCCCATCCACATAGACGCCTGTTATTCCAGCGACCTGACCCGGACCCAGACCACCGCCCAGGCCATCGCCGCCCCCAAGGGACTGCCGCTGCGGCTGGAGCCGGGCTTCCGGGAAATCAATCTGGGCATCTGGGAGGACCGGCCCTTCGGCTGGCTCTACGCCTTCGAGCAGGAGGAAATGCACCGCTTCAACCAAGAGCCGCGGCTGTGGCATGTGGCGGGCGCGGAGCGGTTTGAGGACTACACCGCCCGGTTTATCGCCGCCCTGACCCGCGTGGCGCAGGCCCATGACGGCGGGACCGCGGCAATTTTCTCCCACGGGGCCGTGATGCGGGGCGTGATGATGGCCCTCTTCCCCGGGGCGGAGATCCCCCACTGCGACAACACCGCCGTCACCCGGCTTTTCTATGACGGCGGCGCTTTTACCCTGGACTTTTTCAATGACAACAGCCATTTGACCGGCAACCTCTCCACCCTTTCGCGGCAAAAATGGTGGCGGAACGACGGCAAGCGTCAGGATGTGAACCTCTGGTTCCGGCAGGAGCACGGGATAGTCCCCGGTCTCACGGCCCCGGAGGGCGAGACCTACACGGCCTACTGCGGCGAGGACCCGGCCGGGCTGCTGGTCCTCCGAGACCGGGGAGCCGCCGGAGAAATCGTTTACATGGGCCTGCGCGAGGCCTATCGCGGCCAGGGGCTGGCGGTGCAGCTCTTCGGGCAGGCCGTCTTCACCCTGCGGGCCGCCGGAAAGGCGCGGCTGATCCTGACCCGCCCCGCGGATTGTCCGGCCTTCGACGCCCTGCTGCGGCAGATGGATCTGCGGCCCGACAGCCAGGGCCGCTGCGCCATGGAGCTGAAGCTCCAGGTCTTCCCGCTGCTGGAGGAAGCCCTGGTGTGATGTACGCCCGGGAGACCCGGGCAAGGGACGGCTTTACCGGCCCCCGGTCATGCCGGTGCCGCGGTTGGGCATGGTCCCCTCATAGGGATAGAGCCCCCGCTCCAGGTCCCGGTTGGTGCCGTTGACCCGGCCGTCCTCGGTGGTGGAGACGTTGCCCCGGTACATGGGGTCCATGGGGTCCTCGTAGTAGACCGAGCCGCTGCAGCCGGTGAGGACTGCCGCCAACACGGCGGCGGCAGCCACGGCGGTTAACGTGCGTTTTGTCATCATGTTCTCCTCCTGCTATCATCAACGATCAATTGATCCGGTACAGCCGTAGTATTTGCCGCCGCGGCGCGGGTATACTGGAAAATGGTGTCAGCTTTCAAAACTGCACGTTGATTTATGGGCCCGAGCCATGTATAATGAAAGAAGATTTGAACAAAAAGGGGAATCACCATGAAAAGACTCTCTGTGAAAAAAGGCGAGACCTGCATGGCATGTCTGGAGTGCATCCGTGCCTGTTCCATGGCCTTCTATAAGGAATTCGATCCGGACAAGTCCTGCATCCAGATTATCGAGAAGAACGGCGCGGCCAAGCCCATGACCTGCGTCCAGTGCGGCAAGTGCGCCACGGTCTGCGAGCACGGCGCCATCACCCAGAACGCCAAGGGCGTGTACATGATTAACAAGAAGCTCTGCGTGGGCTGCGGCAAGTGCAAGGACATCTGCCCCTTCCACGTGCTGGTCAAGACCGACGATTCGCCCGTGGCCAGCAAGTGCATCGCCTGCGGCATCTGCGTCAAGGCCTGCCCCATGGAAGTACTGGAAATCATCGAAAAATAAGCCTTTGCGCCATAGCCGGTTCCCTGCTGGGGACCGGTTTTTGTTGCCTGCATGTTCCGTGCCGCCCGCTCATATAGTGTCCCATACGAAGAAAATGAGGTGGAGGAATGGAACAATCAGCCAATCATGCAGTCCTGCGGGGCGCCCTCGGGGAGCTGCCCGCCTTTTCCCATGAAAATCATCAGAAGCGCTTCTATCGCTTTCCGCTGGAGGTGGAGCGCCTGTCCGGCGCGGTAGACGTCCTGCCGGTCCTGGTATCGGAGCAGGTGCTCGACGAGATGGACCTGAGCGGCGGCTCCATGCTGGAGGTGGAGGGACAGATCCGCTCCTTCAACAACCGGGCGGCCACGGGGCGGCGGCTGGTCGTCTCGGTCTATGCCCAGCGGCTGGCCTCCTGCGAGGGAGAACCCCACAACGAGGTGCGTTTGACCGGCGCCATCTGCAAGGAACCCGTTCACCGGCGAACGCCCCTGGGCCGGGAGATCTGCGATGTGATGCTGGCTGTCAACCGGGCCTACCATCGGGCAGATTACATCCCCTGTATTTTCTGGGGCCGTACCGCCGAGCTGGCCGCCTCCTGCGCCGTGGGCGATCTGCTGGAGCTCACCGGCCGCCTCCAGAGCCGGGAGTACGTCAAGATCCTGGAGGAGGGCAGCCAGCGACGGGTGGCCTATGAGGTCTCCGCCATGACCGCCGCCAGAATCACCGGCGAATAGCGCGTCCCCTGCCCGCGCCATGCCGGGCATGTCAAAAAAATCTCCAATTCCCCGGAACATTTTGTGCAGGATTTCGTCTACACCCATAGAGGGAATTCTCAGACTGTCAAAAAACCTCGCTGAAGATGTCTGTGACAGAGCAGCGGGGAATGTGTGCAAGGGGTTAAGACCCCTTGCGCGTTCAATCAACACGTATTTTCAAACTTTTTCAAAAGTTTGAAAATACGCACAGCGTGGCGAAAAGACTTTTTCGACACGCTGTCTTTACCACACAAAAGAAAGGGGAATGACCATGAACCGCAACCGACTTCTTGCTCTGCTTCTGACGGTTCTGCTGGTGCTGGGCGCGCTGACCGGCTGCTCTGCCACCAGCCAGGCCGCAGATACCGCCACGAGCACGGAATCCAACTCCGCCAGCGTCACCACCGACGCCGCCATGCCCGATATGCCGTCCGCCAGTGAGGAATACTTCGGCATCGCCTCTGATTCTGACACCGTGGCAGAGTCCGCCCCCGCCGAGACGCCCGAGTCCGAACCCACCGGAGAGTCTGAGATCACCGGGGAGTCTGAGATCACCGGGGAGACCGACGCCGCGGCTCTCAGCGAAAAGATCATCTACACCGGCAGCGTGAGCTTGCAGACCACCGCCTTTGACGAGACCCTGGCCGCCCTGGAGGCCACCGTGGCGGAGATCGGCGGCTTTGTCGAAAGCTCCTCCGTCAGCGGCAACACCAGGACCTATTCCGACGGCACCACCGCCGTGGTGGACCGCTGGGCCTACTATACGGTGCGAATTCCGGCAGACCAGTTCAGCAGCTTCCTCACTGCCGCCGGTAACTTGGGCAACGTCACCAATACCAGCCGCGATGCCCAGAACGTCACCAGCCAGTACACCGACTACGAGGCCCGGCTGGAGAGCCTGAATATCCAGGAGGAACGGCTGCTGGCCATGCTGGAGGAGAGCGGCGACCTGGAGAGCCTGATTGCCCTGGAATCCCGGCTCTCGGAGGTCCGGTATGAGATCGAATCCATCGAGCGCAATCTCCGCAACCTGGATCAGAAGCTGGCCTATTCCACCGTAAACCTGGACATCTGCGAGGTGGAGGTCTATACGCCCGTGGCTTCGGCCCAGCGGACCTTCGGGGAGAAGCTCTCCGACGCCTTTGCCGACGGCTGGAACGGCTTTGTGGGCTTCTGCAGTGACTTTGTACTGTGGTTTGCCTCGGCGCTGCCGGGCCTGGTGCTCTTCGCCGCCGTCGTCGCCGCGGCCGTCCTGGTGGTTCTCCGGATCGCCCGCCGCCGGGAGGCCAAACGGACCCCGCCGCCCGAGGACGAGGAGAAGAAATAACAAACGCGGGGAAGGAGATTGCTTCCCTGCAAAATCAAAACCGCTCAATCCTGGTTTCACCGGATTGAGCGGTTTTGATTTTGCAAATTACTTTTTGTTGTTCATTTCCTTGAGGGCGTCCTTGCGGGAGAGGTTCACGCGGCCCTTCTCGTCGATCTCCATGACCTTGACCCAGGTCATATCGCCGATGTTCAAGACGTCTTCCACCTTCTCCACGCGGCGGTTCTCCAGCTTGGAGATGTGGACCAGGCCGTCCTTGCCGGGGGCCAGCTCGACGAAGGCGCCGATGGGCAGGATGCGCACGACCTTGCCGTAGTAGAGCTTGCCCACCTCGGGAACGAAGCAGATGTCGTCCACCATCTTCTTGGCGGCCATGGCGGCGGCGGTATCCACGGCGGAGATAAAGACGGAGCCGTCGTCATCGATATCGATTTTGGCGCCGGTGTCGGCACAGATCTTCTGAATGGTCTTGCCGCCGGAGCCGATGACCTCGCGGATCTTGTCCACGTCGATCTTCATGGAAATCATCTTGGGGGCAAACTCGGAGACCTCGGGACGAGGCTCGGCGATGCAGGGCAGCATGATCTCGCTGAGGATCTCCAGCCGGGCCTTGCGGCAGCGCTCCAGGGCGTCGGCGATGATCTCCAGGGTCAGGCCGTCGTTCTTCAGGTCCATCTGGATGGCGGTGATGCCCTCGGTGGTACCGGCCACCTTGAAGTCCATTTCGCCGTGGAAGTCCTCGACGCCCTGGATGTCGGTGAAGGTCCGCCAAGCGCCGGTCTCCTTGTCGGAGATCAGGCCGCAGGAGATGCCGGCCACGGGGCGGCGGATGGGCACGCCGGCGTCCATCAGCGCCAGGGTGGAGCCGCAGATGGAGCCCTGGGAGGTGGAGCCGTTGGAGGACAGGACCTCAGACACCACACGGATGGCGTAGGGGAACTCCTCCACGGAGGGGATCACGGGGTACAGGGCCTTCTCAGCCAGATTGCCGTGGCCGATCTCCCGGCGGGAGGTGGAGCGGCTGGCACGGGCTTCGCCGGTGGAGAAGGAGGGGAAGTTATAGTGGTGGATATAGCGCTTGGACTCCTCGGGCCAGATGGTATCCAGCTTCTGAGCCATGGAGAGGGTGTTCAGGGTGCAGATAGAGAGGACCTGGGTCTGGCCGCGGGTGAAGAGGCCGGAGCCATGGACCCGGGGCAGCACGCCGACTTCGGCAGCCAGAGGCCGGATCTCGTCCATGCCGCGGCCGTCCACGCGCTTGCCCTCCAGCAGCCACTTCTTGACGACCTTCTTCTGCATCTTATAGAGGCAGACCTCGATGTTGATATCGTAGTCCTCGTACTTCTCGGCAAACTTCTCGGCGAAGTCCAGCCGGGTCTTGGCCAGCCGCTCCTCCCGGACGTTCTTGTCGGGGGTATCCAGGGCGTACTCGATCTGATCCATGCCGTAGGCGCACAGGTCGTCCAGCATGTCGTGGTTGACGGCGGCCTTCTCGAAGGTGAACTTGGGCTTGCCGATGGCATCCACAATGGTATTGATAAAGGCGACGATCTGCTTGTTGGTCTCATGGGCCAGCTCGATGCCCTTCATCAGCACATCCTCGGCGACCTCGTTGGCCTCGGTCTCGATCATGACCACCTTCTCGGCGGTGGAGGCGATGGTGCAGAACATCTTGGCGGCCTCGCGCTGCTCGCTGGAGGGGTTGATGATATATTCGCCGTTGAGGTAAGCCACCTCGGTGGTAGCCATGGGGCCGTTCCAGGGCACGTCGGAGTAGGCGGTGGCGATGAAAGCGCCCAGGGAGGCGACGACCTCCACGGGGTTCTCATGGTCGTTGGCCAGAACGGTGCAGGTGATGACCACGTCGTTGCGGAGCTCCTCGTCGAAGAAGGGGCGCATGGGGCGGTCGATCAGGCGGCTGGCCAGGATGCCCTTCTCGGAGGGGCGGCCCTCGCGGCGGTTGAAGCTGCCGGGAATCCGGCCCACGCTGTACATGCGCTCTTCAAACTCCACGGTCAGGGGGAAGTAGTCGATACCGGCCTTGGGGGCGGAAGAAGCCACGACGGTGGTCAGGACCACGGTATCGCCGTAGCGGCAGATGCACTCGCCGTTGGTGAGCTCGGCCACCTTGCCGGTCTCCACGGTGAAGGTCCGGCCGCCGATCTCGGTCTCGAAAATATGATGGTTGGGGAAAGTCTTATGCGTGACCATTTGGTACCTCCTTTGAATGTGAGGCCCCCTATGGCAGATTTAGCACTTGAAACAACGGCCGGCATGCCAAGCCGCTCTTTCAACTGCTAAAGCCTGGTCCATAGGGAGGCGGATTTTGCACAGATGGGCAGACAGGATGACCCCGTCTGCCCACATTGTGTTTCTTACTTACGGATACCCAGCTTGGCGATGCAGGCACGGTAGCGGTTGATGTCCTTCTTGGCCAGATAGTCCAGGAGGTTGCGGCGCTTACCGACCATCATCAGCAGACCACGGCGGGAGTGGTTGTCATGCTTGTGCACCCGCAGATGCTCGGTGAGCTCGTTGATACGGGCGGTCAGAATGGCAATCTGGACCTCCGGGGAGCCGGTGTCGCCCTCGTGGGTCGCGTTGGCAGCGATGATAGCAGTCTTGTCTTCCTTGCGGATCATGGTTCGTTCCACCTTTCAAAATATTACCCGCATTCCAAGTAATGGGCCGGCAGAATGCCCGTCTGAAAACCAGGCTGTCTCCCAAAACTGAGAAATGGGGCGCGGCGCAGTACGCCAGCTTGATTAGCTTACCACACCCCGGGGGAAAAGTAAAGGAAAATCTTCCGAATCTTGATTTTTCCCGGGCGGTATCCCTGCACCTGGGAGGGTTTGCTGCAGAGCAGGGAGAGGCGAGATAGTAAATAGGGAAGAAGTGCTACGCATAGGGGCGCGCATGGCGCGTCCGCTGGGCCGTTTGTGCAAAGCACGCCGCCAATCGCACCGGCCAATGCCTCCCCTTGAGGGGAGGTGGCGCGCCCGAAGGGCGTGACGGAGAGGTGTGCCGCCGCGCAGCGGCGGCGGCGCGGAAGCGCCTTCTGCACACGCCGAAACCCTGCGGGAAGCTTTCGGTGCGGTAACACCTCTCAGGCGCTTCGCGCCAGCTCCCCTCAAGGGGAGCCTTCCCTCTCACGCATCAGGCCTCAAAGCCTCTCCTTGAGGAGAGGTGGCACGGCGAAGCCGTGACGGAGAGG
>DSLMC04102__coassemble_1088_pt1 | contig 18000 bp, 17 predicted proteins | sample DSLMC04102__metabat2_high_PE_031 | metagenome-assembled genome bin DSLMC04102
AATCTTTTGCCCCATCCGTGCAGTTATAAAAGGGGGAAATACATACAGTATTCAGCGTGTCGAAAAAGTCTTTTCGCCACGCTGGGCGTATTTTTAAACTTTAGAAAAAGTTTAAAAATACGTGTTGATTGAACGCGCATGGCCCAGGCCAGCTTCTCTTGCCCTTCGGGCAATTCACCTTCAGGGGTCTTAACCCCTTGCACACATTCCCCGCTGCTCTGTCACATCAGCTTTCAGCGAGGTTTTTTGACAGTCTGAAGGGGGCTTTTTGCCCCCTTCACACTTCCCCCGCTGCTCTGTCACAGACATCTTCAGCGAGGTTTTTCGACAGTCTGATACAGTATTCCCGCCCTTTTATAACTTTCGTATGAGGCAAAATCTTTGGCCGAATGCTCTTGCCAAATTGTGCGGTGCTGCCCTAGGCCGCAGGCATGGCAAAGCCGTGCATGTTCCCGCCCTGGCGGGTGTCGGTGACGTCGCCGCCGATGACCTCGTCCCCGTGGACCAGCACGGTGGCAAAGTGGTTCTGCCCCTCGTCCTCGGGATAGTTGGTAATGGCATAGACGTAACGCTTGACGGCCTTTCCGGCATACTGGCTCAGGTCGTAGCCCTGGGACTGCTGGAGCTGATTGTAGCGGGTGAAGACGTTGTTGAACTCCACGGGGATCTTCACTTCCTGGGTCTCCACCGGCGTTTCGGCCACCTCCCAGCCGAAGGACTGGAGGAAGGCCACCCGGCCCTCGTTGGAGCCGGCGTCGATTTCGGCGGCAGCGGACTCCTGGACGGACGCCGCAGGCGCCTCGCCGGCCTTGCCCAGCAGCACAGCCAGCAGAACCAGCACCGCCACCGCCACAATGAGGCCGGTGAGCACCTTGCGTTTGGAAACCTTTGCGGACATAATCACCATATGCTTCCCTCCGTTATGTTTGGGTGGTACAGCCTATGAGAAAGGGTGGACAAATATGCAGCGATTGGATAAGCGTCTCTCCGAGGCCGGCGTGGCCTCCCGGCGGGAGCTGAAGGCCATCCTCAAGGCCGGCCGGGTCCAGGTCAACGGCGAAGTGGTCCGGAGCGGCGAGCGGAAGGTGGACGAGACCGCCGACGAGATCCGCGTGGACGGCGTGGTGGTCGCGGCGCCGCGGCAGGTGCTGTGGATGCTCCACAAGCCGGCAGGCTACGTCACCGCCACCGAGGACCCGCGGGAGCGGACGGTGATGGAGCTGGTGCCCGAGCCGCTGCGGGCGCTGGACCTCAAGCCTGTGGGACGGCTGGACAAGGACACCGAGGGACTGCTGCTCTTCACCAACGACGGGAAGCTGCTCCACGACCTGATCTCGCCCCGGCGGCATGTGTGGAAACGGTACTACGCCGAACACGAGGGCCGGGCCGGGCCGGAGGATCAGGCGGCCTTCGCCGCGGGAATGCCTCTGGGCGGCGGCGAGACCTGTCTCCCGGCGGTTCTGTACCCCCTGGGGCCGGGGCGCAGCCTGGTGGATCTCCGGGAGGGCATGTACCACCAGGTCCGGCGGATGCTGGCCGCCCGGGGCATGCCGGTGACCTATCTGCGGCGAATTGCCTTCGGCGGCCTGGAGCTGGGGGATCTGCCCCCGGGTCAAGGCCGGGAAGTGGCTCTGGAAACGGTGCTTTCACCGCCTTGTGATATTGCACAAGCGGGAAGTCGCTGGGTTTTGAGGGACGGAGGCGACGGGCTTTAGCGTTAATGACGAAAAACTTGAAAAATAGCACAAAAAAACCGGCCTGATTTCAAGAGAAATGTCAACAACCCCTTGCAAAAAATGTGAATTCGATGTATTATGTCAATAAAGCTTTGTGTAATTAGCATCGTTCCATAAAAATAAGGGGAGGGCGTCTTCATGTCCAGCCGAATGTTTCAAAGCGTGATCGTCCAGATGAAGGAAGCCACAGACCGGGTGATCGGCGTCATCGATGCCGATGGAAATGTCGTATCCTGCAGCGAAACCTCCATGATCGGAGAAAAATGGCCCGAGGCGGTGATCCGTCTCAACAGCGCGCCGGACTCCATGGTCATCGTGGACAAGCGGACGATGAAGCCGCTGGTCAGCTGGAGCGCGTATTTTGACTATGCCGTCTTCGTGGACGGCGACGACGACGTGGCCCGCAGCGTCTGCATCATGGCCTACGTGGCCCTGAACGGCGCGAAGACGTATTACGAGGAAAAGCACGACAAGGGAACCTTTGTCAAAAACATCATCACCGACAATATCCTGCCCGGCGACATCTATATCCGCGCCAAGGAGCTCCACTTCACCACGGACCTGCCCCGGTCGGTGCTGCTGATCCGCCAGGTGGGCCGGGCCGACGTGGCCGCCGTGGACGTGGTGCAGGGCATGTTCCCGGACAAGCAGCAGGACTTTGTCCTCAACATCAATGAGACCGATATCGCCGTGGTCAAACAGGTCACGGCCAACACCGACACGGCCGAGCTCTATAAGATGGCGCAGGAGATCGAGAAAACCCTCAAATCCGAGCTGTTTATCAAGACGGTCATCGGTATTTCCACCATGGCCGGGCACCTGCGGGAGCTGGCCGACGCCTATAAGGAGGCCCAGACCGCCATCGAGGTCGGCAAGGTCTTCGATACCGAGAAGAGCATCATCACCTATGAGAACCTCGGCATCGGCCGGCTGATCTATCAGCTGCCCACCACCCTCTGTGAGATCTTCCTCTCGGAGGTGTTCAAGAAGAACTCCATTGATTCCCTGGATCAGGAGACGCTGTTCACCATCAACAAGTTCTTTGAGAACAACCTCAACGTGTCCGAGACCTCCCGGAAGCTCTTTGTCCACCGCAACACCCTGGTCTACCGCCTGGAGAAGATCAAGAAGCTCACGGGCCTGGATCTCAGGGAGTTTGACCACGCCATCATCTTCAAGGTGGCTCTGATGGTCAAGAAATATCTTGCATCCCGGGAAAACCGGCTGATCTGATTTTCCCATGACCGGAGTACAACATGATTGAATTTAGAAATGTCCACAAAATCTACGAGCCGGGCACCCACGCCCTGAACGGCGTCTCGCTGAAGATCCAGGACGGCGAATTCGTCTTTCTGGTGGGTCCCTCCGGCTCCGGCAAATCCACCATCATTAAAATCCTTACCGCCGAGCTGATGCCCACCTCGGGCAGCGTCTTCGTCAACGGCTTCACCCTGGAGAAGATCCGCCGCAGCGCCGTGCCCTATATGCGCCGGACCCTGGGCGTCATCTTCCAGGATTTCCGCCTGATCGACAATAAGACGGTCTACGACAACGTGTCCTTTGCCATGCGCGTCATCGGCGCGTCGGAAAAGGAGATCAAAAAGCGCGTCCCCTATGTGCTGGAGCTGGTGGGGCTGGAGAACAAATCCCGCCGCCTGCCCCATGAGCTCTCCGGCGGCGAGCAGCAGCGTGTGGCCATTGCCCGGGCCCTGGTCAACAACCCCAATATGATTATCGCCGACGAGCCCACCGGCAACCTGGACCCGGCCCGCTCTCTGGAGATCATGATGCTCCTGGAGCAGATCAATGCCCTGGGCACCACCGTCATGGTGGTCACCCACGAGAAGGAGCTGGTGAACCGCTTCACCAAGCGGGTCATCGCCATCGAAGAGGGCCAGGTTATCAGCGACGGAATGGATGGGTATTACGCATATGAAGAAGAATAACATCGGCTACCTGCTGCGGGAGGGCATCCGCGGCATCTTCCTCCACGGCTTTATGTCCTTCGCGGCCATCTGGGTCACAGTGGCCTGCCTGTTGATTATCGGCACCTTTGGTCTGGTACTCTTCAACCTCAACGAGATGATTCTGGAGCTGGAGCAGGAGAACGCCATGCTCGTCTATATTGACGACACCTACTCCGAGGCCGAGGCCAAGAGCGTCGGCTCTCAGATCAACATGATTGCCAACGTCCACAACGCCGAGTTTATCTCCCGGGAGGAGGCGCTGGAGAGCTTCATCGAGGAGCAGCAGGACGAGGATCTGTTCGCGGGTCTGGAGTCCTCCACCCTCCGGGACCGGTTCGTCATCACCCTGGAGGACAACACCCAGATGCGCGAGACCGAGACGGCGCTCCGGGCCATCGAGGGCGTGGCAGACGTCACGTGCCATTATGAAATTACCGAAGGCTTCCAGACGGTCCAGCGGATTCTCAACATCGCCTCGGTCATCATCATCGCGGTGCTGCTGGTGGTGTCCATGCTGATTATCTCCAACACCGTCAAGCTGGCCATGTACGACCGCAAGGATGAGATCGCCATTATGAAGATGGTCGGCGCTACCAACGGCTTTATCCGCTGGCCCTTCGTGGTGGAGGGCTTTATCCTGGGCATCGTGGCCTCGGCTCTGGCCTTCTTCCTGGAATGGGGCCTGTACAACCTGCTGGAGACCCAGGTCGCAGCGGTGGACTCCCTGAATCTGATTTCCATTGTGCCCTTTGTGGAGGTCGTCGAAATCGTGGCCATCGGCTACGCCGTGGTGGGCTTTATTGTCGGCGTCATCGGCAGCTTGCTGTCTATCCGCCGCTTCCTCCAGGTGTAATACGTGATTTATAAGGATTGGAGCAATCGATACATGATGAAATCTTCCAAACCCCGCGCTAGAAATCCCAAAAAGATCTGCATTGCCGTCATTTCTCTGATGCTCTGCGTGCTGATGGTGGGAGGCCTTCTCACCTCGGCCCTGATGACCATGGCCTCCGCGGCCTCCTCCTCGGAGATTCAGAAGACCCTCAATGATCTGAAGAATCAGGCCCAGGAGATTGCCGACCAGGGCGCCGCCCTGCAGCAGGAAATCGACGCCAACCAGTCGGACACCCAGACTACCATTGAAAAGAAGTCCGACATTGACAAGCAGATCACCATTACCGAGGCGGAGATCCAGAACACCAACGCCCAGATTCAGCAGTACAGCCTGCTGATTGCCGAAAAGCAGTCTGAGCTGGAGGACGCTCTGGCCCGCCAGGCCGAGATGAATGAGACCTACAAGGCTCGCATCCGCGCCATGGAGGAGAACGGCACCATTTCCTATTGGTCCGTCCTCTTCAAGGCCACCAGCTTCTCGGACCTGCTGAGCCGGATCGACAGCATCCATGAGGTGGCTGAGGCCGACCAGCGCATGCTGGAAGAGCTGGACGCCATCGCCCAGGAGATCGAGGCCGACCGCCAGTCTCTGGAGGATGAAATGGCCGCCCAGGAGGAGGCCAAGGCCGCCTTGGCCGAGCAGGAAGCCACGCTCCAGGCCCAGCGGTCCGAAGCCGACGCCTACCTGATCGAGCTGGCCGCCGCTTATGACAATCTGACCGACGAGTACCTGGCCAATGAGGCCGAGGAGGAGGCCCTCCGCAAGGAGATCATGGAGGCCCAGGCCGCCTATGAGGCCGCCCTCTCCGCCGAGGAGGCCGAGCGGCTGGCCCAGCAGAACCAGAACAACGTGGCCGGCTCCGGCTCCACCTCCAATGTCACCCCCAGCACCTCGGGCTTCATCTCTCCGCTGCCCGGCGGCGCCTATGTGACCTGCGCCTATGGCTGGCGGATTCACCCCATCTGGGGTGACAAGCGGTTCCACTCCGGCGTGGATCTGGGTGCCTCTCAGGGTACGCCCATCTATGCCATCGCCGCCGGTACCGTCACCACCGCCACCTATGGCGACGCCAACGGCTACTATGTCTCCATCAGCCACGGCAACGGCTACGGCAGCGTGTACTGCCATATGACCAACTATATCGTGTCCGTGGGCGACTCCGTCTCCCAGGGACAGGTCATCGGTTACGTGGGCTCCACCGGCTGGTCCACCGGTCCCCATCTGCACTTTGAGATTCATGTCAACGGCAGCACCGTCAATCCCATGGACTATATCTCGCTCTGACCGAACCGATTGCCCACAGCTCCCCGCGGGGCTGTGGGTATCTCCTTATTCTCAGACCAATATGAGGTGACCCCTTTGAAAAAGAAAATGCTATGGATCGCCGTCGTGATTCTGCTGGTGGCGGTGACGGCTTTGACGACCTTTGCCGTGACGGTGACGCAGCTGTCGGCCCGGCTGTCTGCCGCGGCGGACCCGGTGACCGCCAAGCTCAGCGAGCTGGCGCAGTATATCGACCTCTATTTTATTGACGACTACGACGAAGCCGCCTTGACGACAGCCGCCGCCGACGGCGCGGCCTCGGCCATGGTGGCGGCCACCGGCGACCGGTGGAGCTACTATATCAGCGCGGAGGATATGGCGGCCCATAATGAGCAATTATATAATGAGTACGTGGGAATCGGCATCGTCATTCAGGTCACCGACGGCGGCATGGAGGTCACCTCTGTCACCGAGGGCGGACCTGCCGAGGCGGCCGGCGTCCTGGTGGGGGATATCCTCACCGAGGTAGACGGCGAAGCGACCGACGCCCTGGGGCTGGACGAGACCAAAAACCGCGTTCGGGGCGAGGCCGGCACCACCGTGGAGCTGACCTTCCTCCGGGACGGCGCGGAAGTGGCGCTGACCGTGGAGCGAGCGGCCATCGTCTCGCCCGTGGCCGAGGCGGAGCTGCTGGAGGGGAACATCGGCTATATCACCATCGCCAATTTTGACTACCACTGCGCCGAGCAGACGCTGGCCTGCATCGACGAGATGGCGGCCCAGGGGGCCGAGGCACTGCTTTTCGACGTGCGGTTCAACCCCGGCGGCCTGAAGGATGAGATGGTGGAGATTTTGGATACGCTGCTGCCCGAGGGCGATATCTTCCGCAGCGTGGACTATGCCGGCAGGGAAGAGGTGGATACCTCGGACGCCGCCTGCCTGGAGCTGCCCATGGCCGTGCTGGTCAACGAGGACTCCTATTCCGCGGCCGAGTTCTTCGCCGCCGCCCTCCAGGAGTACGGCGTGGCGGAGGTGGTCGGCGTGCAGACCAGCGGCAAGGGCAATTTCCAGTATACCTTTAACCTCTCCGACGGTTCGGCGGTGGCGCTTTCCGTGGGCAAGTATTATACGCCCAGCGGCAAAAGCCTGACCGACGTGGGCATCGTGCCCGACGTGGAGGCAGATCTCTCCTATGCCGACTACGAGGCCCTCTACTACGGAACGCTGCCGCTGGACGAGGATGCCCAGGTTCAGGCAGCGCTGGAAGTCCTGCGGGAGAAAATCTCTTGACAGAATTGGCTGGGCGATACTATAATAATGTCTACTGTATAGACAGGCGGCTATTTTGAGCCGTGCTGTGACTCAGCGCCCCGTGCCGAAGCCGGGGCTGCGAACCGGAAGGATGGATCATTGGTGGCAAGAGAATATAAGATTACCAGCGCCCGGCTCAAGGAGCTGGAGACAGAGCTCAATTACCTCAAGACGACCCGCGAGAAGGAAGTGGCCGAGCAGATCAAGGAAGCCCGTTCCTTCGGCGACCTCTCGGAGAACAGCGAGTACGACGAGGCCAAAAACGAGCAGGCAAAGCTCTACGGCCGCATCGCCGAGGTGGAGAATATTCTCGCCAACGCCGTCATCATCGAGGAGAATGACGAGCCTGCCGGCCATGTCGGTCTGGGCTGCCGGGTCCAGGTGATGGATTTGGATCTCGGCGAGGAGGAGACCTACACCATCGTCGGCTCTCAGGAGGCCGATCCCCTGAACGGCTGCATTTCCGACGACTCTCCCTTCGGCCGCGCCATGGTGGGCAAGGGCCAGGGCGATGTGGTAGAGGTGGAGGCCCCGGTGGGCGTGCTCCGCTTCCGCATCCTCAGTGTGGCAAAATAAATGCCGAGAGAGGCACTGGTGCGCCTGCGCCTCTTTTTTGACTGGAGTGATATGCTTTGAATATCTATAAATTGGCCTTGCTGCTGCGCCGGCACTACAGCCGGATCTCGCCGATGCAGATGATCGCGGTGGTATTTCTGGCCATTATCCTCTTTGGCGGCTTCCTGCTGTCGCTGCCGCTGTCCTCCCGGTCCGGACAGTGGACCAGCTATCTCTCGTCGGTGTTCACGGCCACCTCGGCCACCTGCGTCACCGGCCTGACGATCTACGACACCTTTACCCACTGGAGCAATTTTGGCCAGGTGGTCATTCTGGTTCTGATTCAGGTGGGCGGCCTGGGCTTTATGACCATCGCCTCCTTCTTCTTCCTGGTGGCCAACCGCCGCATCGGCCTCAAGCAGCGGCTCCTGCTGGCCCAGAGTCTGGGCGTAGACCAGATCAGCGGCATCGTCCGCCTGGTCTATAAGGTCCTGGTCCGTACGGCCATCATCGAGGGCGTCGGCGCGCTGATTCTCACGGTCCGCTTTGCCTTCCTGGTTCCCCTTGACCGGGCTCTGTGGTGGGGCATCTTCCACTCGATCTCGGCCTTCTGCAACGCCGGCTTCGATGTGGTGGGCGCGGTGGACGTGGGCGGCAGCCTGATCCCCTTTGTGGGGGACTGGGTGGTGAACCTGACGATTATAGCCCTGATTACCCTGGGCGGCCTGGGCTTCTTCGTCTGGGACGACGTGCTGACCAAGCGGCGCTTTAGAAAGATGGCGGTCTATACCAGGCTGGTGCTGATTATTTCGGCGATCCTGGCGCTGGGCGGCGGCGCGCTGATTGCCCTGGTGGAGTGGAATAATCCCGCCACGCTGGGCGGACTCCCGGCGGCGGAGAAGTGCCTGGCGGCGCTGTTCCAGTCGGTCACCTCCCGTACGGCGGGCTTTTACTCCATTCCGCAGGGCGCCATGTCCGATTCGGCCAAGGCCATCACCGACGCCCTGATGCTGGTGGGCGGTTCCAGCGGCTCCACTGCCGGCGGTGTCAAAACCGTCACCATGGGCGTCCTGATTCTCGCGGTCATCGCCGCCGCCCGCGGCCGTTCCCGCGTCACCGTTTTCCGGCGGACCATCAACGCCCAGCAGGTCAGCGACGCCGTGGCCGTGGCCGTGCTGGTCTTCGGCATGTCCTTTACCGCGGGCCTGATTCTCTCGGCCACCAACGGCCTGCCTCTGATCGACTGCGTATTTGAAACCATCTCGGCCATTGCCACGGTGGGCCTTTCCACCGGAATAACGCCGGGTCTCAACGTGCTCTCTCAGATTTTGCTGATTGTATTGATGTATTTCGGGCGCGTGGGCGTCATGACCATCAGCCTGGGCTTCCTGCTGACCAATGTGGCGGAGGAGCGCTATCGATATGCCGATACCAAAGTGATGATCGGCTGAAAGGAAGAATGCTATGAAATCCTATGTTATCATCGGCCTGGGCCGCTTCGGTACTGCCTTGGCCATCAAGCTCCAGGACCTGGGCAACGAAGTCATGGTCATCGACGAGAGTGCCGAGCAGGTGCAGAAGATCTCCAACCGCGTCACCTATGCCGTGGTGGGCGACGCCCGGGATGAAGAGGTGCTGATCTCTCTGGGCGTGCGGAATGTGGACTGCGCCGTCGTGGCCGTAGGCAGCGATTTGGCTGCCAGCATTCTGATTACCCTGAACCTGAAGGCCCTGGGGGTGCCGCTGGTGGTCTGCAAGGCCCCGGACGACCTGCAAAAGCGGGCCCTGGAGAAGGTCGGCGCCGACCGGGTGGTCATTCCCGAGCGAGAGCTGGCCCTCAAGCTGGCCCAAAACCTCTCCTCCTCCAGCGTCCTCGACTATATTGAGCTCTCCAGTGAATGCGGCATCATTGAGATGACGCCCCCGGAGAGCTGGAAGGGCCAGACGATCCAGAAGATCGATATTCGCGCCAAATACGGCGTCAACGTCATTGCCATGCGCAATGCCGGCGGCAAGATCACCGTCGCCCCCGGACCCAATTATACCATTCGTGAGGATGATATCATGGTGATTCTCGGCGGCAGCGACGAGCTGAGCCGCGTCCAGAAGCTGTGACCCGGGAACGGATCACCAGCCGTAAAAACCCGCTGCTCCAGCAGCTGCGGCGGCTTTTCTCCAGCCGCGGCTGCCGGGAGGAGCTGGGTCTCTGCGCCGCCGACGGTACCAAGCTCTTGGCCGAGGCGGTCCGGTGGATTCCCGACGCTCTGCGGACCGTCGTGGTGACGCCGTCGGTGGACCCGGGCCCGCTGCCGCCGCAGGTGCGGCTGGTGGAGGTCCCGGAGGATATCATGGAGCAGATTTCTCCCATGGAGACGCCCCAGGGCGCGCTCTTCACCTGGACGCCGCCCCAGCCGCAGCCCCTGGAGCTGACGCCCGGGACGCTGATTCTCGACGGACTCCAGGACCCCGGCAACGTGGGGACGATTCTCCGCACCGCCGACGCCTGGGACCTGCCCGTGGTGCTGACGCCGGGCTGTGCCGACGCCTACGGACCCAAGACCGTCCGGGCCTCCATGGGCGCGGTCTTTCGCACGCCGCCCCAGCGGGCGGCCCATGCGGCGGTCGCCGAGACCTGCCGGACCCGGGGGATTCCCCTGGTGGTCACCGCTTTGACCGACAGCGCGGTGGACCTGTGCAGCCTGGAGCTCTCCAAGGCCGCCGTGGTCATCGGCAGCGAGGGCCGGGGCGTGGGCCGGTTCTTCCTCGAGCAGGCGGATCAGACCGCCATTATTCCGATGAATCCCCGCTGTGAATCGCTCAACGCCGCCGTGGCCGCCACGGTGGTTTTGTGGCAGATGCGGCGCTGAACAGGCGGGAGGGACAGACGATGCAGAAGTTCTGGGTGTGGCTGGTGACGCGGAAGGGCCTGGGAATGCGGAGCGCCTATCAGGCGCTGCGGCAATTCCCCTCGGTGGAGGCGCTGTACTATGCCGATGAGGCGGCCTATCAGGCCGCGGGCCTACAGCGCTATGCACCGCTGCTGGATAAGGACCTTTGGCTGCCCCAGGAGATTCTGCGCCGCTGCTATGATCGCGGCATTTCGGTGCTGACCTGGCAGGACAGCTGCTATCCGCAGCTTCTGCGGTCCCTGGAGGACCCGCCGCTGGTGCTCTATTATAAGGGAAAGCTGCCGCCGGACAACAGCCTGACCATCGGCGTCGTGGGTACCCGGGCCGCGTCGGTCAACGGCCAGCTCCAGGCCCGGCGGCTGGGCTACAGTCTGGGCCGGTGCGGCTGCACGCTGGTCTCCGGCGGGGCCAAGGGAATCGACGCCGCGGCCATGGAGGGCGCGCTCACCGGCGGCGGCAGCGTGGTGGCCGTGCTGGGCGGCGGCGTAGACGTGGTCTATCCCCGGAGCAACCGGCGGCTTTTTGAAGAGGTGGTCTGGCATGGCTGCCTGCTCAGCGAGTATCCGCCGGGGACCCAGCCCCTTGCCGCCCATTTCCCGGTGCGCAATCGGATCATCAGCGGGTTAAGTCACGGCCTGCTGGTGGTAGAGGCGCCGGAGAAGAGCGGCGCCCTGATTACGGCCTATGCGGCCCTGGAACAGGGCCGGGATGTCTTTGCGGTGCCGGGCAGTCCCGGCGTCAAGACCTGCGGCGGCAATCTCAATTTGCTGCGGGAGGGCGCGATTCTGGTGCGGAACGCGGTGGATATCCTCCAGGAGTATGAGGGCCCCTATCCCGACCTGGTGGCCCGGTGCGTCCAGGCCCAGCAGGAGCTGGACGCCCGAGCGGAACCCGCCCGGCCCGAGACGCCGCCGCCCGCGGCGGAGGAGCCCGGCCCGGAGCCGATCCCGCAGACGGTGCTGGATGCCATGAGCCCGGAGGAGCAGCGGATCTGCGCGCTGCTCCAGGCGCGGGGCAATATGCAGATCGACAATCTGGTGGCGGAGACCGGAATCCCGGCAGGTCAGGCCCTGGCGGCGCTGACGCTGCTGGAGGTCAAGGGCGTCGTCCGCCGTCTGCCGGCCCGGTATTTTACTCTGGCCGGCGGCGCAAAATGTAAGTAAGTTCGTAAGGAGCGGCATCATGTCCAAGGCAAAGACCAATCTGGTGATCGTTGAGTCGCCGTCCAAGGCCAAGACGATCGGCAAATACCTGGGCAGCGGCTACGAGGTCAAGGCCTGTATGGGCCACCTCCGCGATTTGCCCAAGAGCACGATGGGCGTGGATCTGGAGCACGATTTCACGCCGGTCTACCAGCCTGTCAAGGGCAAGGAAGATATCATCAAGGATTTGAAATCCCTCGCGAAAAAGAGCGATCAAATATATCTGGCAACCGACCCGGACCGGGAGGGTGAGGCCATTTCCTGGCACCTCCAGGCCCTGCTGGACATTCCCGACGACAAGGTCAACCGGGTCACCTTCAATGAAATCACCAAGGGCGTCGTGACCCAGGCCATCCAGAAGCCCCGGGCCATCGACCAGGACCTGGTGGACGCCCAGCAGGCCCGGCGGATTCTCGACCGGATCGTGGGCTATCAGCTCTCGCCGCTGCTGTGGAAAAAGGTGCGCCGGGGCCTCTCGGCGGGCCGGGTCCAGTCGGTGGCCACACGGCTGGTGGTGGACCGGGAGAACGAGATCCGGGCCTTTGTCCCCCAGGAGTACTGGACCATCGACGTGGACCTGGACCGGGTGGAGAAGCCCGGCAGCTTTACGGCCCGGTTCTACGGGGACCCCAAGAAGCGGGAGCTTCACAGCGAGGCCGAGACCCAGGCCGTCACCGCCTCCCTGGAGGGCCGGGAGTTCCGGGTTCTCAGCGTCAAGCGCTCCGAGAAAAAGCGGTCGCCCGCGCCGCCCTTTATCACCTCCACCCTCCAGCAGGAGGCCTCCCGGAAGCTGGGCATGACGCCCAAGCAGACCATGGCCCTGGCCCAGCAGCTCTATGAGGGCGTGGAGATCACCGGCGTCGGCGCCGTGGGTCTCATTACCTATATGCGTACCGACTCCCAGCGCCTCTCCGAGGAGGCCCTGGCCGCGGCAAAGGATTACATTCTCGGCCGCTGGGGCAGCGACTACTACTACGGCGAGCCCCACCGCTACAAGACCAAGTCCGCCGCCCAGGATGCCCACGAAGCCATCCGGCCCAGCAATGTGGCCCTGGACCCCGAGCGGGTCAAAGCGGATCTCACCCGCGACCAGTTCCGCCTCTATAAGCTGATCTGGGAGCGGTTCACCGCCTCGCAGATGGCTGTGGCCCTCTATGACAACGTGGCCATCGAGGCCCAATGCGGCGAGAACATCTTCCGGGCCAATCACCAGAGCCTGAAATTCCCCGGCTTCACCACCCTCTATGAGGAGGGAAAGGACGACGAGCAGGAGGAGCTTCAGTCTCCGCTGCCGGAGCTCAGCGAGGGCGAGCCTCTGCGGCGCACCGCCACCCGGCCCGAGCGGCACTTTACCCAACCCCCGGCCCGCTATACCGAGGCCACGCTGGTCCGGGCCATGGAGGAAAAGGGCGTCGGCCGCCCCTCCACCTACGCCAGCATCATCTCCACCATCCAGGACCGGGATTACGTGCTGAAGAAGGAAAAGCGCCTCTGGCCCACGCCCCTGGGCGAGGTGGTCACCGGCCTGATGATGGACCGGTTCCAGGATATCATCGACGTCGCCTTTACGGCCCATATGGAGGAGCAGCTGGACCAGGTGGAGGAGGGGAAGGTCCCCTGGAAGCAGGTCCTGGCCGACTTCTATGCCGGCTTCCACAAGGATATGGAGGAGGCCGAGGAAGCCCTCAAGGACACCCGGCTCAAGGTCCCCGAGGAGGAGACCGATGAGGTCTGTGAGCTCTGCGGCCGGAAAATGGTGATTAAATACGGCCGGTTTGGCCGGTTCCTGGCATGTCCCGGCTTCCCCGAGTGCAAGAATACCAAGCCCATCGTGGAGCGGATGCCGGGCCGCTGCCCCAAGTGCGGGTCCGGCCTGCTCAAGCGCAAGTCCAAGCGGGGCTATGCCTATTACAGCTGTGAACGCGGCGCGGACTGCGGCTTTATGACCTGGGACGTACCCACGGAGTTCGATTGCCCGTCCTGCGGGCAGACCATGTTCAAGAAGTCCGGCCGGGGCGCAAAGAAGCCCTTCTGCATCAACGAGGCCTGCGAGAACTTCCTCCCCGAGGACCAGCGCGGCGGCTACCGCAAGAAGACCGCCGCCGCGGAGGAGAAGCCGGACGGTGCGGCGGCAGAGCCCAAGGCCCCTGACGGCGCGGCGGAGACCGCCGCCCAGAAGCCGGCGGCCAAGAAGACTGCCGCCGCGAAAAAACCCGCCGCCAAGAAGGCGGCGTCCGCTAAGAAGCCTGCCGTGAAGAAATCCGCCGCTAAGCAGGCGGAGGACACCGAAGCTTAGTCGAAGGAGGGCCTGATATGGAACAGGTAACCGTCGTCGGCGCGGGGCTGGCGGGCTGTGAAGCGGCCTGGCAGCTGGCCCAGCGGGGAATTCCCGTGCGGCTGTGCGAGATGAAGCCCGTGAAGATGACCCCGGCCCACCACGCGCCGGAGTTCGCCGAGCTGGTCTGCTCCAACTCGCTCCGGGGCGACCGGCTGGAAAATGCCGTGGGCCTTCTGAAGGAGGAGCTCCGGCGGCTGGACAGTCTGATTCTCGCCTGTGCCGAAGCCACGCGGGTGGAGGCGGGCGGCGCCCTGGCCGTAGACCGGACGGGCTTTTCCGCCCTGATCACCGAGAAGATCCGGTCGCATCCTTTGATTACGGTGGAGACCGGCGAGGTCACGGAGATTCCCGTGCCGCCGGTCATCATCGCCACCGGACCGCTGACCAGCGAGGCCCTGAGTCAAACCATTCAGGCCTATTTCGGCGGCAAGGACTATCTCAACTTCTTTGACGCCGCCGCGCCGCTGGTCACTGCCGAAAGCATCGACATGGATCACGCCTGGTTCGCCTCCCGATATGACCGGGGCAGCGCCGACTATATCAACTGCGCCATGGATGCCGAGACCTATGCCGCCTTTGTCCGGGAGCTGACCGCCGCCGAGGAGGCGGAGGTCCATGGCTTCGAGGATAAAAAGGTCTTTGAGGGCTGTATGCCCGTGGAGGTCATGGCCCGCCGGGGCGTGGATACCCTGCGCTACGGTCCGCTGAAGCCCGTGGGCCTCAAGGACCCCAAGACCGGCAAGGAGCCCTATGCCGTGGTGCAGCTGCGGCGGGATAACGCCGCCGGTACGATCTATAATTTGGTGGGCTTTCAGACCCATCTGAAATTCCCCGAGCAGAAGCGGGTCTTTTCCATGATCCCGGCCCTGCGGAACGCGGAGTTTGTCCGCTACGGCGTCATGCACCGCAATACGTTCCTCCATTCGCCGGACCTTCTGGACTGCTTCTATGCCGACCGCCGCAACCCGCTGGTGGCCTTTGCCGGACAGATGACCGGCGTGGAGGGCTATGTGGAATCCACCGCCTCGGGCTTTTTGGCAGCGGTGGCCATGGCCTTCAAGGTCCGGGGCCTGCCGCCGGTGGAGTTCCCCCGGGAGACGGCCATCGGAGCGCTGGGCCACTATATTTCCAACCCCAACGCCGTGAATTTCCAGCCGATGAACGTCAACTTCGGCATCCTCGCGCCGCTGGACCATCGGGTCAAGGGCAAGGCCAACAAGAATCTCGCCATCGCCCAGCGGGCGCTGGCCTGTATCGACCGGCTGCTGCCCGCCATCATGCTGCCGCAAGAAACAGAAAGGGTGTAAGCCATGCGGATCCTCATTGACGCCATGGGCGGCGATCACGCCCCCGAGGCCATTGTCAAGGGCGCCATTGACGCCGCCGCCGAATTTGGCGTGCAGATTGTCCTGGTGGGTCGGGGCGAGGCCATCTTAAAGAGCCTGACGACGCTGGGCCTGGATACGCTGCCCAAGGGGGTGGAGGTGGCCAATGCCGACGATGTGGTCACCATGGAGGACGACCCGGCCACGGTGCTTCGCGCCCGTCCGGATTCGTCCATGGTAGTGGGCCTGCGGCTGCTGGCCGAGGGCGGCGGCGACGCCTTCATCTCGGCGGGCAGTACCGGCGCGCTGCTCAGCGCGGCGACGCTGGTGGTCAAGCGGGTCAAGGGCATCCGCCGGGCGGCCATGTGCCCGGAGATCCCCACCAAGACCGGCTCGACGCTTCTGATCGACTGCGGCGCCAACGCCGAGTGCACGCCGGAGTTTTTGGTGCAGTTCGCCCTGATGGGCGCGCTCTACGCCCGGAAGGTCCAGGGCAAGGCCGCGCCCAAGGTGGGCCTTCTGAACATCGGCTCCGAGCCCGGCAAGGGCACGCCGCTCCAGAAGGAGACCTATGCGCTGCTGACCAAGGCTGCTGAGCTGGGCCTGCTCCATTTCACCGGCAATGTGGAGGCCCGGGATGTGCCCCTGGGGGCTGTGGACGTGGTGGTAGCCGACGGCTTCTTGGGCAATGTGCTGCTGAAGACCATCGAGGGCACCGCCAGTCTGATGACCTCCATGGTCAAGGAGATTTTCCTCCAGAACGCCCTGACGAAGCTGGCGGCCCTGATCTGCCGCAAGGGCGTCCTGGCCATGAAGAATAAGATGGACTACCGGGAGGTGGGCGGCACCATGCTGCTGGGCATCTCCAAGCCGGTGGTCAAGGCCCATGGCTCCTCGGACGCCCGGGCCATCCGGAGCGCCGTCCGCCAGGCCATCGAGGCCGTGAACGGCGGCATGACCGAGGAGCTGCACAGCCAGGCGGCTGCGGTCAGCGACCTGCTGAAGCGGCCGTGACCGTCCCGCGCTGGGGTCAAATGTAACGAATCGAGAGGAAACGACCATGTATACGGAATTGGAGCAGGGCCTGGGCTATACCTTTGCCGACAAGGCGCTGCTGGAAAACGCGCTGACGCACAGCTCCTATGCCAACGAGCGGCGGAGCAGCTGCGGCAGCAACGAGCGTCTGGAGTTCCTGGGAGACAGTATTCTGGGCTTTGTGGTGGCGGACTATCTGTTCCGCGTCCTGCCGGACCGGCCCGAGGGTGATCTGACCCGGATCCGGGCGGACCTGGTCTGTGAGCGCAGTCTGGCCCAGGTGGCCGCGGCGCTGCACTTGGGCGCGTTTTTGCGTCTGGGGCACGGAGAGGAGCAGGGAGGCGGCCGCACCCGGGAGAGCATTCTGGCCGACGCCGTGGAGTCGGTGCTGGCGGCCTCCTATCTGGACGGCGGCTTCCAGGCCGCCAAGGGGATCATTCAGCGGCTGATTCTCACGGAGCTGCCCCAGGGCCGTCCCGGGAACTTTGACTGCAAGACCATGCTCCAGGAGTTGGTCCAGCGGCAGAAGGACCAGGTGATCCAGTATCATCTCACCGGCGAAACCGGTCCCGATCATGACAAGCACTTCACCGTGGAGGTGAGCCTCAACGGCCAGGTGGTGGGCGCGGGCGACGGCCGCAGCAAGAAGCGCGCGGAGCAGGCCGCCGCCGAGGCGGCCCTCCAGCGGCTCTTCCCCCGGGAGTACGCCGCGGCCCTTCGCTGAGGAGGCGCGCCATGTTTGAAGGATTTACCCCCGAGACCGTGGATTTTCTCTGGGGCATTCGGCTCAATAACGAGCGGGGCTGGTTCCTGGAGCATAAGGACCAGTATGACCGCGCCCTCTACGGCCCCATGAAGGCGCTGTCCCAGCAGGTCTTCGCGGCCTTTCAGGACGTGCCCAATATGGACTACAAGCTCTCCCGGATCTACCGGGACGCCCGGCTCCACCCGCCGGCGCCCTATAAGGAGAGCCTCTGGCTCAGCATGCGTCCGGCGGACCTGCCCTGGAGCGAGCAGCCGACCCTGTATTTTGAAATTCGGCCCGAGGCATACAGCTACGGCTTTGTGCTCTGGCGGCCCAAGACGGCGGCGCTGACCAAGTTCCGCGCCATGCTCACCGACCGTCCGGCGGAATTCCCGGCCCTGGTCCGGAAGCTGGAGCAGGAGACGGGCCTCACCTTCAGCGGCGAGTCCTTTAAGCGGCGGCTCCGCTGCCCCGACCCGCAAGTGGAGCCCTACTACAGCCTCCGCGGCATGCTGCTGGATACCGACCGTGCGCCGGACGACCTGCTTTTCTCCCCGGCGCTGGCCGACACGGTGATCGATACCCTGCGGAAGCTCTATCCCCTTTATGAATATTGCCTGAAATTTACTGCATAATTACACCCCGGCGGGTCCCCGCCGGGGTGTAATACTAAAATCCAATAAAACTATTTAATTGTATAGCCGGATATGGTATACTAT
>DSLMC04102__coassemble_1093_pt1 | contig 17935 bp, 13 predicted proteins | sample DSLMC04102__metabat2_high_PE_031 | metagenome-assembled genome bin DSLMC04102
GTGTGCCGCCGCATAGCGGCGGCGGCGCGTCAGCGCCCTCTGCACACGCCGAAACCCTGCGGCAAGCTTTCGGTGCGGCAACACCTCTCAGTCAGCCTTCGGCTGACAGCTCCCCTCAAGGGGAGCCTTCCCTCTCAGGCGACGCACCCCAAAGCCTCTCCTTGAGGAGAGGTGGCACGGCGGAGCCGTGACGGAGAGGTGTGCCGCCGCATAGCGGCGGCGGCGCGCAAGCGCCCTCTGCACACGCCGGGACTCTACGGGAAGCTTTCGGTGCGGTAACACCTCTCAGTCATGGCTTACGCCATGACAGCTCCCCTCAAGGGGAGCCTATGAACACCCCTACGATACAAGGAGACCCTATGGAATACGGCAAGGTATGCCTGCGGCGGGGGGAGGAAACGGACCTCCGCCGGGGCGGCTTTTGGATTTATGACAACGAAATCGACTGGTACGACGACATCTGCCCCGCGGGCGGCATTGTGGACGTCATCGACAGCCGCCGCCAGTTCGTGGCCCGGGGCTACTTCAATCCCCGGAGCAAAATCACGGTGCGGGTGCTGACCCGCGATCCCGACGAGGTCATCGACGCGGCCTTCTTCCGGCGGCGCATCGAGGCGGCCTGGGCCTTCCGGCGGCAGCTGGGCTTCTCCGACGCCTGCCGGGTGGTCTTCGGCGAGAGCGACGGCCTGCCGGGCCTGACCGTGGACAAATTCGGCGATTACCTGTCCTTCCAGATCGTGTCCCTGGGCATGGAGCAGTGGAAGGACGCGATTGTGGAGACGCTGATCGACCTCTTCCATCCGGCGGCCATCTGCGAGCGGGGCGACGTGCCGGTCCGGGAGAAGGAGGGCCTGCCCCAGGCGGCGCAGGTGATCTACGGCACGCTGCCGGAGCTGGTACGGCTCAGGGAGCACGACGCCTGGCTCTATGCCGACCTGCTACACGGCCAGAAGACCGGCCACTTCCTGGACCAGCAGGAAAACCGGGGCCGCTTAAAGCCCTACGCCCCGGGCCGGACGGTGCTGGACCTCTGCTGCCACAGCGGCGGCTTCGGCATCCACGCGGCACTCTACGGCGCCCAGTCCGTGGAGTGCGTGGACGTCTCCGAGGAGGCGCTGGCCCTGGTGCGGAAGAACGCCGCCGAAAACGGCGTGGAAGTGACCACCACCTGCGCCAACGTCTTCGACCTGGTCAAGTCCTACGACGAGGCCGGGCGGCGGTTCGGCCTGGTGATCTGCGACCCGCCGGCCTTCGCCAAGAGCCGCAAGGCCTTGGAAGCGGCCTACCGGGGGTATAAGGAGCTGAATCTCCGGTGCCTCCGGCTCACCGAGCCCGGCGGCTTCCTGGTGACCTGCTCCTGCAGCCAGTTTATGACGCCGCCCCTCTTTGAAAAAATGCTCACCGAGGCCGCCGGAGACGTGGGCCGCCCCATCCGCCTGATCGAGACGCTGATCCAGTCCCGGGACCACCCCGCCTGCCTCACCGCCGAGCACGCCCTGTACTTAAAGGGCCTCATCGTCCAGGTGCTGTAGCCCGGAACCGTCTCGTAGGGGCGGATTATATATCCGCCCGAACCAGGCTGCGCGTACCGCAAGCCTCCGGGAAACCGGCAGCGCAGCCGGGCGCATATGCAATGCGCCCCTACATTGCTGGTGCAAACCATACATCACTGGTGCAAACGATACATTACAACGATTTGGAGTCTGATACCATGTACGAACTGATTACCCAGGAGACCCTGGCAGAATACGAAGCCTTTGTCCAATCCCATCCCAAGGGGAACTTCGCCCAGAGCTATCTCTGGGGCAAGCAGAAGCCCATGTGGGTCTGGAAGGCCATCGCGGTCCGGGGGGACGACGGCAAAATCAAGGGCTCTCTGGCGGTGATGATCCGCAAGATGCCTCTGGTGAGCCGGACGCTGATGTACGGCTGCCGGGGCCCGGTCTGCGACCTGGACGACCGGGAGACCTTCGGCCAGCTGCTGGCCGGAGCCCGGGCGCTGGCCAGGGAATACAAGTCCTACGTCATCAAGCTCGACCCGGACGTGCCCTCCTCCAACACCGGCTTTTTCCATATGCTCCGGAGCTTCGGCTTCGAGAGCAAGGAGGGCGGCAAAAACTTCGAGGCCATCCAGCCCCGGTACGTCTTCCGGCTCAACGTGGAGGGCAAGACCGAGGAGGAAATCCAGGCGGGCTTCCACCAGAAGTGGCGCTATAATATCCGCGTGGCCCAGAAAAAGGGCGTGGAAGTGAAAATCTGCGGCAAGGAGATGATCCCGGCCTTCGCCGACCTGATGCTGACCACCGGCGTCCGGGACGGCTTCGTCACCCGGCAGCCGGAGTATTTCGCCAATATGCTGGACAACCTGGGCGAGCACTGCCGCCTGTACATGGCCTTCCACGAGGACCGGCCCATCGCCGGAACTCTGGCCATCCACTACGGCGACAAGGTCTGGTATCTCTACGGCGCGTCCTCCAACGAGGACCGGAACCTGATGCCCAACTATCTGCTCCAGTGGCGGATGATCCAGTGGGCCATCGAGGAAAAGTGCCGGATCTACGACTTCCGGGGCGTCTCCGGCGACATCAGCGAGGACAATCCCCTCTATGGCCTCTACCGCTTCAAGAAGGGCTTCGGCGGCGACTTCACCGAGTTCGTCGGCGAAATGGACCTGGTGCTGAACCGGCCCGTCTACGCTTTTGTGGAGAAGAGCACCAGCATTTTCAAGGATTTGCGCAAATCGCTGTATTTGATTAAAAATCGCGACAAGAAATAAGGTGAGGATTTGAAGGCTTATACTGTGGAAACGGCGGCCGTCCGCTACAACCTCGACAAGCTTCTGGCGCTGGCCGGAAAGACGCCCCTCTGGGCCGTGCTCAAGGGCAACGGCTACGGCCTGGGCGTCGGGCCCATGGCCCGGCTGTGCTGGGACGCCGGAATCCGCCGGTTCGCCGTCACCGAAGTGGCCGAAGCCCTGGAGATTCGCGGCGCCTTTGCCCAGGCGGAGATTCTGATGCTCCGGCCCACCGCCGACCCCGAGGAGCTCCAGCAGCTGCTGGACCTGGACGTCATCGCCACCATCTCCTGCTCCGCCGAGGCCGCGGCCCTCAATTCCCTGGCCCTCCAGCGGGGCGCGGTGGCCGAGGTCCACGTGAAGGTGGATACCGGCATGGGCCGCTACGGCTTTATGCCCCACGAGACCGAGAAGATCCTCTCGGTCTACCGCCACAACGACCATCTGGCCGTCACCGGCATCTACACCCATTTCCACTCGGCCTTCTGCAATGAGAATTCCGTCTTCGCCCAGGCCGAGACCTTTAAGAAGGTCCTCTCGGCCCTGACTGCCGCCGGGGTGGAGACGGGCATGGTCCACTGCTGCAACTCCACGGCCTTTCTCCGCTGGCCGGAGCTCCATATGGGCGGGGCGCGGATCGGCTCGGCCCTGCTGGGCCGGGTGCTGGTCAAGGCCGATCTCCGCCGGGTGGGCCGGTGCGAGGCCACGGTGGACGAAATCCGCTGGCTGCCCACCGGCCACTCCACCGGCTACGGCGCGGCCTGGAAGGCCAAGCGGCCCACCCGGATCGCCGTGCTGCCCGTGGGCTGGTACCACGGCTTCGCCGTCAGCTACGGCGACGACATCTTCCGCGTCCGGGACTGCCTGCGGGCCATGGTCCGGGCCTTTTTGAATATTCTCCGGCGGAAGAAGCTCTATGTCAGCATCAACGGGTCTCTCTGCCCGGTGCTGGGCCATGTGGGGATGCTCCACACGGTCTGTGATATCACCAACGCCACCTGCTCCGTGGGCGACACCGCCATCCTGGACATCAACCCGCTCCAGGTCCGGGGCATGGACATCGTGTTCCGATAAGGAGGCTGTTATGAACCATTTGTTGGAAGTGTGCGTTGACTCTCTGGAGTCGGCGCTGGCCGCCCAGTCCGGCGGCGCGGACCGGCTGGAGCTCTGCGCCAATCTGCTCATCGGCGGCACCTCCCCTTCTCCGGCCCTGATCGAGGAAGTTCTGGCGGCTGTGACGATCCCGGTCAATGTGCTGCTGCGGCCCCGGTTCGGCGATTTCTGCTTTACCGATGCCGAGAAGCGAATTCTCATCCGGGAGGTGGAGACCTGCCGGGACCTGGGCGTCCACGGCGTGGTGCTGGGCGCTCTGCTGCCCGACGGACGGCTGGACCGGGACCATCTGGCCCAGTGCATCGAGGCCGGCGGCCCGAACCTGTCCCACACCCTCCACCGGGCCTTCGACCTCTGCCGGGACCCCTTCGAGGGCCTGGAGGACGCCGTGGCCCTGGGCTTCGATACCATTCTGACCTCCGGCCAGCAGGCCAAGGCCATCGAGGGCGCGGCGCTGCTGGGCCGGCTGGTGGAAAAGGCCGCCGGGCGGATTCAGATCCTGGCCGGCAGCGGCGTCGGCCCCGGCTGCCTGGAGGCGCTGGCCCGCACCGGCGTCCGGCAGTTCCACTTCTCCGCCAAACGCCCCGCCGAGAGCCCCATGGGCTTCCGCCGCACCGGCGTCCCCATGGGCCTGCCCCTGGCCGACGAGTATCTCCGAGAATACGCCGACCCCACCCTGGTGGCCCAGGTCAAGAACACCCTTCGGACCCTGGACCTTTAAGGCAGCACCGCAAGCCGCAAGCCCTCCATGTAGGGGGGCCGCGAAAAAGTCTGCCTTCCGGGATGGACTCCATCTCGGAAGGCAGACTCAGACTGTCAAAAAACCTCGCTGAGAACTTCTGTGACAGAGCAGCTTCAGCGAGGTCTATCTAACAGTTTGCCCGCGCTCCCGAAAGGAGCGCGGGCTCGTTGCTGCAGGGGGAATGGAAAGGATCAATCGCGAATTAATCGTAGACCAGCAGGGCGATCATTTCGTCGTCGATGTTGGAGGCGTCGTACCACTGAGCGCCGGTGTCAACGTCGGAGACTTCCTCGCCCAGGGCGGCCTTGTAAGCCATGGAGACGGCCTGATAGCCGATCTGATAGGGATCCTGGGTCACGGAGCCGTAGAACCAGCCCTCGCGGACGGCGTTCTTCTGGGCAGCGCCGGCGTCGAAGCCGGCCACGATCAGATCCTGATACTTGCCGCCGTCGGCCAGATCCATGCCGTCGGAAACAGCGGCCAGGAAGCCGGTGACAGCGCCCTCATTGGAGCAGAAGACGGCCTTGATGCCGGCGGTGCTCAGCAGGGCGTTGGCAGCGGTCTGGACAGCGGTGGCCTCGGTGGTGGCGGAGATCTCCACGCGGATGATGATGGCGGGGTTCTCAACCTTCTTCTCCCACTTGCTGTGGCCCTCGATGGAGACGGCGCCAGGCTGATAGGTCTCGGCGATCTCAGCCATCTTGTTCACGAAACCGGTGGTACGGCCGGTGACAGAAGCGGAGACAGCGTCCTGAGACAGGCAGCCGATGACGACAGGAGCCTCGGGGGTAGCAGCTTCCATAGCGGCGACCAGGTCGGGATGCTCGCCGAACTTCTCGGCGGCGATGGCGGCAGCGGCCTCGTTGTTGGTGGCGGCGGTGGCCTTCACGGCGCCGGAGGTATCATCGGGAACACCGGAGTCGAAGCCGATGACGGGGATGTTCTTTTCAGCGCACTCAGCCAGGATTTCCTTCACGGCGTCGGTGGACAGAGCGGCCAGAGCCATGGCCTTGGGATTCTTGGCCATTTCGTTCTTAACCATATTGACCTGCGCGTCGATCTCAGTCTCGGAAGCGGGACCGTCGAAGTAGATCTCGCAGCCCAGCTCAGCGGCGGCAGCGTCAGCGCCGGCCTTGACGGCCTGCCAGAACTGATGCTGGAAGCCCTTGGCCATGACGGGGATGTAGATGGGCTCGTCGGTGGTCTGGGTATCATCGGGGGTATCGGTGTCGGTGTCGGTGCTGGTGTCGGTGTCGGTGTCGGTGCTGGTATCGGTGCTGGTGTCAGTGCTGGTGTCGGTGTTGGTCTTGGTTTCGCTGGCGCAGGCCACCAGAGCGAAAACCATCACCAGGGCAAGAAGCAGAGCGATCAGTTTCTTCATGGTATTTCCTCCTGTTTGTAGTTTGTATTTATTAAGCGGGATAACCGCGCTTAATCAAAGGGGGAATGTCAGGACTTTTTCACGCGATTGGCGGCCTTGGTCCGCTGGATGTCCAGCAGCACCGCGCCAATGACGACCAGGCCGGTGAAGAAGGTCTGCCAGGGGGCCTGGAGACCGCAGGCGGAGAGGCCGTTCTTCAGGACAGACATGATGAACACGCCGATCAGGGTGCCGACCATGGAGCCGGAGCCGCCGGACATGGAGGTGCCGCCGATGACGACGCCGGTGATGCCGTTCATTTCCTGGCCGTTGCCGGTGCCGGGGGTGATGGTGGTGTAGGCCGCGGCGTACATCAGGCCGGCAATGCCGACGAAGAAGCCGGAGAGGGTGTAGACGCCGACCTTCCAGGCGTCCACGTTGATGCCGGAGAGGCGGGCGGCCTCCTCATTGGAGCCGATGGCGAAGGTGTAGCGGCCGAACTTGGTCTTGTGCAGGATCAGGGCGGCGATGACAAAGAAGCCGGCCAGCCACAGCGCGCCCACGGGGAACCGGTCGATGCCGAAGATGTTGGCGCGGATGAAAACCTGTTTGAACCAGCCGCCCACGGGGTCTGTGGCGATGGGCCAGGTCTGGGACTGGGTCTTGGTGAGAATGGAGCCGATGCCCTGGGACATCATCATGGTGCCGAGGGTGGAGATGAAGGGGGGCAGCTTCAGCCGGGCCACCAGGTTGCCGTTGAGGAAGCCGAAGACAGTGCCCACGCCCACAGTGACAAAGACCGCGGCGATCAGGGGCCACTGGAGCTGCTTGAAGGTGTAAGCGCCCAGCAGGGCCGAGCACATCATCACGGTGCCCAGGGACAGGTCGATGCCGCCGGTGATGATGATAAAGGTGACGCCGAAGGCCATAAAGCCGATATAGTAGCTGGACTCCAGAATATTCTGGACCATGGTCAGGCTGAAGAAGGCGTCCTTGGCGATGATCGAGAAGGCCACGTACAGAATCACCAGGGCAGCCGGGGCCAGGAGCTTCTGCAGGTCCAATTTCTTTTGAATTGCATTATTTTCCATGTTCTTGTTACCCCACTTCCCGCTTGGTCGCAAATGTCATGATCTTTTCCTGGGTTGCCTCGGAGATATCCAGCTCGCCGGTGACGCGGCCCTCGCACATGACCACGACCCGGTCGGACATCCGAAGAAGCTCCGGCAGCTCCGAGGAGATCATAATAATGCTCTTGCCCTCGGCGGCCAGCTGGTTCATCAGCTTGTAGATTTCGCTCTTGGCGCCCACGTCGATGCCGCGGGTGGGCTCGTCAAAGATCAGCACGTCGCAGTCCCGCAGCAGCCACTTGGAGATGACCACCTTCTGCTGGTTGCCGCCGGAGAGGCTGCGAACCAGGGTTTTGATGGAGGGCGTCTTGGTGCGGACCTTCTCGACATACGTTTCGCTCTCGGCCTTGATCTTCCGGTCGTTGACAAAGACCGGGCCGGAGAGGGCGTCCAGGGCGGCCATGACGGTGTTGTCGGCCACCGACAGACCCAGGCACAGGCCGTAGCGCTTGCGGTCCTCGGAGAGGTAGCCGATGCCGGCGGCCACGGCGTCCTTGGGATGATGGATCTTGACCTCCTCGCCCTTGACCCGGATGACGCCGGCGTCCTTGGGGTCCGCGCCGCAGACCAGGCGCATGGTCTCGGTCCGGCCCGCGCCCATCAGGCCCGCGAAGCCCAGGATCTCGCCCTTGCGGAGCTTAAAGGAGACATTCTTCACGTCGCCGGACACCAGGCCCTGGGCCTCCAGCACCACCGGCGCACCCGGCGTCACGTTGGATTTGCTCTTGGGCTCCTCATAGATCACGCGGCCCACCATCATCTGCACCACCTGGTCGATGGTCACCGAGGCGGTGTCCACGGTATCGACATACTGGCCGTCCCGCATGACGGTGATCCGGTCGGTGATCTGCTTGAGCTCATCCATCCGGTGGGAGATATAGATGATGCCCACGCCGGTGGCCTTCAGGCGGCGGATAAAGACGAACAAATCCTGGATTTCGCTCTCGGTCAGGGCGGCGGAGGGCTCATCCATAATGAGGATTTTGGTATTATTGTAGGAGAGAGCCTTGGCAATCTCCACCATCTGCTGCTTGGCTACGGTGAGGCGCTTGACTACAGTGGTGGGAGAGATGCTCAGATGCAGCGAATCCAGCAGCTCCTGGGTCATCTTGTTCTGCTTGGCCTGGTTGAGGAAGAGGCCGCTGCTGGGCTCCCGTCCAATGAAGATATTCTCGGCCACGGTGAGCTCCTGCATCAGGTTCAGCTCCTGGTGGACGATGCTGATGCCATGGTCCTGGGCGTCCTTGGGGCTGCGGATTTCGATGGGCTGACCGAAATATTCAATGGTGCCCTCGTCCTTGGTATAGACGCCGGTAAGGATCTTCATCAGGGTGGACTTACCGGCGCCGTTCTCGCCCACCAGTGCCAGCACCTCTCCGGCGCGGACCTCCAGCTGCGCATTGTTCAGCGCGTGCACACCGGGGAAGAATTTCTGGATGCCGTGCATTCTCAGAATCGTTTCGCCCATTGCCTGTATCACCTTCCTGTTCATAATTCGGGTTTGGGGACTTGCAGGGCGCCTTGTGCACCCCTGACAAACGGGTTTGGAGCGGTCTAAGCAGGTTGCACAACGGCCTGGGGATTCTGCGCAAAAAAGTGTAACGTTTCGCGCTAAAATCACCAGAAACGGCAGCATGGCTTCCGCTTACTTTTATACTATACACAATAATCAACAAAATTGCAAGAGAATTTTAAAATTATTTTGTGTTGACAGTACAAGCACAATTAGATATGATAAAGACGTATAGGGCATAAGTTGTTTTATTCCGCGAAACGTTTTGCGGTTTATATTATGAGGATCAGCCATGGCAACAATCAAAGATGTGGCCCGCCTGGCGGGCGTATCCATTTCCACCGTTTCAAAATATCTCAACGGCGGCAACGTCCGCCCCGAAAACCAGGAGCCCATCCGCCGGGCCATTGCGGCGCTGGACTACCGGGCCAATCCCTACGCCCGCGGGCTCAAGGCCCAGCGCAGCGGCACGGTGGGCGTCCTGCTGCCCACCCTTTCGGCGCCCTTCTTCGGCACGATCCTCGGGACCCTGGACCGGGCGCTGCGGGCCAACGGCTATCACATGGTCATCTCCTGCTATGGCTCGCTCCACGGGCTGGAGCGGGACTATCTGCGTTTTCTGATTAATACCGGCGTGGACGGGCTGATCTATTTCCCGGAAAATCTCTCCCGGGAGGAGTTTCAGGAGCTCACCGGGCCCCGGTCCATTCCGGTGGTCCAGGTGGACCGGATCATCCCCGGCGTCGAAACCGACGCTGTCCTCACCGACAACACCGGGGCCGTCCATGAGGCCGTATGCCATCTGATCCGGCAGGGCCACCGGCGCATTGCGCTGATTACCGGCTCCAACGCCATCTTTACGGCCCGGGAGCGGCTGGTGGGCTATCTCCGGGCCCTGTCCGACTACGAAATCCCCTACGACGAAGCGCTGATCCGCACCGGCGAAATGGACGTGGCCACGGGCTATCAGGGGCTCCAGTCCCTGCTGGCGCTGCCCAATCCGCCCACCGCCATTCTCTGCACCAACTACGACATCGCCCTGGGCGCCATTACCGCCGCCCGGGATACCGGCCTCCATCCCCCCGAGGATATCGCCATCTTCGGCTACGACTGCGAGGAGATTTTCTCCATGATGACCCCCTCTCTGCCGGTGGTCATGCAGCCCGAGGAGGAAATCGGCATGCTGGCCGGTCAGTATCTCCTGGAGCGGCTCTCGGGCTTCGACGGTCCGCCCCGCTGCACCCGCCTGAAAAACCGGCTGGTACTGTAATTCGTCTCCAGACGCCCCGGCGTTTGTGATATTGCACTTTCAACTTTGTATTGCAAGCCGCAGTCCGCGGCAGGAACAAGGAGGAAACAACTATGGCAACCAACCGCTACATCGGCGACTACCCTGTCATCGGTATTCGCCCCGTCATCGACGGCCGCCGCGGCCCTCTGAAGGTCCGGGAATCCCTGGAGGATCAGACCATGGCCATGGCCCAGGCCGCCAAGAAGCTCTTTGAAGACAACCTCTGCTACTCCAACGGCGAGCCCGTCAAGGTCGTCATCTCCGATACCACCATCGGCCGTGTGGCGGAAAGCGCCGCCTGCGCCAACCAGTTCAAAAAGGCCGGCGTGGATATCACCCTGACCGTCACCCCCTGCTGGTGCTACGGCTCCGAGACCATGGACATCGATCCCATGACCATCAAGGGCGTCTGGGGCTTCAACGGCACCGAGCGCCCCGGCGCGGTGTATCTGGCCTCGGTTCTGGCCACCCACGCCCAGAAGGGCCTGCCCGCCTTCGGCATCTACGGCCATGACGTCCAGAACCTGGACGAGGTCACCAATATCCCCGCCGACGTCCAGGAGAAGCTCCTGCGGTTCGGCCGGGCTGCCGTCGCCGTGGCCACCATGCGCGGCAAGAGCTACCTCCAGATCGGCTCCATCTGCATGGGCATCGGCGGTTCCATCATCGACTCCGCCTTTATCGAGAGCTACCTGGGCATGCGCGTGGAGTCCGTGGACGAGGTGGAAATCATCCGCCGCATGACCGAGGGCATCTACGACGAGGCCGAATATCAGAAGGCCCTGGCCTGGACCAAGGCCCACTGCAAGGAGGGCTGGGACAAGAACCCCGAGTTCGTTCGCTCCTCTCCCGAGAAGAAGGAAGAGCAGTGGGAGTTCACGGTCAAGATGTACCTGATTATCAAGGACCTGCTCAACGGCAACCCCAACCTGCCCGCCGGCTGCGAGGAAGAGATGGTGGGCCACAACGCCATTGCCGGCGGCTTCCAGGGCCAGCGGCAGTGGACCGACTTCTATCCCAACTGCGACTACCCCGAGGCCCTGCTCAACTCCACCTTTGACCACAACGGCGCCCGGGAGCCCTATATTCTGGCCACCGAGAACGACGTGCTCAACGGCCTGGGCATGCTCTTTATGAAGCTCCTGACCAACCGCGCCCAGATGTTCTCCGACGTCCGCACCTACTGGAGCCCCGAGGCCTGCAAGCGCGCCTCCGGCTACGATGTCACCGGCGTGGCCAAGGAGAACGGCGGCTTTATCCACCTGATCAACTCCGGCGCCACCGCCCTGGACGCCTGCGGCGAGTGCCGCGATGAGAACGGCAACCCCGTGATGAAGCGCTGGTGGGAGGTCACCGACGAGGATATCGAGACCATGACCAAGGCCACCACCTGGCCCGCGGCCGACAACGGCTACTTCCGCGGCGGCGGCTTCTCCAGCTCCTTCACCACCCGTGCCGAGATGCCCGCCACCATGATCCGTCTGAACCTGGTCAAGGGCCTGGGCCCCGTGCTCCAGATCGCCGAGGGCTGGACCGTCCGGCTGCCCGACGAGGTCACCGATGTGCTGATGAAGCGCACCGATCCCACCTGGCCCTGCACCTGGTTCACCCCCCGGTGCGACGGCAAGGCCGGCAGCCCCTTCCAGGACGCCTACACCGTCATGAACAACTGGGGCGCCAACCACGGCGCGATCTCCTACGGCCACATCGGCGCGGATCTGATTACCATGTGCTCCATGCTCCGGATTCCCGTGTGCCTGCACAACGTCCCCGAGCAGGACATCTTCCGCCCCGCCGCCTGGAACGCCTTCGGCATGGACAAGGAGGGCCAGGACTACCGCGCCTGCGCCGCCTACGGCCCCATGTATAAGGCCTATTAATCCGCCCCTTCCCGGGCGCATATGCAACCACCCGGCATCCAGCCTTCGCTGGATGCCGGGTGGTTGGTTTTTTGACGTCAGACACTGTCTCGCCGCCGGGGCAGGGCGCGGCGGGAGAAGAGCCAGCCGGAGCAGAGGGCCGTAAAGGGGGCCACGGTGACCAGGCCGAAGGAGCCCAGGATGGTGTGCAGCAGCTCGGCGGCCACATATTTATAGTTGAGAATGTGGTCCACCGGCGTCCCCTGGGCCATAAAGACCATCAGAAGGGCGATATAGCCGCCGGAGTAGGCAAAGAGCAGGGTGGTGGTCATGGTGCCCATGGCGGCCCGGCCCACGTGCATGCCGGAGCGCACGGCCTCCCGCCACGGCAGGTCCGGCCGCTTCTCCACCACCTCCCAGACCGCCGAGGCGATGTCCACGCTCAGGTCCATCACCGCGCCGGAGGAGCCCAGGAACACCGAGGCCATAAAGATCCGCGTCAGGTCCAGGTGCTGGTAGCCGCTGTAGAGCAGGCTCTCGGAATAGGCCATGACCGCGCCGTGGATCTGGAGGCGGCCGGTGAACACCAGGGCCAGGACACAGGTGACCAGGATGCCCAGGAAGGACCCGCTGACGGCGGCGGCGCACCGGCGGTCGAAGCCGTAGACCAGGGCGATAATCAGCACCGTCAGGCCCAGGGTCAGCAGCAGGCCCACCAGAATCGGGTCCGCGCCCCGGAGATAGAGGGGCACCAGCACCTTCCAGATGGCCAGCACCGTCAGCACAAAGGAGGCGATGGCCCGGACGCCGCCGGGTCCGGCGAAGACGATCAGCAGCGCCGCGAAGGCCAGGGCCATCACCAGCTCCCAGCCCAGGCGGAAATGGTCGGACATGGTGACGTTGGTGATTTCGCCGCCGCTGTGGCTGACCACCACCAGGGCCTTGTCGCCGGGGGCGAAGAGCTTGTCCTGCTCCAGGGAGCCGTTGAGCATGTTGACGCCGGTGACGGTGCGCCCGGCAAAGACGCCGTCCAGCAGCTCCAGGGTGCAGCGCTGCTCGCCGGACCGGACCAGGCCGGTGTCGAGAATGGCGGAGTCGTCGGTCTCCAGGACCAGGGCCGTGCAGCGCTCGGCCTCCTGGTACAGGAGGGCGTCTTCAAAGCCCGTGGGCAGGACCAGCAGCAGGGCGATCAGCGCCAGGCACACCAGCACCGGCGCCCAGCGCCGCAATGGGGCGGGGGATAAAAATCGCATACGGTTCTCCTAATATATATTGCAAAATCCCGGAGGGACAGCCCTCCGGGTGGTGGATGGGGGATGGTTACTGGATGTCCAGCAGGGATGCCAGCTTTTCGTAGACCTGGGTATTGTCGTAGTAGCCGCCGAAGGTCTCGCTGCCGACGCCCTGGGCCAGAACCGCCACAGGCAGGCCGGTGTGGCTGTAGGAGGTGAAGCTGATGCCGGACTTGTTGTTGATGATGTGGGTCAGGGTCACGGACAGGGGCTCGTAGGTACCGTAGAGGACGTATTCCTGCTGGGCGGCGTAGCCGGTCTCGGTGCCGTGGACGCTCTTTTCATAGGCGGTCCGCAGCAGGTCCAGCTCGTAGTCGGTCAGGACCAGCTTGTCGCCCTCCTCGCCCTCGGTCTTCAGGCCGAAGAGCTCGGTCACGTCGGCCATGACATCCTCAAAGGAGGTCTGGTTCTCCTTGTAGGCGGCGACGTAGTCGCTGTCGAACTTGGCGAAGGAGATCTTCTGGTTCTCCAGCAGATCCAGGTAGGTGTCGTAGTCGGTGCCGGCGAAGCCGATGGTCAGACCGCCGGTCTCGTGGTCGCCGGTGACCAGGATCAGGGTTTCCTCGGGATGCTCGGCGGCGAAGTCGATGGCCACCTGGACGGCGTCGGCCAGGGCCTGGGTGTCGTGGATGGTGGAGGCGGCGTCATTGGCGTGGCAGGCCCAGTCGATCTTGCCGCCCTCGCACATCATAAAGAAGCCGGTGTCGTTGTCCAGGACCTCGATGCCCTTGGCCACATAGTCGGCCAGAGACCACATATCCTCGGTGCGGTCCAGCTCGTAGGCCATGGCGTCGCCGTCGGCCAGATGCTCGTCAATGAGGATCACGGGGCCGTCGGTGACGGCTTCGGCCTCGGCCTGATTTCTGGCCACGGTATAGCCCGCGGCCTCGGCCAGGGCGTAGAGATCCTCCTGGTCGCCCTCGGCGCCGGTGGGCTTCAGCAGGCCGCCGCCGGCGAAGTAGGTGAAGCCGGACTCGATCAGCTCCAGGCCGATCTCATAGTAGTTGTTCCGGCTGGCCTGGTGGGCATAGAAGGCGGCGGGGGTGGCGTGGTTCAGGTTCACCGAGGAGATGATGCCGATTTCCCAGCCCTTCTGCTCGGCCAGCTGCTCGGCGATGGTCTCATAGGCCGTGGAGCCGGTCTCGTCCATATTGATGGTGCCGGAATAGGTCTTGTGGCCGGTGGAGAGAGAGGTGGCCGTGGAGGCAGAGTCGGGGCAGAAGCTGTTGGAGTCGTAGGTCACAGCGGAGCCCGCCACGGGGAAGTTCATAAAGTTCAGATACTCGGGGCCGTCCAGGATCGCGCCCTGGTTGTCGTCCAAGCTGGGCTCGGCCTGCCAGTAGTCCGCGTCGTTCAGCGCGCCCAGGAAGTCGCTGGTGGACTGGATCTGGGGATAGCTCATGCCGTCGCCGATGAACAGGAAGACGTATTTGGGCGCGGTGGGAGCCTCAGGCTCCTCCGGCTCCGCGGTCTCGGCGGGTGCGGGATCGGCCGTCGTCTCCGGCTCGGTGGTGGTAGTGGTCTGCTGCAAGGTCTCGTCCTCCTGGACCGCCGTGTCGGCGCAGCCGGCCAGCAGCGAGAAGGCCAGGACCAGAGCGAGAATCAGCGCAATGGCTTTTTTCATAGCGTTTGTTTCCTCCGTTTTCTTTGGGTCGTTTCTCAATGGGACGGTTTTATTCTACCCATCCGAGGTTAATTCCTCCACCCGCCCCGGGTGAAGAAACCGTAAACAGCCCGAAGGCGCAAAAAGCCCGGCCGGCGTGTTGAGAAGTCCTTCAACACACCAGCCGGGCAGCGTAGCCTTATTCCAGCCCGGTGACGGGGTAGCCTGCGTCCTCCACGGCTTTTTTCAGCGCCGCGTCCTCCACCGGCGCGGTCAGGGTGACCACGGCGGTACCGGCCTCGTGGCTGACGGCGGCGGCGCTCACGCCCTCCAGGGCCTCCAGCACGCCCTTGACCCGGGCCTCGCAGTGGGGGCACATCATGCCTTCAATATGCAGCGTTTTTTCCATGGTTGGTTCCTCCTTATGATGATGGTTTTTTCTCTTATGATCGCGGCGGGGGTCCCGCAGCTTGCAGAAGTTCAGCCGCAGGGCGTTGGACACCACGCAGAAGCTGCTCAGACTCATGGCCGCCGCGCCCAGCATGGGATTCAGCGTCAGACCCAGGGCGACGAACGCGCCCGCCGCCACGGGAATGCCGATGGTATTATAAAAGAACGCCCAGAACAGGTTCTCGTGGATATTCCGCAGGGTGGCCCGGCTCAGGCGGATGGCCGCCGGGACGTCGGACAGGCGGCTGTGCATCAGCACCACGTCGGCGGCGTCGATGGCCACGTCGGCCCCCGCGCCGATGGCGATGCCGATGTCCGCCCGGGTCAGGGCCGGGGCGTCGTTGATGCCGTCGCCCACCATGGCCACCTTGCCCTGGGCCCGCAGGCGGCGGATCACCGCCTCCTTGCCGTCGGGCAGGACCCCGGCGATGACCTCGTCCACCCCGGCCTCCCGGCCGATGGCCTCGGCGGTGCGCCGGTTGTCGCCGGTGAGCATGACCACCCGGATTCCCATGTTCCGGAGCTCCCGAATGGCCTGGGGGCTGTCCTCCTTGAGGACGTCGGCCACGGCGATGACGCCCTGGAGGACGCCGTCCCGGGCGAAGAACAGGGGCGTCTTGCCCTGGGCGGCCAGGGCCTCGGCCTGCTTGTTCCAGGTCTCGGACACCGCGGCCTGGGCGGAGATAAACTGGAGATTGCCGCCTGCCAAGGCCGCGCCGTTCCACCGGGCCGTCAGGCCGTTGCCCGGCAGGGCCCGGAACTCCGTGACGGTCTGGGCCGCGATGCCCGCCGCCTGCCCCCGCTCGAGGATGGCCCGGGCCAGGGGGTGCTCGCTCTTCTGCTCCAGGGCATAGGCCAGGGTCAGCAGCTCCTGCTCCGTCACGCCCCCGGCGGGCAGCAGGTCGGTGACCCGGGGCTCGCCCCGGGTGATGGTGCCGGTCTTGTCCAGGGCCACAATGTCCACCTTGCCGGTCTCCTCCAAAGAGACGGCGGTTTTAAATAATATGCCGTGCTTCGCGCCCAGTCCGTTGCCCACCATGATGGCCACCGGCGTGGCCAGACCCAGGGCGCAGGGGCAGCTGATGACCAGCACCGAGATGCCCCGGGCCAGGGCGTAGCCCACCTCCCGGCCCAGCAGCAGCCAGACCACAAAGGTCGCCAGGGCAATGGCGATGACCGCCGGAACGAAGATACCCGAGACCTTGTCGGCCACCTTGGCAATGGGGGCCTTGGTGGCGGCGGCGTCGCTGACCATGCGGATGATCTGGGCCAGGGTGGTATCCTGTCCCACCCGGGTGGCCCGGCAGGTCAGGAAGCCCGACTGGTTGAGGGTCGCCGCCGAGACCGCGCTGCCCGGGGCCTTGTCCACGGGAATGCTCTCGCCGGTGAGGGCGGCCTCGTTGACGGCGCTCTCGCCCTCCAGGACCACGCCGTCCACCGGGATATGCTCGCCGGGCCGGACTACAAAGGTATCCCCGGCCAGCACCTGACCGATGGGCACCTCGGTCTCCACCCCGGCCCGGAGCACCGTGGCCTTCTGCGGCGACAGCTTCATCAGACTCTTGAGGGCGTCGGTGGTCCGGCCCTTGGCCCGGGCCTCCAGCATCTTGCCCACGGTAATCAGCGTGAGAATCATGGCCGCCGCCTCGAAATAGAGGTCATGGAGATGGGCCATGGCGTCGGCCCCGGGGCCGGTCATGGCGAAGAGGCCGTAGGTGCTGTAGACAAAGGCCGCCGTGGAGCCCAGGGCCACCAGGGTATCCATATTGGGGGCCCGGTGCCACAGGGCCCGGTAGCCCGAGATAAAAAACTTCTGATTGATGACCATGACGATGGCCGCCAGCAGCAGCTGCACCAGCCCCAGGGCCACGGGGTTGCCCTCGAAAAAGGCCGGAACCGGCCAGCCGCCCATCATATGGCCCATGGAGACGTACATCAGCACCGCCAGAAAGCCCACCGACCACAGGAGCCGCCGCTTCAACACCGGCGTCTCCCGGTCCTCCAGGACCGAGGCGTCGGCGGCAGCCGTCTCCTTGGCCGCGCCCTTTTCGGCCGCGCCGTAGCCCGCCTCCTCCACGGCCTTGACGATGGCCTCGGGCGAGGCCGTGCCCTCCACGCCCATGGAGTTGGTCAACAGGCTCACCGAACAGGCCGTGACCCCCGGCACCTGACTGACGGCCTTCTCCACCCGGGCGCTGCAGGCCGCGCAGCTCATGCCCGTGACGTCGTATTGCTTCATGGCGCTCCCTCCCACGGCGGCAAGCCGCCGGTATTGGCTATATACCCCATCGGGGTATCTTCATCATATACCCCCGCCCCGTATTTGTCAAGGGGCTATTTCATCAGCTTCTGGAGGGTAGCCAAGAGCTCGTCGATGACGGCGTCATTGCCGGCGCGGATGTCGTCGGCCACACAGGTTCGGATATGGCTGGCCAGCAGCTCCTTGCTGAAGGCATTCATGGCGGCGGTGACGGCCGCAGACTGCACCAAAATATCGGGACAATAGCAATCCCGCTCCACCATGCCGCGAATCCCCCGGATCTGGCCCTCGATTCGGTTGAGGCGGTGGATCAGGCTTTTGACCTCCTGCTCGGACCGGACCTTCTTCTCGTGGCAGGCACACGTTTGCTGCTCCATGGAAGCACCTCCTTTTTTCTCATCATATACCCCGGTATGGTATTTGTCAATCGACTCTTGCGTCAAACGTCAAATCCGTGGTAAAATAAGATATAGGGCAGCACCGCACAATTGTGTCTGCGGCCTTCGTCCAATCTTTTGCCCCATCCGT
>DSLMC04102__coassemble_1100_pt1 | contig 17814 bp, 8 predicted proteins | sample DSLMC04102__metabat2_high_PE_031 | metagenome-assembled genome bin DSLMC04102
GAGCGCCACCTTGCCAAGGTGGAGGTAGCGAGTTCGAGCCTCGTCACCCGCTCCAGTTTTTCGCCGCAAGCGTCAGCTTGCGGCGTTTTTTTATTCCTCTGCCGGGACCGGCTAGGGAATCAGCGCCGGTCCGGAGAAGCCGGTCCCATTCTGGAAGAACATGATAAAATAGATGGGAAGATAGGTGATTTTCCCTTTCTGGGTGATTTCTCGCTGATTGGACAGAACAAACGCGTTCTGAATATGGTATTCGTCCTGACTGACAAAGGTATTGAGGGCGCTGTGCACCATGTAATCCTTGCCGGATTTTACCTCGATGGGGACAACGGACAGACCTTCGTAGTCATCGATCAGAAAATCCACCTCGCCCTTGCTGCGGTTGTCGTAGTAAAAAAGCGTATAGCCGTGGGCAATCAGCTCGCTGGCCACGACGGTTTCATAGACGGAGCCCAGGTTGATGGAACGGACGTCCTCCAGAATGGCCCGGATGTTGTGACCGTAGAGAATGCCGGAGAGAAGTCCCACATCGTTGAGATACAGCTTCAGCAGGTTTTTCCCCTGGGACTCCGCCAGCGGGAAGCGGGGATTGGAAATCGCCTGGACATTCAGCGCGATTCCGGCGCTGATGAGATATTCAAATTCATCCTGATAGTCGCCAAAGGTTTTGCCCTTTTTATGTTCGATGTGCTGGGCCACCACCCGCTTTTTCTTGTTCTCCATATTGGAGGGAATCAGGTCATAGATCCGCCGGATTTTCAGCTTCCGCTCCTCCCCGTATTTGGAGGCGTCGGCGGCATAGTAGTCGTGGATTTCCCCCTGAATCTCCCGAATTTGCTGAATATTGCGGCTCTCTAAAAAGGCGTTGACCGCGTCCGGCAGTCCGCCCACCAGCAGATATTTACGAAAGAGATCCATCAGCTTGCGGTGCATGGCGTCCTCCAGGGAAATGCGGCGCTGGAAGCTGGTCCGCAGAGCCGCTATGGCCGGGGCGTTCATACCGTTGGCATACAGAAATTCCTCGAAATCCAGGGGGAACATCCGCACCTTCCGGATGCTGCCCATGGGAATGGAGGTCGTCTGGGCAAGGGTGACGCCCAGCAGGGAACCGCTGGCGATATAGGTAAACCGGCCGTCCCGGGCGAGAAATTTCAGCATGGTCAGCAGATGGGGATAGGCTTGGATCTCATCGAGGAACACCAGCGTGTCCTCCTTCGTTCCCATCTTATCCCCGTCCGTCATACTGAGCCGCAGATAGAAATCCTCCACCGTTCTGGTGTTGGCAAACAGCCGGTCTCCCAGGGAATCCTCCACCAGGTTAACTTCAATCACGTTGGAAAACAGCTTTTTTCCCACATGACGGATGATATAGGTCTTGCCCACCTGACGGGCTCCGTCCACCAGGAGAATCTTGTCGGAGCCGGAACGCAGATGGGCCTCAATCAGCGGTTCAATTTTCCGATACAGCATATATTTCCCTCCTCCTGACTTTTCAATATTATTTGACGTCCTATTCTATGACTTTTCAAATCTAGGATAGCACATAAAACATGACTTTTCAAATATATTTCGTCGAGAAAACACTGACTTTTCAAAATAACGCACCGCGGCTGCCTTTCACAGGGCAGCCGCGGTGCGGTTTCAGACCATATTGGGATGGCCGTTAAATTCTGGTCACAGCAAAGCGGAGAATCCGCAGGGCGGACTGCTCCAGCTCCAGGCGGGTGGGCTCGTGGGTGAAGCGCTCGTCGTCGGCCAGGAAGAAGCCCTTGAATTTCCACTGCTGGCGGAACAGGTCGGAGAGGGGCGTATCCTCGCCGCAGACCTGACCGTTGATGCGCTCGGTGGGGATCAGCAGCGCCGCCGCCGTGGGGGCCGCCAGGGCGAAGCTCCGGCTGTAGATCTCCAGGTAGGCCCGGAGGGTGACGTTGGTCTGGTACTCCATGGACACGGGCCGGAGCACCGCGCCGCCGTAGGGCCGGACGCCCGCGGCCAGAGCCGCCGTATATCGGCCCGCCATCATGGGGTCCTCGGACCAGCAGCGGCTGTTGTGGCGCTGGCTGGGTCCGCGCAGCACGTCGGCCCCGGGGGCCAGCCACAGGTCCACGCCGTATTCCCGCATCTCCCGGCCCACGGCCGCGCCCACGGCGGAGATCAGAGACAGATCCCAGCTGCACCCCAGCAGCCCCGCCGCCGGGAAGGCGGTGCAGTTCTGCCGGGCGGTGATCTCGCCGGTCTCGGGGTCCACGATCTCCCGGGTCAGCAGCAGGCCGTCGGCCCCCGCCGCCAGAGACATGGACGGGATGCCCCAGTCCTCCTTCAGATCCGCCGAGGCCCCCAGCGCGCCCTCGGGGCCGCCGGGACAGAGGCCGAAGTCCAGCACCAGATGCCGCAGGGCCACGTCGTCCATGGCCGCCGCCAGCTCATAGACCGAGGCCGTGCCGGCCTTGACGTCCTCCAGCCGCACGGGATGGTCGGTTCCCCGGCAGAGGGCGGGCTGAGGCGGCCGCTTGAGGGGCGTTTTTTTCAGGTTCCAGCCGGAGAGGCGGATGGCCCGCTTCCGCGCCTGGGCAATTTCCTCGGCCTCGCCGGGATAGGTGTAGGGCAGGCCCGTGGGACGGTTGACGGTGTGGGCCATGGGCAGGGGCAGCACCGGGGCCAGCAGGGCGTCGGACTTGAGCAGCAGCGACCCGGCCACCATGGAGCTGCGGGCCGAGAAGCCCACGCGGACGTCGTAATAGCCCGCCTCCAGCAGGAAGGCCGCCGAGGCCTCGGAATAGCTGGCCAGGTCCGAGAGCTCCAGGCGGATTTCCACCTGCTGACTCTGCCCGGGGTCCAGCATGGCCGTCCGGGCAAAGCCCGCCAGCACATACTTGGGCTGGGGCAGCTTGCTCGCGGGCCGGGAGACGTAGACCTGCACCACCTGGGACACGGGCCAGACTTCGCCGGTGTTGACCACCTCCGCCGTGACCACCAGCTCGGTCCGGTCCACGGCCACGCCGATGGCGGCGATTTCCGCCGTGCCGTAGGTCAGGCCGTAGCCGAAGTCGTAGAGCAGCTCCGAGCCGAAGGAGTCAAAATAGCGGTAGCCGCAGTAGATATCCTGGACCTGATTGGCCTGGATAAACTCGGCCCGCCGCCGGGGCCAGCTCTGGTTCAAATGGCCCAGGAATACCGACTGGCCGGTGAGCAGCTCGGCCAGAGCCGCGCCGCCCTCCTGGCCCGGAATGCCCATGTAGACCACCGCGCCGCAGAGAGAAGCCGCCGCCGCGGCCTCCATATAGCCCGGTGTGTTGAGCACCAGCACCGTCCGGGGGAAGACCTTCGTCACGGCCTCGATCATGGCCAGCTCATCGTTGTTGATAATGGGGTCATAGGCGTCCTCGTCCCGGGAGAGGACCACCACGGCGGCGGCGTTGTTCTCGGCCAGCTCCTCCATGGACAGGCTCCGCCAGGGCAGATCGCCGGTGGGATGGCTCAGGGCCCAGGCCCGGTACTTGTGGGCCAGCAGGCCGTCGGGCTTTACCAGCTCCGAGGCGCAGAGCCCGTCGAGCACATTGACGCTGTGGTAGGGCACAAACTCCGGGCAGGCGAAGACCGTCCGCACCTGGCCCATGCCGAACACGGCTACCGGCAGCTTCTCCGAGCCCTGGGGCCGGAGAGGCAGGGTGTCGTGAATATTTTTCAAAAGAACCATGCTCCCAACGGCCGCCGCCTGGGCCGTACGCATGTTCTGGGTCATCCGTGGCGTAAATTCCATGGGAACAACCTCCTGATGTGGGAATATCAATATGCAATAGTGTATCATATTTTCCGGTCGGGCAAAAGAGAAAAAATTGCGTCCGCCGGAGAAGACGCGGCCCGAAAGAGAGAAAAACACCGGGTGTCTTCACTGTACGGACGTTTGTTAATGTGACAAAAATACTTGAACGGAACAGAGTACTTTAGTAGTTTAGCTACAAACCTTTTTTCGTGCGGGAATAATGCTTTGATTCTCAGAGAAACGGCATTATAATATGCACTATATCGACTTTTCGTCTCGTTTTTGCGGCGAAGCTTCAGAGGTGATTGGAATGTTTGACCAGAAAGGGCTTTCTCCCCTGCTGCAGGAGCACGACGCCTGCGGCATTGGCGCGGTGGTCTCCATCGAGGGCAAGGCGACCCACAAGACCGTGGACGACGCGCTGAAAATCGTCGAAAAGCTGGAGCACCGGGCCGGCAAGGACGCCGCCGGAGAGACCGGCGACGGCGTGGGTATTTTACTCCAGATTTCCCATCCGTTTTTCTCCAAGGCCGCCGCGGCCATGGGGATCGACCTGGGCGGCCCCCGGGACTACGGCGTGGGCATGTTCTTCCTCCCCGGGGAGACCCTGCCCCGGCGGCAGGCCCAGAAGCGGCTGGAGGTCATCGCCCGCAAGGAGGGCATGGAGTTCCTGGGCTGGCGGGATGTGCCCACCCGGCCGGAGATTCTCGGCCAGAAGGCCCTGGACTGTATGCCCTATATCGCCCAGTGCTTCGTCCGCCGTCCCGCCGGGGTGGCCCGGGGGCTGGAGTTCGACAAGCGCCTCTACCTGGTCCGCCGGGAGTTTGAGCAGAGCAACGAAAATACCTATGTGGCCTCCTTCTCCAGCCGGACCATTGTCTATAAGGGCATGTTCCTGGTGGGGCAGCTGCGGAATTTCTACCTGGACCTCCAGGACGAGGACTATGAATCCGCCATCGCCCTGGTCCACTCCCGGTTCTCCACCAACACCAATCCCAGCTGGGAGCGGGCCCATCCCAACCGCTTTATCCTCCACAACGGTGAGATCAACACCATCCGCGGCAATGCCGACCGGATGCTCTCCCGGGAGGAGACCATGACCTCGCCCCTGATGGCCGAGGCCGCCGACCGGATTCTGCCGGTCATCAACGGCTCCGGCTCCGACTCGGCCATGCTGGACAACACCCTGGAGTTTATGGTGATGAACGGCATGGATCTGCCGCTGGCCATGATGATTTTAATTCCCGAGGCCTGGCGGCACAATAAGCACATCGACCGGCAGCGCCGGGATCTCTATCACTACTACGCCACGATGATGGAGCCCTGGGACGGTCCGGCCTCCATCGTCTTCTCCGACGGCGACCTGGTGGGCGCGCTGCTGGACCGCAACGGCCTCCGGCCCTCCCGGTACTACGTGACCCGGGACAACTATCTGATTCTCTCCTCCGAGGTGGGCGTCTTGGACATCGACCCGGCCATGGTGGTCAGGAAGGACCGGCTCCGCCCGGGCAAGATGCTGCTGGTGGACACCCGGGCCGGGAAGATCATCGAGGACGACGATCTCAAGTCCTACTATGCCGCCCGGCAGCCCTACGGCGAGTGGCTGGACCAGCACCTGGTCTACCTCAAGGATCTGCCGGTGCCCAATAAAAAGGTGGAGCCCCTCTCCGACGCCCAGCGCCAGCGGCTCCAGCGGGCCTTTGCCTATTCCTATGAGGATCTGACCGGCGTCATCCTCCCCATGGCCCGGGACGGCCAGGAGCCCACCTCCGCCATGGGCGTGGATATCCCCCTGGCCGTGCTCTCGGAGAAGCATCAGCCCCTGTTCCGCTACTTCAAGCAGATGTTCGCCCAGGTTACCAACCCGCCCATCGACGCCATCCGCGAGGAGAGCGTCACCGATACCACGGTCTATGTGGGCTCCGACGGCAACCTGCTCCAGGACAGCCCGGAGAACTGCAGCGTTCTCCAGATCAACAACCCCATCCTCACCAACCTGGACCTGATGAAGATCAAGTCCATGGACGCCCCGGGCTTCCGGGTGGAGACCATCTCCATTCTCTATTATAAAAACACGTCCCTGAAAAAGGCCCTGGACCATCTCTTCGTCAACTGCGACCGGGCCTACCGCAACGGGGCCAATATCATCATTCTCTCGGACCGGGGCGTGGACGAGAACCACGTGGCCATTCCCTCCCTGCTGGCCGTGTCGGCCCTGGAGCAGTACCTGGTCCGCACCAAAAAGCGCACGGCCATCTCCGTGATCCTGGAGAGCGCCGAGCCCCGGGACGTCCACCACTTCGCCACGCTGCTGGGCTACGGCGCCCGGGCCGTCAACCCCTATCTGGCCTACGCCAGCATCCGCCAGCTGATCCACGAGGGCCTGCTGGACAAGGACTACACCGTGGCGGTGGACGACTACAACAAGGCCGTGCTCCACGGCATCGTCAAAATCGCCTCGAAAATGGGCGTCTCCACGATCCAGTCCTATGAGAGCGCCCAGATCTTTGAAATCGTCGGCATCCGCCAGGATGTGGTGGACCAGTATTTCACCAACACCGTCAGCCGCGTGGGCGGCGTGGGTCTGGAGGAAATCGCCGAGGGCGTGGAGTATTACCACAGCCGGGCCTTCGACCCCCTGGGTCTGGAGACCGATTCGGCCCTGGACAGCGCCGGCTACCACCGGCTCCGGTGCGGCCCGGAAAAAGAGGACCACATGTACAATCCCCAGGTGGTGTGCCTGCTTCAGCGGGCCGTGCGCCGGGGGGACTACAGGCTCTTCCAGCAGTATTCGGCCCTGGTGGACAACGAGACGCCCCACACCCTCCGGGGCCTCTTGGAGTTCGTCTTCCCCGCCGAGGGCGTGCCCCTCTCGGAGGTGGAGCCGGTGGAGTCCATCGTCCGGCGGTTCAAGACCGGGGCCATGTCCTACGGCTCCATCTCCCAGGAGGCCCACGAGTGTCTGGCCCTGGCCATGAACCACTTGGGCGGCAAAAGCAACTCCGGCGAGGGCGGCGAGGCTCCCGAGCGGCTCCACACCGACCGGTGCAGCGCCATCAAGCAGGTGGCCTCGGGCCGCTTCGGCGTCACCTCGGAATATCTGACCTCGGCCCAGGAAATCCAGATCAAAATGGCCCAGGGCGCGAAGCCCGGCGAGGGCGGCCATCTGCCCGGCAAGAAGGTCTATCCCTGGATCGCCAAGACCCGCCACTCCACCCCGGGAATCCGGCTGATCTCTCCCCCGCCCCACCACGATATCTATTCCATTGAGGATCTGTCCCAGCTGATCTATGACCTGAAAAACGCCAACTGCCGGGCCCGGATCTCGGTGAAGCTGGTCTCCGAGGCCGGCGTCGGCACCATCGCCGCGGGCGTGGCCAAGGCCGGGGCCCAGGTGGTGCTGATTTCCGGCCACGACGGCGGCACCGGCGCGGCCCCCGCCACCTCCATCCACAACGCGGGCCTGCCCTGGGAGCTGGGCCTCTCCGAGGCCCACCAGGCATTGATCGGCAACGGCCTCCGGCAGCAGGTGGTGCTGGAGGTGGACGGCAAGTTGATGACCGGCCGGGATGTGGCCATTGCGGCCATGCTGGGCGCGGAGGAATTCGGCTTTGCCACCACGCCCCTGATCGCCCTGGGCTGCGTGATGATGCGGGTCTGCAACCTGGACACCTGTCCCGCGGGCATCGCCACCCAGAACCCGGAGCTCCGGAGGAACTTCACCGGCAAGCCGGAGTATGTGGAGAACTTTATGAAATACGTGGCCCAGGAGCTGCGGGAGCTGATGGCCCGGCTGGGCGTCCGCACCGTGGACGAGCTGGTGGGCCGGACCGACTTCCTGCGCAAGCGGGAGAAGTCCGTCAGCGCCCGGGCCGAGGCCGTGGACCTGACGCCGGTGCTGGGAGATCCCCACCTGCATGAGGCCCAGCGGTTCCACCCGGAGCTGGCCTACGACTTCCACCTGGAAAACACGCTGGACCGGCGGGTCCTGCTGCGGGAGATGGGACAGGCCCTGGAGACCGGCGCGCCCGCGTCGCTCCAGGTGGACGTCACCTCCACCGACCGGGCCTTCGGCACCCTCTTCGGCGCGGAAATCACCCGCCGCTGGGGCAGCGCCCTGGCCGAGGACACCTACCATGTCAAGGCCGTGGGCGGCGGCGGCCAGTCCTTCGGCGCGTTTATCCCCCAGGGCCTGACCCTGGAGCTGGAGGGCGACAGCAACGACTACTTTGGCAAGGGCCTCTCCGGCGGCAAGCTGGCGGTGTATCCCCCGAAGGAGGCGGCCTTCGCCGCCCAGGAAAACGTCATCATCGGCAACGTGGCCCTCTATGGCGCGACCTCGGGCAAGGCCTTTGTCTGCGGCGTGGCCGGAGAGCGGTTCTGCGTCCGCAACTCCGGGGCCATGGCCGTGGTGGAGGGCGTGGGCAACCACGGCTGCGAGTATATGACCGGCGGCACCGTGGTCATCCTGGGCGAGGTGGGCGACAACTTCGCCGCGGGCATGTCCGGCGGCGTGGCCTACGTGCTGGACCGCCGCCACGACCTCTATCTCCGGCTCAACAAGGAGCTGGTGGAGATGGGCCCGGTGAAGGACAAGCACGACGTGCAGCTCCTCAAGACGCTGATTTCCGAGCATGTGGCCGCCACCGGCTCCCAGGTGGGCCGGGAGATTTTGCAGGATCTGGACGGCTGGCTGCCCAGCTTCAAAAAGGTCATCGCCAAGGACTACCGCCGGATGCTGGAGCGGATTTCCGCCATGGAGGCCAAGGGCATGGAGCGGGAAGAGGCCGAAATCGAGGCCTTTTACTCCATGACGGCCAGGTAAAGGAGGGCGTAACGTGGGAAAAACCACTGGATTTTTGGACTATGTCCGCCGGGAGGACCCGGTGCGGGACCCGGCCCGGCGGGTCGGGGACTATGAAGAATTTCACGGCGTCCTGCCGCCCCAGGCGCGGCAGGAGCAGGGCGGCCGGTGCATGAACTGCGGCGTGCCCTTCTGCCAGTCGGGCATGGAGCTGGAGGGCGTGGTCTACGGCTGCCCTCTCCACAACCTGATCCCCGAGTGGAACGATATGATCTGGCAGGGCAACGGCGGCCACGCCCTGTCCCGGCTCTTAAAGACCAACTGCTTTCCCGAGTTCACCGGCCGGGTCTGTCCCGCCCTCTGCGAGACGGCCTGCGTCTGCGGCCTCCACGGCCAGCCGGTGACCATCCGGGAGAATGAATTGCAGATCATCGAAAACGCCTTCGCCCAGGGGCTGATGCAGCCCCGGACCCCGGCGGTCCGGTCGGACAAGACCGTGGCCGTCATCGGCTCCGGCCCGGCGGGTCTGGCGGCGGCGGACCTGCTGAACCGGCGGGGCCATACCGTCACGGTCTTCGAGCGGGACGACCGGCTGGGCGGCCTGCTGATGTACGGCATCCCCAATATGAAGCTGGACAAGCAGGTGATTCTCCGGCGCATCGATCTGATGACCCGGGAGGGCGTCCGGTTCCGGGTCAATGCGGAGATCAACGGCTCCAACGCCCAGGCGCTGCTGGAGGACTACGACGCCGTGCTCTTGTGCTGCGGCGCGACGGAGCCCCGGGCCTTCCCCCAGGCCGGGGAGGTCCCCGGCGTGTCCTACGCCCTGCCCTATCTGAAGGCCGCCACCCGGGCCCTGCTGGGCGGGGAGGCCGATCCGGTCCTCTCCGCCGCCGGGAAGCACGTGGTGGTGGTGGGCGCAGGCGACACCAGCGCCGACTGCATCGCCACGGCCATCCGCCAGGGCGCGGCGTCGGTGACCCAGCTGATCCGCAAGCCCCAGGCCCTGGTGGAGCCCCGGGACAGCCTCTGGGGCAACCCCATCCCCTTCCACGACTATGCCGAGGACGAGGCCGCGGCAAAATTCGGCGCCAGTCCCCGGCAGTATGAGACCGTGGTGGACCATATCGAGACCAACGAGGCCGGCAAGCTGGTGGGGGTGGTCACGGCCAAAACCCGCTGGACCGTCAAGAACGGCAAGGCCAAGATGGAGGTCCTGGAGGAGGGCAAGACCCTGATTCCCGCCGGGCTGCTGCTGATTGCCAGCGGCTTTTCCGGCTGCGAGAAGTCCGTGCTGGACGCCTTCGGCCTGGAGCGCACCAAGCGGGGCGTGGCCGCCGCCGAGGACTACGCCACGGCCAACCCCCAGGTGTTCGTGGCCGGGGATATGCGCCGGGGCCCGTCCCTGGTGGTCTGGGCCATCGCCGAGGGCCGCGCCGCCGCCCAGGCCGTGGACGCCTACCTGCTGGGCTATTCCAACCTGTAAATTCCGAACCAGGTCAAAAACACGTCGTAGGGGCGGCCTTTATGGCCGCCCGAACAGGCCCGTGATTTTTTCGCACTCTCGTCGACCCTCGTAGGGCGGCATGCCCACATGCCGCCATGGCCGGGCTGCAATGTCCGCAAGCCCGTTGATCCCGGCGGGCTGGTTTGGCGGGGTGTGGGCACCCCGCCCTACGGACCAGGCCGAAAGTGCGTCCTGCATGGCCGCCCGAACGGGCCCGCGGTTTCCGGTGCGGCGAACAGCTTGTTTCATCCCGCTGTGATTCCCCTGCCTCTGGGCGGGGGAATTTTTCTGCCCGGATGCAAATTGGATGCTTTCCCGTGTCATCATAGGGCATCCAAAAAATTTTTGCCCAAGGGGAACGAAACGCCAATCTATTCCGTCTATTATTCCAGAAGAACACATTGAAAACGCGGAAAAATTTTACAAAAATTACAAAATGTTATTTATGTTATGCCGTAAAGCAGAAAGAGGTGCAGTTATGAAACACAAATTCATTCGCGCAAGCGCCGTCCTTCTGGCTCTGGTGCTGCTGCTGGGCGCAATGCCCACCGCGCTGGCCACCGGGAACGATTGGTTTGATCCCAGTCACTGGGGCGACGACTGGTGGGGCTATCCCGGCTATTCCGATACCATTACCGTCCAGGCGGATTCCGACCAGCTGGTTCTGGATCGCGGTTCCGCCGTCACCACCGTACGGGTCCAGCCGCCCTACGGCTATTCGCTCTCGGATCTGGACATCACCATGGAGGTGACCGACGGCGGCCGCTACGCCAGCATCGACAACAACGGCGCATTCCGCGCCACCCGGGCCGGCGACTATACGGTCAAGGTCACGGCGGTCTTTACCGATCATTACACCGACGCTTTCGTCACCCGGACCGAGCGCTGCACCATCCATGTCTATGATGCCGACTACCGGGTGTCCATCGATCCCACGGAGCTGGTGCTGCCGGTGGGTGACACCAGAGAGCTCAATGTCACGGTCCTGGACCCCACAGGCAATCCCATGCCCAGCAGCGCCTATGAGATCACCTGGAGCAACGGCGGCTCGTATGCCGACGTCTATGCCTCGGGCACATACTGCCGGGTCACCGGTTACCAGGCCGGCACGGTGGATATCACGGCGGAGGTCGCTGTCGGCGGCAAGACCTATCGCGTTTCCTGCGAGGTCAAGGTCACCAGCGGGGAGCTCACCTGCAGTGTGGACCGGAACTCCGCGCCCCTGGATCGCGTGATTACCCTCCATCCGTCCATGACCAGCGGTACCTACTTCCAGGATGTCACCTACAAGTACCAGGTCATCGCCGGCAGCGCCAAGATCGAGGATAACGCCGGCAGCTGGTTCAACCCGAACACCGCCGATGTCTCCGCCACCAAGCCCGGCGTGGTCAAGATCCGAATCACGGCCTACTCCGGCAACACGGAGCTGGCCTCCACCGACGTCACCGTCAGCTTCTATGACTCCGTCACCCTGGACGCCACCCTCAAGAATGACGCCAAGACCGTGTCCTTCAGCAGCAAGGATGTGTTCACCCGCGTCAAGTACAACGGTGAAACCATCACCAGCCGCTTTGACAGCCTGGCCAATTATATGACCACCATCTTCCGGCTTCAGGACTGCTACATCGACTTCTCTGTCGCGTCCAGCAGCAAGGGCACGCTCACCGGCCCGACGAAGAATCTGCGCAATATTTCCCTGTCCCGGCTGGGCGAGATGAAGTTCACCCCGGCGGGCGGCGTGTTCCAGGCCGACTACACAATCTATGACACCGACAGCGAGCTGCCGGTGAGTCAGGGTACGCTGACCCTCCGGAGTACGCTCTTGGCCGGCGATATCATCTATTCCACCGACTATGAGACGGCCATCACCCTGGAAGAGGAAAAGTTCGAGGAATTCTGGGCCGAGGCCACCGGAAAGAGCAAATCCTCTCTGTCCTACGTCACCTTCTCCCCCTCCAGCAGCGACTGGGGCACTCTTTATACCAAGCTGAACGGCGACAAGGTCACGGAGCGCATGATGTTCGAGCCCAACTACCGGGTTTCTTCCAGAAATTATGACCTGGACGCCGTGACCTATGTGCCGTACAAGAATAAGCTCACCTCCTACAGCGATACCGTGGACTTCACGGCCTATGGCCTGGACGGCACCACTGTGGAGGGACAGGTGGTGATCTACCTCAACAGCAATGCCGGCACCTCCATCACCTCCCGCGGCGTTGTCTTCGGCAAGGCCAACCTGACCAAGGTGCTGCAGGAGACCTTCCTCCAGAACCGCGACGCCGATCTGGCCTACGTGACCTTCTATCTGCCCGAGGCCGAGGAAGGTACGCTCTATTACAACTTCACCTCCGCTCTGGACAAGAACCTGGTCCGCAGCGACCGGCAGTACTATGTGGACCCGGACAAGAACGATAAGAGTCAGTACAGCCTGGATCTGGTGGCCTTTGTCCCCGCCGCCGGGACCTACGGCAAGATCACCCTCTACTATAAGGGCTTTGATAAGACCGGCGACATCAGCTACAGCGGCGCGCTGACCCTGACCGTCAACCAGAAGGACGCCTCTGCCGCCTTCTCGGATGTCACCGCCAGGTCCTACAGCTGGGCGGCCGACTCGGTGGACTTCCTCTACTATGAGGATATCGCCAAGGGGTCGGGCGGCAAGTATAACCCCGGCTCCAGCATCACCCGCGGCGACTTTATGCTGATGCTCTACCGGGCCTTCCTCCAGAGCGACTATGAGGACTACAAGGTCACCTCCAATTTCTCCGACGTGACCAAGGGCAGCACCTCCTACTCCAAGGAGACCTACCAGGCCGTGGGCGTGGCCAAGTACCTGGGCATTGCCAAGGGCTCCGGCGGGAAATTCAACCCCAACAGCCCCATCACCCGCGAGGAGGCCATGACCCTGATCTACCGGACCATGGACGAAATCGACTGGACCCTCTCCTATGAGAGCTACGCCCGGGCCTCGTCCTTCTCCGACTACGGCTCCGTCAGCAGCTATGCCAAGGACGCCATCACCGAGCTGGTGAGCCACGGCGTCATCCTGGGCAACAACGGAAAAATCACCCCCAAGAGCAATATCACCCGGGCCGAAATGGCCTGCATCCTCCACCGGGTGCTGACCTACTGAGTTTCTCCCATAATGAAAACGGGCGCGCTGCGGCATTGTCCACAGCGCGCCCGCGTTTTGCAGCCTTGCGGCGAACCTGTCGGCGCAGTACGGGCGGCCATAAAGGCCGCCCCTACAGACCCGCCTCCGGCCTTCCCGTAGGGGCGGCCTTTATGGCCGCCCGGAAATTGGTTCCGATTCCCGCCAAGGTTCGATGGGTCCGACCGCCGTAGGGGCGGGGGTTATCCTCGCCCGCAGGGCAGCCGCGGTTGGAGGGATAGATACTTCACCCCTGCGGGGTTCGAGTTTCCTCGAATTCCGCAGGGGTGTTATTTATGCGGTGCAGAGGTCGCCGGCGGCCTTGATCTTGACCCGGTTGGTATTGCCGGGGTAGTAGGCCAGAGGCACGTCCTCCACTTCGATGATTTCCACGGTGTCCCGGACCGCGCCGGCCGCCACGGCCAGCTCCACAGCCTCGGCCTTGGCCTGGGCCAGCGCCTGGTCCCGGGGCAGCTCGTCGTAGTTCATCAGCTTCTCAAAGGTGCCGCTGACCTTGGAGATGGCCGAGCCGATGGCGTTGGCACAGCCGAAATGGTCCGGCTTCACCACCTGGGCCGCGCCCGCCAGATCCTCGGGCAGGACGATGGAGCCGCCGCCCACCAGGATCACGTCGCTGTCGCCGCTGGAGACCTTCATGGCGTCGATGGCGTCCTCCACCAGGGTGCGGATGGCGTCCAGGGCCGCCCGGGCCAGATCCTCGGGCACGTCGGCCACCAGGGCCGGGTCTCCCAGGTCCGCCATGCCCAGGCGCACGGCAATATCCGTGGCCGTCAGCACGTCGCCGCCGAAGATCTTGGCCTTTTGGGTGATCTCATAGCCCACCGAGTCGGGTCCCACGGTGACGGTCCCGTCGGGCCGCTGCCGGACGATGGAGCCGCCGCCCAGGCCGATGGACAGGACATCGGGCATCCGGAAGTTGGTCCGTACGCCGCCGATGGTCACCGCCACGCTGGACTCCCGGGGGAAGCCGTTCTGGATCACGCCCAGATCGGTGGTGGTGCCGCCCACGTCAAGGACAATGGCGTTTTTCAGACTGCTCAGGTAGCTGGCGCCCCGGATGGAGTTGGTGGGGCCGCAGGCCACGGTGAGAATCGGATACCGCCGGGCGTGGTCCATGGTCATCAGCGTGCCGTCGTTCTGGCTCAGATACACGTCGGCCTGGGTGATGCCCTCGTCGGCCAGACTCTGGGCGAAGCCCTCGGTGAACCGCTCGGCCACCTTCCACAGCGCCGCGTTGAGGATCGTGGCGTTCTCCCGCTCAATCAGGCCCATGGAGCCGATCTCGCTGGAGACGGAGATATGGACGTCCTCGCCGAGGATCTCCCGGCAGAGGGCCGCGGCCTCCCGCTCGTGGTCGTTGCGGACCGTGGAGAAGACGCAGGAGATGGCGACGGATTTCACGCCCTTCTCACCCATGTCCCGGAAGAAGGCCGCGGCGGCGTCCCGGTCGAAGGGAGCCAGCTCCTTGCCGTCGTATTCAAAGCCGCCGCCCACCACGGCGCTGCCGGCGCAGATGACCTGCAGGTCCTCGGCCCAGTCCACCATGGGACGGATGCCCAGGCTGGCCGGCGCGCCGATGCGCAGAATGCCGAAGGGGGCCAGGTTTTTCCGCTCCACAATGGCGTTGGTACACTGGGTGGTGCCCAGCATGGCCTGGCGGATCTGGGTCCGGTCCACGCCGGAGACCTCCAGCACCCGGCGCACCGCCCCGAGAATGCCCTCGTAGACGTCCCCGGAGGTGGGATACTTGATATCGGCCACAACCCGGAGATTCTCGTCAATCAGGACGGCGTCGGTGTTGGTGCCGCCCACGTCAATACCCAGCTTATACATGGCTCTTCCCTCCCCGGCAGCGCTCTTCCAGCGGAATATAGTCGGTGTCTACGCCGAAGTACCGGGGCCCCACCAGGGCCAGACCGGCCTCGGTCCGCCACAGCGGATAGCAGGGCAGACCCACCACCAGCACCCGCTTGCCGTACTTGAGGGCGTCGGTGGTCACCGGCGTGAAGGTCTCCACATCCACCAGGCAGATCAGGTCCGGCGTCGTGGCCACGATTTCGCCTTCTACGGTGGCGGTGAGATTCTCGTTCTGGAACTCCACAAAGGCGCTGCGGCCCTTGTCCTCGGCGATGCCCTCCAGGACCACCTTGCCGAAGTTGAAGGCGCCGCGGGTCTCCCGGAGCACGTCGGCGATCTTGCCCTTGAAGAGCTTATAGCCGCCGGAGAAGTCCAGGAAGTGGTCTTCGGGCCGCTTCTCGCCGCAGTCCTTGACGGTGCGGATGGCCTCGCCCAGCTTTTGACTCCGGGTGACGATACCCTTGACGCCGTACTGCTTCATCTGGGCCCCGGACATGGGATAGAGGGATACCGACACCGAGCCGCCGCAGCTCATGGTCACAGCCCGGGCCAGCTCCTCGGTCCACTTGTTGGTGACGGTGTTGAAAATAACGCTGTTGCCCTTCTCATCGGTCAGAGCCATGGGCGTGGCGCTCATGCCGCCGATGGTGAAGGTGACCATTTGCAGCTCCGGGAAGGCCCGGCCCATGCCGTCCACATCCACCAGGGGCAGCCCCAGCCGGGCCGCCGCCGCGATGGGCAGCATGGAGTTGACGCCGCCGGCCTCAATGGGCATAAAGGCGTCGATCTTCTTGCCGTAGAACTGGCTGACCATGTCATAGAGCGTCTTGTACTCCTGGCCGCCGATGGCCTTCTCGCCCAGAACCGTCGGCGCGCCCATCATGGCGATGGGGATGATCAGGGCGTCGTCGGCCACCTCGTCGGGGTCCAGCAGCGTCACGGGGCCGCATTCCTGGACCGCGCCCAGGGCCACCAGCTTGCCCACATAGGGGTCGCCGCCGCCGCCCGCGCCCAGCAGGGCCGCGCCCAGGGCGATGTCTTCAATTTCCTTCATTCCAATGGTTCGCATGGGGTTCCTCCTCAGACCTTCTGAGCCTTGGGGGCTCTGTGCAGCAGGGGCTCCAGGACCACGTAGCAGACCAGGGAGACCACAATGCCGTTGACGGGGCCCACAAAGAACGGGGTGTTGAGCCAGGGGGCGGCGGCCACGAGGCTCGGGAAGTTGGCGAAGGTGCCGCCGGTGATGCAGGCCACCAGCGCGCCCACAATAAAGGCGATGACGCCGGGGGCGTAGAAGCCGCCGCGCCGGGTGAAGCGCTCCTTTTTGCCGCGGCCCACGATCCAGTAGGCGGCGATGATGACGCCGGCCAGAGGCGGGATCAGGGCGGACATCAGGGACAGGAAGCCCTGGAAGGCGTTGAGCAGGCCGAAGGCAGCCAGCAGCGTGCCGATGGCGCCGGAGACGCCGGTGGTGATTTTGAACTTGCTCTCGTCGAAGCCCAGCAGATTGCTCAGGGCCAGACCGCCGGAGTAGGCGTTGGTGACGTTGGTGGTCCAAGTGGCCAGCACCAGGGCAATGAGGCCCAGGAAGGGCACGCCCAGGGAGACCAGAATGGCGGAGATGTCATACTGACCGGTGACAATGCTCATCAGCGCGCCGGTGAGCAGCATAAAGAGGCCCGCGGGGATGACGCCGACGATGGAGGACTTGACCACATCGGCGCGGCTCTTGGCGAAGCGGCAGTAGTCGGCGGAGATAACGCCGCCCAGGGCGAAGGAGGCCACGACCATGGAAATGCCGTAGACCAGACCGGCGGACTGGGCCGGGGCATAGGCGGCGATGGCCGCGCCGCCGTCATGGGCGACGATTCCGGCTACCAGACCGTAGAGGCAGACGATGACCAGCAGAGGCACGGCCACATAGTTGAGCCACTTGAGGCCCTTAAATCCGGCGCAGGCGGTGACCAGCATGATGATGCCCCATACGATGGAGCAGACGGCGACTGTGGCGGTGCTGGGCGTTCCGAGGCCCAGCATGGTGGCGGCCATGGAGGCGAAGGCCTGGCCGCAGGTGGCGGACTGGATGCCGAACCAGCCAACACAGGCGATGGTCAGCAGGACGCTGATGATATACCGTGCGCCCTGCTTGCCCAGCGCGCCCTCGGCCATGACGGCCACGGGCAGGCCGGTGTCGCAGGCCTGCATGCCCACAAAGATCATGTACAGGCAGATGAGGCCGTAGCCGATGAGAATGGAAATGACGATTTCCCACAGGGACAGACCGCCCTGACTCAGGACGCCGCCGATCATCAGGCAGGGCACGCAGATCATGCCCCCGGCCCAAACCGCCGCGATGGACAGCCAGCTCTGCCGCTGCTCCGGGCGGATCTCAAATCCGGTTTCTTTTTGCATAAATCTTCCTCCTCTTGGGTTGCCCGGCCACAGCCGCGGCCGGAATACCCAGATTATACGGAATGCACAGCATCTATGTATATGGTGAAAGCGCAAAAAAGAAACGGCGGTGCTTTGTCCTTTTGGACAAAGCACCGCCGGAATAAGAGCTGCGGAGCAGAATATAGCCCGGCTTTCAGGGAGAGACCGTGGGAGAAACGCCGGATAGCTTGTCTGATTGGCCAAGCTCCGCGCCGCTGAGCAGCCGCTCCAGGGCACAGGCGGTGTAGAGGGCCACGGCCTCGGGCAGCTTGTCCACCGGG
>DSLMC04102__coassemble_1113_pt1 | contig 17525 bp, 16 predicted proteins | sample DSLMC04102__metabat2_high_PE_031 | metagenome-assembled genome bin DSLMC04102
ACAGCGTGGCGAAAAGACTTTTTCGACACGCTGGGGCGGCCTATATGGCCGCCCGTGAGGCAGTTATACTGCGGTACACAAAAGCCTCCCCTTGGTGACCAAGGGGAGGTGTCAGGCCGAAGGCCTGACGGAGGGGATCAGAACCGGCGGTGACCGGCAGCTTACAACCCCTCAGTCAGCCTACGGCTGCCAGCTCCCCTTACACAGGGGAGCCTTTTTTGGCTGGCAGCGGTCGGCGATGGTGCATCCGACACGGCGGCCTGGGCGGATATAAAATCCGCCCCTACAGATCCGCCTCCGGTCTTGCCGTAGGGGCGGGCTTTATGCCCGCCCGGGACCGGGTTCCGATTCGCGCCGGGGTTCGATGGTTCCGTTCGCCGTAGGGGCGCCGTAGGCGGCGCGTGGGGTCAGCCGCGGAGGGCGGCGATGGCGGACACCAGGGCGTAGAGCACCGGCTGATGGCCCAGGTACAGGAACAGGGACATCCGGCCGCACCAGCTGAAAAAGCGGATGGGCGCCGCCTGGGCATTGACCCGGGGCAGCAGGGTCTGCTTCTCCCGGTAGGCCGTCCGGCCCAGGACTGCGCCCAGGAGGAACCAGCCCAGGTGGGGCAGCAGGGGGAAATAGTCCGACGAGGAAAAGCCGGGGGCCGTCAGGCCCAGGGGGAAGAGCCAGACTGCCTCCACCTGGAAGGTCCGGAACCAGTAGCCCAGCACCACCAGGACCAGGCCCAGGACGGCCATGACGCCGGTGGGCAGCCGCCGGAGCAGGGGCCAGAGGAGCATACAAAGGCCCAGCAGATGCAGCACGCCGAAGCGGACCACGATGCTGCCGCTGTCCAGTCCCAGCCAGACCATGGCCTCGGTGACCAAGGTCACGGCCATGGCGCAGCCGAAGACGATCAGGCCCCGGCGGAGACTCCGGCGGCCCAGGGTGACGCAGATGCCCGAGAGCACCACGAAGACAACGCCGCCGTACTGCATGATAAATTGAAATACCGCATTGTCATAGCCCAGATTGAGACCCAGGAAATACCGGAGATCGAAGAGCAGATGGACCAGAATCACCGCCAGAATGGCGACGCCCCGGAAGGCGTCCAGCTCCCAGATCCGGGCCTTGGGGGCCGTCACGACTCCTGCCCGGCGGCCCGGGCCTCCTCCTCTTCCTCCAGGACCCGGTAGGCCACCTTGCCCACCAGCGTCTTGGGCAGCTCGGCGCGGAACTCGATCTCCTTGGGCATGGCGTACTTGGCGATGCGCTCCTTGCAGTAGGCCATCAGCTCGTCGCGGATTTCGTCGCTGGGCTCGATGCCGGGCTTGAGGACCACAAAGGCCTTGACCCGCTGCATCTTATAGGCGTCCTTGACGCCGATGACGCAGGAGAGCAGCACCTTCTCGTGGCCGTCCAGCACGTTCTCCAGCTGGCTGGGGTAGACGTTATAGCCCGAGGTGACGATCATCCGCTTGATGCGCTGGGAGAAGTAGACGAAGCCGTCCTCGTCCATCTTGCCCAGGTCGCCGGTGTGGAGCCACAGGCGGTTATCGGTGTGGCGGCGGAGGGTGTTGGCGGTCTCCTCAGGGTTGTCCACGTACTCCAGCATCACCGAGGGGCCGGTCAGGCAGATTTCGCCCTCCACGTTGCAGTCCACCTCCTCGGTGGTGCCGGGGCGGCAGATCTTGTAATAGGTGTCGGGGAAGGGGACGCCGATGGAGCCGGGGCGGTGGTACTCCTTGGGCGTCAGGCAGGAGGCCGTGACGCACTCGGTGAGGCCGTAGCCCTGGCGAATCTGAACCGTGGCATGGTGGGCGGTGAGGAATTCGTCCACCTTCTTTTTCAGCTCGATGGACAGGCTGTCGCCGCCGCAGAACACGCCCTTGAGGAAGCTGAGATCGGCTCCCTCCAGATTGTCGGCCCGGAGCAGCGCCTCGAAGAGGGTCGGCACGCCGGGGATGATGTGGGGCTTTTTCTTCTTGAGCAGCTCGGCGTAGGTCTTCACGTTGAACTGGGGCACCAGGATGCAGCAGGCGCCGCCCACCAGGGCCGTGTGGATGCCGATGCCCAGACCGAAGCCGTGGAAGACCGGCATGACCGAGAGCATTTTCAAGCCGTCGATGGGGGCGAAGCCGCTGGCGGCGATGGTCTGTAGGGCCAGCGCGTTGAAGTTGAGGTTGCTGAGCAGAATGCCCTTGGTGGTGCCGGTGGTGCCGCCGGAGTAGAGGATGGAAGCGCCGTCCTCGGCCCGGCCCTGCAGCTTGGGCAGGGGCTCCTTGAGACGGCGGCCGCCCGCCAGGAAGCGGTCCCAGTGGAGGAGGCCCTCGCCCCGGGTCGGGACCTTGGGCAGTTTCCGGCCCTGGGTCAGCGCATAGCCCATGGCCAGCAGGGGCTTGAGCTCGTCCTTGATCCGGGCCACCAGAATGGTCACCGGCTCCTGCAGCTCGCCCCGGATGGAATTGACCTTGGGGTAGAACTGGTCCAGGGTCAGAATGGCCTTGGAGTGGGAGAAGTTCAGATAGAAGGCGATTTCCTTGGCGGCGGACAGGGGATGGATCATATTGCTCACCGCGCCGATGCGGTTGAGGGCGTAGAAGCTGTCCACAGCCTGGGGGCAGTTGGGCATGCAGATGGTCACCCGGTCGCCCTTGCGGATGCCCATGGCGTAGTAGGCCCGGGCCGTCAAATCGATGCGCTGGAGAAACTCCCGGTAGGTGGTGACCTTGCCCATGAATTCATAGGCGGGCAGATTGGGGAACTTTTCACAGGTGGCCCGGATCATCTGGTAGATGGTCTTCTTCGGATAGGTGAGATGGGCCGGGGTGGTGCCATAGAATTTGCACCACGGCGCCGATGCAAAATGGGACATGGGAAGAGGTCTCCTTTCGTGACCATGATAATACAATTGGGTGCTTTCGCAGAGGTGGATGCCCACATCCGCCCTTACATGGGCGACAGCAGCCTTGCCAGCGGAGTGCGCTGGGCTTTCAATGCGCCCTTGGGGCAGAACTCCTGGCAGCAGAAGCAGCCGATGCAGGTCTTTCGATTGAATTTTGGCTTATGATTTGCCATGATAATGGCCTTGGCCGGGCAGATGGCGGCGCACTTGCCGCAGCCGACGCACTTAGCCGGCGTCAGGGTGGGCCGGGGGGCCATGGCGGACTGGAGCACCCGGCTCAGGGCCTCTCCGGCCTTGCCCGGCAGGAGCATCTGGAACAGGGTGCCCCGCCGGGGCGGCAGCACGAAGTCCGGGATATGAAAGGCCGCCGGGTCCTCGCCGGTGACCGTGTAGGCGGGGATGCGGCCCAGCTCCCGGGCGGCAGCCTGGGTGGGGACGGCGTCGCAGCCGATGAGACCGGCGCAGACCTCGTCCAGGGCGAAGGGGTCCTCGCAGCCCAGGACCAGGCCCAGGCGCCGGGGATCGCCGGACCCGGGACCGTTGCCCTCCATGGCCGTCACCGCGTCCACCAGGTGGAGCCGGGGCCGGAAATAGCAGGGCAGGTCCGTGAGCATCTTGGCGAAATCCTCGGGCCGGGAGAAGCGGAAGTGGTACTCGGGCTTCATGGTCCCGGGGATGGAGCCGAACAAGTTCTTTACGGCACAGGTCATACCCATCATCCCGTGGGTTTTCAGCTTGCAGAAGTTGATAAGCGCGTCACAGGAATCGAGCCAGGCCGTGTAGGAGAAGCGGTGGAGCACCGCGCCCTGGGGGAAGTCGGTCTCGCGGATTTCACAGTCGGTGTTCAGCGTGGCCCCGACCTGCTCCACGGCCTCGTAGCCGCTGAGGTGGTAGACCCGCTGGAGAAACGCCGGCGTGAAGAGGCCGCCGGGACTGTCGCCCACGACCACCGACGCGCCGTGCTCGATGAGCAGCTCCGTCAGCGCGGCCACCAGGGCCGGATGGGTGGTGACGGCCTTCTCCGGCGGCGCGCCGGCCACCAGATTGACCTTGACGCCGATTTTCATGCCGGGCTGTACCCAGCTGAGACCTCCGCAGACGGCCTCCAGCGCCGCCCGGCAGTGGTCCCGCTCATAATCCGGGCACGCCCGGAGCCGTACTTCCGTCACGGCGGTCCCTCCCCGTGGAAAATCCTGAATTCTGTAATTATACCATATCCCGCCGCCCTTCGCAAGCTGCGGCCCTCGACGTTGGCAGAAAATATGGAGGTGCGCGCCCTACGGACCAGGTCGAAAGCGCGTCGTAGGGGCGGCTAGCAGCCGCCCGAACAGGCTCCTGATTCCCGCCGTACCCCCGCCGAACCTCGTAGGGCGGCATGCCCACATGCCGCCATGGCCGGACCGCGATGACTGAGGGCATGGTGCTTCCGAGGGTGCGGTCCGGGCGGCCATCAAGGCCGCCCCTACGAGAGGACCGGCGGCGGGTTGCGATGGTTGCGGGCCTGGTGGTTCCGGGGGTGCGGTCCGGGCGGCCATAAAGGCCGCCCCTACGAGAGGACTGGCGGTGGGGCGCGATGATTGCGGGCTAGCTGGTACCGGGGGCCTGGTTTGGCGGGGTGTGGGCACCCCGCCCTACGGACCACGTCGAAAGCGCGTCGTAGGGGCGGGGATGGTGAAGAATGAATAGGGAAGAGTGAATAGGGAAGAAGTGGCGCTGCGCGCCGCAAAGGGCAGGCAAAAATCCCCCAGGGGGAACCTGGGGGACGTGCTTACGACGCGCTATAATGGGAGAGGAAGAGCTTGGTGCGCTCCTCCTGGGGGTGCTCGATGACCTGGTGGGCGGGGCCTCGTTCGACGATGACGCCGCCGTCCATGAACATGACCTCGTCGGCCACGTCCCGGGCGAAGGCCATTTCATGGGTGACGATAATCATGGTCATATGCCGCTCCGAGAGGGAGCGGATGACCCGCAGGACCTCGCCGGTGAGCTCCGGGTCCAGGGCCGAGGTGGGCTCGTCAAAGCAGAGAATATCCGGGTCCAGCGCCAGCGCCCGGGCGATGGCGACCCGCTGCTGCTGGCCGCCGGAGAGCTGGTCCGGATAGTTGCCCATCCGGTCCTGGAGGCCCACCTGGGTCAGCAGGTCCTCGGCCCGGCTGCGGATTTCGGCGAAAATCTCCTTTTTGCGCCGCTTGAAGTCAGGCCGCTCCTTGGCCAGCAGCTGCCCGGCCAGCATCACGTTCTCCAGGGCCGTATACTGGGGGAAGAGATTGAAATTCTGGAACACCAGGCCGAATTTCAGCCGCTTTTTCCGGACCTCGCCGTCAGAGACCCTGGTCTTGACCGATCCGTCCAGCAGCAGCTGGCCGTCCACCTGGATGGTGCCGCTGTCGGGGCTCTCCAGAAAGTTCAGGCACCGGAGCAGCGTGGTCTTGCCCGAGCCGGAGGAGCCGATGATGGCCAGAGACCGCCCCTGCTCCAGGGTGAAGTTGATATCCTTGAGGACCTGGGTGTCGCCGAAGTGCTTTTCCAGGTGCGAAACTTCCAGCATCGCCATGGCGGAGCCTCCTTACACGCGGTAGTAGCTGAGCTTTTTCTCCACCCAGCCGAAGAAAATCGTCAGTACGCCGTTGAACACCAGATAATAGACGCCGGTGAAGAACAGCGGCCAGACCAGGCCCTTGCTCCTCATAAACCTGTCGCCGGCCCAGATGACCTCGGCTAGGGCGATGGTGTTGGCCAGAGAGGTGTCCTTGACCAGGGTGATGATCTCATTGGACATGGGCGGCACGATCCGGCGGACCAGCTGGGCCAGCTTGACCTTGAAGAAAATCTGACTCTTGGTCATGCCCAGCACCAGACCGGCCTCGGTCTGGCCCCGGGGGATGGACTGGATGCCGCCCCGGTAGATCTCGGAGAAGTAGCAGGCGTAGTTGATAATAAAGGCCGCGGCCGCCGCCCAAAACCGGCCGTTGGTGAAGGCCCAGATATTGTGGCCCAGCTGGCCGGGGACGTAGAAAATAATGCTCAGCTGCAAGAGCAGCGGCGAGCCCCGGAAGATCCACACCAGGATCCGGCAGAAGCCGCTCAGCGGCGGGAACTTGCTCATGGAGCCGAAGGAGATAATCAGTCCCAGGGGCAGAGCCCCCACCAGCGTGACGCAGAACAGCGCCAGCGTCACCAAGAAGCCCTCGTTGAGGGACGCAATCACAGTACCAAACATCCACATTCCTCCCAAAACAGTTCCGCCGCGCGCGGTTGGGTACGGCCCGTGCCCATGGGACCAGGCCATCGGTCGTGCAAAAGAGCCAGGGCGGTAAACCCTGGCTCGGGGTGTTGCTGTATTACTGGGCGATGACGGCGTCCTGCACGCCGTAGGTTTCGGCGCAGGCCATCAGGGAGCCGTCGGCATAGGCGGCGGCCAGGAACTCGTTGAGAGCGGCGGCCAGGTCGGAGCCCTTGCGGAAGCCGACGCCGTACTCCTCGGTGGTCAGCTCCACGGTGTGGACCAGATTGTCGTGGCTGGTGCCTTCGCCGATCATGGCGCCGGCCATCAGCAGGTCGATGATGCAGGCGTCAGAGGTACCGGCGGAGACCTCCATCAGGGCGTCGGCCTGGGAGTCCACGGCGATGTAGTTGTAGCCCTGCTCATTGGCGGCGGCTTCACCGGCGGAGCCGGACTCCACGGCGAAGTTCAGGTCGGCACAGGCCTCGGCGCTGTCCAGGCCCTCGGCCTTGTCCGCCTTGACCACCACCACCTGGGCGTTGTTGCAGTAGGCGTTGGAGCACTCCATGGCGCTGGTCACTTCGTCAGTCAGGGTCATGCCGTTCCAGACGCAGTCCAGGTTCTTGCTGTCCAGCTCCATGATCTTGGTGTCCCAGTTGATTTCCACGAACTCGGCGGTCACGCCCAGGCTCTCGGCAAAGGCCTTGGCCATGTCGGCGTCAAAGCCGATCCACTCGCCGTTTTCCTGGTAGTCCATGGGGGCAAAGTCGGTGATGCCCACGATCAGCGTGCCCTTGCCCTGGACATAGGCCAGGTCGGAGTCCGCATCGGTTTCCGTCTCGGCCTCGGCGTCGGTTTCAGCATCGGCGTCGGTCTCAGCCTCGGCGTCGGTTTCGGCGGAGGTATCCTCCGTCTGGGACTGGGTGTCGTCCTGGGTCTTGGTCTCAGACGCACAGGCGGCCAGGGAGAACACCATCAGAGCTGCCAGCAGCAGCGCGATCCATTTTTTCATGTTATTTCCTCCTCACTGTCAGCGTCTCGCTGACACGCTGGTATTTTAGCACGGTAAAGAATTAATGTAAATACCGCGAAGTGCACAAATTTGACTATTGTTTTTCTGCGATATGCACAAAATCCGGCCAGGCCGAAGCCTCGCCGGATTTGCAAATCAAAGCACTTTACTGAGGAAATCCCGGAGCCGGGGATTCTGGGGATTGCCGAAGACCTGCTCGGGCTTGCCCTCCTCCAGGATATGGCCCTGGTCCATAAACAGGACCCGGCTGCCAACCTCCCGGGCGAAGCCCATCTCATGGGTGACGACCACCATGGTCATGCCCTCGTGGGCCAGCTCCTTCATGACGTCCAGCACCTCGCCGACCATCTCCGGGTCCAGGGCCGAGGTGGGCTCGTCGAAGAGCATGACCTTGGGCTTCATGGCCAGCGCCCGGACGATGGCGATGCGCTGCTTCTGGCCGCCGGAGAGCTGGGCAGGGTAGGAGTCAGCCCGGTCAGCCAGGCCCACCCGGGCCAGCAGCCGCATGGCCTCGGCGTCGGCCTCGGCCTGGGTCATCCGCTTGGTCCGCACCGGGGCCAGGGTGATATTCTTCCGAATGGTCATATTGGGGAAGAGGTTGAAGTGCTGGAACACCATGCCCATCTGGCAGCGCATGGCGTTGATATCCACCTTGGGGTCGGTGATATCGGTGCCCTCAAAGGTGATGATGCCCTCGGTGGGCGTCTCCAGAAGGTTCAGGCAACGCAGGAAGGTGGATTTGCCGGAGCCCGAGGGGCCGATGACGACCACCTTTTCGCCGGGATCGATGTGCTGGTCGATGTGGTCCAGCACCAGATTGCTGCCGAAGGATTTGCACAGTCCCTTAACGTCGATCACTTTGACGCAGCCTCCTTTCCAGCTTGCCCTGGAGCCAGGTGAAGATCAGTACCAGCACCAAATAGATACAGGCCGTGCCCACCAGGGGGAACATCTGCTCATAGTTCCGGTCGGCAATGGCCCGGGCGAAGTACAGGACCTCCTTGCCGCCGATGACGCTGATGAGGGATGTATCCTTGAGCAGAATGATAAATTCATTGCCCAGGGCCGGCAGAATGGCCTTGAACGCCTGGGGGATGACGATAAAGCGCATGGTATCGGCGTAGCCCAGGCCCAGAGACCGGCCCGCCTCGGCCTGACCGGGGTCCAGGGACATCAGGCCGCCGCGGATGATCTCGGCCACATAGGCGCCGGAGTTGATGCCCAGGGTCAGCGTGCCCACCAGGGTAAACTGGCGGCTGGACTTGAACACTACAAAGCTCATAATCAGCAGCTGCACCATCATAGGCGTGCCGCGGATGATGGTCACATAGACCTGACAGATGGCGTTGACAATGCCCAGGAGCCAATTCCGCTGCCCGATGCGCTGCTGGTCGTGAGCCGTGCGGATTACCGCAACGACGACGCCCAGCACGATACCCAGCAGCAGCGCCATGGCGGTGACGATCAGCGTGACGCCGACGCCCTCCAGATATTGCTGCCAGCGATTTCCGTCGATAAATGCCTGGTAGAATTTCACGAAGGCCTCCTGCCAAGCGGGCAGGGACTCGCCGGCCTTCATCATATCCTTCCAGATAATATAGTTCTGCGTTAGATCCATGGCCATCCCCTTTCATTCTCTCTATATGCCGAAAAAGGCGGCAGTGTGCCGCCCTTTTCGGACTTATTCGGAATTATTCCGCAGTGATATAGGTGTCGATGATGCCCTGGACGGTGCCGTCGGCGATGAGCTCAGCCAGCGCGCCATTGATAGCATCCAGCAGGGCGGTGTTGCCCTTGGCCACGCCGATGGCGTAGTCCTCGGTGACCCACTCGGTGTCCAGGATCTTCAGACCGGGGTTCTCGGCCACGAAGCTCTGGGCGGGGGCGTTGTCGATGATGACGCAGTCCACCTGGCCGTTCTTCAGCGCCTGGACAGCGGACAGGCCGTTGTCAAAGCCGATGACGGCATCCTCGCCGTAGCCGCCGTTCTCAGGAGTGTCGGAGGCGTAGGTGTAGCCGGTGGTACCCTTCTGGGTGCCGATCAGCTTGCCCTCGATGTCATCCAGGGTGGTGATGGGGGAGTCCTCGGTGACAATGACCACCTGCACGCCGGTGGCGTAAGAGTCGGAGAAGTCCATCACAGCCAGCCGGTCCTCGTTGACGGTGACGCCGGCCATGACCATATCGCTCTTACCGGACTGGGCAGCCTCCAGGGCGGCGGTGAAGTCCATGTCGTCCACGACCAGCTCCAGGCCCAGCTTCTGGGCGATGGCATAGGCGATTTCCACGTCGATGCCCTCATAGCCGGTGCCCTGGAAGCCCTCGCCGTCGGCGACCATCTCATAGGGAGGGAAGGCGGCGTTGGTGGACATGTGGAGCTTGCCCTCTTCCACAGTGGTGAAGGCGGCGTCAGAGGTCTCGGCGTCGTCGGCGGTCTCGGCCTCGTCGGCGGTGTCGGCGTCCTCGGCGGTGTCGGTGTCCGTGGTGGCGTCGGTGGTCTCTGCGGTGTTGTTGGTGTCCTCGGTGGTGGTCTCATTGGTGGAGGCGCAGGCGGCGAAGCTCAGCACCAGCACCAGAGCCAGCAGGATTGCAAGAAGCTTTTTCATGGGAATCCTCTTTTCTTTAATTTCAATGGCTATACGGTACCACTCTCCCGGGGAAAAGTCAAGCCGTGATTGCATGAATATGCAGTGCGGCCCGAAAGTTTATGAATATTCCACAGGAACAGACGGAAATCCCCTGGGCTTCTTATACAATAGTGGCCTGCGGGGTATGCTAAAATATTGGTTGACAAACTAAAAAACTGTGGTATACTAAAAACAAGAATGATTACTAAAATTGAAAGGGGCAAATAGTAATATGGAACTCAAAGGCAGCAAGACCGAAAAAAATCTGATGACCGCGTTCTCCGGGGAGTCTGAGGCCCGGAACAAGTACACCTACTATGCCTCCCGCGCCAAGAAGGACGGCTATGAGCAGATCGCGGCCCTCTTCCAGGAGACCGCCGACAATGAGAAGGAGCATGCGAAGCTCTGGTTCAAGCTCCTCAAGGGCGGCGCGGTGCCGGACACCATGGCCAACCTGGTGGATGCCGCCGCCGGTGAGCACTATGAGTGGACCGATATGTACGCCACCTTCGCCAAGGAGGCCAAGGAGGAGGGCTTCGACACCATCGCGGCCCTGTTCGAGGGCGTGGCCGCCATCGAGAAGGAGCACGAGGCGCGGTACCTGAAGCTTCTGGCCAACGTCAAGGATAAGCTGGTCTTCTCCAAGGACGGCGACGCCATCTGGAAGTGCCGCAACTGCGGTCACATCGTCGTTGGCAAGGAGGCCCCCCAGGTCTGCCCCGTCTGCGCCCATCCCCAGGCGTATTTCGAGGTCAAGGCCGAGAACTATTAATTATAATAGTAGCAATAAGGAGATGCGGCCAGCGCCGCATCTCCTTGCTGATTCTGGATTAAGTTACGCCGCCCTGCGGGAATCGGGGGCTTGCACGGGCGGCTGATAGCCGCCCCTACGCCGTACCATCGACCTGGTACGTAGGGCGGGGTGCCCACACCCCGCCAAACCAGACCGCCGGAACCAGCTAGCCCGCAATCATCGCGCCCCACCGTCAGTCCTCTCGTAGGGGCGGCCTTTATGGCCGCCCGGACCGCACCCTCGGAACCACCAGGGCCTCCGGTCATCGCAGCCCGGCCATGGCGGCATGTGGGCATGCCGCCCTACAACGTTCGACGGGGTGCAGTGGAAATCCCAAGCCTGCACGGGCGGCCATACAGGCCGCCCCTACGGACGAAACGGGTGGGTTATCCCAGGATGCCCAGGTGCTCCAGCAGGATTTTCAGGCCCAGGAGGACCAGGATTGCGCCGCCGACGAATTCGGCCTTGGCCTGATACTTGGCGCCGAAGACGTGGCCTACCTTGACGCCCAGGGCCGAGAGGGCGAAGGTCGTGACGCCGATGAGGCCCACCGCCGGGAGAATCTGCACGTCGGGGAGCAGGGCGAAGGTCACGCCCACGGCCAAGGCGTCGATGCTGGTGGCGATGGCCATGGGGGCCATGACCTTCACCGACAGGGAACAGTCGGCCGCCTCGCTCTCAGGCGAGAAGGCCTCGCGGATCATATTGCCGCCGATCAGAGCCAGCAGCACAAAGGCGACCCAGTGATCCGCCGCGGTAATGTACCGCTGGAAGGCCGCGCCTAAAAAATAGCCCAGCAAAGGCATCAGCGCCTGGAACCCGCCGAACCAAAGTCCCACCACCAGCAGATGTCTGGGCCGCAGCTTCGGCGTGGCCAGCCCCTTGCAGATGGACACCGCGAAGGCGTCCATGGACAGGCCCACCGCTACTAAAAACAGCTCGAAAAGTCCCATGTGCGCTCCCTCCTGAATGGTCCGGCCTCCGCCGGCACAGCAATAGTAAGATGGTACCACAGCCCGCCGGGAATTGCAAGGAAAAACCAGGGGCGGCGCGCCTGTAAACTACACAATCCGCCGGGCAAAACCTGCCTTATTTTTGGTTTGCCTTTCGCCGAGCCCGGCAGTATACTATGGGAGAAAATCCAACATAACAGGACGTGATCTCATGTCAACCCTGCTCTCCGTGTCCGTGGCCATGCTGGCGGGCCTGCTGATGACCCGTATTGCCAAAAAGCTCAAGCTCCCGGCTGTCACCGCCTACCTGGTGGCCGGCGTGCTCATCGGTCCCTACTGCCTGGGCGCGATGCACATCGACGGCCTGGGCTTTACCTCCAGCGAGGCCGTTTCGGCCCTGTCCCTGGTGTCCGAGGTGGCCCTGGGCTTCATCGCCTTCTCCATCGGCAACGAGTTCCGCCTGGAGGACCTGAAGGCCACCGGCCGGCAGACCGCCGTCATCGGCGTGGTCCAGGCCCTCTCTGCCACTCTGCTGGTGGATCTGGCCCTGGTCGCCGTCCATTTCATCGCCCCCGACAAGCTCTCGGTCTCCCAGGCCATCACCCTGGGCGCCATCGCCACGGCCACGGCGCCCGCCGCGACGCTGATGGTGGTCCGGCAGTACAAGGCCAAAGGACCCCTGACCGATTTGCTGCTGCCCATCGTAGCCCTGGATGACGCCGTGGGCCTGGTGGTCTTCGCCGTCAGCTTCGGCATCGCCCGCACCCTCCACAGCGGCGTGGTGGATCTGGTGTCCATCCTGGTCAATCCGCTGGTGGAGATTGCCGCCTCCCTGCTGCTGGGCGCGGTGCTTGGCTGCCTGCTGACCCATCTCGAAAAGCTCTTCAACTCCAACACCAACCGCCTGAACCTGACCATCGCCTTCGTATTCCTGACGGCCTCTCTGGCAATGACCGAGTTCCAGATCGGGCCGGTCACCGTGGGCTTCTCGTCCCTGCTGGTGTGCATGATGCTGGGCACCGTGTTCTGCAACCTCTGCCCCCTGTCCCAGGATCTGATGGATCGGGCCGACAAGTGGACGTCGCCCCTCTTCGCCCTGTTCTTCGTCGTCAGCGGCGCGGAGCTGGAGCTGGGCGTCTTCTCCGATTGGATCATTGTGGCCATCGGCCTGGTGTATATCGTCTTCCGTTCCCTGGGCAAGTACCTGGGCGCGTTCTGCAGCGCCAGCTGGACCGGCTGCTCCGCCAGCATCCGCAAGTACCTGGGTATCACCCTGCTGCCCCAGGCCGGCGTGGCCCTGGGTATGTGCATCACCGCCATGGAGCTGGGCGCCGAGGGCAACCTGATCCGCAATATCACCCTCTTCGCCGTGCTGGTCTATGAGCTCTTCGGCCCCATGTTCACCAAGATGGCCCTGACCAAGGCAGGCGACATCCAGCCCATGTCCGAGGCTGTCAAAAACCGCCGCCAGGCCAAGCTGGAAGCGGTCGCGAAAAACAACAGCGCCAGCCGCTGAGCGCCGTAAATTATCTCGATTGGATCGCCGCCCACGAAACGTGGGCGGTTTTTTCTGCCACGACAAGCACGCCGCCGGACTGTCCGATCTGTTCTACTTTAACGCATTTCATATAAGGTGTTTCCGAACATAAATTTGCGTAGGCATCTAAAAATGCCCGCTCAACCAGCATATCTGTGATGAAGTTCTCATAATCGAGTTTAGATAGGCGAACTAGACCGATGATCTCATAAGGCTGTTCTAATTCTAAGGGATGCGGAACCATCAAGTCTGCAACGATCCGGGGACGCCGGACAAAAAAGGCCTGTTCCATGGATTTGCTCCTCTCCAAAATATAGTGTACTTAAATTAAGTACATATTTCACATTCTATCACAAAACCCTCTTAGTATAAACCCAAAAAATACGCAAATTAAGTACAGAATAAACTGAGAGGAGCAAAGAAACATGGCGGCAGGGGAGAAGGAGAAGCACCTGGGATTGCGAATTGACAATGAGCTGCACTACAAGCTGCACTATCTTTCCCGGTATGAAGGCCGCTCGGCCAATGGCGAGGTACTCTATCTGATTCGCCAGGCCATAGAGCGATTTGAAGCGGAACATGGGAAAATTGAGCTTCCCAACGAGAAATAGGGAGAAAAGCGCCCCTTGAAAATCCGGCGTGGACGAAGGTGCGGTGGAAACCGCGGGCCTGTCCGGGCGGCCATAAAGGCCGCCCCTACGCCGCACGTTCGGTCTGGTCCGTAGGGCCCACACCCCGCCAAACCAGGCTGCCGGGATCACCAGGGTCGTGAACCTCGCAGCCCGGCCATGGCGGCATGTGGGCATGCCGCCCTACGAGGTTGGACGGGGATGCGGCGGAAATCGCGGGCCTGTCCGGGCGGCCATAAAGGCCGCCCCTACGCCGCACGTTCGACCCGGTCCGTAGGGCCCACACCCCGCCAAACCAGGCTGCCGGGACCACCAGGGTCGTGAACCTCGCAGCCCGGCCAGGGCGGCATGTGGGCATGCCGCCCTACGAGGCTCGGCGGGGTGCCATAGAAATCGCGGGCCTGCCCGGGCGGATATGAAATCCGCCCCTACAGACGCACCTGCCGCCCCTTCTCGTTGTAGGGGCGCATTTTATATGCGCCCGGACCGCACCGCCGGGATCAACGGGCTTGCGGTCATCGCAACCCGGCCATGGCGGCATGAGGGCATGCCGCCCTACGAGGCTGGACGAGGGTGCGGTGGAAATCGCGGGCCTGCCCGGGCGGATATGAAATCCGCCCCTACAGACGCACCTGCCGCCCCTTCTCGTTGTAGGGGCGCATTTTATATGCGCCCGGACCGCACCGCCGGGATCAACGGGCTTGCGGTCATCGCAACCCGGCCATGGCGGCATGAGGGCATGCCGCCCTACGAGGCTGGACGAGGGTGCGGTGGAAATCGCGGGCCTGCCCGGGCGGATATGAAATCCGCCCCTACAGACGCACCTGCCGCCCCTTCTCGTTGTAGGGGCGCATTTTATATGCGCCCGGACCGCACCGCCGGGACAAACGGGCTTGCAGTCATCGTAACCCGGCCATGGCGGCAGAATGGAAATGGGATACACGCACAAAATATGCCCGCCTCTGGGGTTCGTTTCCCGGAGGCGGGCATGTTTATGCTTATTCCACGGCCAGGTCGCCGTCTCGCACGGTGACCTCCAGGGTCTGGCCGGGCAGGACGTCGCCCCGGAGAATCCGGTGGGCCAGCAGGGTCTCCACGGTGTGCTGGAGATACCGCTTCAGCGGCCGTGCGCCGTACTGCGGGTCGTAGGCGGCTTCAATGATAAAGCGCTTGGCCTCGTCGCTGACGTGGCAGCTGAGCTGCTTCTCCTTGAGCCGCCGGTTCAGATCGGCAATTTGCAGATCGATGATGCCGGTGATATTCTCCTTGGTCAGAGGCTTGTAGAACACGATCTCATCCAGCCGGTTGAGGAACTCGGGCCGGAAGCTCCGCCGCAGCAGCGCCTCCACCTGCTCCCGGGCCTCGGGGGTGATTTCTCCGTCGGGACTGATGCCCTCCAGCAGGAACTGGCTGCCCAGGTTGGAGGTCAGAATGATGATGGTGTTCTTGAAGTCCACGGTCCGGCCCTGGGAGTCGGTAATGCGGCCGTCGTCCAGAACCTGGAGCAGAATATTGAACACGTCGGGATGGGCCTTCTCCACCTCGTCAAACAGAATGACGGAGTAGGGACGGCGGCGGACCGCCTCGGTCAGCTGACCGCCCTCCTCATAGCCCACGTATCCCGGAGGCGCGCCGATCAGCCGGGAGACGGAGAATTTCTCCATATACTCGGTCATATCAATGCGGATCAGGTTCTTCTCGTCGTCGAAGAGGCTTTCGGCCAATGCCTTGGCCAGCTCGGTCTTGCCGACGCCGGTGGGACCCAGGAACAGGAACGAGCCGATGGGCCGGTTGGGGTCCTGGATGCCGGCGCGGCTCCGGAGAATGGCCTCGGTGACCGAGGTGACGGCCTCGTCCTGACCCACCACCCGCTTGTGGAGCGTCTCGCCCAGGTGCAGCAGCTTCTCCCGCTCGCCCTCGACCAGCCGGGCCACGGGAATGCCGGTCCACCGCTCGACGATCTTGGCGATCTCCTCCTCGGTGACCTTGTCCCGGAGCAGATTGCTCTCCTGGGCGTCCTGGGCCAGCTTTTCCTCGTGCTGGAGCTGCTTCTGGGCCTCGGGCAGGGAGCCGTATTTCAGCTTGGCGGCCTTTTCATAGTCGCCCTGCTGCTCGGCCCGCTCGATGTCGGCGTTCATCTGCTCGATCTGCTCCCGGAGCTGCTGGACCTTGCCGATGGCGGCCTTCTCGTTCTCCCACTGGGCCTTCATGGCGTTGAACTGATCCCGGGCCTCGGCCAGCTCCTTGCGGAGCTCCTCCAGACGGCCCTTGGACAGCTCGTCGGTCTCGTTCTTCAGGGCCACTTCCTCAATCTCCATCTGGATGATTTTCCGGCGAATCACGTCCAGCTCCGTGGGCATGGAGTCCATCTCGGTGCGGATCATGGCGCAGGCCTCGTCAATCAGGTCGATGGCCTTGTCGGGCAGGAAGCGGTCGGTGATATAGCGGTTGGAGAGGGTCGCGGCGGCGATGATGGCCGGGTCGGTGATCTTCACGCCGTGGAAGACCTCGTAGCGCTCCTCCAGGCCGCGGAGGATGGCAATGGTGTCCTCCACCGTGGGCTCCTGGACCATGACGGTCTGGAACCGCCGCTCCAGAGCCGGGTCCTTTTCGATATACTGCCGGTACTCGTCCAGGGTCGTCGCGCCGATGCAGTGGAGCTCGCCCCGGGCCAGCATGGGCTTCAGGAGGTTGCCCGCGTCCATGGAGCCCTCGGTCTTGCCCGCGCCGACGATGGTGTGGAGCTCGTCGATAAAGAGGATGATCTTGCCCTCGGACTTCTTGACCTCGGCCAGCACGGCCTTGAGCCGCTCTTCAAACTCGCCTCGGTATTTGGCGCCGGCAATCAGCGCGCCCATATCCAGAGAGAAGATAGTCTTGTCCTGGAGGCTCTTGGGCACGTCGCCCCGGACGATCCGCTGGGCCAGCCCCTCGGCGATGGCCGTCTTGCCGGTGCCGGGCTCGCCGATGAGCACGGGGTTGTTCTTGGTCTTCCGGGACAGAATGCGGATTACATTGCGGATCTCGTCATCCCGGCCGATGACCGGGTCCATCTTCTTGTCCCGGGCCTGCTTGACCAGGTCGGTGCCGTATTTGGCCAGGGCGTCGTAGGTCTCCTCGGGGTTGTCGGTGGTGACCCGCTGGCTGCCCCGGATGGTCTGGAGGGTTTGCAGACAGGCCTCCTTGGTGATGTTGTAGGTCCGGAACAGGTCCTTCATGGTGCTGTCGGCGGTGTCCAGCAAGGCCAGCAGCAGATGCTCCACGGAGACGTAGTCGTCCTTCATGGAGTCGGCGATGTCCTCGGCCTTCTGGAAGGTGGCGTCCACCGACCGGGACACGTAGTATTTATCGGCCTCCCGGCCCGCGCCGGTGACCCGGGGCAGCTTGGCCAGGGCCTGGTTCACCGCCGCTTCCAGACTCTCCACGGTGATCCCCATGCGCTTTAAAAGCGCCCGGACCAGACCGTCGTCCTGCCGCAGCAGGGCGGAGAAGAGATGGATCTGCTCGATTTGCTGGTTCTCGTTGCGAATGGTCAGCGCCTGGGCGTCCTGAATGGCCGCCAGGGACTTCTGCGTATACTTCTGTGCATTCATAATGGATTGCACCTCCTGTGCGATCACGTTTTAGCACTCGATGAATGAGAGTGCTAATTCCTTTTGAGCCCATGGTACCGCGATTTGCCCCCCTTGTCAAGGGATTTTTCACAGAAGGAATGTAACTTTTTTGTGAATATTTCACGGCTTTGCCTCAAGGAGAGGCTTAAGGGTGCGTCGCGTGAGAGGGCAGGCTCCCCTTGAGGGGAGCTGTCATGGCGCAAGCCATGACTGAGAGGTGTTACCG
>DSLMC04102__coassemble_1117_pt1 | contig 17423 bp, 16 predicted proteins | sample DSLMC04102__metabat2_high_PE_031 | metagenome-assembled genome bin DSLMC04102
AATTACCAGTTGACCATTCCGCTCATATACGGTACACTGGTCTTGCGTATGGTTTTTGCTCACAAATTAACCTTAACGCAAAAAGGCAGACTGGGCAACCCTTTTGGGGCTGCCCAGTCTGTTTTTTTGCAATTTGGTATTTTTTGTTTTTGCAACGGGCCCCTACGGCGGAGGAACCATCGAACCTTGGCGGGAATCGGAACCATGCGATTCGGTTACGTAATACTGGGCCTGGGCGTCCCAGAGGCGGCGGTAGAGGCCGGAGCTGTCCCGGAGCAGGGCTTCGTGGGAGCCCCGCTGGACGATATGGCCCTGGTCGAAAACAGCGATCTCGTCGCAGAACTTGCAGGAGGACAGGCGGTGGCTGATGTAGATGGCCGTGCGGTCACCGGCGATTTCATTGAAGCGGCTGTAGATATCGGCTTCGGCGATGGGGTCCAGGGCCGCGGTGGGTTCGTCGAGGATGATAAAGGGGGCGTCCTTGTAGAGCGCCCGGGCGATGGCGATTTTCTGCGCCTCCCCGCCGGAGATCTCCACGCCGTTTTCCGCGAAGTCCTTGTAGAGCTGGGTATCCAGCCCCTGGGGCATGGCCTGAAGCCGCTCCCCGAGGCCCGCGTCCTCCAGGGCCCGGCGTACCCGGGCCCGGTCATATTCCAGGGTACCGGCCACATTGCTGCCGAGGCTCTGGGAGAGAAGCTGGAAGTCCTGGAAGACCACGGAGAAAATCTGCATGTAATCCCGGTAACTGTATTTGCGGATGTCGATGCCGTTCAGAAGAATCTGCCCCTCCTGGGGATCGTAGAGGCGGCACAGCAGCTTGATAAAGGTGGTCTTGCCGGAGCCATTCTCTCCGACGATGGCCAGCCGTTTCCCAATCTCGAATTTGAGCGACACATCCTGCAGCGCCCAGTTTTCGCTGCCGGGGTAGCGGAAGGACACGTGGCGGAACTCCACCTCGTACTGCCGGTCCGAGCGCTTTTCGGTGGTCAGACTGCCCTGATACATGGCGTTGGGCAGATCCAGGAACTGAAAGGTCTGGTCCAGATATCCGCAGTTGGTTCGCATCTCGCCCACGCGGGCCCAGACGCCGTAGACATTGATGGCCAGCGCGGTGACGGCGCCCACGTACTGGGTGACGGCGCCGATATCAAACGCGCCGCCCCAGGCCTTGAGGCAGACGAAGACATAGATCAATCCGGTGAGAACGGCGAATATGGCCTGACTGAGACCGGCATATATACCGGCCCTCGCCTTGGCCATGGCGGCGGCCACGGGGCCGTCGCAGCCGAACACGGAATTCCCGTTCCAGTAGGCGTCCACCAGCCGCTGCTGGCCGTAGATCCGCATATCCGCGGCCCGTCCGGAATGAAGACCGATGAAGCCAAAGAAGCCGAACACGCGATTGCCGAAGGTGGCCTCCGCTCGAACCGAGGACCAGCCATGCAGCACCCGGCTCTCCCAGCGGCCGCCCAGGGCGCTGATGCCCAGCAGAACGGCGGCCAGCAGGAGGATAAAGACGGGATGGTTCAGCAGGGTAAGCCCTCCGGCGGAGTCGGGGACCGGCTGGAGAAAGAGCGGGACAGTCAGCGCAATGCCGCTGCAAATGCCGATGACGGCTTGGACGCCCTCTTCAAAGATCTGGGGCGTGCGCATCAGGCCCCAGCCGGACCAGCCCTCGTTCTGCTGAAGCTGGGCCCGGAGATCCTGGATCTCTCGATCCTCCAGAGACGCGTAATCCATGGAGAACATTTTCCGAACGAAAAGGATGTCCTTTCGGTCGAACAGGTCATCCAGCAGCGTATCCTTCCGCTGGCAGAACAGGGCCTTGAGGATTTGGAGCAGTCCGATGACGGCCACCGTAATCGCTGCCCAGGTCCAGAGGGCCGCTGCCTGCCGTGCCCCGGCCAATTCGCTGAGAATCCGGGCGGAGCAGTACACAGTGGCGTAGGGGCTGAGCGCCACCGTCAGGCAGTAGAGGAACAGGGTGGGGAAGTACCCGGGACAGATGCGGTGCAGCAGCCGAATGGCCCGCAGCTGCTGCTTTAGGGCGTAGAGAACGGACGTTTTCTGGGACTCCATCAGAATTCCCTCCCTTCCTGGTAGTACCGGCTCTGCACGGCAAACAGGCTGGCGTATGCGCCTCCTGCCGCCAAGAGACTCTCATGGGTCCCCTCCTCGGCGATGCCGCCGTCGGCCAATAGAATGATCCTGTCACAGAACCGGGTGGAGGCCAGCCGGTGGGAGATGAACAGCGAGGTCTTGCCCGCAGTCATATCGTTGTATTTCAAATAAATATCGTTTTCCGCCAGAGGGTCCAGGGCCGCCGTGGGCTCGTCGAGAATCAGAATGGGACTGTCCTTGTAGAGGGCCCGGGCCAGCATCAGCCGCTGGGTCTGGCCGCCGGAGAAGAGAACGCCGTCCAGAAACACCTCCCGGCCCACGTGGGTTTTTGTGCCCTGGGGCAGCTGCGCCACCGCCTGGGTCAGACCGGCCTGGTCGAGGCAGGCATTTACACGCGCATCGTCGATATTCTCTGTGTTTTGGGCGATATTCTCCGCGATGGTCACATTGAGAATGGAGAACTCCTGGAATACGGCGGAAAAGAGGCCGTAGTATTCCTGCCGGTTGAACTGGCGCACATCGACGCCGTTGAGCAGAACCCGGCCCTCGGTGGGGTCCAGCAGGCCGCACAGCAGCTTGACCAGGGTGGTCTTGCCCGCGCCGTTGAGGCCCACAATGGCCAGCTTTTCCCCGGGGCGGATGGACAGATTCAGATGGCGGAGGGTATCGGTCTCCGCGCCGTCGTAGCGGAAGGAGACGTCCTCCAGCCTTAGCTCATAGGGGCGGCGGTCGGGGAGCGCCGCGCCGCCTGAGAACCGGAAGGGCTCCGGGTAGTCGAGGAATTCCCGAACCCGGGAGATATCCAGGCTCTGGGTGTGCAGCTTCAGAGAGGCCTGAAGAATGCCCATGACCCACTGGGTGAAGGTGGAGATGGCGGTGAAGTACAGCAGAAATTCCCCCACGCTCAGGTGCTCCAGGAGGGCCATTTGGATGAGGTACCCATAGGCGATGCCGTTGCGGGCCATGGTGAGGACCGCCTCGGTCAGCTCCGCCAGCAGCTTGACCTTCTCCGCCCGGAGCCGGAAGGCCAGATACACGTCGTGGACACTGGCATAGAGGTCGTTGATCCAGTTTTGCAGCCCGAAAATACGGATGTCCTTGGCCACGGGGACGGATTCGGCGACGCGGTGGATATAGCGCTTGCGGGTGATATACGCCTCTTCCTCGTCCCGGTGGCGATACATCCAGCCGCTGGTGCGGCGGGCGATCCAAAACCCGGCCAGACAAGTGGCGATGGTCACCAGGAGCAGAATCGGGTCCAGATGGGAGAGAATGGTCAGGTAGACCGCAAAGCCGCCCACGTTTTTGCAGAGCTCGGTCAGCGTATGCCAAATCTGCTCCGTGGCTTCCTGGTTTCCGTCGGAGGCGGTGTGGGCCACATCCCGGAGCTTGATAAACTCCGGTTTCAGCGTGTTGGGGTAGGAGGTGGTGTTGCACTTCCGGCCCAGAAGCCCGATGATGACGGAGCGGACATCGATCCGCGCAAAGAGATCAATCTGTTCGAGATATCCGCGTCCAAAGCGCAGGGCGAATAAAGCGGCGGTAAAGAGGGCGATGGTGCCCAGCAGCGTTTGCAGGGCGGCGGCCTCTTCCACCAGCGTGAGAATCCGCGGTGCCAGGAAGAGCTGGATCAGCTGATACAGAATCTCCAGACTGGCAGACAGACCGCAGAAGAAAAGCACCCGCCTGCGGTGCTTCCAGGCAAGGGAGCACATCCAGGCGACGTTCTGGAATACATTGTATTTTGACTTGTCCGCACGCATTGGTTTCACCTCACGGAGATACTATAGCATAGAATCTCGCCTGTGGGGCCCATGGGGGACGAATTGTCGTCTGCGGGGGACGAATTGCACGGGGCGAGACAGCCCCTGACAAAGAACGTCCATGGCGCGTCTGGAACCGGGTGTGATATACATAGGGCCGGTGATCCATGCACCCGGTTCCGGGCGGCCATACAGGCCGCCCCTACGAGAAAACCGAAGGCGGGTCCGTAGGGGCGGCCTTCATGGCCGCCCGTGCAGGCTCTCGATTTTCCCCGCTCGGGCTCTTGTATAAGATACCCCCATCCGCGGGAGTCACAGCAGGCCCGTTTCGGTTTCCCGGACCAGGTATACCGGGCGGCGCTTGGTTTCGAGATACGTCTTGGCCAGATACCGGCCCAGAATACCGGTGCACAGCAGCTGGAGGCCGCAGAAGAACAGCAGCACGGACATGGGCCAGCCGCCCGCCGGATTGCCAGAGAGCAGGGCCTTGCAGGCCAGGACGGCCATGGCCGCGGCGGAGCCCAGGCAGGTCAGGGCCCCCAGGACCGAGGCAATGGACAGCGGCGCGGTGGAGAAGGCCACGATCCCCTCCAGGGCGTAGCACAGCAGCTTCCAAAAGGACCACTTGGTGGTCCCGGCGGCCCGGGCAACATGTTCGTAGGGAACCCACTTGGTGCGGAAGCCCACCCAGCCGAAGATGCCCTTGGAAAAGCGGCTGTACTCGCCCAGGGAGAGAATGGCCGTGACGACGCTGCGGCGCATCAGCCGGTAATCCCGCGCCCCGTCCACGATACCGGCGTCGGAGATCCGGTTGAAGAGCCGATAAAAGCCCTTGGCGAAGCAGGAGCGGATGGGCGGCTCTCCTTGGCGGGAGGTGCGGCAGGTGGCCGCGCAGTCGTAGCCCTCGGCGGTGACGGCCCGGTAGAGCGACGGCAGCAGCGCCGGGGGGTCCTGGAGATCGGCGTCCATCAGCGCCGCATAGCCGCCCCGGGCGTGCTGCAAGCCGGCCAGCATGGCGGCCTCCTTGCCGAAGTTCCGGGAGAAGGAGAGAAACCGCACCCGGGGGTCCTCCCGGGCCAGCTGCCGCAGCAGGGGCAGGGTTCCGTCCCGGGAGCCGTCGTCCACAAAGAGAAATTCCATTTCCAACGGGGCCATTTCCCCGGCCACGCGGGTGATTTCTTTGTAGAAGAGGGGCAGCGCCGCCTCCTCGTTATAGCAGGTAACCACAATGGAGATCAATGCCATGGTATAACCTCCCAACGAAGCCATGTTGCACCGGCCCGCGACAGGGCGTGACCGGCAGAGACAAAGAGGAACAGCAGCGGCAGATAAGCGTACCGGGGCTGGACCTCGACGATCAGAAACGCGCAGACGGATGCCAGCACCACCAGATGCGGCACATAGCCCCGGGCGTTCCGGGGACGGGCTCCCTTGACCGGCGCGGCGGGTGCGGTCACCAGGAGCAGCAGACAGAAGAGCGTCCGGTCTGCGCCGCGAATCAGGGCCCGCAGTCCCCACCGGTCTGTGACGGAGAGGGCCGCCGTGGCCCAGGACAGAGAGTCGGCCACCCAGAGATTCCAAATTTTGCGGAGAAAGAGCCGGAGCAGCGTCCCCGGGGGCTGGCGGAGCCGTTCGGCGATCATGGCCCGCTCCAGGGAAAGGGTTGCCTCGGTGACCTGGCCCCCGGCGTCCAAGGTTGGATAGATCCGGGCCCAGTCCGCGGCGGCGTAGGTACCGCCGGTCTCATGGTTGAAGCCCAGGACGAATTTCCAGAGAGGATTGCCGTTGGAGAGGCCCTGGCCGCTGAGGCCGGAGACCACCGTCAGGAGATCCGCCAAATGGCCGAAAAGCCCATAAGCCGCCCCCAGCAGCACGCCGCCCAGCAGAAGCTGCCGCCAGCCGCGGGGCCTCTCCAGCAGCCGCAGCAGAGCCGCCGCACCCAGAGCCGCCAGAATCAGCACGCCCTCGGGCCGGAGCAGATGGCCCAGCTGGAGCGAGAGGCCCGCCAGGGGAAACCGTCCCAGGCCCAGAAAGCGCGTATCGCCGCTGAGCAGCACCCAGAGGCCCAGGCACAGGAAAAAAGCGCTGGGAATCTGGTTGGTCAGCACCGACGGCAGGGTGTAGAAAGTGGGAAAGGACAGCATCAGCACCGCGGTCACTCGGGCGGCGGTCTCGGAAATCTGCCCTCGCAGCAGCCGGTACAGCAGCAGCACCGTGCCCGAGAACAGCAGGCAGTGGACCAGCTGGATCATTTTTGGGTCCGCCCAGACTGAGAGCAGCGCGGCCTCCCAGGCCACATAGGCGCTCTGATAGGCCCAGAGCTGGAAGTAGACGGTCTGCTGGAAGCCGGTGTCGCCCCGGAGCCAGGCCCGGGCGGCCTCGTAGAGCAGCAGAAAGTCCGATTCCAGCGGCGGGTGCAGCAGCAGGGCGGCGGCCCAGGAGATGGCAAACCCGGCCCCCAGCAGGACCCAGGAGAAGGCGGGGAGCTGCCGCAGCCGCCGCCCCAGCAGGACCACGGCCGAGCACCAGAGGCCCATGGCAATTCCGCCCGCGGCGGTCCAGCCGCCCCCGGCCAGCGGGGGCTTCAGACAGAACAGGCCCAGGCACGCCAGAGCAAAGAGCCCCAGACAGACGGACGCCAGCGTATCGAATCGACGGGCCATTGAATCACTCCCTTCCGCCGCCGCCCGGTACGGCGGGCGCGGCTGTATGCGAGATTCCCGCCGAAGGGGGAAGCGCAGTCACGCTCCATATTTCCATCCACCGGCGGCTATGGTATAATAAGCTGACAATACGCCCCAAAGGAGGACAGGGAACCGATGGAGCAGTTGGATACACGATTGCAGCGCTACGGGCTGCTCTGGGGCCGGTGGCTGCCGGGAGAACGGCTCTACCGGAGCGGTGGATGCAGCGTCTATGTTCTGTCGCCTGCCGACGGCGGCGAGGACTTCCCCTGTGTGGTCAAGGTCCTGACGCTACTGGGCGAGGGGGAAGCCCTGGCCCGGCAGCGGGCCGAGGTGCAGCGGGAAATCGCGGCGCTGGAGCGCCTTAGAAACTGCGAGACCGTGGTGACGCTCTATGATACGGCCTGGTACCCCTTGCGGGAGGCGGGACAGGCGGCGGGCTGGGACGTACTGCTGCGGATGGAACGGCTGACTTGCGTGGCGGAGCTCCTGCGGGAGGGGGAAGTCCTGCCCGTGGCGGAGGTGTACCGGCTGGCCCGGGATATTGCCGCGGCGCTGGCCGCCGCCCACCGGCTGGAGCTTCTCCATCGGGACGTGAAGCCCGCCAATCTCTATCGGACCCAGGACGGGCGGTATCAGCTGGGGGACTTCGGCGTAGCCCGGCGCAGCCGCTGCGGCCTGCTGGAGACCATGACCGGGACGCCGGCCTATATGGCGCCGGAGGTGGCCCGGGGCGAAGCCTATGACAGCCGGGCCGACCTCTACGCCCTGGGTCTGGTGCTCTATCAGCTGCTCAATGACGGCCAGCTGCCGCTGGAGCACCCGGACCTGCCCCAGGTGGCCCGGGAGGAGGCGGTGCGCCGCCGGTGGAACGGCACGCGGCTCCCGCCGCCGGTCCGGGGAGACCGGCACATAAAGCAGGTGGTGCGCCGCTGCTGTGCGCCCAACCCCGACCGCCGGTTTCCGACGGCGGAGGCGGTGGTCCGGGCGCTGGAGCCGCCCCGGCGGGGCTGGACCGTGGCCGCCCTGGCGGGCTGGAGCTGCGCCCTGGGATTGGCGGCGATTCTGTGCTTGCCCCGGCCTGTCTCCGCGCCGGTCCAGCCGTCCCCGGCGGTGGAGGAGCCCGCCGCGATTTCCGAACCGCCGGACGAAGAGACCGAGGACGGCGGCGCGGCGGTGCGCAGCTATACCGCCGTCCAGGCCGTGCTGACCTGGGAGGAGGCCCGGGTCTACTGCGAGGCCCGGGGCGGGTGTCTGGCCACCGTGGCCGACCAGGCGGAGCTGGACGAGATCACGGCCATGCTGGATGCCCAGGGCCTGGAGGTCGTCTGGCTGGGCGCCAACAATTTCAGCAGCAGCCACGGCTTCCATTGGCTCACCGGCGAGGCGTTTTCCTTTGCCCCCTGGGCCCTGGGCGAGCCCAATGATCAGGGCGGACAGGAGCACTATCTGATGATGTACAAAAAGGAGGGCCAAGGCTGGGTTTGGAACGATACGACCCTGGACGGCATGTCCAAATTCGATCCGACGGTCTGCGGCCTGGTCTGCCAGTGGGAGAACCGCGATGGATAGGGAATGGACGCTGTCCCGGTGCGAAACGGTGGCGGAGGTGGCGGCCCTGTTGGCGGACCGGGAGGGCGGCGACGGCGGCTGGCAGGCCTATCTGACGGAGCTGCTGGACCGCACCGGCTTGAGCTACGGCCGGTTTGCCGCCCGCTGCGGCCTGAGCAAGAACACCGTCCGCCGCTGGCGGCTCCAGGGCGGCAGCCCCAGGAGCCGGGACGCCTACCTCAAGGTGGGCTTCGGCGCGGCCCTGGAGCCCGAGGCCGTGAGCCGGATGCTCTCCTATTACGGCGGCTACGGGGGCCTCAATCCCCGGGACCCCTTCGACGCCTGCTGCCTCTTCTGCCTGCGGCGGCGGGCCCGGGGGATCTGCGGTATGACTATGCCGCCGCCGAGGCCCTCTACCACCGGCTGGGCCCGGCAGCGCCGCCGGAGGGAAGCCGCTGCCTGGAGACCACGGTCCTGCTGGCGCGCCTGTCGGCGGCGGACACCGAGGCGGATTTGGCGGCCTTTCTGCGGACCTACGGGCCGGAGCTCACGGGCCGCAAGGAGAAGCTGGAGCGGTATCTCTCCGAGTATCTGACGGTCCACCGCCTGGAGGCGGCCCGGTCCGGCGGCGGCAGCCTCCACAGCCTGGGCCTCCCCGCGCCGGTGGAAAAGCAGCTCTCCCTGCTCAAGTGCCACGGGATTCTGCCCCGGCGGCGCACCCTGACGGCCCTGGGCCTGCACCTCAATATGACGCTGGAGGAGCTGGACCGGCTGCTGGCCTATGCCGGGATGGACCCGCTCCGGCCCCGGGACCGGCTGGAGTGCGTGCTGATCTACGTATTGCAGCATCTGGCCCTGACCCATCCCGAGCTGGCCCTGGGCAACGCCACGGCGCTGCTGGCCGTCACCCGGGACAGCGCCACCAGACGCCGCTGCACCGAGCTGGCCCGGTCCTATTGGCAGGCCGGCTACCGCAGCGAGGACGAGGACGTGGAGAGCGTTGCCGCCTACGTGCGTCAGGTCCTGGAGCAGCTGGAGCTGGAGGAGGCCGCAGACCTGCTGCCGCTGCTGTGAAATGAACTATTCCCCGACAACAGAAAACCGGCATGGTACCTGCCCTGCGCTGCCGTAGGGTAGTATACCATGCCGGTTTTCTGTTTTTTCCGCCAATTGACCTGTTCGCTTCCGGCGCTTAGGCCTGGGGCTGCTCCTCAGGGAGGACGGCCACCTCGAAGGCCTCGGTGCTGTGGGCGTTGTGGTTGATGACCAGGCGGACGGCCCGGCTGATGCTGCTGCGGACCACGGTTTCCACGCCCTCGGGCAGGACCATCCGCTGGAGTCCGGCCTTGTCCATGGCCAGAGACAGAATCCGCGCCAGCGCGGCGTCGTCGGGGGTGGTGCCCAGGTAGTAGACGCTGCCGTCGCCGTAGTCGTTGACCGTCACGGCGGCAAAGGTCCGGTAGAAGGGATCGTCGTAGCGCAGGAGAACCTGGGCGGTCTCCGGGACGATCATATCCCGGAAGATGCCGGCCGTGGCCTTGCCTTCGCCCACCAGAGGGATGCAGTCGTACTCCTGGACGCTCTCGGTCTCTTCTACATAGAGGCCCAGCAGCTCGGTCATATCCACGGGGATGACCTTGCCGAAGGTCAGGTTGTTGTCCCGGTCCTTGAGGGCGGTCCGGTAGGTGACCACGGCCACGCCGCCGCCGCGGACATAGTCGCTGAGCCGCTGGACGAAGTCGGGATCGGTGATAATCATAAGCATTGAAAACCGCCCCCAAGAGGTCAAAGGCCGGGGAAGTTTTGGCCATTGGGAGATGGACAGCATCATGGGGTGCAAAGGCTCCAAAAAAGCCCTGCTGGTCCTCACAGAGCGCCGGACCCGCATGGGAATTGTGATGCTCCTGGAGGACCACACGGCGGCCAGCGCAGTCAAGGCCATCAACAGCCTGGAGCGCCGCTTTGGCAAGCTGTTTTATAAGCTGTTCAAATCCATCACGGTGGACAACGGCTGTGAGTTTCAAGACTTCGAGGGCATCGAGGCGGCCCACCGGCGCAAGGGTAAGCGGACCATTGTGTTTTTCTGCCATCCATACAGCGCCTTTGAAAGAGGCTCCAATGAGAACATGAATCGACTGCTCAGACGTTTTTTCCCTAAGGGCACCAGCTTTGACACCGTAAAGCCGGAGGAGGTGAGGGCGGCAGAGAGGTGGGTGAACAACTACCCACGCAAGCTGCTGGGGTGGAAGTCGGCTGCCATACTCTTTGAGAAAGAGCTCTTGACCGCCTGACGATTGGCGGCACATAAGGAAAAAGCAGCCGAATGGGATTTACCCATCCGGCTGGCTTGCCATGTTATTTTGTTGTGAAAACGTCCAATAGAGGAACTTTTTATTTGTGCGGATTGCCGTTTTTTGGTTTATGCAAATTTCTATTGACTTTTAGCCGACTTTCTACGGCGCATACTCCGGTAACAGACAGGCCCGGACGGCATAGACTGGGAGAAAGGGGGGAGGCATATGTGCCGCAGGAATCAGGCCGTTTCGGCCATACTCATCGCACTGGGGCTGGGGCTGATTGTCTCATGCTTTTTTGAGAGTGTGTTTCTCCGGCTGGCCCTGGGCGCGGTCCTGGCGGCGCTGGGTCTGCTGCTGCCCCGGCGGCGCTGAGGCATATCCCGGACGGGCTGGGCGTATAGATAGAACAAACAACCAAAGGAGTGAGCCTATGGAGCTGATGCTGCAAACCAATCCTCTGTGCTATCTCAAAACCGCCGTCCGGGAGGTCCGCTGTCAGGAGGAGACAGGCGAGACGCTGGTCCCCGACGGGGAACCCGATATCGCGACCCTGGCCGACTGTGCCGCCGAGGTCTATCTCCGGGGTAAGGACTTGCGGGAGGGGACCGTGACCGTGGCCGGAGGCGTCAAGGGGACGGTGCTTTACCTGCCCGAAGACGGGACCACGGTCCGGTGCCTGGAATGCTATCTGCCCTTTACGATCAAGGTGGAGCATCCGGCCCTCACCGACCGGTCGGACGTGTGCTGCGAATTGCGGGTCCGGTCGGTGGACGCCCGGATTCTCAACGCCCGGAAGGCGCTGCTGCGGGTGAATTTGGCCTGTGCCGTGACGGCCTATCAGGCGGCGGCGGAGACCTTCGCGTCTATGGAAAGTGCCATCCCCGGGGTGGAGATCCGAGAGACCGTGACCCAGATGGAGTTGCCCCTGGAAATGGCGGAGCGGGCGTTTGTCCTCAGCGACGCCCTGGAGCTGCCGGCGGGACGGCCGCCCATCGAGACCCTCTGCCGCAGCCGCTGCGACCTGCTGGTGACCGATCAAAAGATTGTCGGGGACAAGGCCCTGTTCAAGGGGACGCTGACCTGCAAGGTCCTCTACCGTGCGCCGGATGGGAGCCTGCAGCGCGTGAGCCAGGCGCTGCCGTACTCCCAGTACTGCACTCTGGACCGGGAGTACGACCAGGAGACCGTAGCGGTGCTGCCGCTGCTCACCGGCTGCGACATTGAGAGCGAGGGCGGCGCGGAGCCGAGAAGGGTGCTGCTGACGGCCCATATTCTGGCCCAGTGCCTGGTGTCGGGCACGCGAACGGTGCGGGTGATCGAGGATGCCTATGCCACCGACGGGCAGCTGGAGCCGGAATGGACCTCGGTGGTGCTGTCGCCGTGTCTGGACCGCCAGAGCCGGGTGGAGACGGTGCAGGCGGCCCTGGCCGCGCCTCTGCGGGACGTGGTGGACGCGGAGGCCTACGTGGATTTTCCGGCCCAAAACCGTCAGGAGGGGGCAGTGAGCCTGCGGATGCCGGTCCAGTTTCGGGTCCTGGGCTATGACGGAGACGGGCGGCTCACCGCCGTAACCGCCCAGGGCGAGGCAGGGGAGACCATGGCCTTGGCCGGGAATGCCGACTGCGTCACGGTCTGCCGCCTGGCCGAGGGAGCCGAGAGCATCGGCGTCTCCGGAAATCAGGTTCGCTGTACGCTGCGGGTGGACTCCGCCGCCTATGCCCAGCAGCCCATCTCCTGCCTGCAGGCCGCCCAGTGGGAGCCCGAGGCGGAGACAGGGGAGCGGCCCTCTGTCATTCTCCGGTCCGTCCCGGCGGACACGGCCCTCTGGGATCTGGCCAAGTCCTGCCGCGCTTCCGCCGCCGCCATCCGCGCGGTCAATCACCTGGAGGGCGACCGCATCAGCAAGGAGACCATGGTGCTGATCCCGGTGGGATAGCCTGTATACCCCCATAAACGATCAAGAGCCCCGCTGCCGGCCTGCAAGCCATGGCAGCGGGGCATTGTATGCGCCGGGGGGGATTTCTCTCCGTCCGTGCGCAGCCGCGTTGGACGCATCTTCGCCGAACGCACTCCGTAGGGGAACCAACGGACCCCGGCGGAAGCCGGTCCGGGCGGGCATAAAGCCCGCCCCTACGGGAAGGCCGGGAGGCGGGGCTGTAGGGGCGGCCTTTATGGCCGCCCGTGCTGCACCCCCGCGCCGGACGCACCCCCGCCGAACGCGCCCCTACGGCGAACGGAACCATGGAACCCCGGCGCGGATCGGGAACTGGTTCCGGGCGGGGATGGCGCGCCGCCCGGCGGACTGCTATGCGCTTTTCAGCACCACGCCCTGGAAGCCGGCCTGGCGGGCCAGATGGGCCTTTTGGGTCAGGGTATCGGCGGTATCGTAGAGAACCATACGGCCCCGCCCGTCCTCCAGCCAGTGGGTGTACGCACAGCACAGGCCCGAATCGAAGAAGCTCTGCCGGTCCTGAAGCCGTGCGTGCAGCGCCTCCTTCCCGAGGGCCTGACCGTCGCCCGAGGGGCACGGGAGCGGGAATTCCATGCTCAGCCACTCCAGCAGCAGCCAGCACCGCCCGGGGGCAGCCTCCGCCGCCTCGGAAAACCGCTGCATGGCTGTGCCGCCGGAGAGAGACGAGGAAATCAGCACCCCACACTGGGGCAGGTCGCGCTGCCAGCACTCCGGCAGCAGCAGCCGCGGGCCCAGCTGCTCTGCCAGCACCGTCAGCGCCGGCAGGTCCTCGGCGCCGTCCCAGAACACCGCCGCGTAGGCGGCCGCTCCGGCCCGGCGCAGCACCTCTTCCGGGTCCTCCGCTTGCCTTGAGACCGTCAGCAGGGGAGACTGGGGCGTCAGCACGGGAAATGTGGGGGTAGTTTCGATCACCATTGGACAATGCACCTCCTGTGTGCTATACTAAGCTCGTAAGAATTTTATGAAGCGGCAGGTTTCTCTATGTCATTTTCTCTGATCCCCAAGATGCTCTGTCCGGCTCTGACCGATCTGACCGTGGAGCGGCTCCACAGGGCCGGCGTCACCTTCCTGATGCTGGATTTCGATAATACAATTGTACCTTACACCAACGACGTGCCTACGCCGGAGATGGAGGCCTGGCTCCAAGCCATGCAGGCCTCGGATATCGGCCTGTGCGTGGTGTCCAACAGCCATAAAACCCGTGTGGTGAAGTTCTGCGAGGCACGGGGCATTCCCTGTATCACGCACTCGAAAAAGCCCTTTTCCAAGGGGATTTTCCAGTGCCGGGATAAATTTTCCCTGGATCTCTCCCACGCCGCCCTGGTGGGCGACCAAATCTATACCGACGTCCTGGGGGCCAACTGCGCCGGGGCGGTGTCGATCCTGGTGCGACCCATCCACCTACATAATATCTGGCTTCGTCTGCGCCATGTGGCGGAGTTACCTTTTATTTTCATCGGAAAAAGGAGCGCAACATTATGAACAACCTGAACAAATACCAGTCCCTTCTGGAGAACGGCGCGGTAGACGCGCTGCTGCTGACCAGCAAAGTGAGCCGGATGTACGCGGCCGGCTATGATGTGGACGAGGGCGTGGCCGTCGTGGGCCGGGAGAAGTGCTGGTATTTTACCGACAGCCGCTATATTGAGGTGGCCCAGGGCAACCTGCCGGATTTCACCGTGGAGGAGGTCAACCGGGAGAATCCCTATTCCAAGCGGATCAACGCCGCGCTGGCGGAGCTGGGGGCCAGGACCCTCGGCATTGAGGACCAGTATCTCACCTATGCCGAATACCGGAGCTATGCCGAGAAGCTCCAGGCGGAGCTCGTGCCCTATCAGAAGGAAATTTCCAGCTTCCGTCAGGTCAAGGAGGACTGGGAGCTGGAGAAGATGCGCAAGGCCCAGGACATCACCGACCGCGCCTTCACCAAGATCCTCACGGTCATCCGGCCCGGCATGAGCGAGAAGGAGCTGGCCGCCGAACTGATCTATGCCCTGTATTCCCTGGGCGCGGACGGCCTGTCCTTCCAGCCCATCGTGGTCTCCGGCCCCAACACCAGCAAGCCCCACGGCGTCCCCGGGGACCGGAAGCTGGCCTACGGCGACTTTATCACCATGGACTTCGGCTGCATCGTGGACGGCTACTGCTCCGACATGACCCGGACCGTAGCCCTGGGCTTTGTCTCCGACGAGATGAGCCGGGTCTATGAGACGGTGCTGCGGGCCCAGGAGGCCGGTATTGCCGCCACCAAGGCCGGTGTTCCGGGCAGAGACGTGGACGCCGCCGCCCGGAAGGTCATCGCCGACGCTGGGTACGGCGCGTACTTCGGCCACGGCTACGGACACAGCGTCGGCCTGGAAATCCACGAGAACCCCGGCTGCAGCGTCGCCAATGACCAGCCGCTGCCCGCCGGTGTGGTCTGCTCCGCGGAGCCCGGCATCTATCTGCCCGGCAAGTTCGGCGTCCGCATCGAGGACGTGGTCATCGTCCGGGAGGGCGGCTGCGAGGATATTACCCACAGCGACAAGAAATTGATCATTCTGTAAAATTTTTTCGGACACCCCTTGAAAAATTGGCTGGGATGCTGTATAATCTCGATTGTCTTTGTGAATGATGATTACAAGTCAGCCCCAGGATAGATTAGGAGGACATAAGGTTTATGATTTCTGTCAGTGATTTTAGAAATGGCGTCACCTTTGAAATGGATGGCAAGGTCATGCAGATCGTGGAGTTCCAGCACGTCAAGCCCGGCAAGGGTGCTGCGTTCGTCCGTGTGAAGATGAAGAATGTGATCACCGGCGCCGTCACAGAAACGACCTTCAACCCCAACGATAAGTATCCCACGGCTTTCATTGAAAGAAAGAAAATGGAGTATTCCTATGCCGACGGCAATCTCTACTACTTTATGGACATGGAGACCTATGAGATGACCCCCGTGGACCAGGATATTCTGGACAGCAGCTTCCGCTTTGTCAAGGAGAACGACACCTGCACCGTTCTGTCCTACAAGGGCAACGTCTTCGGCGTCGAGGCTCCCAACTTTGTGGACCTGACCGTCACCAAGGCTGACCCCGGCGTCAAGGGCGATACCGCCACCAACGTCACCAAGCCCGCCACCGTGGAGACCGGCGCTGAGATCAAGGTGCCGCTCTTCATCAACGAGGGCGACCGCATCACCATCGACACCCGCACCGGCGAGTATCTGGGCCGCGCCAAGACCTAAAGCCACCCGCCGCCGCTGTCTTTGAAAGGAGAAGGCGTTATGACTCTGTCTGAACGTACGGCATATCTCAAGGGCCTCATGGAAGGCATGAAGATTGATACCGAAACCAACGAGGGCAAGCTGTTTAAGGCGATTATCGACACGCTGGACGATATGGCGCTCACCGTTTCCGATATGGAAGACGTGGTGGACGCTGTCTGCGACGAGCTCGACTCCATTGAGGAGGATCTCGATACCATCGAGGACTACCTGCTGGACGACGAGGACGAGGAGGAAGAGGACGGCGAAGACGACGACGAGTACGACTTCGGCGACGAGGAGACCATCTATGAGGTCAAATGCCCCTCCTGCGGCACCGTCATCAACCTGGACGAGGAAATGCTGGAGGCTGGTTCCATCCAGTGCCCCGACTGCGGCGAAGAGCTGGAATTCGACGCCGACGACCTCGAAGAGGAGCCCTTCTAATTGCAATATATCCTGCCCGGCATCCCGCCGGGCAGTCCCACGGGCCTGTAGCGCAGCTGGGAGCGCACCACATTCGCATTGTGGGGGTCGAGAGTTCGAATCTCTTCAGGTCCACCAAATCAAAAACCACACCCCCTGGGTGTGGTTATTGATTTGCCTGAAGAGATTCGAATTCAAAATCCAACCTGCCGGTGGCAGGTTGGCGTCCAGTCCGCAGACTGGACGAACCTCTATATTTGCCAACGGCAAATATGAAATCGAATCTCTTCAGGTCCGCCGTTTTAGCGCCGCACCTACGGGTGTGGATTTTTATGGTCGAATGTATCGCAGCAGGTGTGCCGGACTTTCTCGATCGGTGTTTGCATCCCAACTGCATTTCGGGTATGATGAACCTGTAAGCAGCGCTGCAAGCTTGGAATAGGAGGACTGCATATGACGCATTCAATCCTTGGATACAATATCAAACACCTTCGATTGGAGCAGCAAATGACACAGCAGATGCTGGCGGAGCGGCTGGCCATATCCCCTCAGTCGGTGAGCAAATGGGAGACCGGCCTGTCCCTGCCGGATGTGTCCCTGCTGCCGGAGATTGCTTCCTGCTTCGGCGTGACGATTGATTTGCTGTTTCAGCCCCATTCCTCTGCCTATAGGAATAAGGCGGCCCGGCGGCTGGCGCAGTATACGCTTCGTCCGGGGGATTGGCCGCTTTTCCTGCAGGCGGACCAGGAATATCGGCTCCAGCTGCAATCCACCCCGCAATCCGCGCCGGATTTGGCCGACTATGGCTTTTTGCAGGAGCACCGTGCCCGAGAATTGCTGAAGGCTGCGGAGGCCTGCTATCAAAAAGCCATGGACTACTCCAACGGCGAAACGGAGTTTTTTAAAACGCAGCGGCAGTGGATTCGGCTGCTGTCCTATTTGGGACGAGGGGAAGAGGCGATACAGGCCTGTGAAGCCCAGTTCCGTGCGAAACCGGCGGAGCCCATGGCCCACGTCTCTCTGCTCGCCGCCCACCAGGAGACGGGCCGATGGAGCGAAGCCGGCAGCATTCTTGAAAAAGCGTTGACCTGTTTCCCGCAGAATGCGATGGTTCTGATGTATGCCGGGGCGCAGTACCAGCAGCAGGGAGAATTCGACCGGGCGGAAGCGTGCTGGCAGCAGGCCTGGGCGGCAGATCCGGAGATGATTGACGCCCTGTATGCGCTGGCAGACCTCTATCAGGAGGAGGAGAGAGAGCAGGAAGCACAGGCGGTCCTGGAACGCATTTCTGCCTGGAATTGTGAAAACGGGCATACCCCATCCGTGCAGTTATAAAAGGGGGAAATACATACAGTATTCCCGCCCTTT